>JACCDG010089345.1_pt1 | contig 13351 bp, 8 predicted proteins | sample 7442471 | NCBI WGS metagenome assembly JACCDG01 (sample SAMN15323444, study PRJNA562643) | freshwater metagenome | isolation source: river surface water | place: USA:Blue River Watershed | collected 2017-08-17 | reverse complement strand
AGGATCAGAATTCGTAGAAATGTTTGTCGGTGTTGGAGCCAGTCGTGTGCGAGATTTATTCGAACAAGCTAAAAAAGCCTCGCCTGCAATTATATTTATTGATGAAATTGATGCTGTGGGACGTGCTCGTGGTGTTGGTCATGGTGGTGGAAACGATGAGCGAGAGCAAACACTCAATCAGATACTGGTAGAAATGGATGGTTTTGAACCTACAGAAAAACTGGTTATCATTGCAGCGACGAATCGTGCTGATGTATTAGATCCCGCACTCACTCGTCCTGGACGATTTGATCGAACGGTATTTTTAGATCTCCCAGATCGCAAAGACCGTCGAGCAATACTTGAAATCCATGCTCATGAAAAACCAATAGACGATGGTGTTGATTTAGAAACGATCGCTGTACGAACCCCTGGATTTTCTGGAGCTGATTTACAATCATTACTCAATGAGGCAGCAATTACGACTGCAAAAAATAATCAAAAAACAATATCGCAAACGGTATTATTAAATGCAATTGAAAAAGTAATGATTGGTACAGAGCGAGCATCTCATATTAATACGGCAGAAGAGCGTAAAATTGTTGCGTATCATGAGGCTGGGCATGCAATTCTCGCATCGGTATTGGAACACAGTGATCCAGTACATAAAATATCAATCATAGCTCGAGGTAATGCAGGTGGATATACATTGAAATTGCCATTGATTGAGAAAAAACTCAATACCCGTGCATATTTCTTGGACGAATTGGTAATGTCTCTCGGTGGGTATGTTGCAGAGAAAATAGCCTTTGGAGATGTGACTACAGGTCCGTCAAACGATTTACAAGTAGCTACCCAACTGGCTCGTACCATGGTTACAAAATGGGGAATGTCTGAATTATTGGGTCCTGTTGCTTATGCTGGTAATGGTAGATCAATGTTTGGTGATGGTGGAGTAAACTCACGTGATATATCCAGTGAGACTGAAAAAACAATCGACGAGGAAGTCCGCAGTCTCATGAAATCTGCAGAGGCACGAGCTCATGAATTGTTAATGACTCATAAAACAGTATTAGATGCGGTTACTAGTGCATTACTCGATCATGAAACACTGGAACAGGCAGAATATGATGCATTATTAAAAACACACGGTATTACTGTAAAAACGAAAGAACTATAAATAACTTGTACATAAAAAAACTAATACCCTGTATTAGTTTTTTTGATGAATACTAATGGTAATCCTCCGACAATCGATATAATTCCAAGTAGTGTAAAGAATGTTTCATAAGACATACCAGTCATAAATAATAGACTAGCCAATAATGGAGCAATAATATATGCAACAGGGTACATAGATCTAAATAGTCCGATGAGATGAGTATGATCACTGTCGATAGATTTGAAAAAATAACTGTCTGAACTGATTTCTATAATACTGGCACCGATACGAGTAATAAAGAAAACAAGTACTAATATAGGGAATACTGCATTACTTGAAATATAGCCAAAGACAATAGTACTGATACTCATAATAATATGACCGATTACCAGTACCCGTTTTTCTGATATCCATGCATCGATAGCGTACCCAACAGGGACTTGTAAGAGAACAAAAGCCAATAATGAAACAGAAAACATTAATCCCAATTTGCCCCACGGTATACCGAGAATAGTATGGAGATAATGGGGAACATAAATCACCATCCACGCATAAAAGAATTGCAAGGTAAAGTTTGAAATAAAAATACCACGTAACTGTTTAGAATGGGCAACGGTTCGTAATGCTGATTTTTTTATACTAGTATCAGCATCAGGTATGACATTAGGAATACGAAATCCAGCAATTAATAATATGAGGATGAGTATTCCAGAAATCGCAAATAATACAGGAAATCCAAACCGTCCCAATATAAATCCTGTAAACAATGGAGCAATCACATATGCTAGATTCACCAATGCCAGATAGTAGCCACGAATTTTTCCTGTATTAGTGAGTTTAGAAAAATGTCCGATGATAATATCCAATGTTAGATATAATAATGTTCCTAAAACCAGATATATACCCAATGCTCCCAACAATACATAATCATTACGAACAAATGCTAACACTAACAGAGAAACTAATGTTATGAGTGAATAGATAGATAATACAGTACGTGATCCCAGTTTTGCAATAAATCGTGGTGTTAAGTAGATACATAACAATGTTATTAATGATCCTGCAGCATAAAACAATCCAATATATTGACTGTCTATTAACTGTTCTAAAAAACTACTGTTACTGTATATCGTCAATGCTACCTGCAGTGAAAATATAAAACCTAGTATTGTAATTGTACGCAATACTTTTCTGTGAGAATAATTCATATGGATTATAGTATAACAAAAAAACTACCGTAACGATAGTTTTTTGTTTTAGAATACCAATACTACAGCAATAACGATTGGTCGTTTTGCAGTTTTCTGTACGATAAACTTTTTAATTTTTTCAATAGTGTCGTCTTTGATGGCTTCGATATTTAATCCATGTTGAGCGAAACTGTCTTCACTGGTTTTTTTAGCGAGTACACGAACCTTGTGAAGTAATTCTTGGTTATCACGGAGATAGATAAATCCACGTGAAATAATATCAGGAGATTTATATAGTTTTCCAGTTCGTTGGTTAATTGCTACTACGACTTGGATGAAACCTTCTTCTGATAATACTTTACGGTCTCGCATTACTGGCTCAGAGACTTCTCCTACGATTAATCCATCTACAACAACAGGTTTAGAAACAGCCTTTTGTGGTAGAATCATGATTTTGTTTCCATTTTCTCTGATTTCGATAATAGAACCATTTTCTGGAACTACGATGTTTTCAGGACTAGCTCCGAGACTGATTGCTAAATCTCGGTGCATTTTTAATCTAAAATGAGAACCGTGCACAGGCATAAAGAATTTGTAATCAATCTGAGTATGGAGCCATGCTAATTCATCTCGTTTTCCGTGTCCAGAACTGTGTACCTGCGTATCTGCATAGGTGATGACAGTTGGATCTTTCTTGTAGAGGCGGTCTTTTAATCCATCGATAGCGCGATCATTTCCAGGAATAACTGATGAAGAAAAAATAATCGTATCTGTTTTATTTAACTTGATGAATTTATGAGTATCACGAGAAACTCGATCGAGTAATGAATATTGTTCACCTTGACCTCCGGTTGCGAGAATGAGGATTTTATTCATCGGATATTTATGCATTTCTTCTACGTCGATTACGTGTGAGAGATCAGTTAGTCCTAAATGTTTTACAATACCGATATTGGTTTTCATTGATCGACCCTCTACGACGACATAGCGTCCGTAATGTTTTGCACTTTTAATAAAGTGAATAATACGTTCTACTTGAGATGCGAATGTTGCGATCAATAATCGTCCTGTCGTAGTACGGATAAAATCATCAACCGTTTTCACTACGATACTTTCAGCCAGTGACCATCCAGGGAATGGAATACCGGTTGAATCCATCGTCATGAGTAATACTTTACGGTCTTTGAATAATTTATATTGAGCGATTTCATCATCAGTTGGAACCCCTGCAATATTTTCTACACGAACATCTCCAGTGGAAACAATATCACCGTGAGGAGTTTCAATAATAACTCCTGTTGAATCAGGAATACTGTGTGTTAATCCGAAAAATCGAACTTTGAAATCATCTGATAGACGAATTGATCCATCATCACGAGCAACGATACGAATATCGAGCTCAGGTAAATCAGGGTATTCTTCTTGACGTTTTTTAATGAGCATTGATCCGAATTCACGAGTATAGATTGGTGGATTACCGAGATCTGTAATAACAAAAGGAATAGATCCAATATGGTCCAAGTGTCCATGAGTAATAACCATGGCTTTAATCATGTGTTTTCTCTCGCGGAGATAGGTAACGTTTGGAATAATATAATTTACTCCTGGGATTTCTTCATTACTGAATATTACCCCTGCATCGATAACAATGATTTGATCATTGTATTCAATCATGGTCATATTGCGTCCGATTTCTTCTGTTCCTCCGAGTGGGATAACACGAATATCACCTTTTGCCAGTGGTGGTATGATTGCAGCTGGTGACGGTGCTGGACGTGATCCTGACGACGGACGATTGTTTTTAGAAAATGTAGTTTTATGATGAGGAGTAGGTGCTCCAGGTGATGTATTTGGTTTTTGTTCACGCCGTACATAGGGTTTATGATTCGGTCGTTTCACCCACGGAGTTCGTGGAACAGTGGTGTTAGGTTGTGGTGTTGTTTGCATAATAATTAGATATGTTAGCTTCTACTGACGATTAAATATATTTAGTATCGCATCAGTTTTTGTATACCAGAGCGAAATAGTATTAAGATAGTCAGTATTATGGGACAATGGGACAGGAAACTCTGGAATAGTGAGTGATTTTTTATGAATAATAAAATCAGCAGGATTATAGATAAAAATAGCGGGAAGGTTTTTTTGTAGAATAGATTTTATTTTTTCATAAGCCTCATCAGTTGTAGCAGTACTATGGTGTGAAATAACATATTCTAATTGTTTATCTAACTCAGTATTTTCATATCCTGATATATTTAATCCAGGATAATTTTTTTGACTGGAATGCCAATATGCATACAAATCAGCAGGTCGAGTTGCTGTATATCCGAATAATACAACTTGATAATCTCTCTTTGCTAATACAGCATGTTCAAAATCATTAATTTGGAATATTTCTAAATTAATTGTAATTCCAAGTGTCGCATAGTATTTTTTTAATTCAGTTGCTATTTTTTTAAATTCTGGATGATCTAATAATGTGAGGGTTATACTAAACTCACGATTTGTTCCATTTTCTTTCTTTTCATAGATGCCTGTTATTGTATTTTTCTGGTAGCCATTTTTTTTGAAATAGTTTGCAAGTTTTGCAATCTCAGCAGTACTGCCAGGTTTTAGTAATGTCGTAGTGGTAGTTGCTAGTGGTTCATATAATGGATATGCAGTCCCTCCTGTAATTGTAGTAACTAAGCCAGTTCGATCTAATGTGCTATTTAACAATGATCGTAATTCACCATCAATACTATTTTTAGTAGTATTGAAAAAGAGGGCAAAAACTTTAGCTGATGGTTTATTTTCTACGATAAGTGTATTTGGAATATTCATTGCCAGGATATTTTCATAGGTTCCATTGATAACTCCTCCATCTAAATCACCATTATTAATGAGTTTAATGTATTCAGTAACAGATGTTGTTGTTATTATTGTAATAGTACGAATATAAGGATTTCCCAATGCATATTTTTTAAATGCAGTTAGTGTGTAGGATTCTGGTATGCCAGCACTATTTGTTTTAATAGACTCTATTTTATATGGACCAGATCCAATAGGTGAGCTATTAAATGAACTCGCTAGCATTGATGTGTCGCTTTGTGATTCCCAAATATGTGCAGGAAGTATTCCAACAGTAGTCATTTTCAAGAAATCACCATAAGGTTGAGATAATTTCAAAATAATAGTATCTGCAGTAGTGTTCAGTTCTACTGTTCTCCATCCAGAATACTCAGGGAGATTACTCTTTTGTAATTGTTTATAAGTATATAATACATCATTAATTGTTAGAGGTTTTCCATCATGAAATGTGAGATTTTTTTTCAATGTAAATGTATACGTTTTTTCATCCGGTGATATTGTATAACTAGCTGCTAAATCAGGAATATATACATCATGAGAAATTTCTCGTACTAATCCTGAATATACTAATCGAACCATTTCTCGCTCAGAATCATTTTGAGCTAATAATGGATTAATAAAACGAGGTACACCAATCACTGCATGACGATAAGTTCCACCTGACGCAGAAACATTGGTAAAAAAATTAATTTGTACAAGCCAAACCAAAAATAATAGAGATAGAAATAATCCCAGAGCAAATATACCTAAATAAACACGCTCACGAATACTTGATCCATAGCGGATATTGGTAATGGTATTAATAACATAAGAACGAAATGTGCGTATATTCATAGTAATGTACTCTACGAGAGAGTCTTAACTTGATAGAAAATACAAATCAGAGTAATTCACTAAAAAATAGCGAAACACTAAAATTACGTATTTAGTTATACGAATAGATTCAGTAATGATGCCACGATAAAAAGTATCGCAAGTACAAGAGTACTATAAAAGAGAATTTTTTCTCCACCTCTGCGGGTAAAACGAGTGGTTACGGATGAACCACCTCCAAAAGCTCCATCGAGCGAATCTGCTGATCTGCCGAGTAGTATTGATAACATGAGCAGTATTGATATACCAAACTGAAACCATGGCAATAACTGAGTAATCGTATTCATACCAATAGTATAGCATATTCTATTTTTTCACGCAAATAGTTTACCACTTGTCTATTTTGTATGACACTGGTATACTAATCTGGTATGTCACAAAACAACAATCATGATTCATTTGAACCTATTGCATCTGCATGGATGTATGTGTTCTTTATATTCTTTTTATTAGCGATTACGACTATTGGTTACGGATCATATCGATTATTATCAGAACCTGCAACCTATGCTAATGAGAGTTGGGAGAAAAATAAACAATTAGCAACTAATAATTCAGAAACAACTACTGATACAGCTACAGTACCTACTACAGAATTACCTAAACCTGAAACACCAGTAGAAACATCTACAGTGTCTACGGATACTACAACAACAGTCCCAGTAGCTGCTACATTAAAAGACGAGCTCACTGCAATCCAATCTAAAAACATTGTTCTAAAACAAGGTGATAAAGGTCCAGATGTAGCAACAGTTCAAAAATTCTTTAACCAGTATTATAAAACCACTACCAAAGTAGACAGTGATTTTGGTGCCAGTCTCACAACAGTAGTTAAAAAATTCCAGGGTTCACAAAAATTCCCAACAACGGGACAAATTGGACCTAAAACTCTCGCTGCAATGATTAGTTTTGCAAAATAATTATTTCAAAAAATCTTTGATTCGTTCAAGGATTTTTTGTTTATCAGTAATTGGATTAAACCAATTGATTTCAGTATTACGGCGAAACCAAGTCATTTGGCGTTTGCTAAATTGCCAGGTTTTTGTCGTGAGTAACTGTACAAACTCGTTTTCTGTAATTTGTTCTAATAGGTACATCAGTCCGTATCGGTATTCTAACCCAAAACGGTCCAGTTTTTCATCAGAAATTCCCATAATTCGTAATTGTTTTATTTCATCAAATAATCCAGGAATACGATTGATAATACGTTTCGTAATACGTTCGAGCATGGTTTCCTTGTCTAATTGTAATCCAATCCAGAGTGTAGGGTAGAGTAGTTGTTTGTTTGATTGGTCAGGAGCTATTTCATCGGTAGATGCTAATTCTATGGCTCGTATTAATCGCACAGGGTTAGATTGGTCTATGATTAGTAGTTTTTCAGGATTGAGTAATCGTAGCTTATTCTGTAATTCATCAATCGATAACAGTGCTAATTCACTGCGTAGTTTTGTATCAGGTAGTACAGCAGGGAATTGTATATCATATACCAGTGCATCGATATACAGTCCTGTGCCGCCACAGATGATGGGGGTATTACCTCGGGAAAAAATGCTCCGCATTTTTTCCCGAGCCATACCCTGAAAATCAACCACACTAAAAACCTCATCTGTTGGATTTGCAACATCGATCATATGATGAGCAATTCCACGCATTTCTGTTTCTGTGATTTTAGCACTCCCGATATCCAAGTTTTTATACACTTGGCGTGAGTCTGCAGAAATAATTTCGCAGGTAATACCGAGGTTTTCCTGACACCACAAAGCCGTCTCTACAGCGAGATCTGATTTACCAGTTGCAGTTGGTCCTGTGATGATGATAACACAATTCATAGATTGTAGTATAAGGATTTTGAGAAATTTGACAAGTTATATTTATAGTGATACTAAAAAGCATTTTCTTACGAAAATGCTTTTTAGCTTGTATGATCTTATTTATATGAATAAAAGATAAAATTATTTTTTACGTCTAAATAATTTCCAAACAATAACAAGGATAATAACTATTCCTAATCCTATCCCAATCATTGGAATAATTCCAGCATTAAACACTGGTAAATCTAATTGTGTTTCAATACTTTTTACGTACACCGGATTAACAACTAATCTTGTTGCTCCGTCTTTGGTAACATAATACGGAACAGTAACAGTTTTTTCATTAGCTGTTGCAGTGATATTGTATTTTGTAGCCTCTCCAAGAGTGAAACGAATCTCACCAGAATCATTAGTTACACCAGATGCATTAGCAGGTGATATAGAAACATTTGCATGTTGAGCAGGTTTACCTTGTTCATCAAGTACAACAACCGTAAGAGTTTGCATATCGTTTGTTGTTGATGGAGATACTACGGATGATTTTGTATCGATTGTTTTAGTCATATATGTATAAAGTATAGCATTATTTTTATTTATCATCCATTCGTCGACGTCGTAGGATAAATCCAATAAATAAAATCAGTAGTGTATAAATACTAATCCATATCCATGGGATAGTAGATGTTTTATTTTTTTCAAAATTATCTACTAGGATTTTTTTTACTGGTTGTGTTATATGAGAAGTCTTTGTTGGAGTGATTGTTACTATATTTTCATCGGAATCTATGTTTGGTATTTTTGGTGAACTAGTTATTGGGGCCTTTGTTATAGGAACAGTACTCGGTATAGTTGGAGGTATCGATGGAATAGTTTTTATGTTTGGAGCTGTTGTAGTAGGAGGTACAATACCTGATTGATAATTCAAAATACCACCACTACTTGATCCGCCACTACCACCAGTGTTTGTCGGTGGGGGAACGACAGAGGTTGCTGATGTAGAATTAACAGGACCTTGACCAATACTGTTTACTGCACTCACTCTAAAATCATAACTGAGATCATTCGTAAGACCTGTAACGGTAATCGTTCTCGCTGTTGAGATACTATCTGCAAAAACACTCCAATCTGAGTCAGAACTCAGTTTATATTCGATAACATAATCAATAATAGCACTTCCTCCGTTTGATGCTGGAGCATTCCATGACAAGCCAACCTGTGTATCTCCTGCTGATGCTGAAAGTGAGCTTATAGCGCCAGGTAGTGTAGCTGGCGTAACCGAATTGGTAGCTGAAGACGATTGTCCTGTTCCAATACTGTTGGTCGCTGTCATAGTAAACGTATATGCTGTACCATTCGTTAATCCTGTTACTGTAATAGGAGTAGTAAGACCTGTCCCTGTTAATCCACCTGGGTTTGATGTAGCAGTATAGCCAGTAATAGCGCTCCCACCATTTGACGATGGAATAGTAAACGAAACCAAAGCCTGAGCATTTCCCGCAGTAGCAGATAGGTCGGTTGGTGGATCAGGATAGGTCGCAACTGCTGTAAATGACTGGTATGCACTCGATGATTGGGAGCCATAAAAAACTTTTATATGAAAATAATAAACCCCTGGGTCTGCTACTGTTGAAGTAGCGGTAAAATCATAATTTTCTAATGAGTTAATTAGTTTTGCATTTGATCCACTAAAAACATCATCATTACCACCACATAGATTATCTACAGCATCAGTCACACACCAAGTATATTGATATTCATATTCAATTAAGCCTTCATTTGTGATTCGTATTGCTGTACCAATACTGGTATTAGTTAAATCAGTAAAACTTTGAATAGCTACTTGGGCTGGTTCACCAGGAGTGGCACTGACAGAGTTACTTACTACACTTGTGCCGATACTATTTACAGCACTCACTCTAAAATCATACGAGGTACCATTTGATAATCCAGTCACCGTAGTAAATGTATTAGTACTTGTTCCATCATTAAATTGTGCCCAGTTACCACCAGTAGTGAGTTGATATTCGATAATATAATCTGTAATGTTTGACCCTCCGTTAGAAGTAGGACTTGACCAAGTTAATCTAATACTACTACTTTTTACTTCAGCTGCGAGGTTAAGCGGCGCTGTTGGTGCACTTGGTAATGTTACAGAATCTGAAGGGTCAGAAGCTAAGCCAGAACCAACGTCGTTTGTAGCCACTACCGTAAAAGTATAGGCTGCGCCATTAGTTAGGCCAGTCACAACATGGGAAAGACTTGTTGAACCAGAATTAGAATCAGTACCGCCATTACTTGATGTTACTACATAGCCAGTAATTGCAGATCCACCATTAGATGAAGGAGCAGTAAAAGTTATCGTTGCTTGGGCATTGCCTGCTACTGCAGTAACTTGAGTTGCTTTACCTGGAGTAGTTGCGGGTGTTACAGAGCTCGATGAACTAGAATCTGTCCCCGTACCAGCTACGTTAGTTGCCTTTACAGTAAAAGTATAAGGCGTACCGTTAGTTAGGCCACCAATAGTAATTGGTGAACTACTGCCTGTTTGGGTAATTCCTGACGGAGTAGAAGTGACAGTATATTCGGTAATTGCAGAACCACCATTAAAACTCGGTGCAGAAAAATTAACCGTAACCTCTCCATTACCTCTCGTAACACTAGTAATCGTTGGTTGATCAGGAACTGTTCTCGGTGTACTACTAACTGCTGGAGTACTGGGACTTCCTTGGCCGGCAGTGTTAACTGCAGAAATTCTGAAATCATATGATAATCCATTTGTCAAACCAGTAACCGTCCCTGTAGTACTTGTTGATACTGTATCAGAAAAAACTGACCAGACAGTTGGCTCTGTCGCTAATTTATATTCAATAACATAATCAGTAACCGCTGAACCTCCATTAGAAGCTGGAGCACTCCAAGAGAGAGAAACTTGAGTATTGTCAGCAGTTGCTGAAACTGCTGTAGGTATACCAGGTGGAGCCGCTGGTGTTGCTGAATTTGATGCTCCTGATGCTGATCCAGTTCCAATTGCATTTGTTGCAGTTACGGTAAAGGTATATGAAGTACCATTAGTTAAACCTGAGACAATAATCGGAGATGTAGCACCGGTTCCAGTAAAACTTCCCGGACTTGAGGTGACAGTATATCCAGTAATTGTGCTCCCACCATTACTTGGTGAACTAAAAGCAACTGATACCTGACCATTTCCGGCGGTTGCTGTACCGATAGTCGGTGCATCAGGTACAGTCGCAGGAGTTGCTGATGTTGTGGTGCTTGAACTACCTTGTCCAATAGTGTTAACTGCCGAAACACGGAAATCATATGATAATCCATTAGTCAGACCAGTAACTATTCCTGTAGTACCTGTAGAAACACCGTCAGCAAAAGTAGACCAGGTCGTTGGTTCACTCGTGAGTTTGTAATCTATAACGTAGTCAGTAATTGCCGAGCCGCCATTATTTACTGGTGCTGTCCACGATAAGCTTATTTGTGTATTACCAGTAGTTGCTGTTAGCCCAGTTGGTGCATCTGGGGCAGTGATAGCTTCTTGGGCGGCTACTGAATAAAATGTAGTAGTAGAATTTTGGTTATTATATTCTGTTGTTATCCAGTTTGGAGCACGAACAATATTAGATATGCGAGCCTCATCAAAATATCCTCTATAATAACGACCACTACCAAATTGGTCGTGACCAATTTGCATTGGAACACTCGTAGTTGTTCCAACTGCACTACCATATCCCACTGAAGCATCCTGATTACCGTTTACATAAACTTTACCGCCAGATGTACTATAAACAGCTGTAATGTAATACCAACTCCCAGTTACTAATGTGTTTGTACCAGTTCCATCAATATTATTTCCTGCATTATTAACATACCATGCAAGTTTTCCATTAGACTTTAACATTATTTCAGAACCTGACGAAGCACCATATCTTCCCAAGAGTGTATTATAAGATTCGGTTGAACCAGTCCAGTTTATCCACATGCTGAGCGTTACGGCGTTATTAGTATTTATAGAATCAAACGATGAACTATCTGGAAATTCAATATGGTTTGTACCGCTCACGAGTTGTCCACCTGATCCTACTTTACTTGAAGCGGTTGGTGTCCATGTATTAACATTACTTGTATTAGCATTACTCGTTGAATCATATACTGTTGGATTTGTTCCAGTTTCTTTCAAGTGATGTACCGATACATAATTACTATCCCAAACATTCTGACTACCATAGGTGGAATTAGCTGTAGGCTCAGTCGCAGAGGGTTTACCATAATATATATAATAATAAGATGCATCAGAAATACTGTTTGCTTTGAACCAAAGCTCGCCAGCTGATGTTCCAGTATTAATCGCCACGACCTCTCTCGCCAGCTCTGTACCAGAACTATTAGTTACTCTGATATCACTACCGTCTGATTTTACATTACTCCAAAATCCTGCAGGTAGATTTGCAAGGTTTACATAGACTGGGAAATTAGTTTGTGTTGATGGAACTTGAGAGCTATTGATTGTAATTTTAACTCTATAACCATAAGATACATCCCACCAGGCATCAGTAGCGTAGGCCGTATGTATATTAACACCAAAAAAGTTCACCATAATAAATACAAAAACTAAAAAGGTTGAAAAAAACTTTTTTAATTTATCTCGTAGTAGTTTTTCACAAAGAAAATTTTCTCTATGTTTAATATTTCTTAAAAATGAAACAAACATGTATCTAGTATATCAATTTTTTCATCATATGAACACCTTTTTTGAGAATTTTTTAAACGGTTTTGTGCCCGGGAGAGGACTTGGTCACAAGTCATGAAAAATATATTTCACTTCGTTACATTATTTTTCTATGCTCGCGACCCCGGCTCGGCGACAAAATTCTCATACTTCGAATTTCGTATACCGCCTCCGTCTTTCAACTCCTTTCCGTGCATATGACATAAAATCCCACATGCGATGCATGCAGGATTAAATGTCATTGTGCCCGGGAGAGGACTTGAACCTCCACCCATTGCTGGATTCGATTTTGAGTCGAACGTGGCTACCAATTACACCACCCGGGCAATAATAAAACAGTATCATACTTTTTACTTTTTGTTAACTTGTGATAGAATATATTTTATATGTCACAAATCTTTCACAATTCTATTTTTTGGGTCGAGACAGATAAAATAAAACCCAATCCTTATCAACCACGTAAAGAATTCGATCAGGATAATTTGCGTGAATTGTCAGATTCTATTCGTCAGTACGGAGTCTTGCAACCATTGGTTGTAACCCGTCGAGAATTCGAAACAGAATCAGGTTTAGCTGTAGAATATGAATTAATCGCAGGAGAACGCCGTCTACGAGCCGGTAAACTCGCAGGACTACCTCAGGTACCGGTAATTATCCGCGCACATACAGAGGATCCAAAATTGAAATTAGAATTAGCTATTATCGAAAACCTCCAACGCGAGGACTTGAATCCTATTGATCGAGCTGT
>JACCDG010923485.1_pt1 | contig 13352 bp, 13 predicted proteins | sample 7442471 | NCBI WGS metagenome assembly JACCDG01 (sample SAMN15323444, study PRJNA562643) | freshwater metagenome | isolation source: river surface water | place: USA:Blue River Watershed | collected 2017-08-17 | reverse complement strand
CCGGATGCACCAATAATGGTGTTATTAATATTACCGCCTGTAATTGCAACGTTGTTAGCTGCTTGTGTAGCAAGATTACCAAGGCCTAAATTAATTCTAGCGTCAACGTTATTATTTGCGCCAGTACCACCGTTAGTGATTGGGAGGATACCACTAACAAAGGTAGAATTAGCAAGATCAACGGCTGTAACACTTGATACACCGCCATTAAATAATAGTAAACCGTTTGCGGTACTATGATCAGCACCGGTACCACCATATTGTGTACCAATTACTGTGCCGTTCCACGTACCAGAAGTAACGGTACCAAAACGAATATCTTCTAGTGTAGAACCATCAGATTGTGTAAAATCAAAACGTCCACTACCGCTGTCGTATTTTAAACGCCCGCCGCTCTTGCCCATTTGGACATCAGCTGCTAAACCCTTGATACCAAAATTCTTAATATCAGCCATTTGTGACTCTCCCAGACCTTTTTAGTAAGTTGCTATTGCATTTATTTATCAATCTTTAGACATAAGTGAGCTTTACAGTTACGTTTCCTGCGGAAGATTGATAGTGATTGCAGCGTACTCTAATCTGCAAATCTTGGCTGTTTGATGCAGGATAAACGTATTCTGGATTTGCAAAAAACTGTGCAGTTTCAGTTAAATCATTGGTAGTTGCTGATACAAATTGTGCTGGTTGACCTAGTATGCCAACTTCTATATTTGGTAAAATATTACCGGTATAACCACTAAATGCTGAATGAACTTCAAAACTTACAGTTGTAATCTTACGCCCCGGACTAATATTGCCTAACACGTTAGTTGTGCTGTTGCCAAAACCAGCGGCTGGCATAGTGAATGTTGTGGTCATTGTTTTAGCATCAGTGGTTGCACTATCTGCATTAGCTACCTGCACCCAGCTAGTGCTATTATAAACATACAGCCCCCATTCCCCATTGCCTGCATTTAACACATATGCTTGATCACCAGTCTGTGGATTCAACGCATCTCTGGCTGCAATGTTTGCTACAACGGTTGTGCCTGCGCTTCTTAAGCCACGTTCGATATTCATAGCTAATGGATACATACCGTTGTGACCACTAGCTACACCAGTTCCAACACGGAAAAATTCTGTACCCTCGTAGATTAAAATTTCGCCGCCATCAGACCGTGTTAGATTTAGTTTTCTTGCACCTGTTGCGCTAGTTGAAGCAGGCAAACCAGAAACGTTTCCCGCGCCTACAAAGAAATAACCGCTTGCATCTGCATTGCCATTTGTAATAGTGATAGCATTACCATTTGCTTCTGTTAGTGTTAAAACTGTTGATGTTGCAGTAGCAGTTAGATTTGCTATGTTTGTTGCATTAATGTCTGCTGCCATGTCCGACGAAATAGCTACCGGTAAACCAAACGCTACTTGCCCGGCAGTATCAGTAGTAAAGTTAACTAATGTATTACCACTACCACTGTTAATGTATGCACTAAACGGCACAAATCCGCCAACCAAACCATAAATTGTATTGTCCGGGTCGCTAGAAATAGTTGTTGCGGTTGGTACACTAGAAGCAACCACATAGTGATTACTGGTGTTTGCGTTAATGGTTGATACTATTTGATTAAGATTAGCATTGGCACCGCCTGTGCCTGCAAATGTAACTATGACGCCGTTCAGTGCAATCTGGTGACCATCAGGTACGGTTGGATTATTTACTGTGCCTGCGATTTCCGTAGCAATAGCATCTTGTATCTTTAAGAAAACAATTTTTCCAGTTGTGTCACTGGCAGTTAGATCGCCGTCAGTATCTAAATAAATGTAATCGCCTTGACTACCAGGAATGCTAGGTTCAAAGTCAATGATACGATTATTTGGAGATATCATGAAGAAGTTTGGTCCAGGGCCGGTTTCAATGACAGTACCAATCATCTTATCCATAGTAGTTGTATTTGCTATGACAAAACCGTTTGCTGTTACTGCAACTACATCACCTTCGCTAAACCCGTGATTATCTTTTTCTAATACATAATTTAATAGTGGATTTAGATATTGAAAGCGACTCATTACAGTTGGATAAAAGTCTGTGCTCACAGTACCTGGCAAAGGATCAAGCAGAGGTAAACCGTTTTCGTTTAGACTAAAAACTACTGCTGAACCGGTATTAAAAATACCATTGCCTGTTGCACTTTTAAATGTATTATAGCGCAACCAATCTTCAACAATACAAGTTACTGTGTTTGCAGTTTTTGAAGTAATGCTTACAATCTTAAGACATTGACCGCTGGTAGCGCCTGCAATCCAATCACCTACAACAATATCTAAGCCATTGTAAGTGAAATCATCACGAGTTAAATGACTACCATGAGTCTGTGCAGTTACACTAAAAGTAACCGTCCAGCGATAATATTTCTTTGTACCTACACCCGAATACCAAAGGTCACCCGTTCCGTTAGCATAATCCCAATAGCTTTCACCTGAAATACTTGATACAGCTACAGGCAGAACTTTATTGGGAATGTTTAATCTAATTTGGCTAGATTTATAGTTAATTAACGCCATGTTAATCCTTAATCATACATCACAAACTGGATCCATGCATGGGTAGTAGTACCAAATGAACGACTGGCTCCTGTTTCAGCTTCTCTGAGTTTTAGTTTTACAACGGTATTACTGGTCGCACCATCAAATGCCGTTGGAGAACCAGCGGTACCACCGCCTGGAATTTCTCTCTGGCCCATTGTTGTTTCTAAGTTAGAAATTAGATATTTGTTGTTTGCTCTGTCATAACCATACAGCATAATACCGCCTGGTGGGTAGTAATATCCAGAGAACGTAATAGTACACTCACCACCACTAGCACTATCAATAGTAACTGATGCAATACCTGCTGTTAAGTTAGAAGTACTTGCTAACGTACCTGTGGTGCTATAGTTAAGTTTGAATCTTTCTATTACAGCGCCACTACCGCCACCACCTCCGCCACTTACTGCAACGTTGCTTACACTTGTTACACGACCATATGTGTCAACAGTAATTTGTGGTATTAGCGTTGCGCTACCGTATGTTTTTGCACCTGTTGTAACTACACCGCTTGTTAGTGCAACATTATCAGCGTTAACAGTAATACCAGCGCCGGCACCAACGTTTAATGTAACTGTACCTGTTGTACCGCCATCAATTAAACCGTTACCTGCGGTAACACCTTCGATGTCACCAGAACCACCACCGGCGCTAATTGCTATATTGCTTACGCCTGTGATTCTACCATAAGTGTCAACTGTAAACTGAGGCATTGTGGTAGCATTACCATATGTGCCTGCTGTTACACCACTGGTACCTAAACTTAGTGTTACTGTGCCGCTTGCGCCGCCGCCGCTCAGTCCAGTGCCTGCTGTAACACCTGTAATGTCACCTGTGGAACTTAGATCGGGAGGAGTGAATGTAAATACGCCAGTAACATTACTATAACTTAAACTACCGTTGCCACTTGGTGATGCTGTTGTAACACTTAGATTTGATAATAGTATGCCATTAGCGCCATTAGCACCACGCACATTACCTGCATCAATAATTGCAGAATTGCTTAATGTTAGGATTAAGTTTCCACCAACATTAACTGTAGCACTAGAAACATCAACACCGTTAGCACCTGCGTTACCTTGTGGGCCTCGAATATTACCAACATCTTGAGTTGATGTATTACTATAGTTTAGTACTAAATTACTGCTTACTAAACTTACACTAGTAATACCTACACCGGCATTACCTTGTGGACCAATTGGACCACGTACATTACCTGCGTTAATATATGTGCCATTAACAAGTCCAATAATAAGTTCATTGTTACCTGCTACAGTAGCATTAGCTACACCTGCATTGCCGTCGCCAGCTAGACCTTGTGGACCAATTGGACCACGTACATTACCTGCATCAATAATTGCTGAATTGCTTAATGTGATAATTAAGTTGTTTGTTGAGATAGATGCGTTGCTTACAAATACCCCATCTGCCCCTCGAACGTTGCCAACATTAACAGTCGAAGCATCGCTTAATGTTAGAATCAAATTACCGTTGGCAGCTACAGAACCTGATGATACGCTTACACCAGTATTACCCTGAATACCTTGCTGTCCAATAACACTTGATAAGTTAACGTTTGAGCCGTCATATAACAAATATGTATTTGATGCGAGGCTCATTGTGGGTCTATTTGTTAGACTTGAGTGATTGCCTGTAAATGCTACCGTTGCAAGAGTTGAATTGCTGTTGTTTAGTGCATTTGCAATTTCAGCCAGTGTATCTAATGCTGACGGCGCACCAGCAGTAAGGTTATTAATTTGTGTGGTTACATATGATTGTGTTGCATAATTATTAACAGTTAGATACGATGCAACATTTGAATTTCCATAATTACCAGATGCGTTTGCTAATCCTGCATCAACATAAGCCTTCATATTTGTATTGGCTGTGTTGACGTAGGTTTGGGTAGCATAGCCGTTAGCAGTTAGATATGCCGCTACATTTGAATTTCCATAATTGCCTGCAACATTACCCAAAGCTGATGTTAGGTTAACGGAACTATTGCTACCACTGATTGTAATAATGTTGCCGTTTAAGCTCAATGTTTGAGCATCGGTATCGGAATCTTTTAGAACACTTAGGTTAACGGAATTACCGCTGCTAATTGAAAGTACATATGTTGAAGCATTCCAGCTTAGGCTTTGTGTAATTGCTGAGAGGTTGGCAGGTGTAAATGTGAACACACCTGTTGAATTGTTATAAGTTAACGCACCGTTGCCGCTTGGTGTAGCAGTGGTTACGCTAAAGTCAGTTAAACTTAAATTACTGTTACCAGCGCCACCACCACCAGTCATGTTACCAGCTTCAAACTTGCTGGTGCTGCTATTCCAAATTAATACCTGACCATTAGTGATACCAGTTGTGTCAACATCATTTAGATCAGCTAAATTAATAGTTCCTGTATCGGCTGAAAAAGTAATAGTGTCAGCATTAGCTTGAGTTGTAATGGTAATACCTGGTCCAGCAACAAGAGTAAGATTGTCCTCTGAGCGATCAGCACCAACTGTGGTTTGACCAGCAACAAGAATATTAGCAAAACCTAGTGACGATCCATTGCCTCCGCCACCACCTGAGATTTCAACAGTATCAACGTTCTGAATTCTGCCATAGGTATCAACTGTGATTCTAGGAGTGTGGGTAGCACTACCATAAGTTCCTGCTGTTACGCCTGTAGCAACAAGATTAAGAGTGGCATTTGAATTGTTTCCTTTACCGCCAATAACACTAATTTGTCCTGATGTACCATTAACATTACCAACAAACGAATTAGTAATTGTTGTGGCTTGAGTGGCAGTTACTTGTGTAGGAGTGATGCCGGTAATTTGGCCCTTGCTGTTTACTGTGATAACTGGGATATAGCTAGTATTCCCCCAAGTGCCTGATACGTTAGCAATATCGCTAATATAAACACCATTTGAATTTGATGTTAGTCCACCACCAGCACCAGCAACTACATTAAGTGTTAGCGCACTTTTGCTAATACCGTTGCCTGCGCTGTAAACGTCTACAGTACCCGGACGCCATTTGCCTGCTGCTGAACTATAAATTAATGCCTGTCCACCACTGGGCAAGTATGCACCACTGGTCTGAACATCATTTAAATCGTCAAGTTCTGCGTCGGCAAAGGAAATTCCGGTTTCGTTAGCATTAACGCGAAGAAATGTTAACGCCTTGCCGGAATAATCAGAGGGGGTATCGTTTAACTCAATTAATGTATTAGCCATCGTTGTTCCTACCAGCAGTGATATCTAAGCTGTTATTAACAACTATTTATCACTTTAGCTTGATAGGATAACTCTGCTAATTTGGCCGTAGGAAGAATCGTATGTGGTACCATCACCCACATGTTCACGATCCATATAAACTCTAATAAATGTAAAGTTTCCGCTAAAACTATATGCTTCGCTGCCTTCAGCAGGATCGTTAGCATTAAATTGTACGAATCCACCCTCGTTAAACGATGTACCCAATGTATCGGTTGGTACAAGGTCAAACCAGTCGCTGGCACCTGGGTCCAGAGATAGTGTGGCTTGCAGTCTTAAACGACCTACATATTGATTATAAATTACTTGGATAGTATGGAAACCATCGGTATAGCCGTAATAACTATCACCTTTTACTACGGTAGAGTATTTGTTCATTTCGGTGCCTGTAGCACTCAAAATAGTTACACTTCGACGGTTGATGCTCATTTAAAATCCCCTGGTCCTTTCAAGTATTTATCACTTTTGATAGAGTATACATTTAGTGATACGAAAGATCCAGTTGTTGTGCATCATTTTTAGAAATGGATAGTACTGGTTAAAATCATCTAATTTAGTATAAAATTCTACGCCGCTATACCTACTAGGCCATTCGCTGATAATTTTTAGTGCATCTTTTGGAATATTATCAGCTAGTGCTGTTAATAGTTCTGTATGTAATGCAGTACGCTCTGATTTTTGCAGATTTAGAGTTGACCTGTAGGGCATAAATGCGTAGACTTTTGCATCATATTTGTTGTACCAAAATGATGATCTAGGCTCAACATGATACTCTCTGGCCCGCAATAATTTATAGTGTTCATCATTTATAGGACCAGTTACATATTTTACAAACTTTGAAAACTTGTTTAAAAGTAATTTGTAATCCTCATACGATCTAAGATAGCAGAGGATTTCTAGTATGTTATTTTTTGTTGATCTAAATGAACATTTTGATTCTAGATCAGTTTTAACAACAGAGTACAATTCATCTAATAGTTTAAAATAAGCATCTAGGTCGGATCTATTTTCTTTGTATAAACTAGCATCAAATACAATTTTATATGTATAGGTGTTGTAATATATTGTATGGCTAGGTATTACTTTGAAAGTCTTAGATTCTTCACCTAAGATTTCAACATTAGGATGTAAATTTAAATTCCGAGTCATAGTCAACTGTAACTGTACCTTTATTGATATTGTCAAACAATACCTTTTTACTTAGCGGCTTTTTAATCTTTTCTTCAAATACTCGCTTTAAAGGTCTTGCACCCATACTAGGTTCGTAGCCCTCTTCAGCTAGCTGTTTGATTGCCGCTTCTGTTAGTTCAATTTTAATATCGCGCTCATTGGATGCTAGTAGCTGATTAGTCTCTTTCACTAGACGCTCAACGATCTTAATCATTAGTGTCTTTTCAAGTTTATTAAACTGAACAACGCCATCTAAACGATTGCGGAACTCAGGTGTAAAGAACTTCTCAACAGCCTTACCAATTTCACCTGTTTTCTTTTGATCACCAAAACCAATCTTTAGTGTTTCAGCAGCAGAAGCACCCAGGTTACTAGTCATAATTAGCACAACATTAGTAAAGTCTACAGTTTTACCGGTACTGCCCGTTAAGCGGCCGTCATCCATAACCTGTAGCAGGACCTGTAGCACTTCCGGCGCTGCCTTTTCAACTTCGTCTAATAGTAGCACACAGTTAGGACTATCTTCAACGGCAGCAAGTAGTTGTCCTTGACCCATTTTGCCTTCGGCATGTCCAACATATCCCGGAGGTGCACCAATTAATTTAGCAACGCTGTGACGTTCCTGATACTCGCTCATATCAAATTTAACTAGCTTTGCTTGTAGCTCTGCTGCTAGTGCTCGTGCTGTTTCAGTCTTACCTGTACCAGTTGGACCCACAAACAAGAAACTACCAATAGGCTTGTTTGGTTCCCGCAGTCCGCTCTTACTTACAAGAATAGATTCAACAATCTTATCAACTGCATCGTTTTGTCCGTATACTTTGTTTTTAATACGAACGTCTAGATCCTTGTAGCCTGTTGTGCTTTCTGTGTCAACTACATCTACACCAATCTTGCTGATCTTAGCGATTACACTAACAATATCCTTCATAGTCACATCAGTGTCACCGCGTAACTTTACAGCGGCGCCAGCGGCATCGACAATGTCTAGCGCCTTGTCTGGGAAGAAGCGAGTCTTCACATATCGATCAGTAAGTTCAACACTCTTGTCTAGTAGAACATCGTCATACTTAACATTGTGGAAGTCTTCGTAATATTCCTTTAGACCTTTAACAATGAGCTTTGTATCTGATACATTAGTTTCATAGATATCTAGTTTCGCAAAACGTCGCATCAATGCGCGATCCTTTTCAAAACTTTCTGCAAATTCGTCCGGAGTAGTTGCACCAATAGTAAGCAAACGACCTTTACCTAATACGGGCTTAATCAAGTTAGCAACGTCAACGCTGCTGCCCCCACCTGAACCAGCACCCATAATCATATGAATTTCGTCAATGAATAGAATTGTATTTGGATTTGACTCTAGTACAGCTAGCACACCCTTGATACGTTCTTCAAAGTCACCGCGGTATCGTGTACCAGCAAGTAATTTACCAATGTCTAGACTATAAACAATCTTATTCTTGAGAATCTCTGGTACTTCGCCGTCAACGATCTTTTTAGCAAGACCTTCTGCAATAGCAGTCTTACCTGTTCCAGGTTCACCTACTAGAACACAGTTGTTCTTTTTGCGGCGAGCAAGAATATGTATTAGGTCCTCTACTTCTTCGTGGCGACCAATCAACGGATCAATCTTGCTGTTTTCTGCTTCTTTGTTTAGGTTTACAGTATATTCTTTTAGCTGTTCTTCATTCTCAACGCTGCGATTTACAGTTTCAATATGCTCAATAATTACAGCTCGAGATAAACCGTTAATCTCGCAGAAATACTTAGCGTGACAGGTTTCTTCAGCAAGAATACTCAATAGAAGATCTAAAGGAATAACTTCATTCCTACTATTAAACAATACTTGGGCTAGACTACGCTGTAAAACTCTATCAACTGTATGAGTTTTCTTTGGCGGGCCTTTCTGGCCATTGGGTGTTGTTAAACCATTAAGTTCTGAATCGTTAAGATAGTTAGTAATGTCAGTTTTGATCTGATCAATGTCAACTTCTAGGTCGGTAGCAAGATTTATAATATCTTTATGATCTAGGAGGCACAGCATAATATGCTCTAGGCAAACATATTCGTGACCCAGACTATTAGCATTGTTAGCTGCTGCTACAAAAATTTTTTCTACTGCTTGATTTTTCTTACTCATTGGTATTTTTACCCGCTTCTTCCTTAATAATATTTAACCATTGAATGTGTTGTGGATCTGTTAGTTTGGTAACTGAAATACTAACTAAAACATATAAATCGCCATACCTTCTTGTCTGCGGATTAGGCATCCCCCAACCCTGAATTCTTAGTCTAGCACCTGGTTGAACTCCTGCAGGTATCTTTACTTTTATTTGTCTGTCAGAGATATGGGTATAATCAATTTCTGTACCCTGCATTGCATCTAGTGCATCAACGTTGACCCGTATAAACAAGTCGTCATTTTCTCTACCTAAATTGTTTGGATAAGTGATGTTGAGTCTTACGATCAAGTCACCGGGAGGTAAATCCTTAAATCTAGCTGGACCCTTACCGTGCAGTCTGAACTTAGTACCATCCCTTACACCAGCTGGTATTGAAAGTGTATCCTTTACATAGCCTAAATCCAATGTAACTTCTGCGCCAGTGTATGCTTGGGCTACACTAATATTAATGTCAGTTACACCATCTGGGTTTCTTTTAACCTGCTGTCGACGACCAAAAATATCCCCAAATATTTCGTTGAATGGACTTCCTTGTGCGAAAGGATCATGACCGGCCCAATCCGGCGGCGTCCATTTTTCATATTGTGGTGAGGGGTTGTCATATTGAGACTTCTTTTCCGGATCGCTTAAAACTGCATACGCTTCATTTATTTTTTTAAACTCAGCTTCATCTCCCCCTTTGTCGGGGTGATGTTTCATTGCTAATTTTCTATAGGCTTGCTTTATTTCTTCGGGAGAAGATGATTTTGTAATGCCTAGTGCTGCATAATAGTCCATTATACTATAATACAGTCAAGTTGAATAATTGTCAACGATCAAATGCGTTTGACAAATATACGCCAGTCAAATACTTTAGGCAATTCGTCATAATTATATTTTGATACTATATGATCACAAACGAATCCAACTGGCGCCAACTTAGATTCTTCATTGCACATGTAAGGATAGATTAAATTGTAATCTCCAGCATCTCGACATGTTGGACTTTTTTCAGCTGTCCATGTAGCATCGTCAAAAATTATCATACCGTTAGGTTTAAGTAAGGAATCTATTAATGTAAATGCGAGAGCTGTATTATGAAAATCGTGTCCGCAATCTATGTAGCAAAAATCAAAGATAGGTTCCGGGTGTTCTTTTATCAATTTACCAAGTTCCCAATTTAAACTTTTTTCAGCTACAACTTTTATTACAAAATCTTCTAAATCAAAGAACCCCAGCAACTCATCTATGTTTGGTGTTATCTTCATTTCTGCTCTATCAAAAGCATGTATTTTTCCAAAGCCTTGTTCTTTGAGTATAGCTGCAAAGTAGGTAGTGCTTTTACCATGGTAATAACCTAACTCACATAAACTACTGAAACCGTTTTGCAAGATAACATCACGCAAATACATTGCATGATCGTGTGTCATAAAATTAAGATTTTTACATTTACGAGTTATTTGATTTATCAAGGACATAAAATATCGCGTACAGCTTCTTAGTAATCCTCTTCACTTTTTGGACTTTCAGGAACAGTAGGTTCTTCTTGCTTGATAGTGTTTAAATCTTTTGGCTTACGCATTAGAATCTCTGGAGGCTCAGGCATGTATGCTTGCGGCACTAATTTGGTTTTTGTAAACATAGCGCAACCCGAAAGTGTTAAAATTAGTGGGATAACTAATAACTTTTTCACTTACCTTCTCCCTTTGCAGCATTAGCAGCATCAACCGCTGCTTTGTTGTCTCTGATCCATTTTTGTAAGGATTCAAGTTGTTCTGAGTTTTGTTTACAGATAGCATAGTTACCCATTACCACAGCCAATGCGCTGTTATCCATAACACCTGAAGGTGATTTATCTGATGCTAATGCCATGTCTGGGTTTGCTAGTTTAGCAGCAGCATCATGTAAATGTATCCAGCCATTTGACATTTGAACACTAGAACCTAGTGTAGATGTTGCATCTCTATAAATGATTTCTTTCTCTCTAATGGTATTGGTTCTATCCACAAATTGGGTGGTTACATTATCAGAGATTTTAGAATTTTCTGATTTTAGATCTGAAATTTGTTTTTCTGCGGCTGCTTGATAGTTAGCAAGAGCAATTTCTGCCTGAGCAGAGCCTTTCATATAGCCCCAACCCGCTGCGCCTACTACTAGAAATATCAATGCAAAAATTTTAACTGGTAACGGGATGAGTCCGAACATGTGTGTTCCTTTTATGTTGTTTTTGTTAGCAGCACCTGTCCTTGATCGTTTGGATTATAAATTACAATATACTGATCAATGGGCAATGCTTTCATTTCTCCCAACATACCTTTTAGTTTGTCAAATAGTGTACGATCAAAATCAAACTTAATAGCACTTTCTGCTATGCCGTAATTTTGTAGTATTTCTTTACCGATGCCAAAATCAACTATTTCTAAACTTAGAGTATTTCGAGCGTCCTGTATATGTAATTTACCATCATTTATACCAGCTCGTAAAAGGTTTGTGGGTCTTAGGAAATCTAAGATTGTTTGACTATTACTTTCAGCTAGCTGTGTTTCAGCAGCAATACGCTCTTCTTCAACTCGCTGTGCTTCTTCTTGTGCGCGATTTGCCTCAAATTCTTCTCGGGTAACATATTTTTCAGGATCGGTAATAATGTATTGAAAAATATCATCTTCACTTAGAGGTAGATAATCGTCATTTAAATAAGTCCTAGCCTTCCAGTTTAACTTACCGGCTACTCTCTCTGTTTCCTTAATAAAGAACTTTATTGAGTCTACCACCTTTTCATTACGATCCATTTCAACGAATACCATATAGAATCCATTTTCATTTGGATTTGGTGAAACTTCAATGTCGCGTACTTCTTGTATTGAGCCGCTGAGAAACTTATAAAGATCGTGTCCCACTGAATCTTCAGTTACATAAAGACCCATAACTAAAACGTCTTTAGCGTCTCCTGTTTTGGGTTCAAATTCGTCAATACTAATTTTACTTAAAATTGTATCTTTAAGATCGTTTTCGTGTAGGCTCATTAAATGCTACCCCCGGATGGTAGAGCTGGTGTTACAGGTGCCATTGGCGCTTGTTGGGCTTGGATTTCGTTTTCGCTGTTTAGCGATTCTAAATCAACATATGCATCTTCATCTGCCTGAACAACATCAGTTGAAAATTCATCTACATATTTTCTTGGTAGTTTGATTTCAACTACCCAAACAGGATGACTGTCTGTTCTAGCTTTGTAACGATTACGACCATCGGGCGTTACTTCAACAGTAACGTCATCAAATGTTCGTACTTTACGTGGAGTAAGTAAAGTTTCTTTAACATACTTTACAAGGCCGCCTCGAGCAAGAATTCTTTTAGCGCCGTCTGGATCTGGCATATCCTTGCTGCGATACATTAGTTTTACACTGACCCAGTGACGGTCTAATGTAGGACCCTCAAGTATCTCGCCCTTGATCCAATTTTTGTAAGCATAAAGCTCTAGGTTATCCAGCACATGCTCAAACTCAAGTAACATGTCGAGCAGCGTATTTGTTTCGCTGATCTTCTTAATACTGTCGTTTAGCATTTTAACTGATATAGTCATAACTTACTCCTGTTACAACTATTTATCAGTTTAATGCTTATATAACACAGGCCAATTGAGTTTGAAAAAGGATAGTGCTGCTTCGTCAGCAAAATACAGGAAAGTCCTGTATCCATCGTGTGTATTTACATACCAAGCCCACTTTTCGTTAGCTAAATGTGCTTGATCTGTAACTTGTAGCTGTTCCCAGTACATGGTTTCAACACTAGGCCCAAAATTGTCCCAGCACCACTGCCGTAGCATTATAAAGTTCGCTGTACGCTCAAACAGTTGCCGATCATTGTGGTGACGTCTAATTTCTACACGATGGCTAAAATGCTGATACCATGTGTTACGTTTGTTGAGCTTAGTTACTTTATAGTACATATTATAGCACCAGGGTCACCGTTATACGGACTCATTACTTCAAGTCGGCGAGTAAATCCGTTGTGAAACGAATAACGTGCATCTAGTTTAACTACCTTATATGGTTTACTACGATACATTTTTTGCACCAATTTTTTCTAATGTTTCTAGAATACGCTTGTATCGATGAATATCTTCTGGTGTAGAATTATTCTTAAGTAGATTACAGCGAATACAAACAATCCAAAGATTGTCAATATCATTGGT
>JACCDG011138094.1_pt1 | contig 13353 bp, 18 predicted proteins | sample 7442471 | NCBI WGS metagenome assembly JACCDG01 (sample SAMN15323444, study PRJNA562643) | freshwater metagenome | isolation source: river surface water | place: USA:Blue River Watershed | collected 2017-08-17 | reverse complement strand
CTTTTAGAGGCCAAAGAACGCCACGACAAACTAGGTCGCTTGGGTTTATCAGGTGAAGGAATTAAGGTGCTGAAAGAGCTTTTAGAAATGCACGATTTACAGCGTACAAGTGTGGCGCGATCTGTCTATGAGAGAGCAATTAAGAAAACAGCAGATCGGATTAGATCTAGGGCTAATGATGTTGTGGAGATTGTTTAATGCCCGTCTCACTTAGTCAACATGAAATTGATAGGTTTGAGCTTAACCGAATTCGTGAGTCATATCGTCAATTGTTTTTGGCGATAAAACAAACACTCAATGAGAATCTGCATCTTTGCGATGGTGACAATTGCACATTGAAGGTTTTGCGTGATGAATACTTGAAGCAAGGTGGCGAACTTGAGTAACTTTGACCCAAACGAAGCAATTACCTACATCATCAAAAACAGCGAAGCCCATGCAAAAGCAAAGGCTAACCGTGTGTATTTGGAGCAATGGCGTAAAACTTGTAAAGCAAAGTTAATGAACGAGTGCGATCTAAAAACGATTGCAGACAAAGAGGCTTATGCCTACGCCCATGAGCTTTATGAAGAAGTGCTAGAAGGCTTGCGAGAAGCAGTAGAACAAGAGGAAAAACTCAAGTTCTTATTGATTGCCGCACAGCTTCGAGTTGAGGTGTACCGTACGGAATCAGCCAACAATCGCCGCCAAGACAATGCAACTCGATGAAATAGTGAGAGAGACTGCTAAACACATAGCAAAAATGGCACAAAATCCAGCCACAGTCGATCATGCAAGGTATCGGCTTAGAGAGTTAATCAAAGATGAATCAGGTGTATTCAAAAACCTTGCAGAACTTGTAAAAAAGGAGCTAGAAAATGGAAACAATTAAACAGCTAGTCTGGTGTGCAATGTTCACAATCGGAGTTTGTGCAGTAGTCGTTGCACTATTGATGCTAGGCGCTTATTTAGATACATCTATCCAGCCAGATAAAGACAAGATTGTTACTTGTACGGATGGAAAGCGTGGGTTTTATGAATGTAAGACGACTTACATTTAAACAAAAGGCCGTGTGCCTTGTTTGTCAATAATCAAGGCTTGATGGCGTGGTTTGTCTTGTTCATAGCTAGTCACGCTGATATGCGTCCAAGAATCAAACTCACGGATTAGTTGATCGAATTGCTGACCAGATGCAAGAATTTTCCTACATACTTGGTCAGGCGTCATTCCTGTCACTTTAATGTCAGCAGCACAGCCCAAACGATGTTGGCTTGAGTCTTTACTACCAACCGCATCATTCACTTGTTTTGAGCGATAGCCTGAGTTGATATGAATAGGATGTCCAATGATGGTGCGAATTGACTCTAAAAGCACTGCCAAACGCTTTAGATTGGCTAGTTCAACTGATGATGGCGTGTTATCCCACCCATTACGCGAAGCCGTATCAGATGCGGTTAATTCTTCAAGCGTGAAATGTGGGCTAAGTTGCATCAGTGTTTATGGCTTGCGCCGTAGTAGTAAGACAAAACAACCATCAAAGCACCGTCAAGCGTACCCAATACACGGGCAATCAATTCACGGTTTTCAGCAGGTACACCATGATTCAACATAAACCATTGCACAACACCCCAAACAGAGACGATACAAAGCGCCAGAATTGGCGTAACGGCTTTGTTTAACCAAGGTGATGCAGAGCTAACAGCAATCTCTGATTCGCGTTTACGGGCTGATTCACGGTCTTGCGCTTCTACCTTTGCGAACTCCAACTCCAATTCTTTAACCTTTGCCAATGCCTCTGGGTTAGTCGATATAGCTTGAACAATCGAACCAGCGTCAGCATCAACGCCCAATTTGTCAGCAATCTTAGACACAACAAGGCCAGCAACAGGGCCAGCCAAAGCAGTCGCAACCGCAGGCGCTGCACTTTTGAGAATTGAGATAAGTTCATTCATATATGGTCGCCCGAGGGGTCTAATGGGTCGAGTACAGGTTCAAAGAACTTAACCACTGCAAGTCGCCAACCAGTTGATTCTTTGTGGTGTCGTTGTAGCCGTGATGTAACCGTTAATTCTCGTGGTAATTCAAACATCAGCACAGTCATAAGCGTGACGTTTACAAACAGGTCAAGAATCAACCCAATGGCTAAAGTTGGATAGCCAAAGACTTTGCCAACTAAAGTGAGCTTTCCCATGTCTCTTACACGCTTGATGTTCATGACTGCGGCATAAAACACATAGATTAGATATGTAGCAGCTAAAACGATTAGGACTTCTTTCATTTTGGCCAATCTTGCGAATTGATAACAGCGATCAGAGCAGGAACATCAGCACATCCTTTAATAGCAATTTCCAAGCGATTAGACTCAGCAATCACAGCAGCACGTTTTGTAGATACATCAGCAGGGATAGCAACATCACGCTCAACTTTGCGTACAACCATCCAATCAGTCTGAGCCAAGAGCTTGCCAGCAGTGTCTTTGACTTGAGCAATCCATTGTGACTTCAAACCTTGAACACGTCGAGTGACACCACGCAGATCAACATACTCATCACCATCATTTAAGTCTTTGGCGACAGTTGAATAAGTGCCATCGCCATTGGCAGTCACGAAATAAAAACGATCATCAGGGCGTTGCTGTTCTTCAAACTCTTGGATGCCAAGCGCTTGACGTTCTTGCAGAGTTGACAAAGCAATCCAGTTCTCTGGATATTGAACTTCGTTGTAGGTGAACGCTTGATATTCACCAACCAATTGACCATTTGCTAGTTTGTATTTCATGGGTTCACCTGTGCGTTTGCGTATTTGAATTTAGCACCAGTTGTTGTGATGCTGTAAGTATTTGAGCCTGAAGCGTTGTAGCTACTTGAAGACGATCTAACTTTAAAGCCGTTGGCAGTTTTGTCTGCGTGGGTTGCAAATGTCACAGCGTTTCCGTTGATTGTCATTGCAGTTGGTACGCCATTCAGGTAAACAAAAGGCCCGTCTGAGCTTGCGTTGCCAGTGAACGAGCCACTTGTAGTGATGCTTCCAGCAGGCAAGTTCTGCGTGTTCAGCGCCTTGAAGCCTGTGGGTGGGGTGTAGGCGAAGGGGCGTTGGCCGAAGTTGGCTGTAAGAACTGAGCCATATTCCCCAAACGCAGGGGCAAAGATTCCGCTAAGACCAGAAAATGCAGTTCCTTGACTTATGTTGTTTTTGTAGAACGTAAGCGTTCCAGCATCCAGATCAAGCGCAACACCGATAACGTCATTGTCGGCGTAAGTTGCACCATAAGCTGATCCTGTATTGTTGTTGTACTTTTGTCCGTTGTTGTTGTAATAGCCATAGCTGCCAGATGTAGACCCAATCATCGCATTGTTAGCAACTGTGAATGAGTCAATCCCAGTCATTCCATAAGATGCACCAGTCAAATTTGTAAATACAACCTCCCAATACCATTTGCCAGTCGATACAGCCATGCTTGCGCGAGCTGATGTCCATGAACCAATTGCGCTATACCAATACGAATTTGCTTGCGATAAACCGCTATAACTGTTAAGCGGATTCAAAACAGCATAATTCCCCCGCCCATTCCCGCCATCAGCGTAAGGCGTTGGCGTGTCAAGCATCGAATCGTAGGTCACGCCAGCAGTAACCGAGATGTTGTTCGGTGTCCAGTTGTTGCCGTTGCCAGAGCTGTCCTTGCCAATCGCAGCAGCAGTCGCTGCGCTGTTGTCTGAGAAGTTCAGATAGAAGCCGTTTGTGCCATATGTGCCAGCGTACTTCTTGGGCTTCCACACGCCAGTGACTGCATCGGTTTCACCGAAGCTGCTTGGGGTCAGGGCTTGACCGTCAATGAAGTTGACTTCGGTTAGGTAGCCGTCAAAAAACAAAACAGCAGTAGACCATGATGCAAAACGTCCAACGATCGCGTTGGCGTTCCAGTAGCTCACCTGATTTAACGCAGGGTCTGTGCTTGCGCCGAACGAATTAACCCTGACGCCGTTAATCCAGATTTGTGCGCGGTCTGCCGCTGTTGCGTTTGCGGTATCGTGAATCACGGTTATGTGATACCACGCAGAAGGGTCACGAAATACTTGAGCGGTTTTGCGTTGCCAAATGTACGACCCAGCACCATCGCTGGAATATGTTGTAAATCGCAGGGTGTCGTCAGAGAAGAACTCCAAGAACGTACTACGGTTGGCGCCACCATCATATGCTTGGAAAAGCATCTGCTGTGCGCCTAACGCCCCACGCTTAACCCATGCGCTCCAAGTCCATTTCTTGTTGTCGGTCGGTGTACCAAACGTCCGATTGAAATAAGCACTCGCACTTGAGCGCAGACGCACAGAGCGGCTGATCTTATATTGGTCATCGGCAGCAAGAAGTAATGGGTTAACGCTACCTGGTACGATCATTTAACATCACTCCGCAAGGCAGCACTCACACGGCCTGTTGTTTCCGTGTAATACACAATCTCGTCAATTGCATTTGCCGCTGTCGTCAATGTTGGAGCCGTACCATTTACAAATTTCCAATTAGAACCAAATGATAGGGTTCTCCCGCCAGTTGCGTCTTGTGTAATAGTAATAACACCAGATTGACCTGCAACTAAGTTTGTAGGATTTGCCAATGTACGGTTTCCACCTAGCGTAACACTAAAGTTGTTAGAAGTAGCAAAATCAGGAGTGATAGTAGCGCCATCAGTTAATGCAACCACAGCTCCGCTTTGTGCTTTTGTGAATACCTGTGTAACGCCTAATTCTGCATAAACCTTACTTGCAGAGTTTTGATAACTAACAATCTGCCATCCGTCAGAAGTACCCAAAGTGGCCTTTGGAACAACAATCAAACAATCACCTGCCGCAGTCGTGATATTTGCGCCACCAGGGATAATCAGCGTACTTGAGTTAGTTAGCGTTACAGCACCTTCAAAACGCAAGAATCGTGGCCCTTTGTAGTTAGTGCCAAACGATGTAATCGTTGTCGTGCCAGTGATACGCAAGAAGTTTGTTAACTGTGCGCCAATGTCAGTAGTGGCTGCACTTGCTAGGTCTTGTTCTGTGCCTTGGTTGAACAGTTGCTCATAGATTAAGGCTTGACCAGTACCAGAGCCAGCAGCTTGACCAGTGATTTTGTTGCCACCCATTTGCAGGTTGCCAGTCATCACTGTTTGACCATCACGGCTTACAGATTGAGTAAGAGCCGCAACAATGTCATTCAAAATGGCCTGCCAATCGCTGTAAACAGCCTGCTGACCTGAAATGGCTGGATTCCAGCTATTTGATGGCGCTACATAGTTTCCACTTCCGTCTCGGGACATTTGCTTTCCTTTACCATTACGAGGCATAGCGCCTCACTACTACAATTTTACCGCAAACAAATATTTTTCATAAATTTTATGTTTTGTAAGCAATCAGTAAGAATCAAGGCATAAAGTTCGCACATCAACAAAGGAGCTTGTATGAAAAACCTAGTTTTAATCTTGTCGCTAGTGTCAATTTCCGCTTTTGCCGCTTGTGATTTAAACTTGCCAAGTACCGCTTTCTTCCAATGTATCGAGAGAGAAAATTGGATGGAACAACAGTCCCAAAGACTGAAACGAATCGAAGACCAAAACAAAGAGATTTTGATGAACCAACACCGTTTGCCAAACTCTTGTTTCTTCGATATTTATGGCGTGAAACGCTGCTTTTAACCTAAAGGAAAAACCATGAAAACCATCATCACTATCTTGGCTTGCGTAGCTTCATTCTCTGCTTTTGCAGATATTGTGAACGGCTATACACGCAGCAATGGCACTTATGTCGCACCTCACTTCCGTAGTGCGCCAGATGGCAACCCATATAACAACTACGGTAGCCGCTAAAAAAGAAGCCCCGAGTTAAGGGGCTTTTTAACCAGGAGAAAACCATAGATTACATTAAGTTTAAACTATACAAAGCAATTGCAATAGTTGTAGCTATTTTTGTAATTGCTTTCATCATCGGATTTACTCAGCCGCGAGAATAGGCGCTGTCCTATATGCGGCTTTGTAGGCCAAAGGCAGCTTGTCTCGCAAAGCGTTAACCAATGCGCTATTGCCTGATTTTTGAGCCTCTTGCATTAGTGTCAGCGTTTCTTGTGGAGACAATAAAGCCTCTGCAAGACGTTGAGACATTTGCTTATTGGCCTTGCCATAAACAACATCGCCAGCTTTTGCAGCAAGATTGCCTAAAACTTGGCTTCCACTTAATCCACGAAGCATAGTAGGCACACCAGCCTGATTGAGCATATTTGAATACGTCAAATTCTGCACAGTGTTAGAACCAACGCCACGACCAGCCGTGTCAGCAAAGTTAGAACGCGCCAAATCTTGCTGTATTCCTTGCAGTTTTTGCAACTGTTCTGGTGTTAGCGTGTTTTCAAGAGTTGCACCTTTAAAGCCAGTTGCCGCTTGCGCTGTTTCATCGCTTAAACGCTTTGAAAACTGACCAGCCATTAACTTTTGGTCAAGTGGTCGAACTGTTTTGAGCAATTCTTCGCCAATAGCCATTTGGTTGATTGGCTTTGAAAACTCTTGATATGCTTCTCGCGCTACACCATAAACAGGAGAAACCTTGTCCATTTCTGCGACTAGCTTTTCTTTCATGTCCATCAATGCGGCTTTTGCATTGCGACCCAATGGATTAGACGGGCTAGGCTGCAAAGCGTCATCAATAGCCAATTTGATGTAGTGCAAACCATCAATTGATGTTAATGGGTTGCCAATGTCAAACCCTTTGTTTGCCGCCATGCGTTTTGCATCGTTTATAAAACCAGCAAATGCAGGGCGTTGTGACAAATCTTCAAGCGTCTTTGTTGGGCGAATCGCCATAGAAGCTGATTGCGCTTCAGTTCTTGTTGGTAAATTACCAAGTGAACCCAAGCCAGCATTTGCTTGGTCTTTAGCAACTTGCTCGGCAATAGCTTGTTCGCGTCTTGCTAAATCTTGGCGCTTTGCACGTTGATATGTAGCCTCTGCCATTGCATCGCGTATACCCTCTGCTTTTTGCTTTGCGCCACCAGTGCCAGCCAATTCATTCAATACGCCTAAACGGGCTTCATTTTGTGCTGCTTGGCGGGCGGCAAGTGCGTTTGTTGCTTCTGGATTTACAGCCATTGCAGCACGTTGCATTGCGGCAATACTAGGTACACCAGCCGCTTCAGCAGCGGTAGGCAAAGAGCCTTGCACAAATTCTTGAGGATTTGCAAGATTAGCCATTGCCTTTTGTGCATCAGAACCAGCAGCATCAGTTAATGCGCGACCCAAAATGCGAGTTTGACCAGCCTCATATAAAGGCTCAATCAGCGATTTAGCACCAGCACCAGCCATGCGACCAGCAACCATTGCGCCTTTACCAACAACAGGCAAAGCGCCGCCAATAACAGCGCCTACATCTGCATCGCTTGGGTTGACTAATCCAGCAGAAGCCCCGCCAACAGCAGCACCACCAGCACCACGAATTGCCAATTGTTTTGCACCTTCACGGCTTATCATTGGAGAAGAAGCCCCGCCGATAGACATTCCGCCAGTTCTTAGCGCCTCAGCCAATCGTGTAGCTTGTGGAGCAACTTTAGTTAGTCCGCCAGCCAATGCACCGCCAACAGGCAAAGTAGCGGCAATCTCACCAGCCAATTCACCACCGCCAGTCATCATTGGGTTTGCTTCTTTGTAAGGAGCAACTTCACTAGCCAACTTACGGCGACCCATTTCGGCATCGGATTGGAGCCATTGCCCTGCACGTTCAGCGCCCAACTTTTCAAGGCCAGCACCTAACAAGTCTTGTGCGCCAAGAGCAACAGTACCAACACCTTTGCCAAGGCCAGCGCCAAGCGATTCAATGTAGCCCTTCTCAGGCTTTACCGAGCCACCTTGAAGCATCCTCAAGCCTTCGGTGGAAACCTTAGACAAATCACCTGACTGCAAAGCCATCAGGTCTTGTGTTGATACTTTGCTTAAATCCATTATTTACCACCTCTGCGAGCAAGTTCAGCAGCAATCGCGTCTGCGCTAGGAATACCAACAGCGGGTGAAGTCGGTTTAAACGTATCAGGCGCTTGTCCAAAATCTTTTACGTTATAACCAGCTTTTTCAAGGTTCCCAAGTCGTGTGTTTCTTTGAGCATTAATCAAAGCAGCACGTTCAGCCATACGGTTTTCAATCATGCTTGGCGTCATACCAGGCTTAATTGAAGTCCTATCCCATGCCGCTTGTTCGCCAGCAGTCAAAGAAGCGCCAAACAACTTATTTCGCATGATGTTGTCGTTGGCCTCATGCGCCGCCCACCATTCAGCTTGAGGCTGCAATTTGTCGCTGAATTTAGCGCCTACTGTATTAGCAAGGCCACCAACTATGTCAGATTTATAACCACCGTATTCAGGTTTGAATGTTTGCATCAAACGCTGTTGAGTGCCAAGGCTTTCATCAAGACCAGTGATTTTGTCCACTTCGCCAGATGGAAGTGTTTTACCTAGATTTTGTTTTTCAGCACGAGCTGAATTTTGAGCGCCAATCATACCCATCATTCGTTCTTCAGTAGCTCGGTTATGACGTTCACGTTCACGGTCTGCCGCTTCTTGTCGTGCAAGTTGTGCAGCTTTTGCAGCTTCTTGCATTTGAATTTGAGGCATTTCCACAACACCCTTCATACCTGCTTGAGCAAGAATAGGATTGCCAGACTGCATCAAACCAGAGTAGGCTTTCATCAAATCGCCCTTTTGTGCAGGTACGGGATAGCCACCTTCTTGTGGTGCGCCTTGTGGAGCAGGGCCAGCAGCCTCAAATGCAGGTGTACCACGCAAGGCTTGCACAAATGCACCCATATCGCGGTTTGTTGCTTCTTGGCGTTGTTTGCCAATGTCTTGAAGTTGCTTGATTGCGGCTTCTTCTTGATTGCCAGCTTGATAGTTCCGCAACACTTCAGCCAAGCCTTGTAATGGATGTGCGCCTACATAGACGCGACCGACCATCCCTGGTGCTTGTGGCGCGCGGTATTGTTTCGCTTGCTGTGCAGCTTGCAGTGAGGCTTGTGCTTGCGCTTGTTGCGCTGCAAATGGGTCTGTGTAATCAATTTGCATATTTATTTCCCAAACATTCCGCCACGACCAACCGCAGAGCTTCCAAGACTAAATAATCCTTGCATCATTGCGTTGTTTTGTGCGTTTTGTGCGTTTGCAGCATCCAAAGAAGCGCCATATTGGTTTTGAGCAGCGCCCATGTAATCTGGCCCTTGGGTTGTGGCTTGCTGTGCATAGCTTTGGAACTGAGGAGCTTGAACTTGAGAGCCTGACTTAAGGGCGTTAATCATGTTCAAAGGCTGTTGCATACGTTGATATTGCTCGTTCAAACCTTGTTGACGTGCGTTCATATCCATATTGATGCCTTGAGCAGCGGCCTGCAAATACAAGTCGTTTGCCTTTTGTGCAGCTAAGTTTTGTTCACGGTTGTATGCCGTTGAACCCAATCCAATACCTTGATTAGCCAATCGAGTGCGCAAGGCTTCTTCGTTGCTTTCCAAAGTAGGCTGCAAACGTGCCAACATAGCCTGTTGCGAGGTCATACCCGCATTTGTAGGCATTGCTGTTAGCTTTGATTCATCAATGTTTGGGTTTTCAAACAAACCTTTGATGTTCTCAAAGCCTTTTTGAGCAGCTTGACCGTAAGCCAAATCTGTTGCTTGCTGCAAGTCAAATAGCTTTTGACCTTGAGGCGTGAAGTTAACAGTTTGCGTCCAAGGGTCATAATCAGTAGCGCCACGCTGCCATGTCAATGAACCATACGGATTGTATTGATTTGCACGATTAGCCACCGTTGCATATTTAGCAGCTTCAAGATTGCCCGCCGCCGTAGCCTTTGCCGTACCCGTGTAATCTGGCGCTGCCGCTTGTTCAGGCTCTCCAAAAATTGCATTAGTTACACCAGAAACAATTCCGCCCATATTTAACCCCATCTATAAATTAAAGCATCAGAACCATCGTTCAATGTGTGATTCTGTTCAACAATCCAACCTGTTGATTTGCCGAATTTCTGGAGCTTCAGGTTTTCTGATTCCACCATCGCATTGATTGGCATTTTAACCAATTCTCGGATGCGTTTCAAATCTTTCAACAAATCACGCTTTACATTTGGCGACCACTGATAAACATCAATATGGAACCAAAACCTACCGCTAAACCACTCTAAATAGGCTGTGTAATTAGGATGGAAAGAGATAGGTATTTTCATCAGTACGTCAAAATCCCGCCATGATTGTGAACATGGCTCACGTTCATCAATCGAACCTCAGAGCCGTTGTTTTGCACTTTCAGTCTCAATGCTGCAGCGTTTGCAATGGTTCCAACCGTATGCCAACCACTAGTGATGGAGCGCATACCGCCACCCCAAACCATTGTTCCCCAGTACATTGAACCCCAAACCATACCCACAGGCGCTTCGTAGACAAACACGCCTTCAGGTTCAGTTTCGTTAAAGTCGCCACACAATCCGTACAGAATAGATGGAGAGCCACTAGCCAACAAATAAGGCTTCACCATCGTGAAATACTTGTTTGAGGCCAAGTCTCCAAAATACTGATACGACATAATCATGTCAGCTTGAATAGGCGTTGTATCGTCTAAATCGCCTTGCCAAGCCTTTTGAACGCTGTTTCCGTCACCGTAAAACAAACCATCTCGGCTATACAGCCAGCAGTTAGCATCCCAACCTTCAAACTTAGACCAAGCACCTGTAATCGTGTTTTGCGCAAATTGGTAATTCTGACCGTTACCCTTTGGCACGTTCAAAATCAGCATATTGGCTTCTTCAAACAAGCACAATTGCCAGCCAAAGTTATTACTGTAAAACTGCATTTCCTCAGAAATAGAATTCTGAATCTTGTCAGTCAAAGCATTGCGCTTGTCAATCGTTGCCGACAGCAGAGCCTTTGACAATGGAAATACACCACCCAAGCAGTTTACGATTAAGTCTCCACCGTACTTAATACCGCATCGGCGACCAACAGGCTCACCAACGTAATAAACGCCAACCAAAGCCCAATCGCTTGCATTTGATGGGTCACTACCACGATAAACGGCAATCTCACCTTTGGATGAAATAACGACAAAATGGTCATCAGAGCCGCTACCAGCATCCAATGTCCATGTGTAGCAAGCCATAACATAACCGCCACGCCTAAACACAGCGCCCATCGGGAAAGCAGCAGAATTGCCGCCAATCGACAATGTGGGCAAATAGTGAATCTCTAGCGAGTTCTTTTCAACAAAGAATAGGCGGTTTTTAAACAAGCAAACATGAACCAAGCTAGATGGTGCAGTGTGGTTGATAGATACATCAGACCATGTAGAACCATCGTATTTTTTTGGTGTGTCTTGCCCGTTTACAGCAATGAGAAACGACCCGCCAGCCGTTGTAATCATCGTGTCTTGCCATCGAGCATTAGACAAACCAGAAACAACAGCAGAACCAACAGCACCAGAAGCGGTTACGTTATAAATAGCAGTGCCAGCAGCAGCAAAAATCTTGTTTGTGCCATCCTCTGCCGCATATTCCATCAATGTTTCAACATCAGCAGTAAACCCTGTTACATGAGGTTTACGGCCTTTGCGAGTACCTACATAAGACGGATATGCAAACCAGTTAGTCAGCTTTACCGCATCTTCTTTAGGCATGGCAACAACACTGTCACGCGCGTTCAAGCCGCCTACTGGTGCTGGAAGACTTGTATGCTTCGCTGTTGCCATTATTTAACCCCAATTCTTATGCAGTGCTATAAGCACCATGAAAACAGCCCAAACAATCCAAAAGTTCATTTGATAGCTTGCTTAATTAAACCGCTAACTTGCGCAGGCATAAAAGCCATATTCCCCATTGTTTGTCCGATAGCATCGCCAATTACTTGCGGAGCGCCTTCTTCAACAGGGCGCGTCAATCCTTTTTGAGCCAGCCATTCAGTGCCGCCAACAGCGTTTTGAGGCACATTGACACCAGCATAGCGAAGACCATCGGAAATCCAGTCAATAGGCTGACCAACAACACTAGTAGCAATCCCATTTGATGCTGCTTGAGTGCCATCACGAAGGGCTTTAATAATTGCGCTTTTGTCCATGTTTTACCTCAGTTTCCAGGCCACGAGCCATCTTGAATATTGTTTGTTGAAAGAAGAATACTGCCATAAGCAGGAGCTAACGACAGCACAGGTGCGCTTTTATCCGTTGATTTCTCATTCTCAAGCAACCAACGGAATTCAGCAAGGCTAAAAGATGGGTCAAGTCCTTTGGCTTGCTTCCACTGTGCAATGAGGCCAGTAACCATCAAAGAATCGCCAAACACAAACGTATCTGTGTCGGCAGTAACCTTCTCTTTGCGCGTACCGTCAGCACCAATTACCCAACCTTTTGAGATGTATTCAAAAGCCAGCGTTTCGCCGTTAGGTGGGCTTGGGTTAATGCAGAGTTTGTTTTGCCAAATACGGAAACGCTGACGCGGCCCTGCTGAAACAATGCCACCCTTATAAGTTTGCCATTCTTGAGGCGATTTAATTCCCAATAACGGCCATCTTGTGGTTCTATTCCACTCCGTAGAGGAAATCTGAGACTTCCAATCCGCAGGCATAGGAAACTGATTCTGTGCAAACGTCAGCGTAACTGTGCCGCTTTGGTTTGCAATCATGTCCATCGTCACCTCTGTCGAATTATTGACAGCAGTAACTTGTGCAAATGGCTCAATTCCGACACCAAGGATAGTGAAGTCTGTCGTAATGTCGGCAGTGCTTGACAATCCAGTAATTACGTTTGAGCCGTTTGTCACAGTGCCCGTCAATTCAAACGACTTGGTAACAATAAGATACTCATTGTTCATCCGTTGCCATTCAGATTGGCGGGTAATGTCAGCCCCTAGACGGTTCAACAAGGCACTCAATTGACGAATGTTAGGGTCGGTAGTGCCAACCACAATGATAGGCCGTTGCAAGGCCAATTCATCCGTTACTTGTTGAACTAACTCTAGGGCTGTGTAACTCATGCTGTTTCTTCTTCTTTAGCAGGGCGACCACGCTTTTTCTCGCTACCCAAGGCAGCAATTTGAGCTTGTAGGTCAGCCATTTGTTGTTTCAAACGCTCATTTTCAGCAGCTTGTGCCGTTTGGCTTGCAGTACCAGCAGCAGCTTCCATAAACGCTTTTGCTTTGTTGCGGTACTCTGTAAAGCCCATGCCCAATTTGGCAACTTGACCATCAGATAAACCCGCCAATTGCTCAACCGTGTGAACCTCAAAATACTTCAATTCTTTCAGCAAAGAACGGGTGATTTGAGGCCATTGTTCCAAAGGCATACCTTCAATAACTTCTTTTTCCTCTGCCTTGTATCGTGCCCATGCGCGAG
>JACCDG010653777.1_pt1 | contig 13354 bp, 24 predicted proteins | sample 7442471 | NCBI WGS metagenome assembly JACCDG01 (sample SAMN15323444, study PRJNA562643) | freshwater metagenome | isolation source: river surface water | place: USA:Blue River Watershed | collected 2017-08-17 | reverse complement strand
TTTTCTTCTGACCAATCAACTATTTTCACTGGTACTTCAGTAAGCCCTGCTTCTTTAGCAGCTTTAAATCGCATGTTACCACCAAGAATAATGTGGTCTTTGTTTACAATAATTTCTCTAGCGTCTAACATTTCAGGAAAGTCTTTGATTGATTGCACAAGCTTTTTAAACTTATCGTCTTTGATAAGTCGTGGGTTGTTTGGGTTGTTCTTAATTTCAGTTATTTTTAGCTTCATGATGTGCGATACTTCCACTCTCCATTTTCGTAATTAAAGTACACGGTGCAGGTGCTTGCGTGGCTCGGTCTTATTATACCTCTTTGTACAATGTGACCTATGTGCAAGTCCATATCTACATATTTGCTACGCATCATAGATAGTCCCCATACAACATCAGGGCCGTATGGTTCACCGTTCCATGTTGAGCGACCTTGTAACCATGCGTCACGTTTAGCTAGTAAACAATAAAACCCTGTAGCTTCTACTGGTTGTATGCCTGTAAGTGTGTGATCTATCGAATGAAAACTTGTGTCGGTGAAATCCTGCCATACTCCTAAACAATATAATCCATGTCTACCGACCTGACAGCCGGATATATAACCAAACTGTTCGCTATCTAAGTTTTTATAATGTTCTATAAGTCTTTCTAGGCAATCTACTGGTAAATCAACGTCTTGCTCTAACTGCCAGATTAAATCATATTCTGGATACGCTTTTACTATTTCTCTAAGCTTTTGATGATTTTCTGCAATTCTTATTCTTCTAGCTTCTATGCCTTGAGCTGGTTCATTATCTTCATAGTATATGACTCGATCAGGTTGAATAGTTTGTTTTGCTATCTGTTTATCAAGGTTTTTTCTTGTTTCAACTTGAGCTATTGCTAAAATCTTCATGAGTTTATAACCTCTAAGTATTTCGGTAGTAGTGTTGTCCAGCTTATAGATTCTGCAATATCATTTGCTTTGAGTGATTCTTGTTCCATGTCTATACTCTGCATGTATTGTATCTTTTTCTGTAGTTGTTGAATATCTACTGAATAGATGTCTACTTTTGTTCGTGGTTCAAAATGACCAGTTATTGTAGCTGGTACGAGCCACTCTTTTGGTAGTAAGTGGTTATTTGGTTCAATGTCTGGCATTATGACTGGCATACCACTACTGAGCGCTTCGTTTAATGGTAAGCAGTTACCGCCATATTTTCTCGGTAGTACAAGTATATCTCCGCTTCTGTATATTTGCTGTGGTGTTTGTATGTCTGTCAGTACTCGTGCGTTGCGATACCTATTGCGTATAAGCTTGGCTAAGTCTTCACTCTGAGTTGTAACAAGTCCATCAGGACAAGCTTGTAAATAATCCCAAGTGCCGTTTCTGTCTTGTGAAGCAGGTTTACCGGCTATGTGTACTACCTTTTTATTTGTTCGCAATTGAAAAGGAAACTCATCTCTGTCTACAGGATGATGGATTTGATAGACTTTTACGCCTCTTGGTTCTGCATGTGCTCGAATTTCTTTTTCTTTCCACACACTCGGTAAGATAATAACATCAGGCATAACTAAATCTGGGTACTTTATAAAATCATAGAACTCAGGATTTTCCACGCATATTGTTTTTACTTCCATTTCTTTAGCATATTTATAAAACTCGTTACTGTAGGCTGTTTCTGCTGTTATAACGACATCCAGTCCAGATAAGAAGTTTATAATGTCTTGAAAGTTAGGAAAGCCCTTGCTAATTTGTGCGTTAGGGTACCACTCGTAGTGCTGTTTATTGCCATTATAGTTCGTGATGTCTATCAATAAGACTTTGTCGGGTTTTAAATGCTTGTAGTAAGCTTTCGTCTGATAACCAAGTCCTGTATGATCTGCACGTGCTATAAGTCCAAGTTTCATTTCTTAAATCCCTCCCCTACTTTTTTATCACCTTCTCTCCCGTCAGTAGTATAGCTTCTTTTTATTCCTAGCGTGTCAGGCTTATAGTATATAAACAGTCGGTGTTTAGCCCAGCCTATTAGTCCGTTATCACACCAGTCGTTATACACTTGACCATGCCAGACATCTTCTATAAATGTTTGTGCATCAAGTGGAAAGCTTTTTAGCATCTCTTGCAAATATACTTTTGTAGTTAGATGTGGTCGATTGCTCCATTGAACTGTTTTTATAAAGCCATTTACTGGATTGCCGATAATCAAGTTTTCATGTTCTTTCGGTATAACTTCTTCAAAGTGAAAACGAATGGTGCTTGCATCTCCAGACTTTAAAAAGTTTATACAGCTTTGCCAGTCGATTACTCTATCTGTTGTTAGCGGTGTATCATGCTCTATGTATAAAACTAAATCGGTTTTAACGTGCTTGATTGCTTCATGTAGCATCCCAGACTGATGCTCGTGGTTATCGAATATCAACGGCAACACATTTTTATACTCATGTAAACAACGCCATAGCATAGTCGTTTTATATTCATCATAGGCTTCTTTGTAGTGTGCATAATCTGGATGTAGACCATCAAAGGTTATGATAATTTCAGCATCTTTAAAGTGATAACGTATAGATTCTATAGTCTCATCTATGATGCGTGTGCTTGGGTGAGATTTAATTGCACTTGTCGGCACTATGACAGTGACATCATTCATTTTCTAGTGACTCGCTTCTTTGTAAATTTAGGATCTGACCATTTAGCACGTTTCATTTTTCTGATTGAAGGTGGTTTGCTTAAACGTAAATTGACTATAGAAGTCTTTATTTCGCCTTGACCCCTTTTACCTTCTCTGCGGTTTTGCCAGTATTCTCTTGCGTCAAACATGCAATTGCTCCCGTATTTTAAACTTAAATTCTCGCTTCCACTTTATATACCACGCTGTTATCTTGTGCATATTATGTGGATAGTCACTCAGTATTTCTGGCACAATATCATGTATCGAAGACCAGTTAGTGATTTTACTAAATGGGGTAATGTATCCGAAAAGCCAGTCCCAGTAATGCACTACTTCTCCTTTAGGATTTTTTTCATCAGCTATAGGGATGCTCATACACTCAAGTGCTTCAAATAGGCGAAAACTATCGACTGTAACTGCACCAGATGGGCAAGGTGCTATCTTTGCACTCATCATGTCTTGATAGTACTGTGAGTGCGATTCACCTTGTGTAAACCCTCTAGTGGTTAATAGCTTTACGTTTGTGTCTGCATAAGAATACTTTAGTATCTCATCATTAGCTTCTCGTCTTCTTTGGTGTGTCATTTGTCCAGCGAAGAATATGTTTACTGTTTTTTCTGGTGCTTCTTTACTCAGATGTTCTTTCATGTGTTGTGGATAGCCAGTGCCTAGCTTGTGATACTTATCATGCTTTTTAGGATCAGGGTATTGCACCCATATTTCTATGTTTTCATGTGAAATCTTATCTACAGGAAATACATTTTCTTCATCACCCATTAAGAATAGAACGACACGATTCAACTTTGATAACTCTTTATTGATGTCGTCTACGAGTTCTGCGTGATAACTTGCCGGTATTAAAACAACTGCTGTTAATTCTTTTTTTAAGCTACTCGCTTGTTTTATGTCTATGCTTAAATCTTTTAAGATGTCTAGTATAAAACCTGCACACCATTGGTCTGCTATGTTCGCTTCGGGATTTAGACTTAATAAGTATGCGTTCATATAGCCTCGTAATATAGATGGACTTCATGAAGTGGGTAATCGAGTAGTGTTTCTTTGTACCCTAAATCAATAATCCATTTTCTAAGTTCTGCTCCCCACTCTCCATATTGATTGTGTATAAACTCAGGATGTAGACTCAGATATATTTTAGGATGGTGCTTTTCAAGCACTCCTATTGCTCCTCTTAACACATGCCCTTCTGAACCTTCTACATCTAGACTTATTACGGTAGGGACATGAGATACAATACTATCTATTCTAATCTGGTTATAGTTATCTGCTTCTTTGTCTAGCTCTTTAAATCCATGTGCAGATAGTATTTCCTCATCGGCACATTTTGGAAAACCGTGTTGAAGTACACCATTCATATCTACTATCTTATCTTCTTCTGAACAAAAGCCTTGAAATGTTACAGGCTCATCAAGACCATTAGCTTCCCATATTGCTTTTGTGTTGCTCCAAACTTTTGGGTTAGGTTCAAATAGGATTACTTCTGCACCCCACATCTGGCATAGTGCAGGAAACTCACCTTCTTCTGAACCAACATAATATACAACGTCACCTTTTCCAATGTGTTTGTGCATATGATCTAAGCGCTTTTTCTCCCAGCCGTCTTCTGTGTACCATTCAGCTCTATCGGCACGATGCTTAGGCAATATAATCTCGTACGCTCCGTTAAGCTTCGCCTTTACCATTTTAGTCATCTAGTCCTACGATTCTAAGCATAGTTTTTACTCTGTTTACATAAGTGTGTTCTGCTGTGGTAATTCGTTGATTCTCTCTGCGTATAAGTTCACGCTCTTTATCATTTTCCATGTAATGCGTAATGACTTCTTCAAGTTGTTCATAGTTACCCCAGTCGTAGGTTGGCATCATAGGCCAGTTGTATTTCATCGCATGGATATGAGGCATGATTAAGAAGCCACCTCTCCCTGTAGCTTCTGGTACTCTATCACTCCAGTATCTTGAATCTTCTTTTTTAAGACAAAGTGAATCACCAACAGTTACTTTTGCGCTTGCATAGAAGTCGTTCATATCATCTGAGCGTTCGATTTTAGGATTGTCGCCACCGGGATTTTTAAATGTCCAGCCTTTTCTTTTAGCAAGTTCACGCAAAAAGTCAACAAGTTCCTTTCTATAACCCCATACATCTTCATGATAGCCTTGACCGTTAGAACCAACAAATGCTAAGTCGCACTTGTATTCTTCTCGCTCAATTCCGAACTTTGCAGCGTCATGTCGCACACCAGGTGCAAGCCACATGTGATTTTTGCCTAGTAATTCCCATTCGTTTGCGTAATCACCATCAGCAGTCATCAAATAAGCTGCATGAAACATTGGTTCTTTCCACCATTGCCTACCGTCTCTTTTTGTTGACCAAAAAGTATCAAGATGCACCATTACACTTGGTATGTTTAAAGTTGATAGTTCATGTATCATATCTAAATACTCATTAAGCGGTAAAGCGTCTCCCCATGTTCCAGTATGCAGCAACATATCTGCTTTTATAGCCTCGTCTCTTATCTGCTTTACTGTGACCTCGTTTTCTTGCATCTGTATAACTTTGTGACCTAAATGTTCAAAAGCTTTTCTATAATCATTTTCAGTCGAAAATAGGGGATGAAAATTACCTATATAAACAATGGCTAGTTTTCTATCCTTAATCTTTACCTCTACCATTTAATCCTCCATTCAAAAACAAAATCCCCACACCTAGAACCGCAAAGAACAAGTGTGGGAATATTACTTTTGAGGCTTGCGGTTCTACTCATGCTTACATTATACCATAAAAGAAAACACCCCATTTCTGAGGTGTTTACCATTGGCTAGCTGTTGTTCTATGAGTAGGAAAGTATCACTTGCTCATAGTGTCAAAATGTTACGCTTGGATTTTATAATCTTTGATATATCTATCATTGATTATGAGTATATTATAGCATGCTGATATATATATTGTCAAGTACTTTTTAGGTAAAATTACCTTTTTTGTTTCAATATTAAATATGTGTGATCTGGATGCTCTGGAAGCCATATTAACTCTAAAAGCGTTCTGCGCCATTTCCAATCGTCTAGCTCTTTTCCTTTTGCTTCTATTAGCTCAAAACTTCCGTTTTTTAGATGCGCCCTAAAGTCAATTTTATGTTTTACAAGATGTACTATTTTACCATCTTTATTATAAATAGGTATCTCAACCTTATACTGTGAGTCATAGTCTATGATGTCACCAGTTCGCTTTCTTAGCAGTAGCTCATCGGCAACACTAGCTTCGTAACGGCTATCACGCTTCATCCCATCATTGGCTACGGTTTTCTTTGCTCCGTATTTGTTACCTGCTGAACCTTTAACTGTCCATAAGCAATCTCTACAAATGACTTTATTGTAAGAGACTAAAAAACTATTGCCCTTGCACTTCTCACATGTTAGTTTCCCTTTGTCTGGTAGTTGATGGGTTGATTTATACATCTATTTACTTGCTGAACTCCCACCACCTATAAAAGCACCAAAGATTATAGATAGTATGAATACTTCCCACAAAAAGCCATTTGCTAATAGTGCAAGGATCACAACAAAGCTAATTAAAAATAAACCGTATAGTATAGATTTCATTTCGTTTTATCCATTTCTCTTAGTTGATATAGTGCTACTGACATATGACTTGGTTCCTTGTATTTTATGCCTGCTTGTTCGCAACGCTCTTTGAGGTAAGCGCATAAATCTTCTCTGGCTGAATATTTTACTTCAGGATGTTGCGCTCGTTTTTGTTCGACATATTCTAAATACGTTTTTGAGCCACGTATCTGTAAAACAGTTTTTAGTGATAGTCCTGTTTTTCGAGCAGTGCGCCTGTTGGTGTTCCAGCGTAATATTCGTTTTGTATCTGCAAAATATTCTGGCGTTATTTTATTCACCTTACTCATAATACCCCCCTTAGTAAATCAACTGATCTATTAATATTCGTAACTCTTGCATGTCCATGTTTTCATTAAACGTTTTGCCTTTTTCCATTCCAGTCAGTAAGCGTAACACTTCTCTATAGAATGAACATATTTCTTCATCGGTAATACCACCACCGTAGTATGTACCATTTTTCCCTTCTACTTTCACTATTAACCCCCATAATAACTTGTTAGTGTAAGACGTATCGTGTCTTTTAGCGCTTCTATGCCCTCCTCGGTTATGTTTTTTTGATTATGCTCGAACCATATATTAATAATGTCATTGATGTGGTCTGTGAGTGATCTAATTTGGTAGTACTTCATTATCTTACCTTTTTGGTTTGGAAAATTCGTACTCCTGCAATTTCAGTTACACCCTCTTTAATCGCTTGACGGATTTTTACGCTATCTGGTGAGCAGAATATGCGGTCTACTAATGATTCGTTTTCTATTTCAAATTCTGTAATAGTAGCAATATTTGACTTAGGCTTGCTTTTATCAGCTTTAGCTTCTTCTTTAGCTTTCGCCAGGGCTTCGGCTTCTAGTTTCTGGCGTTCGAGTTCTCGCATCTGTCGTTCTTTTTCGGCTTGGACTTCACGCTCTTTGCGTTCTACTTCGGCTTTCTGGCGTTCAAGTTCGGCACGTTCGGCGCTCATTTTCTCTGCTTCTTTAGCAAGACGTTCACGCTCTGCGCGTTGTCGTTCTTCTTCTTCAATAGCGGTTTTTCGACTTACTAGCGCGTCAACTGAACCCTTAAAGGCTAGTTTGATTGTCATGTTCTCAGCGTCTTTAGAGTCCAGCTTCGCATAGATGTCTTTAATTCTTTTACCCTCAGCTTCAACAATTTCCATAGTTGATAGGCTGTAAACATTCACCTCAACACTTTGTTTAATTTCATTGACTCGTTGTTCTTCGGCTAAACGTACTCGCTCAAGCTCTTCTTCGTAGGTTAGAATTTTCTCAGAGATGTCAGTCTTAGCTTGCTCTAGTGGGAGCGTAACCTCGGTTTCCTTAGATATAATCTGTTTTTTGAGTTCATCTAAAGGTCTGGTAAGTTCAAGGCGCATATCTTTAATAAGCTTGCCGTGTGCGTTAATTTCTTTCTTAACGGCTACAGCGCTGGCTAGGGTTGCGTTATCTTTGACTTCTTTAATGGCTTGGCTTTTAGCAAGTAGCTCTCTACTTTTTACTTCTAAGGGGCTAACCTCTTTAAGCATCTTTTCTTCAAACTTGAGTAGGGTTGCGTCTGTCATTATTATTTCTCCAATTCTGCTAACACGCTCATAGCATCGTCAGCGTTATCTATTGTTTGCTTTCCAGTGGCTTTTTGGATTATCTCTAACATAACTTCTGTATCTTCAATCCCCTTTTCTTTGAACTTATTAAACACGTCTGTTTTGATCTTGCCTAGATTCTCAACCATATCATCTTTAACAGTGTCGGTTATTTCTTCAACTGGTGTTGATTCAAATCCTGCAAGTTTCATGAGCCATGACAAGTTGTTGCGATACGCCTTACCGATTGCTCGTGTCTGAGCCATTGAAGCGACTGCATATTCATCAAAACCTTTTTTCTTGGATTCTTTATTTGAGCATATAGCAAAGCCCCTAGATACTAGTGTTCCTGTAGAGACATGAAATACCTCTGCGCTTGCTTTGTATTTAATTTCTGCGTCAGTAGAAACATTTTCAGCGTCAGTAGGGATAGCAGTTAGCCCTAGTTGTGAGCCTGCAAACTGCCAGCCCTCAACCATGACGTATTTCTTGCCTGCAATATTTACTGACAAACGGTTGTCGTCTATAAACTTTGTCAGTTGTACTGCTAAGTCTTTTGTGGTCTTTAGACTTGGCTTGACGCTAAACAACTGTACCTTGGTTTGCTTTTCTTCTTTCATTCTAGTATTGCCTCTTCTGGTTAACTTGGGTCGTTATCTGACTGCTCACGCTTGTTTTTAAAATTTATTAACCATTGTGGATCTTGGGTTTGTTTCTGCTTCGGTACTAGGGTTACTGTCTCCCAATCTACATCCATATCGAACATCATTGCTCTTACTTTAATGTCTGCTATAGCTTTACGTTCTTCAGGCGTTAACTCTTCGAACATTTGCTTCCTCCTTAATTGCTTCTAGGTTAAGTTGCAACCCGTTTAAAGCACTTACCTGCGCTTTTGTCATGGTTGAGTAGTCTAGTGTCCTAACTAGCTCTAAAATCGTCTCAGCGGTATTTACATCAATTCTGATGGTGTATTTACCAAAGGTGTCCATTATTGCCACTCCCACATTTCAGGTGTTTTATATTCATATCGACCTTCTTCGTCATATCCATCAATAATCGCAGGTGCGTACATATCACACTGATCACACACATACCTTGCTTCTGATGGGTCTTTATAGTTCTCTACATATGCTTCTGTATGAGCACATACGAACTCGTTATCTTCGTTTAAAACAAATACCTGTTCGTCTTGCCTTACGCTTATTACTGTCATTTTGTGTAATCCTTTCTATTTATTACTCTCTTATTGTACTACGTAAGCGATATTTATACAACAAGATTTTAGAGATTATTTTTAGTTATCCACAGTTCTAGACCATCGTTCTCGTAAAGCTTCTTTTGCTGGAGATGGCTTGCCCCTATGATCTTCAGAATAATTTATAAATGCATTATTTAATTTATTATTAACTCTTGTATTATTATCTTGCGCTTTTTGCGTAGGGGGGGTTTGCGCTTTTTGCGTAGGGGGGTACGCATTTTTGCGTAGGGGTTTGACGTTTTTGCTAAGGGTTATTTTACGCACATACTTGTCTTTTATTTCTATAGTGACATAGCCAGATGACTGCAAGTCGCTCATAATTCTCGATACTTGGCTTGCTGATATACCAAAATTGTCTGCAAAGTATTTGTTTGTAGCCCAAGCGTAACCCTCTTTTTGGGTAAGAGCTGTTATTTCTGCATATATTAGTTTAGCTGTACTGCTTATATTTTTGTCGTATCGCACCTCTGCTTCAAGTATGGCGTAATAAGACGGCTTTTCTGTTTGCATAATTACTTTCTGAGAGAATGAAAAAACCCTCCGGTTAAAGAGGGTTGAGTCCTAATCATGTATATAATATCATACCTGATTAAATAATACTACCCTCTATTAATATTCGCAAAGGGCTGATTAGGACTCTTTGCTTGTAAGATATTATACACACCTTAAACCATAACTGCAATTAAAAACGACTCCAGCCCACCCGGAGTCGTTAGTCGTTACAAGGACAAGAGAAATTTTAGAAAGGATTACCTTGTATGAAATCCCTTGTAACCTTTTAACATAATAGCACAAATAAATCTACTTAATAAATATTGACTTTACTTAATCGCTTACGTATTATTATAGTGTAATGTTTAGAAAGGATTACATGATTAGAACAAGAAGGTACTACAAAAGAAACAAGTATTTACTACTTGATATTGCAAGTACAGGACACATCAAAGAGACAACTTTAGCTGATATAGCGGTTGTATTACTCGTAATGATGTATTCATTTACTGCATGTACTTTTGTATTACTATTGAGTCATAGATAAATGAATGTGCTTGGGTGTGGTCTAGTGACCTGCGATCAAGCGAGGCTCAAATCTAGAAACGAGTCACACGGCCCAAGAAGCTTTACATTTTAATAGTGAAGGTAAAGTGAAATAGATAATACTTAACAATTTGGTTTATATGAAATAGAGTGCAATAGTGCTGGTAGTAAATCTGGATGTAGACCTACGGGGAACGGCAAATAGGCTCGATGACCTGCTACTAGCGCCATGCACTCTATACATACTGATAGAACGTAATTTGAAAGGACAAGAGAATGATATTTAGAGTAACAATGAAAGACCCTGATTGCTTGTATGACGCAGTTAACGATGCACTAGACAAAAATATGCCTCCACAACTTACTCGTGAAGAATGGGAACAACTTAAAGAGATTAGAGCTGAAAATGTAAGAGATGTTGCTGGAAAATGGTTTGAGTATGGAGAATACTTGACTGTTGAAATAGACACCGAAGCAAAGACTTGTACGGTTGTACCAGTAGAAGATTAAATTATACATACGTTCTATTACTGATAGTGATTACTGGTGTGGTATGTGGCGGGCTGTGAACCGCTAAGAGAATGTTTGCTAGTTCTCTAAAGAATCGAATGTAGTTAGCTACCAACCTCCAGAAAAAGCGCAAGTATGGACGTAGCTGCAAGTCAAACCTTGCCATACAACACCAGTTTCACTATCAGTAGAGAATATACACTGTAGGTAGATTGCTAGGCTTGTGGCGGTAAATGCGGAACTCAGCTGTGTACAGGCTGATTAGAGCCTAGCCGTGTGCCTACAGTGCTACAGGACATATATTGGCACTAGAGGTAATAGTGTGACGAACGCAGATAACCGCTATTCCACTGCACTAGTGTCATTACGTGTCCTGTATAGAAGATAATGGGTTACTGTGAGCGTATGCACAAATCCTATGTGAAACGTCATTCGCTAATAGTGTTTTTTACAGAAAACCATTTTTGAACGGCTTATGTGACGTGTACGCTCATACTAGCTCATTATCTATATAGGATGTGTGAATTTGGGCGGACTAAATCGTGGCTCTGACGCAACATGCGTATTTCTAGTGAAACCTAGCCGTGATTCCGTCCAATTCCACGCACCTTATAGGCTAATAATAATAGGAAAGAGAGCGTATGAAAGACTTAAGACATTTGTTAAAACGTAGACATCTGCCCGTTTGGGTGATTAAAAAAACTCATTCTGGCAGTTCGAGAAAACATTGCCTAATATGTGGGTGGGGATACACTATCTAGCCGTCCAATTCCACGCACCTTATTAAGTAACGTAAATAACTAAAGGAGAAGATTATGAGTGAATTAGACGAGCTTGTTGAACAGCTTGAACAAAACATAAAAACATCCATTGAGCTAGATGAGAACCTTGACTATCACACCAACGACACGAAGAATAAAATAAAGGCTCTGGTATTAGACGCAGAACTTAGAGGTTTTAAAAAAGCTAGAAAAATAGTAACCGATGAATTCGCCAGATGGAGACCCTAATTGTGCTGTAATGCACTTTGCTAATACTAAAGAAGATAAGATAAAAGAGATGATTCGTGCATACAAGGTATTTATGGACTTACCCGATGCAGATGAGACTCTGTTCCGCCAAATCAATAACCTTCTTATAGAAGCGCGAGAAGATGAGCTTCGCAAATTGGTTTTAGCTAAAAACCATTTTTTCACTATAACTGTTAGCGACAAAACATTCATAGAGCTGACCTCAAAGCATATAGATGACCGTCTCGCCCAACTCAAAGCTCAGAAGGGAGATAGTTAGCTATGAATAAAATACAAGCGTCATTCGCAATAGGAGCAATTACAGCAGTTACTGCACTACCGTTGCTTGGAGCATGGGCGATATTAGCTGGTATTGGTAACATGATATTCACGCACGAGTTCTTAACTATGAAGGGGCACTAAGCTAAAGGAGGGGATATGAGTAAAGTAACAGGAGAAACATCAGACGGTTATCACACGTTCAATGAGTTGTATGAGTTCAGGCTTTTGTACAACGCTGCACTATTTAATGTGTGGGCTAATATGTCGTCCAATATTCCGTTAGTGACAAAGAGCTGGCGACATTCAGACGGTGAGCCTTGCTTTGGTGGCGGATGGTTTGTCGTAACAGCCCAACTTCCTACAGGACAAATTACAAACCACTATGAAGAAAAAGACTGGGACTTATTCCAGATACCCGAAGTAAGAACAGCACCAGAATGGGACGGACACACAGCACAAGACGTTGCGACCCGCTTGAGAGCCTTTCTCGCCCCAAACACTAACCCAAAGGAGGAGATATGATATTTTACGAAACAGAAGAACAGGAGCTATGCGACCACATGAGTTGGGAAAAAGTTGTTGCTATAGACGAAACATACTGGCGTTGTTTTGACTGTCAGGTTACAGCAGATAAACCAGCCCCAAACACTAACCCAATAACTAAGGAGAGAGAATTATGAACGATGCAATCATTGATGCAATCATTCAGGAAACAGTCATAATGGTTCTATCTGAAATAAGGGAACATTTAGGGATTAAAGACAATGGTGGTAAACGACACGTTGGCACTTACCAAAAACAGGACATCGTACAGGTTCTCAATTTAGTAGAAAGTGAATGGGTAAATTAGCCATGACATCAGCAGGGAATAAGGAGCTACGGGAGCAGATACTAACATTATGGAGAAAAGAGTTCCCGCCACGAATGAACAGTGACTATATGCCAGAAGATTTGTTAAATGATTTGGTTGACCTAATCACCGCCTCAAATAAGCAACTCTTGAGAGAGCTAGAGGGACAAAAGCAAGAAAATCGGAACGCTAGAATAGAAGAGTTAGAATGGGCAGAGCACAATGCTGATGACGTAAACTTCTCGATACGAGAACGTATAAACAAACTAAGTAATGAGGACTAATGATATGGCAGGTCACTTATGTTACATATGCAAGAAACCAGTAGACAAGTACAGCGACGCTTGCTGGAGTCATAAAGGAGTTAAATAATGAAGAAATGGATTTGTAAACAGATATGGAACTTTTCTGAGTGGTCAGGTATAGGGCTAGGAAAGTATGCCCCTATTATTTTTGGCGCAATGATTGGAAGTAAACCTATCGAGGTAGATAATAACGGTAAAAGACTATGAGTGAAGATAAACCGATACTTGAAGAAAGTGT
>JACCDG010318942.1_pt1 | contig 13357 bp, 6 predicted proteins | sample 7442471 | NCBI WGS metagenome assembly JACCDG01 (sample SAMN15323444, study PRJNA562643) | freshwater metagenome | isolation source: river surface water | place: USA:Blue River Watershed | collected 2017-08-17 | reverse complement strand
TCCGCCCACGGAGTGCCGCCCATGGCCTTCGCCATTAATGTTTTTCGCTGTTCTCTGAAGAAGACCTCAGCTTTTGCGGACAGAAACTTCTCGAGAGATACCCTATCTGCTTGAGATAGCCATTGCCGAAGCGCCGACCATTGGTTCTCGGCTAAGTACCCAATGAACTGCTGCGCTGCATTAGGACCGCAAAAATCGCCGAACTTTGATGCAAGCGTATCGATCAAATCACCATAACGCCGGATAAAATTTTCTGATTTGGCTGATGGACGTGCCAAAAGCTCAAGGATAGATTGGACATCGTCGGACATGGGAGATCCTCATGGACCGTTAGGGTCCAAATCTATCATGTAGAAACGACGGTTGTTGGATAGCGCCTGTCTTGTAATATCGCGGAAGGACGACTCAATCTGAAAAGCGGCTTAGCGTAGTCTTTTGCGCTTTCAACAACAGTCTGCGTTAGGGATCTGAGTGGAGTCGGGAATAAGAAAAAGATCTCAAATCGTTACCAATGTATCTGGTAAGACAATTTGGAGGGACGAATGAAAAAAGACAAAAAAGTTCGTAAGTACTTCGATCCAGACAAAGTAATCGATAGTTCTAGTAACGAAACTGATGTCCCTGAGCTAAGTGATCCCGAGACAGAAGAGCCCGGGCCGTCGACCGCAATATTTCCGGATGGGTGTGTATATACCGGGCAATTTGACGGCGACCTACCGCATGGCGAAGGTACCTTACTTTATCCAGACCTAACGAAAAAATTCGTCGGGAGATTTGAACGCGGTGAAGTTAAAGAAGGAATCTTATTTAAGAAAAACTCTGATTTTTATCGAGGAACATTCAAAGACGGCAAATTTCACGGTCACGGCGAGTACGTTAATTACCATGACATCGGTAAATATGTCGGGGGTTTTTTCGACGGAAAGTACCATGGGCGAGGCTGTCTAAGGCTTTCTGATGGATCATCGTACGAGGGTGAATTTCAGGCCGGGCGCTTTATTGGAAATGGAGATGGCGTCTATACGTGGCCCGATGGCAGTCGCTACGTTGGTGAATTTCGTAATGGCGAGTTCCATGGAGAGGGAACCATCTTTGATAAAGACGGCGAAGTAACTCATTCCGGTCGTTGGGTATACGGTGCACTAGTTGACGATTTTTTAGAAGAGTAACCGTAGTCGCTTCCAAGAAAAGTCTGATTGCGCAGTGCGTGTCAGTTGTTATATCAAAGTTTTCGAAATCTAAAGTGATTTGGAGATTTGCCCCTGGGTACCGAGATTAAGCTGAAGTTTATTAAATAGGTTTCGAACTATCGGGCAATGGCGGTACGAGACCGCCTCCTTTGCCCAGTCATCGGTCTCGTAACGAGCTCTACGCCGGTGCGATCGTCCCAGTAGAACGGCATGGCCGAGTCCTTCGTCAAAACGTTCAAGCGAGATTATGTTTACGTTAACTGTCGCCCGAATGCACAATCGGTCTTGGCGCAACTTCCGCGGTGGTTCGAGGGCTACAACGAAAACCATCCACATAAAGCCCTGCGAATGAAGTCACCCCGTGAGTTCATCCGTTGCTTCCATCAACCGGCAGCAGCCTGTCAGGTCTGATGGGGCAACTCCAACGATACGACGGGTTGGTATATCGAAACGATTAAAAGCAAGTCTTTGTTGAATACTATTTACCGATCGTCAAAACGTCAGCCGGAGCAGCGCATGGGTAAGAAGAAAAAAAAGCAAGGTGGCGGGAATCCTTTGATTGTAATATCTCTCGCTTTTGGCTTAATCGTCTACGGGATATGGTGGCTATCATCAACGTTTCTAAAAAATGTATCGGCATTTGACGTGGGTGATCGTTTTGGAGCGGATCAGTACTTTGAGAACTTGCTCTCCTTCGAAGAAAGCGACAAAAACTGCTATTTGATGGTCGCAGAAGAGTGGCCGCGTGAAGCTGAGCCGGAAATCTTCGAAAGGATTCTCGTGAAAGAGATACCTCAGGGTGAGTTCAAGCTAACTTTTCCAAAAGAAAACTTTGAGCGAAAACTAGAGTTTGCTCATCGCGAGTTTGATAACTTTGTAAAAGAGCGTTACCCATATCAAGTGTTAGATTTAAACAAACCCAGATTTCTTAGATTTTGGGGAACACGCGAGATCGAGTACACCATCTCAAGCGATGTCTCATTGGGAAAGCGCTTTGACAGCACTTGGAGTGCAGTGTCAATGTGGGATGCATTCGATAAAGCCGAGCAGGGGCCGACGTATGGCTATGTCAATGGGAAAAAGAGTGGGATGTCACTCCAGCCGTATGAGATAGGAAAAAAACACTCACTTAATTATAGGGATCATCGGCAATTGATCCTAATAATGGATGTGGAAAAAATGTTCCCGGAGTTCGAGGACGAAAACACACGATACGCTGTTGTTTTCAGTGAAAAATGCGTGCCTAAGGTTGTTGAGAACACGCCTACATAACGGGGGCGAGTCAACTATTAAGTAGTCAAGTCGCTACGGTAGTGCGCGTATCTTCTAATAGGGGACTGTCAGTTCGAATCTTTCTCGCTCCGCCATTTACCGCGCTTTGAACTTGCTCAGCCCGTTCTAAGCTCGCGCGGAAGCCCCGAGAAACGCAGCGTTTCCGCTCAGGGCTCCTGACTCTGCCGACAGCGAAAACCCCCGAAAAGGCGTCTCATAGGCGTTTTGTCTCACAACCTCCTGACTTTACCGGGCGAGGTCAGGAGGTGTTGGGAGGGCCGATTTACGACCGCACATGCCGCCTAGCGACTTTCCAAATTAGCGAGCTCGACCACAGTTCCTTTGTCTTCAGCACCACGCCGCACTGTCAGCGTCGCTCCGATATCACGCGCGCGTCGGTGCATATTACGTAAACCCTGTTGTTGGGTTGGCTCTGCCGGAATGCCGTAACCATCGTCCTCGACACGGATCACGAAGCCGTGTTCGCGACTGTAGTTTGCGGCGATCACAATCTTGTGGGCATGCGCATGTTTCAGTGCGTTGTTGATGGCTTCTTGAACGATGCGCAGCACTTGGATCGTCGTCTTGGGCGGCAATACCGGAGCGTCGTCGAGCTCGACCTGCCAGGCGAGTTGTATATCGATACCGGCGAGACGTCGTTCGGTTCGGTAGCGGTGGTCGGCGAGAGCGGCCGCGAGGCCATCGCCTTGATCTCGCAGGCTATCGACGAGTAAGTGCAGATCGGCCATACACTCGCGTAGCAGATTTACTACTTGTTCCTGATTTAGATGGCCGGATTCGGCTTTGAGTTTCGCGGTCGCGAGTTGTGACCCGAGCCCATCGTGCATGTCTGCAAGGATTTGCTCACGTTCCGCGAGTCGAGATTGTTCGACTCGTGCGGTCACTAGGTCGCGTCGCATATCGTCGCGCTGCCGAATGTGCAAATCCAGGATCAAGGCGATGAAGACGGCGCTGTTAACCAATGAAATGATAATCGCTAGGAGTGTTGATCCGATCGGTAAATTCCCTTCCTGTGGTGGAAGTGGATCTGATCCCGACGCGACAGCGGATAGACTCATTAAAATGATGAAAATCGATTGCGGCAGAAGTGCTGCTGCAAAAACCAATGCGTTTCTAAGGTTTACGGATCTGCCGAGGATGTAGGCGTCTCGTGCCAAAGAAGCTATTAGTGTGGCAACAGTTAGGGTGATGAAGATCGAAAACCATGGTCTTGGAAATTCAAGTAAAGGCGCGAGAAAAATAACAATCAAAAGTGCTGCGCCAACTTTGACATACGTGACAACGCGCGGATTGCTCAACAACAAGCGGATCGAAATGGCTTTGAGCCAGATATTCCCGATCACGGTTATTCCGATAAGGTATTGACCCCAAAGCATCGGGTAGAGAGTTTCTGCAATCGGCCCGTATACGAGCAGGGCGTAGCCGGCTCCGAGAAGTCCGCTAAGGAACCATAGATATACGGGTAGACTTCGAGCGCTCCAAAGAATACCGAGAGTCGTAAGCGAGATGGCAACGCTCCACGTGCACTGCACCAGCATCACTTCGTAGGTGGATAGGCCGTCCATGGTTAGTTCAAATCAATTTATGATCGCGCGCTTTTAGAATGGCTTTCACCTGCGATCGGACATTAAGCTTTCGATAGAGATTTCGGATGTTCCATTGAACGGTGGAGAGCGCTACGCCCATCTGAGTGGCTGCTTCTTGATAGGAGAGACCATTGGCTAGGTGACGTAGCGTCTCGACTTCTCGGGGCGTCAGTTTGAACTCGTTCTCCGTACTAGGGCTTTCATCGACCGTCCCGCTGCCAAGTTTCTTGAAAAGAAACCGGGCGAGTGAGGGGCTTAACGGATAGATGCCATCGAGCACTTGCGTAATGCCTTGCGTGATCGCTTCGATCGAATCACCTTTAAGAATGTAACCTTTGGCGCCCGCCTCGATGGCGCTCAGAACGACGGGTTCGGAAGCTACTACCGAAATCACCACGACGGGCATCTCCGGCGACTGCATGGCACAGGCTCGGATGACGTCGATCCCGCTGACGTCGGGCAAGCCGATATCGACGAGTGCGAGGTCGAAGGCGGCATCACGATCTTTCAATACGTCGATCGCTTTGCAGCCCGCACTAACCGTAGTGATGACCCATGCCTGCGGCAGCCGTTCTATGGCGTGCCTGATTTGAGCTGCGAAGGTGGGATTGTCTTCGACGACGAGAAGACGGTGTTGTCGGTTCAAGGCATTATTAAGATGTTGCTGCGCAATATCGAACCCTAATTCAGTCGCCGGATGGGGTTAACCCCATAGATATAGAGTTTTCGGCATCCAAGCCCCCCAATAGGATTCCATCCATTCTGGAGTGAGCGGATCGGTCGAGAACATACCACCGTATGCGGCCGTATCGCATGAGTTCGAAGTCAGCATGAACGTTGGGTCTTTGACTATGCCGATAGTCGGTATCGTCAGCATCAATTTGGCGGGCTCTGTTCTTCTCGCGCAGACGGCGGGCGGTCAGGCTGTGCCCGATGCAGGCTCGTTGCTCCGCGAGACGGAGCGCAAGCCGCTGCGCATTCCTCCGACGCTCGTACCGCGTTTGGTCTCACCGACTGAGATCGTGAAGGCGCCCGACGAAGTGTTGTTCCGCGTGACTCGTTTTGACATCGAAGGTATCGAACTTGTTGATGAGTCACAGGTGAGAGCGGTTCTCAATCGCTATCTTGATCGCGATATCGGTTTCAGCGATCTCGAGCGGGCAATGGCCGAAGTCGCTGCCGTTTATGAGCGTGCTGGTTGGCTTGCGCGAGTCGTCGTACCGGAGCAAGACATCATCGAAGGTATCGTCAAGCTGCAGGTACGCGAGGCGCGTCTCGGACGAATCGTGATTGACGAGGCGAGTGAGTCGCGTCTTGAGTTAGATCGCGTGCAGAGAACTCTGACTGCACGATTGGGGCGCGGCGATCCGCTGAACTTGCGTGTCATGGAACGATCTTTAGCGGTTCTGGCCGAAACACCGGGTGTGAGCGTCTCTGCGGCTCTGGCGAGTGGTGAGGCGGAGCGTGAGACGGACATCGTCGTGACCCTCAAGGATCGAAAAGTCTTGGCAGGCTCTCTGCTTGCCGACAATGGCGGCAGCCGCTCGACGGGGGCCGATCGCGGAATCGCGAATGTCAGTCTCGATAATCCGCTCGGACAGGGTGAACAACTCGGTTTGACGTTGCTCGCGAGCGCCGGTACGCGCTACGCGCTGATGACGTCCTCCTTGCCTGTGGGTTATGACGGATGGCGGATCGTCAGCTCGGCATCCGTGTTGGAGTACGAGCTAGTCGGAGGTTTGGCGATCGTGGATGCAAAAGGGCGTGCTGCGACCGCAGGTTTGCGCACTCAGTATCCGCTTCTGCGTCGCAGTTCGACCAACATTAACACGGCCCTGAGTCTCGATGCGCGAACGTTCGATAACGACGCCAATGGAGTCTCGATTTCACAAAAATCGACGATGACTTTTACCGCCTCGATTAGCGGCGATTCGACTGATGACTTTGCGGGTGGTGGATACTTGCTTTGGAATACTGCGCTCAGTATCGGTCGACTCGACTTGTCCGATAACGTCGCCGATCAAGCCGCGGATCGGCAGGGTCCACGTACTGAGGGTGGGTTTCTCAAATTTGCGGCCACGCTTTCTCGGTTGCAACGGATCACACCCGCGACCTCGCTTTGGCTGTCGGTTTCAGGGCAGTCGAGCTCTAAGAATCTCGACTCTTCGGAGAAGTTCGCACTCGGTGGCATTTCCTTCGTGCGCGGTTTTCCGACGAGCGAAGGGGTGGGCGATGCAGGGTGGCTTGCCACGACCGAGTTACGTCACACCGTGAATGCCAAGTGGCAGTTCTCGGCCTTTGTCGATCACGGGCGTGTGCAACTCAACCACAACGACGACCACGTATTCTTCGATTTCGTGCCGAACACGTATTCATTAAGTTCGGCGGGTGTCGGTGCGAGCTATCGACCGACGGCGGAAATAGGCATCGTACTCACGGCCGCTCGTCGCCTCGAGAGGAATCCTGGCGCGTTCCCGTTCACCGGCAAAGATGCCGACGGCACGCTCGACAAGACCCGCATTTGGCTCTCGAGTAGCTGGTTCTTCTGACGATCATGAGCCGCCGTAACCTGACAAGTACGACATCAACAACGCGCACGAGCGTGGCTCGGGCCGTGGCGTTGACGTTAGCGCTCGGTGCAGGGACGGTGTGGGCGCAGACGAATCCTGCGACGATGGTTCGTCCTCCCGTCGACGCATTACCCAAAGGCGGTCAGGTTGCCGCAGGCCAAGCGCAGATCACGCAGTCGGGAAATCACCTACAAGTTCAGCAGAACTCGGCCAAAGCCATCATCAATTGGCAGAGTTTCGATATCGGGCAAAGTGCATCGGTGCATTTTCAGCAGCCCGATGAAAACTCGGTGGCACTCAATCGCGTACAGACAGGGGCGGCCTCGCAGATCTACGGCAAGCTCACCGCCAACGGAAAAGTCTTCCTGCTGAACGCTAACGGCGTGCTCTTCGGGCCCGATGCCCAAGTGGATGTGGGTGCGCTCGCTGCGGGTGCGATGAAGATCACGGATGAGGACTTCCTCGCTGGGCGCCTGAATTTCACTGACGGTCAGGGCGTTGTCACGAACCAAGGGACGATCACGGCACGCGAGGCTGGGTTCATCGCGCTGCTTGCGCCGGAAGTCCGTAACGAGGGCATCATCCGCGCCCAGCGCGGCACGGTAGTGCTGGCTGCTGGTAAAGCGATCACGCTGCGTAACTCGACGAGTGGGCTCACGGTCGTCGTCGAGGAGGGCGCAATGCATGCGCTCATTGAGAACCGGCATCTTGTCAGTGCGGAAGATGGCACGGTCTTTATGAGTGCGCGCGCCGCGAGCGCATTGCAACAGGCTGTGATCAATAACCGAGGCACGATCTCGGCACGCGGTGCCGTGAATGCCGGCGGCAAGATTCGCTTGACGGCGGATGTCGTGCGCAATGCCGGCACCATTGACGCTTCGGCACCGGCTGCGGTGGCGGCAAGCAGCACAACCCGCGGCGGTGATATCCAGATCGCAGCGCATGAGTTCGCTAATGCCGGTGTGATTACTGCCAATGGTGACATCGGCGGTCGTATCGAGATCGCCGCAACAACGCGCCTGCAGAACGATGGCGTGATTGAGGCTCGCGGTCTCAACGGTACTGGTGGTGTTGTAACGCTCGCGAGTGCCGGGACGCTGACACAGTCTGCATCCGGTCGGGTGTTCGTCGGCAGTGACGCCGTCGGTGCGGTAGCTGGTCGTATCGAACTGCGCGCCGCGCAACTAGATCTACAAGGAGCGCTTAACGCTGCATCTGCGCGAGGCGCGGGCGGCGAGATTGACTTGATTGCGGCACAAGCCACACTGGATGGTGCAACGATCGACGCCTCGGGCGAGAGTGTCGGTGGATCGATCGCGCTGCGCGGTCTTACGACGAAGGAATCACGCACGTCGTTGACGGCCGGCGTTGCTGTCGAGGCAGCACCTGAACAACCGTGGCCCGTACCCGAGACGCCGCTGCCTCCTCAAAAGGCCGTGCTGCGTAACAGCACCTTCAATAGCAGCTCGCGTCGTGGCCGTGGTGGCAGCGTCATCCTCACCAACAATGAGATCAACCTCGTCGAGCACACCCGAGTCGAGGTGACTGGTGCCACCGGCGGTGGCCAAGCATTGATCGGTGGTGACTGGCAGGGTAGGGGTGACGTGGCGCAGGCGATGCGTACCCATATCGACGCTAGTGTCCTCATCGATGCCTCGGCGACCGACTTCGGTCATGGCGGCACCATCGTCGCTTGGTCGGACATCACCAACGTAAAGGGTCTGACGACCGTCAGTGGCCAGCTGCTCGCTAAGGGCGGCGCACAGGGCGGTGACGGCGGGCGGATTGAGACGTCCGGTTACCTGCTCAACATCGACACCATCAAGGTCTCGACCCAAGCGCCGCTCGGCAAGACGGGCGAGTGGCTACTCGACCCTTACGACATCACGATCTCGAACGCGACGGCGAGCGGCGTCACCGATAGTTCCGGAACTTTTACCCCCGGTAGCAACTCGGCCATCGTCAACATCACGGCGTTGCAGACGGCTCTCGGTACTAGCAATGTGACGGTGACGACCGGTAGCAGTGGCACACAGACCGGCAACATCACGGTGGCTGAGGCGCTCACCAACAACACGGCCAACAGCCTCACGCTCAAAGCTGCCGGCAGCATATTCATCAATGCTGAGCTCACCAGCTCCGGTACCGGTGCGCTCATCCTGCGAGCCGGGTCAGGTACCGTCGGTGGTACCGGTTTGATCATCATGGGGAGCGCGGGTAACGCGACCGGTGCCAATCTACTGCTCGCGCACGGTACGACCCTCTCGACGAATATCCGTCTCGATGGAAAGACGCGAGTCGGTTTCGCATCCCTGGAGGTCGAGTACCTCATCGTCGGTGGTGGTGGCGGTGGTGGCTACGCGCGTGGCGGTGGCGGTGGCGCCGGTGGTTTTTTATCCGGTAGTGCCATTTTCTCGGGCAGCAACTACACCGTTACTGTTGGTGCCGGTGGGGCAGCGCTGACTCAAGGCGGAAACAGTTCGCTTACTGGTACGGGTATCTCTCAGACCGCAATCGGCGGTGGCAGTGGTGCGGGCGGAACGGCGAGAAATGGCGGATCGGGCGGCGGCGCCGATGCCTATTCTGGTACCACTCCGGGTACCGGTACCAGCGGTCAGGGATTTGGAGGGGGGCTAGGCACAGGGGGCTTCGAGGCAGCTGGCGGTGGTGGTGGTGCCGGCGGACCTGGCCAGGCGGGAACTCGTGCACCCAATAAAGGCGGTGCCGGTGGCATTGGTAAGTCCAGCGATATCACGGGCACTGCGACTTTTTACGCGGGCGGTGGCGGTGGATTCTCAGACCTTGGCAATAATGGTGCTGCGTTACGTCAGGGCGGCGCCGGTGGCTCAGGTGGTGGCGGTGATGGCGGTGACTTCGACAGCGCCGGAGCAGACGGTGTCGCGAATACGGGCGGTGGCGGTGGCGGTACATATACGGTGGGACAAGGCGCTGGCGCCGGCGGCTCTGGCATTGTCATCGTGCGTTACCGTGGTTCGCAGGCGGCGAGCGGTGGTTCGGCAAGTGCGGGTAGCGGAACGGCTACTGGGTATACGGTCCACAGCTTCACGACGACCGGTAGCAGTTCTTTCACGATCAATAATTTGTCCGCGTCACTGACAGGCACGATCAGCGGCAGTGGTTCGCTGGTCACGGATGCCACTGGCGGCACGATCACGCTCAGCGGAACGAGTACCTACAGTGGTGGAACCGATATCAGTGGCGGCATCCTGCGAGCCATCGGTAGCAGTAGTGCGCTTGGTACCGGTCTTGTCTCATTGAGCAACACCGCGGGCGTCCAGCTGACTGTCGCCGGCAATTTGTTAATCGGTAACTTGACTGGCGGTGGCGCGAGTGGTGGCAACGTCGTAATCGATAGTGGGCTCACCTTGACCGCAGGGTCGCTCAATGTGGATAGCACCTATGCGGGCGTGATCTCGGGTGCAGGCGTCTTAGAGAAAACGGGATCAGGCACGTTCATATTAACTGGCAACAACACCTACAGCGGTGGCACGACGATCAGCGGTGGCACGCTGCAGATGGGGAACAACGGCAGCACGGGTACGTTGGGCTCGGGGAATATCGTCAATAACGCGACTTTGGCTGTGCACCGTAGCGACGCTCTCACGCTCGTTCTTGGAATGAGCGGTACGGGTTCGTTATTGAAGAAAGGGGCTAACAATCTGACGCTGCGTTCGAACAATACTTACAGCGGTGGTACGACCCTCGAGGATGGCACGCTGACGGTACGCTCTAATGCTGCCATTGGTAGCGGTGCGCTGAGCATGTCTGGCGGTACAACATTACTGCTGGGCCATGATGTCGCGTTGGCCAACAATATCGTCGTCACGGGCAATGCCACTATCGGGCTAGCACCCTTGGAGATCTACCTCGAATACCTGCTCGTGGGTGGTGGTGGAGAGGGTGGCAATGCGAAGAACAGCAATACTGGCGGTGGCGGCGGTGGTGGTGGTGGCGGTGTTTTGACCGGCGCCCTGCTAGTTTCTGGTTCGCATTCCGTCTCGGTTGGTTCGGGTGGCGCCGGTGGTGCGGTCGTGAATGGGAGGGGGAACAACGGAGGTAACACCACCGCGTTTGGGTTGACCGCTTACGGCGGTGGCGGTGGCGCATCTGAGTGTGGCTGTGTAACAACGGTCAGCGGGTCATCGGGTGGTGGTGGTGGCGGTAATGGCGGCGCCAGGGGCACCAGCAGTTATCCGGAACAAGGTTTTGATGGTGGTAATGCGAATGGCGGCTCGGGCGGTGGTGGCGGTGGTGCCGGATCCGTTGGATTCAATGCTTCGGGTAGCACCGGAGGTGCAGGTGGCGCTGGGAGAACATCGGACATAACAGGTTCAAGCCAGACCTATGGTGGTGGTGGCGGTGGTGGCACTGCTAGCGGAGGTTCCGGTGGTGCCGGAGGAAGCGGTGGTGGTGGCGCCGGCGGTTCTAGTGGCTCACGCAACGGCGTAGCGGGTTCCGCAAATACCGGAGGCGGTGGTGGTGGTGCAGCGGGAAATAGCGGAGGTGGCGGGGGAGCCACGGGAGCCGGTGGCTCTGGCGTTGTTATCGTTCGCTATCAAAGCAGCACGAGTCTCGCGACCGGCGGCTCGGTACAAGCCGGTACCGGCACCGCAACGGGATATCAGATTCACACCTTTACATCGAACGGTACCTTTGAAGTTGACCCTGGCAAGGCGAGTGCGTCTTTGACGGGCGTGATCAGTGGAGCTGGTGGGCTCACCATCGCGACCAACGGCGGTACCCTGACCTTTGGCAATACGAACACCTATTCGGGTACAACAACGATCAACGTCGGTACCGTGCGTGTCGGTACGGGCGGCACGATCGGCAGTCTGGGTTCGGGTGCCATCACGAACAACGGCACGCTGATTTTCAATCGTTCGGATGCGACGGGCTGGTTAGTCGCCAACATCATCGGCGGAACAGGTACGCTGACCAAAGAAGGTAGCGGCACGCTCACCTTGTCGGGTGCCAACACCTACAGCGGCACCACGACGGTAAGTGCAGGTACCTTGCAGGTCGGGAACGGCAGCACGACGGGTTCCTTGGGATCGGGTGCTGTGGTCAACAATGCGACTCTTGTTTTTAATCGCTCGGACGACTTGACCGTCGCCAATGCCATTTCGGGTAGCGGCAGCCTTACCAAAGTTGGCACGAACACATTGACGTTGACTGCCAACGGCACTTACACCGGTGTCACCACCATCGAAGGCGGTGCGTTGGTGTTGTCCCATAATGCGCCGGCCTCAGCCAGCAGCAGCTTTACGGGTGCGGGTACGCTTCGGATCGAGCCGACATCCAATGATTTCACCGGGGCGTTCTCGACGAGTGGTTGGAATTTTTCTTCGAGTCTCGGCGGCCTCGTCATCGGCAAGGCGAGCAGCGCAGATGGCACGACTGACAAGGCGGTGACCGTCGCCTCGCCGATCACCATCGCAGGACCAATCCGTATTTATGCCGGTGGAATCACGATCGGCGGTGCGCTGACCGCGACGAACGCCGACATCAATTTGCATTCGAGCGGGGCAGTCACTCAGACCGCAGCGATCGTCGCGAACGGGCTCGCGCTGCATGGCACCGGCACTTTCACGCTGACCAATGCGTCGAACAACGTCGTCACGTTGGCGGGTGGTAGTAGTGCGAGCAAGCTCGGAAGTTTGAGCTTCGTCGACTCGAATGGCTTGACGATTGGCACCGTGGGTGTGAGTGGCATCACCGCCTCGGGTGATATTTTGATCGAGACGCTCACGGGTGATCTCACCGTGACGCAGAACATCTCAACTACCAGCACGACTGCGACAGCGATGCGTTTGAACGCTGGTAAAAGTGCTTCGGCAGGTTCCGACACGACTAGTAACGTGCGGATAACAGGCCCGCCCACGCTGACCACCGGCTCCGGTGGGCGCATCACGCTCTATACCGGAAGCGTCTCGAACTCCACCGGTGTGACGGATTTCGTGGGTTCAGGTTCAGGACGTTTCCGATATAACGCGGACGAGAACACAAACTTCACTTCGGGTGGTTGGATCAATCTCGGATCCGGTGCGTATGCCGTTTATCGCGAGCAGCCCACTGCGAGCGTCACCAATCTTATCTTGAGCATGGTGTACGGCGATGCGTTGCCGAGTATGGGGGTGACAGGTACGGTCAACGGCGACGGATCTACCTACAGCATTGCGAGTAGAGTCAATTCAACCTCGGGCAATATCAAAGCCGGCACATACACGATCACCTCGACACTCGGTGGCTTGGGGTACAACGTCACGGGTGATATCTCGGGCACGTTGACCGTCACGCCACGCCCGTTGAGCCTCACGGGCACTCAGGCCAACAATAAGGTTTACGATGGCAACACCTCGGCGACGCTCGTTACCATCGGTACGCTGAACGGGGTAGTTGGCAGCGATGTGGTGTCGGTGAGCGCCGGCTACACCGTAAATTTTAGCGATCCAAACGCAACGAACGGCAAGACTGTAACGGTGTCGGGTTTGTCGCTCACGTCGAGCGACGCGGGCAACTACAGCTTGCCGAGTTCGTTGACGGTGTCGGCCAATATAACGCCGCGGCCGATCACGATTACTGCGGTGGCGGCGACCAAAGTTTATGGCGAGACGGATCCGACCCTTGCGGTGACAGCATCGGCGACGGGCGCCGGCACCGGTCTCGCATCGGGTGACAGCCTGGCCGACGTGACGGG
>JACCDG011617841.1_pt1 | contig 13360 bp, 17 predicted proteins | sample 7442471 | NCBI WGS metagenome assembly JACCDG01 (sample SAMN15323444, study PRJNA562643) | freshwater metagenome | isolation source: river surface water | place: USA:Blue River Watershed | collected 2017-08-17 | reverse complement strand
CGTAGCGAGAGAGATATTTTTTGAGCGTAGCGACATCTTTGTAATCGATGTATTTTACGCCAGCCGATTTGAATGGGCAAACAGTTTTGAGTTTTTTCTTAGTCATAAGAGGATAATAAAATTAAAATACATTTTCTTCATCCATCTCCACACCGAGGATATCAGCGTGTTCTGGAGCAGATTCTGTATCAGCGTGTTCATCATAGCCAGGAGCATCTTCTCGTTTTGAGAGGAAGATGAGATTCATGACGACGATTTCAGTACGATACAAGCGAGTACCGTCCTCGTTTTCTTTGGTTCGTGTCTTGAGACGTCCTTCGACATAGACGAGTTTTCCTTTTCGGAGGAATTGTTCACAGCGATCCGCGAGCGGACCCCATGCAATACAATTACTGAACTCCGCTTCACTCTGTACTCCACCATTGCGATCTTTGTAGACACGATTAGTTGCTACAACGAACATGGCACTTTTGGCACCTGCAACAGTGGTACGTACGAGAGGGTCTTTGGCAATATTGCCGATGAGGATTACTTTGTTAACAGTTCTCATAAATAAACAAAAGACTAATGAGGAAGTGTAGTCAGCAAGTGTCTCCAGAGACCTTTCTTGATAGAGAAAGTCTCGTCGAGACCAAGTATTTTCCGCGGTTCGCTGGTAGAAAGTGTGTAGATGAGGTAGTAACCCTGTTTAGAAGAGTTGATCTTGTACGCCATATCGCGTACGCCCCATACTACTTCATTTTCTACTTTGAGACCGTGAACATCGAGCTCAGAGCGTAAATCTGCTATGAGCGCCTCGAGAGCTTTTGCCTCGAGTTTCGGATCGATGATCATCATGAGTTCGTATTTTTTCATGAAAAACGATAACGAATAAGTAAATAAAGTGGCTGCATTATACAAATAATATTGACATTGCAAGTGCAGAAGTTACGGGAGAGAAATACCTTTTAAATAAAGAGAAAGGAAATTCCTTCATTTTTCTTTTTTAATTCTTAATTTTGCATTACAATAGAGACATCCTCCCCAGAGGTGCATCTCATCGGTTTTTTTTCCTTATAATTATTTTCTTTTTGAGGAGCCGCTTGATACCCAACAGTATTGAGTACAGCACTTCGAGGAGCGAGGGCATTCCCCTTGCTTCATTTGATCTCATTGGAAAATTTCCATGATAACCCTGGGGGGAGATTTGCCTTGAATGGCAAATCGAGTAGATTACAAATATATGAACAGCCGAAAGTCCTCCATCGATGCTCGAAAAATCCAGATTCTCTGACTCATCGTCCGAGAGTATATAAAGAGTGGCTATGCGACAGGAAGTAAATCCCTCGTTCGTGATGAAGGTATGGATATCTCTCCCGCAACAATCAGAAATGACATGAAACAGCTCGAAGAAATGGGGCTCGTCTATCAACCATACAATTCTGCTGGTCGCCTCCCAACAACTCGAGGTATCCGTATGTATGTGGATTATTTGATTGAAGTAGCTCCGCAGAGATACCTCGGTACACCGCTCATTTCAGAAGAAAGTGCCCTCGAGTTTCACGATGATAGACTCTACGATCTCGTCTCTGACCTCGCGAATGCGACACACGATCTCGCTTTTTGTTCCTCGCCAGAAGCAGGGATATATTGTATTGCTGGTCTGTCACATTTTCTCAAAAAACACAGCGAAACCCTCGGAGAACAAGTATTTGGTATTCTCGACACCATCGAAAATCGCACGCTCTTTACGAGGACTGTCAGTAATCTCGCACAACCAGGACGGATAACAGTCTGTATCGGTGAAGAAAATATCCTCCCCGAGCTCGAATCATGTGCACTGATGGTGGCAGATATCACGCTCGCATGACATCGCTGTCATCTCGGACTCCTTGGATCAAAGAGAACTGATTATGGATTTAATCTCAGCGTCCTGCGAACTATTGGAGCGTAATTAGGGGAAACGCAAGAAAGAATTATTGTATCACTAGGAGAATATTTATAATTCTAGTACAAATATATGAAAAAACTTCTCTTCTCTTCTTTTGCTCTAGCAAGCATTGCTGTTTTTGCCTATACCCAAATCGATGTCGATAATGCCAATTATCTGGCTACGAGAGGAATTATTACCCAACAATCGAACGCATCTTGATTTCGTCTCGATGATGCCATCACCCGTGCTGAAATAGCCGGCATAGCTCTCAAGCTCAGAGGAACGACACTCCCAGAAGGATATATATGTAAAAACTATTTCTCTGATGTGAAGTACAATGCGATGAATAATTGGATCTGTAGAGCCGTTGAGTTGGCTGCTGATGCAGGTTTTGTAACTCGTGCAAATACTACATTCCGACCACAGGATAAGGTGACACGAGCAGAGGCATTTTCAATGATATATAAAGCCAGTGGCAATACTCTCGATATACCTGAAAAAATGACTGTTGGTAATGTTGCAATAGATAAGGATATAGCTTATTGGCAACAAGAATTATTTTTTAAGATAACATCTATTGATAGAATAAACATTCCTGGCATTAAATTCGTTCGTGAAGTTCAAGAAGACAGCCCTGCAAATGGCAGTCATGAATATTATTTCTATCCAAATCGTGCAGCAACTCGCGCAGAAATTTTTTCCTTTGCAAAAAACATCCTCGAATACAAACCCCTCTGTTCTCTCGATTCCCCAAATTTTACCTGTGGGAACATCACTATGGGTGCAGAACCTGGACCAAATTACAATCCACCTGAAGTGTGTGGTTGTAAACCAATATCATGCCCAGCAGGTCAATCAGTTATCATATCACCAGATGTAGGATATTGGCCTGATGGTTCTGCAAAAGGTATATTTACTTGCAGCTCTGAATATCCTGCATAAAATAATTTTATGAAAAAACTCCTTCTCTCTTCTCTCGTCATTACCAGTGTTTTTGTTTTTTGATACACACAAATCGATGTCGATAATGCTGATTTCCTCGCAGAAAAAGGCCTTATTACCAAGCAAAATAGTGGTGATGCCTATCGTCTTAATGATCGTATCACTCGAGCGGAACTCGTGGGAATAGCATTAAAATTAAAATGAACAACGCTTCCAGAAAACTATCAATGTAAGAAATATTTCGCTGATGTGAGAACAAACGATTGGATTTGTAGAGCAGTCGAGATTGCAGCAGATGAGGGAATCGTATCTCGTTCGAATCGATACTTTTACCCTCAGAGAAGCATAACTCGTGTTGAATCACTCTCCATCATCCTTCAAGCTAGTGGACTCCTAAACAAGCTACAAGAAAATCTCTCAAATTACATAGATCCAAAATTTGTCTTTGTGCCTCGCAATATAAACATAGATTCTTATCTCGACAAACAAATGATAAAAGATCCTCTCGTAAAAACGAAAGATATGATTTTGGTTGATCTCTTGGACTGGCAATTTTCCGTCATTCAAAAATGAATCTATCTCAAAATAATAGATAAGTCCGACTTTGTCGCTGGTGATAATAAAAATTTTCTTGACGGAAAAACTACAAACCCTGTTTCTGATTATACAGAACATAAAATATTCTGGTTCAAAGAATGGCTCTTTGCAGATCGGGATGAAGCATTTAAATTCCTGAAAAACACTTATGATAAACGAGAACTCGTTTCTGGTGAAGTAAGTATTTAATATATTTTTAACCTTTTCTTTTATGAAAAAAGTTCTTCTTTTACTTATTGTGGTGCTAGCTGTAGGAGGTATGTGGGTAGTTGGTCAATATAACTCTCTTGTCACTGGTCGTGCTGGCGTCGATGCGGCATGGTCAAATGTCGAAGTCCAATATCAGCGTCGTGGTGACCTCGTATGACAACTCGTATCCACAGTAGAGGGTGCTGCCAACTTTGAGAAAAAAACACTCACAGAAATTGTTGAAGCGCGTGCTAAAGCAACTTCAGTATCGGTCGATCCAACAAATGCTGAAAGCATCAAAGCATTCACAGCATCTCAGGGACAACTGTCTGGCGCTCTCTCTCGCCTCCTTGTCTCTGTTGAAGCATATCCGACACTCACAGCGACTCAGGGATTCCGTGATCTCCAGTCACAACTCGAAGGAACAGAAAATCGTATTGCGGTCGCTCGTGGAGACTACAATGGTGTAGCGAATACCTGGAATGTGAAAGTGATGAAATTCCCAACAGTCTTTATCGCTCGCCTCCTCGGATTCGAAAAAGCAGCCCTCTTTGACGCACAGACTGGATCTGAAAATGCTCCAAAAGTAGAATTCAATTTGGATAAATAGTCTTAATTCTGTCATTCCCGCGCAGGCGGGAATCCATCACTGATCTGACACAGATGGACCCCTGCCTTCGCAGGGGTGACGGTACATATATAATTATGAAAAAAATCCTCCTCTTTTCTCTTTTAACTTTTCTCTTTTCTCTTTTAACTTTTCTCTTTTCTCTCGAAATCAGCAATGCTGATTTCGTTGTGCCTCCTCTCCCCTCTACTCCTGTCTATGACGAAGTAGGACTCTTGAAGTCTGAAGAAAAAGCGGCCCTAGAACAACAAATTCTAACACTCGAAAAGGAAACAAATCATCAAATTGGTATCGCAATCATCAAGAGCTTGCAGGGCCGAGTAATTGAAGAAATCGGAATTGTGCTCGCTCGTTCATGGTGAATCGGCCAAAAATGACTCGATAATGGTCTCCTGATACTCATAGCCCCTACAGAGCGTGAAATGAGAATTGAAGTTGGTCGATGACTTGAGTGAGTCATAACTGATCTTATGTCCCAGAGAATTATTGATGAAAACTTCATACCTCACTTCAAGGCAGGAAATTATTGATCAGGACTCAAGGAGGGAATAGAAAGAATGACTCCTCTGCTCAAAGGTGAAGTGGTCGACTTACCGGAACCAGCGCCTGACAGTGTAGGAATTCTCGTTACATTTCTTTTTTGGCTCGTTTGGTGAGGTATATTTTTGGGCTCTGCCATTTTTGAACCATCAAAGGCATGGTGGCCAGGTATGGTCATCGGAGGAATATTAGGTGGTCTCGTGATGTGGGTAGCTGTTGGAACAATGATAATGGCAGTTATCGGTGCTATCATAGCGAGTGGTATCCTCGGTAGTCTCGATTTCGCTTTTTCGAGAGGTATTATCAGGGCGTTGAATAGTCGACCAAATGGTGGGAGATGGTGAAGTGGTGGATGATTTGGTTGAGGAAGTTCTGGAGGTGGTGGTTGGGGTGGATTTGGTGGTGGATGATTTGGTTGAGGAGGTGCAAGTGGACGTTGGTAAAATAGAAAGAGAAAAAGTCAATACTCTTCCCCTCATAAAGAGTGCACGAGAACTTTGAATTCTCATGAACAATCTGGTACGATGATTGTATATCACTCATGAAAAAGGCATTATTCATCATATTTCTCTCTCTGACAGCATTCGTTTGTTTTGATGCATTAGCCCAGAGTTGGTCATTTAGCTGCAGCGGAGACAATTGTCTCAAGGCAGGAGTAGACTACGCTGGAAACACGATTGGTAAGAGTTCTGGTATTGTTACTGGCAAATGAATCGCTGAAGCAGTGCAAGATGTCATCATCTACTTCTTAGGGTTTTTGGCAGTGATTTCAGTTATATACATCATGTGGGCTGGTGCACAGATGCTTCTGTTCCCATCCGATGAAGAATCCAGCGAAAAGACCAAAAAAATCATCATGTCAGTCATTATTGGATTGTTCGTGATATTCTTTGCATGGTGGATAGTGAGTTTTATATTCAAGATATTGAACAACAAAGCAGCTCTCTCTAGTACATGGATACCGCGAGCCGTCGCTGAAACGCAAATTCGTGAAGTCGATTTTACGACGTACAGTAACAGAATACAAGCTCTGAAGACCAAACTCTCAACCTACAGTCCAGAGGTCACACGCGAACTCTCTATTCTCGTCGATGGTGCCTTTGAGCATCTCCCTGATAGGGGTGATATGTACGTGAATCAGCAGTATTATGACTCGGTAAAGCAAAAAATTGCAAACTACGATCTTCACCACGAAAGTATCGATCTCGGTACACTCAACAATGCGCTTGATAAGTTCTTACAACAAAGTAAAACATTTACCATCGAGGGACAAGTATCAGCAGCACCTCGTACGGGTGACGCTCCTCTCTCAGTCACATTGGAAGCCAAAGGTATGAAAGACGGAAGTGGCACACTTATACCAGACACCAACTATATATGGTGGGTACGAGTACCGGAAGGATCTAAAATCATTGGACGAGGAAAAACTATCAACTATATATTTCAGGACGAGGGTACTTATACGGTCAATCTCACAGTCAATTCAGCGAGCAAAAATAGCAAAGGATTCCGTGATGTTATCAATTTCGAAGACAGTGTTACTATCGAAGTAGGTCAGCCAAAAGTAAAATTTGTTGTTTATTTCAATGATCAGCTCGCGACAGATAATGTGAAACTCTCATCACGAGAATCAGAACAAAAGGTGATCATCGATGCCTCTCATACCAAATTTTCTTCTGGATATACTATCAAAAAAACAGAATGGGACTTCGGTAATGGTAAAACAGATACCAACGATGGAAGACCTCTCATCAGAAGCCAAGACTATAAAGAAGGGGAATATATAGTGAAGCTCAAACTCACTCGCAATGATGACGAAGTATTTACAAAAAATATCGTTCTCAAGGTGGGAGATCCTATTGCCTCTATCTTTGCGAGTAAGCTCCAGCCAGACAAAGGTGAAAAGGTGACTTTTCAGGCTAAAAAAGTAAGCCAAGATGGTGTATCGTATGCTTGGGAGATCAGAAAAATAGGCTCAAATAGTCTCCTCGCGACAGCGACAGGCCCACGTATGGAGTACGCTTTTCTCGATGTAGGACGATATTCAGTCGATCTCATATCTTCAAAACGCGATATCCGTGATAAAGAAAGTATAGAAATACTCATCGATTCACAGGTACCTGTCGTACGGTTCGATGCACAGGTTGAGAGTTCTGAAACACCAAATATCTACCTCTTTGATGGTACAGCGAGTTATGATCCTGATTATCCTGATGACCAAACAATGAAATATGAATGGTTCATCAATGATAAGCCAGTGCAATTAATCGATACGAATTCGAGCAATAGTCGTGGGAGCTATATATTTCCAGAAAAGGGTACCTACCAAATTGAGCTCCATGTAACCGATAAAGAAGGAAAACAAGGGGTGTTTAAGAAAACTATTACTATCAAAAATCTCCTCGCAATCCAACTCAATATACGACCTCAGGTCGTCAAACGTGGAGACCGTATCCTCCTTTCAGCGACAGCGCCAAATGCTGAGACATTTGAATGGAATATAGCAGGAAAAGATCAAGTGGTACAGGAAACTGGTAAGCTCATCACCTCATTTGATAAATCAGGGACGTACCCTCTCACCATAAAAGTAACAGATACAAATGGTGATACAAACATGCTCAAGCGTAAAATATATGTAATCAATGGTGAAGAACCACTGGCTATCATGAATATGACCTCCAAGAGTCTCCTCTCAGGATATGAACAAAATGCCTGCGAAGGACAAGAAGCACTCATCGCTGATCGTGTTTCTCCCGTCTCATTTGTCGGAGACAAAAGTGTGAACTCAGGAGGCAAAACCAGTGATCTCACCTATTTCTGGAAAATAGGTCTCAATAAAACCTCAACTCAGAAAAATCTCAGTCATACATTTGATGAGCTCGGATGTGAAAAAGTAACACTCACCGTGCAAGACAAAAAAACTGGGGTAACACACACAACAGAAGAATGGATCAAAGTCGTCAATGTACCTCCAAAATTCTCTGACATAGAAGTCGCTGTAGAAAATATCGATATGGACCCTATGAAGGTCAATCTCCGTATCCAAGGAGCAAAAGATCCTGATGGTATCATCCGTTCCTATACGTGGTACTATGCGACAAATCCAGATGGTGATGAACCACTCGGATTCAGAATTACTACAAAACCTGAGACAAGTTTAGTATTACAAAAACTCACAGGACGATACTATTTCTTTGTTATCATGGAGGACTCAAATGGCATGAGAGTTGATACACGCGCTTCATCCGAAATGAGATTTTCAACACCAGATCTCCTCATCAATCAAAACCTCGCCATGCCTGTCATAGATTTCCAAGCAAGTGCGACTGAGGTACCATATGGAGATGAAGTGACGTTTGACGTCACCGTCGAGGATGTCTTCAAAAAGAATATTGCCGATGCATCAGAATTCCGTTGGGACGTCGATGGAGATGGATTCTATGATATCAAAACAACCCAACCAACATTTAAATACAAATATACAACTCCTGGCGAATATCATCCAAAAGTAAAAGTCACTCACCGAGGACTCTCAACAACGAAATCGCTCAATATCAAAGTCGTCAATAGACTCATACCGCAGATTGACCTCCAGATTATCGGAGAAAAAATCATAGCCTACAATACATCAACTGGTATATTTGAGAGTGTTGCATGGTTTGCTGATGACAAAAAGATATCAGAAAACAAAGAATATCTCTATTATGATGCACGGGATGGAACATTCCCAAAGACGCTGAAGATCCAAATATCAGATGGTAAAAAAACAGAAGAAAAAATATACAATGTTGTAAAAAATACTCAGAATAAAGCTATCGTCGAGCAAATAAAAAACCAACTTGTCGTTCTCACCAATTCAGACGGTACTCTCACAGAAGCATCAGATAATATAGTGTGGACCGATGGAGCCAAGCCGCTCTTTATCTACTTAGGTGAATCACAGGGTGAAATAAAATATTACGTTATCGACACTGATGTCGACATAGATACCGACTTATCAGGCGGAAAAGATGATGATGCAGACAACAAATGAACAGCCTCATACAGAATTGGGAGACCATTTCAGATACCAGCCGGTACACAACGGGTCACTATCATGAAGATACGTCTCCTCGGCGCTGATGGCGAAGAAATAGGGAAGTCTCGCCAGATACGTGTGACACGCGATTTCATAGCTCCTATAGAAATAGTACCAGTCACAACTGATGACAAAACACCAAAAAAATATAATCTCACAGTCGATGACAAAGCGCGACTCGAAAAACTCAATGCTCTGGTCAAAACAATACCAGAAGCAGAGAGAAAAATATTTACAAAATACATAGATCAGCTCGGTGATATATGGTATGACAGAGCAGATAGAGCAGAGACTTTGCTCCAGTTTTCTCAAGCACTTCAGAATAATAAAAATATATCTCCCGACCTCAAAGAACGACTCGAAACAGCCATAGAACTCGTCTATACTCAAGGTGAACAAGATGTAGAACAAAAGATTTTAGCTCGAAAAATCATAGCCGATTTCCTCGCAAATAGTCCATTCAAAAAACAAATATTTGGAGACGGAAACAAAGTCGGTGCTCTCGATGAAATCATAGATAATCCAGAATACTACGAAAAGAATAAATCTCTCATCAAAAAAATATATGATGAGTATGTCTTTACAGATACGACTATTTCTGAAGAGGGCAAAAAGGCTATCAAAGCAAATCTAGAGATCCTCATTGGTTCCGCACCTGATCCAACAACGACAAAAGACCCAACCAATCCAGACAATCCTCCAGTTGATAACAATCCATCAACATCTGTGAATTACATGGAATACATCGACAAATATGGTCTCCTGGCTGGTGGTGTACTGGCTATTATTATAGGCTTGCTCGTGATTCTGAGTTTATTCCGAGGGCGTTCTGGAGGATCAAGTGGATGAATACCAGAATTCCCAAATGACACACATGATGCAAGTCCAGCCGAACCACAACATGGTCCTGGGTGGCTCCATGACGATCATGATACAGCAGTACATGATGACCACGCGACATCATCGAGTGACACACCAGACTGGCTCAAAGAAGCTGGATCACCATTTGGAGAAGAAGATGTGTTAGCAAAAGAAGCATCTCTCCCTGATAAGACAAGTCAACCTGCTGTAACTACGGCATCAGACACATCAACCAAACCAGCCTCAGATATTCCTGATTGGCTCCATGACTCTCACGATGAAAAAACACCAGCACCACAAGAAACACACACAATAGAAAAGCCAGTGACAGAGCCAGCAAAACAAAACGATATTCCAGATTGGCTTCACGAGGATAATACTCCTCCTGCGACGCCTGAAAATAATGCCACTACAGCAACGACAAATAAACCAACTGAGGAAAAAGAAGTAACAACACCTACACCTAGTACCACAACAGAAGATCTCCCTGACTGGCTCTCTGGAGCACATGAAGAAGAAACAAAAATGCCAGAACCTGTCGCAACAATAGCAAAAACTCCCGATACAACTCAACCTACAGAGAATGAGATTTTCGCACCCAGTCCAGAGTCAACAGGGCTAGCATCGACCACAGCAACGCCTGTGTCTCTCGATCATGACGATATACCCGATTGGTTGCGAGGAGCAGAAGAAGCGACAGAGTCAACAGTAGAGGCTTGAAAGAGTGAAGACAAGAACGATAATACTGTCAGTTCTCCGGTCAAAGCATCAACACCTGCTACAAGTGCTGTACCAGAAAAACCTCTCGATAGTCAAACGGAAACAATACCGAAACCATCAAAAGGAAAGTGGAAAAGTGATACTCACTGGAAAAAAGATAAAGAAAAATCTCCTGCCACTAAAAAGACAAAAACTATGAAAGACAAAAAAGAAACAAAAAAAACAACCACAGAACTTCTCTGACCAGCCGAACATATCATAGGACCAACTCACGATACACTCCTCTCTGAATCAAAAACTCCAAAATCTGAATAATCACTCCTCATGCCTCTCTTCAAAAATAAAACTCCGATCCCAAACAATACTCCACCAGTAAAAAAAGTGGGGCTCATTGGGAAGATTTTGAATTTTGCAGCCAATGACGAAAACTACGTACCAGACATACGAGAAAAAACAGTAAAAGTCGCTGTAAAACCAGCAAGCCTATGGAAGAGGATAAAGGCTCTTATTATTGTTTTAGTAACATTTTACCTCCTGTTGTGTGTCTATATCCTTCTCAATCCTGGATTTGCACTCTTCTTCAACAATATATTCGGTATTGAATACTTGACGCTCCGTCGGATACTCGAATACACTATCTACTGAGTCTATAGTATTTTTGCGATATTTCTGGGTACTGGATTGATATTTTTCTGGTATCGCGCGATGACAATCAAGACGCACAAAAGAGGGAAGCATCTGAGCATCACTCTTTTGGCAGGGCTTTTTGGTATTCTTTTCTTCGGAAATATAGCACTCTTTGCCTGGACGTACAATTGGTTTTTGAACAATTTTGATAATCTGGATAGCAATATAGTTCTCTACGACAACACGTATTTGAAATATCTCGGGAAAAATCAGGATATCAGTAAGGCTATTATTAGTTCAAAGAAAAATATCGGACCGATACACGTCCGTTATGATCTCAGTGCGTACATGAAAAAAGAAGCCCGTATACGAGGTCTCTTGCTCGACGAACCATATACATTTGAAATTGATTATGATGGTGATGCTCGACCAGATCGAGGATCAGGTAATAATAATGGTATTGAAAATAGTATAGCAAGCGGTAAATCTCCTATTGTCACACCTGATTTACCTTATGACAAAGTCGGCGTTTACAAACCAAAAGCGACTGTCAAAGGTATCAATCTCACAGGTGATCCTATAACAGTGGATATTGATATGCCTGAGATTAGTCTCGAAGGAATCGTCACCATCGATAGGACAAATCTCGATAATGGCGGAATTCAATATTCTTTCAAAGCTGATCAAAATCTCACCTCTCGTGGTCAACTGGAGTGGAGTATTTTGGGCCGAGAAGGTTCGAATATTATAGATACCCAGTATTCTCCCGCGAGTATATTTACGACGCCGACTATCATTTGTCTCAAGATATTTAACGGTATAGAACCAGATCCAAATGCAGCGTGTGATTGGAGATTTGTCACAGAAGAAAGCACAAAGAGTAACATACAAAATCCCGATATAAAAACAAAAATAGATCCTATCAATCCTCTCAAATATCAGTTCATAGTAGAACCAACAACACTCCAATGAGAGGTCAGATATGTACGATGGTATATCGATGGTGAGCTTTATGTTGGTAAATTTGATTCTGGAACAGAAAAAATATTTGATTACAAATTTCACGATCCAGGAACATACAGAATAGAAGCAGAAATAGAAGATAGTTTTGGAAATATTGTTCGTATAGGTCGTGATCCTGTATTTACAGCAGAGCTCGTCGACCTCAAAGAATGATACAAACTCCAAATCGCTGACGAAAACAACCTTGATGTCTCCAAAAACACCTACGATAAGAAAACAATGTCATACCTTCTCCCTGATTTTCCAGTACCAGGAACACTCTCATTTGACGCAACAGGAATCAGAGCAGATTCCCCTCGTCTGAGCCTCAAAAAAGTAGAGTGGGATGGGGATGGGGATGGCGTGTTTGAAACAGAGTGACTCACATTCGAAAAAGATCTCCCCACACCAGGTCGTTATGACATACGAGCACGATATACATTTACTGATATCTCTGTCGATGGAAAAGATATACCGATTATTCACATAGATAAAATTGCAGTGGTTGGAATACAGAAATCGCTCGACGTTCGTGTCAAAATAATGCCAGAAAGTGCATACGCACCAACATCAGTTAGATTTGATGCCTCTGACTCCAAGACACTCAAAGGAGATATCCGTAAATTCATCTATGATTTTGGTGACGGGAACAAACATGAAGGAGAGGGTATAGTGACTACCTATAAATATAAAAATCCTGGAGAGTACAAAATCACGGTTACAGCCGTAACCAACAAAGGTGAGAAAGCCTCTCGTACCTATACGCTCATTCTCAAAAAACCACAAGAAACAGTCGAGATCCAGCCGAGTATCGCATCTGGGCTCGGAGAAGCCGAGTTACCAATCACTTTCTCAGCAAAAATTCAAGGAATTGAAAACAATATCACCTGGAACTTCGGTGATGGGTCAGACATTGCTCACGGTCGCGACGTCGTCCACATATTCAGAACTGGAGGGACGTATACCATCAATGTCAAAGTCGAATACGCCTCTGGTATAGAAGAATCGGATACTGTCACATACATCGTAAAATAACTCTATGAATTTCACCGATATATTTCACTTTTTACAAACGTATCAAGTACCGTTAGGAATTATTAGCACTGGCGCTTTGATCTATTGTACGATTATCAAATTTCTCGGAAAAATACCACTCGTGCAAGTATTGACGATGTTTTTTACAGGTATTATAGTAATAACCTGTATTTTTCTGCCATTCAATTGGTCTATTCAAAATTCTGGAACGGGGAGGGAGGTGTCACTT
>JACCDG011069146.1_pt1 | contig 13365 bp, 13 predicted proteins | sample 7442471 | NCBI WGS metagenome assembly JACCDG01 (sample SAMN15323444, study PRJNA562643) | freshwater metagenome | isolation source: river surface water | place: USA:Blue River Watershed | collected 2017-08-17 | reverse complement strand
GGCCAAACTCAAAACGGCCCCACTTTGAAGTGTTTTCGGTATATGCGGGCTCGCTCGAAATCAAAATCTCATCAAAATGGCCTATTTTTTCAAATATCCGTAGTTTTGCAACGGTCTCAAGTTGAGTTATTAGCCATAAATACACTTGTATGGAAGGGTTTTTCGGTATTGTCCTTTTGCAATCTCCAAGAACTCAATGCCCGTAAGCGCTAGTGTCGGCAGGCTAGACAGTCCTAGATAAAGCATGGCAACGCCATGAGCAAAAGCCTCTGTGGATATTCCCAATAGAGCTGCTGGACCTAGTCTTGAAAGGACATAAAAAGAAAGCGTGACGGCACCCCAAATCAGCACGGCAGGGCCAATTTCATCTTCAAAGCCTAATTCTTCGGGTTTTTTTTTCTCTATGACAACAGCGACAATCGCTGTCAGGACCCAAAAGGTGATAGCGCAGCCTGCATGCAGAGAGGCTAAACACCAAAAAGGAGGGGACAATAAACCTCCACTTGCTTGGATAAATCCAAGGTAGTCCAAAGCAAAACAAGCAACTCTTGCAGCTACAAGAGAGCATAGAGCATAAGCGCTACCGAGCGTACAAGCTTCGGCAACGGTTATCATTTTAAGAGTACATTCTGTTGCTGTAATCATCATTTTTAGAGAGGCAGTCTACCTTTAAGTCTTTCTGATAAGCAATAGTAAAAAATTACTTGATCCCAAGCTTCTGGCATCGACGAGTCTATTTCTGAATTAAGCTTCTGTCGTTTTTTGGATTTTTTTGAGCTATTTTTGCAATCGGATGGGAGGAGCAATGTCAACTTGCGTATATTGCTCCTCCCATCCGATTGCAAAAATGGCCAAAATAATTGCGAAAATCGACCAAGTCTTAATTCAGAGATGGACTCTAATCTTTTGTTTGAGGTATCCTGGGCGGTGTCCGATTTTGGGGTATTAGCTCAGTTGGTTAGAGCGCCACGTTGACATCGTGGAGGTCAGCTGTTCGAGTCAGCTATATCCCAAGTCTTTTATGAGAGATAGGTTCTACCTGATAGATCAGAGACAAACAGCAGCCGAGCTTCTAGCCTTAGCAGCTCTTGATCTTTTTCCTGGCACCCAACTCTTCACAGGGCAGGGGACTGAAACTCTTTTTTTCTATGATTTTGTCTTCAAACAGCCTTTACAAAAGTCGCAGCTTTCTATTTTAGAAGAGCGGATCCGTTTTCTTCTCAAAAAAAATTTGAAAATTCAGATGAAGGAGATGGTTCGTGCCAATGCGGTCTCATTTCTAAAGCATCATAAGCAGGGGTTGCTCGCAAAAAAGATAGCAGCAGAAGAAGGGGCTTTAGTTTCCATGGTACAAATCGGTAGCCACCTTTCTCCTTGTCATCGAGTATGTGGAGACTGGGATTCTGAAAAAAAAATTAAACTGCTCGAAAGTTATTCTTTTGAAAGCGAAGGTCTCTGTGTCACGCGGGTAATTGGTGTTTTTGGGGATGAGAAAGAGCGGTTTAAAAATTTTTCTTTTGCGGAACATCATCATCTTGTCCTGAATGCAAAAGAACAGTGGTTTGTTCCTCTGAGCCTAGGGTGGGGATGGCTTCCAAAAGGAGAACGCTTAAGAAAAATCCTCTTAGAAAAATGGGGGTCCCTGGCGGAAAAGAGGGGATTTCAGAGCGTGAAGACACCCTGCCAGGATCGAGATCCTACTTATTTAGAAGCGCATCTTGCGTGCTTAGAGCCAGGATCGAGTGTTTGTGAGCTGGTGTATTCAGAAGGGGTGGAGGAAGGGGAAGGGCTTTTAGGAACACCTATTTATCAAACAGATTTTTTTCATATTTTGCCTTTGGAAAAAAATATTCACTTAAGTTGCCTTTCCTGCTTGCAATTCATTCTTGAAATTCCTAGAATACTCAACTTTGAGTTCGAAATAGTTCTATACACAGGTGGACAGAGAGCCTCGAAGGAACGCTTTGAAGTCTTAAGTAGCTTATTAAGAGAGAGCGAACTGCGATATTCTGTCGAAAAAAATCCGCAGTTCGGGCAAGATGCCTGTATTGTGCTCTATATCAGGGATGGTCTAGGGCGGAAGTGGAGCAGTTCATGGATGCGGCTTGTCTCTGTAAAGAGGGGGTTGTTTCGAGGGGCTGTTGTAATTGAAGGCTCTATTCTTGGTCGAATAGAGAGATTGATAGCGTTGGTTTTGGAATTAAGGAAGGAGTTAAAACTCTGAATCTCAGAATTAATCGAGAAATTCGCGTCTCTAAAGTGCGCGTCATCAATAGCGACGGTGCTCAATTGGGAATCCTCTCACTTATGGAGGCTCTCTCTCTAGCAGAACAGGCGGGTTTAGATCTTGTGGAGATTTCTCCAAACGCTCAGCCTCCTGTATGCAAGATCATCGATTACGGAAAGTATCGCTATCAGTTGACGAAGAAAGAGAAGGAGCAGAAAAAGTCGCAGCATCAAATGAAGGTTAAGGAAGTCAAGCTTAAGCCTGCAACGGATGAACATGATCTTCTTGTGAAACTGCGACATGCGCGTGACTTTATTGCGAAAGGGGATAAGGTTCGTATTACGTGCGTCTTTCGAGGCAGGGAAATGATGCACCCGGAATTTGGATTTAAGTCTGTTCAGAGGTTTTGTACAGAGCTTGCAGATGTAGCTTCTCCGGAGGCGCCCCCCAAGATGCTTGGTCGCAGCTTGTCTGTTGTGTTAGCTCCTGGGGCTAAGAAAAAAGAATCAAAGTAGAGGAAACGATCGTGCCAAAAATGAAAACGCGTAAAGCGGTAAAAGCAAGATTTAAGGTGACTGGAACTGGAAAGCTCGTGCGTCGTCGTCCAGGAAAGCGCCACATTTTAACAAAAAAATCATCCAAGCGTAAACGTCGTCTCAGTAGGCCTGCTGTCGTAGACAAAGGGCAGACAAAAATGTACGCGCGCTTGATGGGTGTCGCATAGGGAGAATGTTGATATGGTTAGAGTCACGAATGCGCCGGCAGCACACCGCGCAAGAAAAAGATTGTTGAAGTTAGCAAAGGGTTTCGTTGGAGACCGTAAGAATCACATTCGCTTATCAGCGGATGCGGTGATGTCTTCCCTTGCGTTCAATTACAAGCATCGTAAGCAGCGCAAAAGAGACTTTCGTAGTCTTTGGATTATGCGCATGAGCGTCGGTGCCAAGATTAATGGGATGTCTTATAGTCAACTCTGTCATGGTTTGCAAAAAGCGGGATGTCTTCTTAATAGGAAGGTTCTCTCTGAAATGGCGATCCACGATCCTGAGAGTTTTGCTGCTGTTGTCAAGACTGCAAAAGCTGCACTCGCTTAAATCGAAGGGATATGGAGCAAAGGATCTCTGCATTACGTAAGCAGTTCCAGGATGATTTGAAGCAAATCCAGAGCGCACGTGATGCGGAAGGATTGAAGGTCAAGTATCTTGGCAAGAAAGGCCCTGTTCAGGATTTGATGCAGTTTCTAAAAGAAGCTGCTTCTCATGAACGCCCAGCTTTCGGACAGATGATCAATGCTCTTAAAGAAGAGCTCTCACAGATTTGTGCGGAGACTCTTTCTCTTTACGAGAGAAGAGAAGAGATGGAAAAGCTCTCTTCAGAACGGATTGATGTGACCCTTCCAGGTAGAAGTTCGCTTCTAGGAAGAAAGCACCCTGTTTCTCTTGTCATGGAAGAGATGCTCGAGATCTTAAGTGGAATGGGATTTTCGGTTCAGTACGGGCCTGATATAGATTCTGATTATTACAACTACGAAGGCCTTAACTTTCCTCCCGATCATCCCGCGCGAGATATGCAGGATACGTTTTACATTGATCAGAAAACGCTTTTACGATCGCACACATCGAATACTCAGCTGCGTGTCATGGAAAAACAAGCTCCCCCTTTGAGAATCGTAGCTCCGGGGACTGTGTATCGCAATGAGACAATTAGTAGTCGATCGCATGTCTTCTTTCATCAGATTGAAGGCTTGTATATCGATGAAGGCGTCTCTTTTGCGGATTTGCTTGCAACGCTTGAAGAGTTTTGGAGCAAGTTTTACAAGACGCGCGTCAAGATGCGTGTCAGACCTAGTTATTTTCCCTTTGTGGAGCCAGGACTTGAAGTCGATATCGCCTGTGTTTCTTGTGGAGCGCAAGGATGCCGTCTTTGTAAGCACTCGGGATGGCTCGAGGTTTGCGGGGCAGGGATGGTACACCCTGAAGTCTTGAAAAATGGGGGAATAGACCCTGAAAAGTACTCAGGCTACGCCTGGGGACTTGGAATTGAACGAGCAGCGATGCTCCGTTATGGGATTGACGATATTCGGATGTTTACCGATAATGACTTCCGGTTGCTAAAACAGATTTGAATTTTTCTTAAGGAAGAGTGGCAGAGTGGCCTATTGCGGCTGTCTTGAAAACAGCAGTCGGGCAACCGACCGTGGGTTCGAATCCTACCTCTTCCGATCCATTCGTGCTCTTGCACCTAGAATGAGGTGCAAGAGTTGCGATCTATGAGAGCTCTTATCGTTTAAGGAGTTGTTCTTCTGTTACGGCAAAGGTTACGGTTCTTGCCTGTAGGGCTTCTAAGTCTTCTTCAGATGCTCTTAATACAAAGAAAGCTCCTTCCGCAGTCGAATGCTAAAGGAAAAGCCGACGCCGCAAAAAACGATTTTTCAGATTATTTAGGTATAAAAACTATTTTATACAGATAAATCGTCCTAGGAAGTTTGCGGGGGTTAAAATATTTCATTGCATGCTTTGAGCCTTGGATAGCTCATGACCGCGTTGCATAGAATTCTTTACCTATGCTACAATTTCTGTACGCAAGGTCGCAAAAGGTTCTTTTTATGGCAGTTATAACAGGGTGTTTGAAGAGAGATTCTGATCATAAGAAAGCCTCTCTTGAACTTGCAAAGGAAGAGCTGGATCTTCCAGAGAAGCTCCAGGAAGGCAAGCTGCAAGGTCGCGCAGTCTTTGTTGAGACGCTGGGAGCATCACCGCTCCTCGGAGATTTATGGGACCGCAAGGCATCTTGGAGTCTTTTGCTTCCGGGCGGAGTACAAGTTTATCAGGCCTATAAAGTTGGTCACGTAGAAGGCCTCGATCTTAAAGTCATCACTCTTTTCATTCTTTCTTATCTATTGTTTAGATCGTCTTCTGCAAGACATAAAGAAGAACTCCAAAAAGCAAAAGCTATCGAGCGTGCTACAATCCGCGCCGAGCATAGAGCTCGTGTGCACCATGCCTTCGAGAATAAAGCTCGGCAGATTGCTGCTGAGGAGATCCTGCGTTGTCACCAACAAGGCTCTCCCTTGGTTGTTGGGACGGGAGCCGTGATGGCTCAGTCAGGTCTTAGTGTGTATCGAATTTTTACATTTCCGAGTGAGCTTCCAGTTTCCTTCGAACCGGCCTTTGCAGTAGGGACTTGAAGACTGCTCTCAATATGAGAGATCTACAATGACGATGATTCACTTAACGACGGCTTTGAAGGGAAAAAACGTTTCTTGGGCAGATCAAGTCGCAGATTTTTGTCTCAATCCTGTTCATTATTTGTGGAAAGGAAGAAAAGTTGAGATCATCGAGAGAGGAGAACTCTCTGCCTACATAGTCGATAGGGCGTATCGTGAAAAAGATCATCACTTCCTGATGACGGCTTTGATGGTCATCCTCCTCATACCAGGTTTATGCGTTGGAGGAATCTTTAAAGCAATTGCTGTGTCCTTTCATCATACACAAGACCAAGATTTCATTATGGGTAGGGTTTTAGCAACCTGGGAAAAGACTGAAGAGGAGCTCAAGCCCATGAAGGTGTTTGACGGCGGGCAGAGTCGGGAGTTTTGTACACAAATACGAGCTTTACAGGAAGCTCTGAAGAAAGTTGTCTCTGACGAAAAGGATGGGCCCCTTTTTTTCTCTGAAATTCAAGAAATTGAGCTTCCCTTTGATAGCAAGGAGCTCAATCAGACGATCTTAAAAAATCTCGATCTTCTTTGGAATCTCAAGCTGCTCCATCTGAACAATCATCAATGTTCTGCAGAGGAGAAGGATTTACTAAAAAAAATGGACCCGCTTGTCACTTCTAAGGATAAGAGCGCAGATTCTTTACAATTGATGACAGTCCAAGAGTACCTTTCAAGACCCATTCTCGTTTAAGCAGTATCCCTTGAACCTATCCCATTAATAAGTTTCAGTCGATTTTTCGGCTCAAAATAATCCAAAAATTCGACGAAAAATATTAATGGGATAGGTTCTTGACGCCTATCTAAGAATCTGTTTTAGTACGGCAAAGAGGGGACTTCGTGTCTTTTAAGCTAAAATTTCCACGGGTTTTCTATCGAAAACTTAAAGTCGATATTTTGACCCTTTTTCTCTCCTTGATCTGCTTGTCTTTTGCCGCTGTGATTTCTTTTACATATGCCAAGTATTCAGAATCGATTTTTTCCTTTTCAAAAGGGACAGTGACCCGGATTGCGGGGATGGTGATCCAGAAGCTTGACTGTTTTATTGGAAATATTGAGGCGGTACCAAATACAGGAACAAGTCTAGTGCTTAACCCTTCAGAGGTTTCCTCTAATAATAAGAATCTCAAAACCTATCTTCTCGATGAAGTGCGGTATCGGGACTATTTTTCAGGGCTTTATATCGGAATGGAAAATGGTTTTTTCATGGGAGCCTGTAATCTGCACCTCTACGGGATGACCCATTATCTCTCAGATATCACAAAGCCGCTGCCAGAAGGAAGTGTTTTTGGGTTTTTTGTGAATGATGCCTCGCAGGAGCCAGTAACACAAACCTGGGAATACAAAGACAAAGACTTCAATACACTCGGATCTGAAAAGTTGACTAACGTGAATTTTGATGCGCGTACAAGACCTTGGTATGTCGGTGCGGCCAATCAGAAAGATCTCTTTTGGACACGGCTCTATCACTACTACCCATCAGGAGAGTCGGGAATCAGTGTAGGAAAATCGATTTATGATGAGGATGGGCGGTTTTTTGGGGTGTTTTGCATTGATCTATCGCTGGCTTTTTTCGGTCAATTCTTAGCAGATCAAAAGATTGGCAAGACAGGGGTTGTATGTATTCTCAATGATGAGGGGCAGGAGGTCGTCCCTCGTCCTAGAATGAGCAATGCAGAGAAAGAAAGTGTTTCGCTTGCTTTTCAGAATTTTGCAAAAACTAAAGAGAATACCGTTGTCGTTCAAAATGAGAGGATCAAATATTTAACATATGTGACGCAATTTCCGATCTCGACAGAAAGAGAGTGGTTAATTGTCGTAAGTGTTCCTCTAGATGATTTTTTTGAAGGTTTGATCGAAACTCAAAAAGAGGTTGTTCTTTTAACGTTGGGAGTTCTCTTGCTTGCAGGATTGATTGTTGTCTACCACGCCAAGCGGATCTCTTCGCCTATTGTACAGCTCACAGAGGAGGTGGATAAAATCCAACGTTTAGATCTTTCTAGTGATGTGCGTGTTAATTCCCGTATTTTGGAAGTAAATCTTCTGGATGTGTCGATTGCTGCTATGAGAAATGCTCTGCGCTCTTTTTCCAAGTATGTTCCCAAAGAGATTGTCAAGCAGCTCTTTCATCAGGATCGAGAAATTTCTCTTGGGGGAACAAAAAAAGAGGTGACAGTTTTCTTTTCCGATATTCAGGGATTTACTCCGATTGCAGAGAGTATGCCGACAGAAGCTCTTATGGTGCAGTTATCAGATTATTTTGATCTGATCTCCAAAGTCATTTTAAATCTGGGAGGCACCATTGATAAATATATCGGAGATAGCGTGATGGCATTCTGGGGAGCACCTCTTCCGACGGCAGACCATACCCTGAAAGCGTGCTTGACAGCTCTTGCGTGTCAAGAAGCGCTAGAAACCTTCAACCAGAAGCAACGCCAAGAAGGAAAGCCTTTGTTTCCAACGAGCTTTGGGATCAATACTGGGATGGTTATTGTTGGAAATATTGGAACACTCGAAAGAATGAATTATACCGTCATTGGTGATGTGGTAAATGTGACAGCACGGCTGCAAAAACTGGATAAAGACTACAATGTATCGATCACGATTAGCGAGGCTGTTAAAAATAAAATAGAAGATCGTTGTCTCACACGCCCTCTAGATTTCAGAGAAATTAAAGGAAAAAGGGAAAAGGTTAAGATTTTTGAGCTCATGGGAGCTCTTAATCAAGAACACGGGGTTTTTAGTGTTGTTACCGAAGAACAAAAGGTGCTCGCGCAGCAATTTACACAAGCCTATGAAGCCTTTATGGAGGGTAACCAAACAAAAGCTCTGGAGCTTTTTCAAAAGATTGCACGGGAGTTTCCAGAAGACTATCCAACAAAACTGTATTTAGAACGTTTACGAGGCAAATGAAAGCAATAGCCATTGTTCCAGGAACGCGCCAGATTCGTTTGGGAGACTTTGAGGAACCACACATCCAAAAGCCTGATGAGATCAAAGTTAAGGTCCTTTCTGTGGGAATTTGCGGGACAGATCGGGAAGAAGTAGCAGGCGGTAGATCAGCTGCTCCCTCGGGGGAAAAGGAGCTCATTATCGGACATGAGATGCTCAGCCAGGTGATTGAGATCGGAAAAGGGGTCAAATCCGTCCAGGTGGGAGATCTTGTCGTTATTACGGTGCGAAGAGGGTGTGGCGCTTGTCCTGCCTGTAAAATGGAAAGATCAGATATGTGTCTGACAGGTAATTACACCGAACATGGTATTAAAGGCCTGCACGGGTTCCAAGCAACTTATGTAGTTGATCGGGAGTGTTTTGCTGTGAAAGTCCCCAAAGAAATTGCGCATATCGGGGTTCTTGCCGAGCCAATGGCTGTTGTGAAAAAGGCGATTCGGGAAGTAGAGATGATCCAAGAAACCAGGCTTCCCTATGTCCCCAAAGGGAATAAATGGCTTCCGACAACGACAGCACTGGTTGCAGGCTTGGGTCCTATAGGCCTTTTAGCTGCCTTGATTTTGCGGTTACGAGGCGCTAAGGTGTTTGGTCTTGATGTTGTCGATTCTCAGAGCCCGCGGGTGTCTATTTTAGAGGCGATGGGAGGAACCTATATTAATGAAAAAAAGACGAATTTAGCGGATTTTGCAAAAAATCATCCCCCTGTTGATTTTATTTTAGATGCAGCGGGAGTTGCGGCTTTGGATTTTGATCTTTTGGACATCTTAGGGGTCAATGGTGTCTTTGTCCTCACAGGAGTTCCTGGAGAGCAACACGCACTCACGGTTAATGGAGCTGGGCTCATGCGTAAGTTGGTTCTTAAAAATCAGATTTTGATGGGCAGTGTGAATGAGAGCATTAAACACTTTGAGCTTGGCATTGAGGATTTAGGCCTTGCTGAGAAAAAATGGCCTGGCATCACTGAGAAAATCATCACCCAGACATACTCTTACAAAGACTTCGAAAAGGCTTTTACACGCACTCCGGGGGAAATTAAGGTGGTCATTCAGTGGACAGATTAGAAGGCCATCGAAAGTCCGACGCAGAGCAGCAAAATCCCAAAAATGATTTTGAGTTTTCGATCCGAAAATTTCCCGACACAGCGGGCTCCATAAGGCGCTGCAAAAAAAGCAGCAGTCCCTGCAAAGATAAACGCGAAAATATGAATGAAGCCAAAAGTTCCTTCAATGGGGATATTGGAGGAGTCTAAAACAGCATAAGACATGGCGCCGAGTGTTGTCATGAGAAAGGAAAGAGCTGAAGAGGTTCCGATCGCAAATTTTGTAGCCATCCGAAAGGCTGTAAAGAGGGGAACGCTAAAAACGCCACCTCCGAGTCCTAAAATATTCGCAATCCCTCCAATCCCGATTCCAAAAATAGACAGAACAGGCCAACTCGGTAATCGATGCTGTTCGAGGTGAGGCGTGCGATGTTTTAAGAACATGACGCCAAGTCCCATCAGAAAGCAACCAAAAATCACTTCTAGAATAACGCTCGAAATAAATCCTGCTACGAAAGCTCCCAGAATAGAGCCCACTGTGATCCCTCCGAACATCTTTTTCACGACATCCCATAAAACGGTATTTTTTTTTCTATGAGCGCGCATGGAAGCAAAGGAGCTGAGCATCATCGTCGCCAGGGACGTTCCAATCGCAAGATGCATGATGTAGCTTTGAGGATAGCCAAAAAGATAGAAAAGGAAGTAGAGAGAGGGCACCATGATGACGCCTCCCCCAATACCCAGTAATCCCGAGATGAATCCCGCTAAGAGGCCGGCGAGCATGTAAGCTAAAATCGACAGAATCAAGAGGATCATTGTTTCCAATAGGGGTGATCTAGAACCTTTTCATAGATCTTCTTCTCTTCATTCCATATATTGGATGGTTCGAGATTTTCTCCATACTTACTTTGTAAGAAGGCTACAATATGGTTGGGCGCTAAGACACAGACCCCATCAAATGAGGCCCTTTTTAAAGGGAAAATCGTCTCATAAGAGACCGGTTTTATGCACTTGAGCTCATCAGCTTTCCATTTTTGAGGAAAAGGACTATCGAGATAAGTGTAGTAGAAAAAAAGTTCCTTTTTTTCGGGATCGACCTTGTAGTGGTAGATATCGATAAAGTTTTTTGTCTTCTTCACATAGAGTTTTAAAAAACTGTTCGGCTTGCTATAGCTTGACCAATCTTGGATTTCGTAGAGGTCGGGATTAAGCCCTTTGAGGAGAGCTTTGACAGCCTGATGATCCTCGAGCAAGATCGCAATGTCGATGTCCCAGTCCCAAGGGATAAATCCTCCATACCGATAGGCTCCAAGAGCTGACCCACAATCGAGCCAGTAAGGAATGCCGCGGGCATCGAGTAAAGAGGTGATCTCTTTCAAAGCCTCGACTTCGATTTTTTGACGCTTTGTCAGTTGAGAGGGTCTTGCGTAGTGTAAGCAGGGGATTTCTTCTGTTGAATAGAGTGTTTCAATTCCCGTCTGTCTCATAAAAGCCTCTTGTGAGCTTTTAGGCACAACGAACCGGCTTTTGACATACTGATCATGTCTTTTTTGGACAGAAGGAGAAAGAAAAGCCAGGCCCTTAAAAAAAGCTCCGAGGACTTCTGTCACCGGAAGAACCGTAATTGCAAGAGTTGTTTTGAGCCAGTGCAGTTTGCGATATTGAAAAGAGGGACGGACAGCATATTCGAGGGTTTCTTCACTTTTTAACTCAATGGTTTTTCCACCAAAGAGGTAGCGTGAAGGCACAAAGAAGAAATTTCCGATCACCTCTAAAGGGGATGCTTTTTTATCCTGCGTGTTGAAAAATACGCTTTCGCGCATCTTGTGAAAGCCTGTCACAATCGGCATGCCTAAAGGCTGCAAGACATCACGTGTGATATTGCTTTCTGCAACCTTGGCCTCATCTGCAGAAAGGCTTCCCACGACCCCTATCAATACATAGAAAAGAACACGGAGCTGTTTCAAAGCAGAACCTCCATTAAGTTAAGCCATGCTTCGACTAGCAACATAGACCTTATTTCATTTATAGTCGATTAAACTTTAGTCGATAAAATTTGACTGGCTGCGATTTTGCCAAACTCAATCCTCCGCCTTATCTTGCCTACTTGGGGCAAGGCTTCGCTGATCGGAACGCTACGCTTCAATTTGAGACCATTGCAAAACTTAAGATAATTGGTAAAAATGTCCATTGTGCGATCTTTTGATTTTCGCTCGCCCCATAGGGGGCGTCCCGCATATACCGAAAACACTTCAAAACGGCCCCACTTTGAAGTGTTTTCGGTATATGCGGGCTCACTCAAACCCAAAATCTCATTAAAATGGCCTGTTTTTCCCAATTATCTTAAGTTTTGCAATGGTCTCAATTTGGCTGTGTCTTACAGAGTCAAATTTTATCAACAAGGGCTTAATCGACGATATTTCCCTTTTCAGAACACAAGATCTATGAGAGCCACAGCATTTTGCATGAATTGGTATTGGACCTTTTTTTCTGATGCGCTGCCGATATAGACCACCAGTCTCTCTTTCAGGAGGGGTTATTCTCTGTTTTTAATGCTAGGGATTTCTTCTTTCATGATGGACTCAATGAGCTTTTCCCAAGGGGATGAGGAACTATTTTTATCCAATCGAAAGCTTTCAAATTTCTTCTTTAAACCCTCAAAAGAAAGGCCGAGTTGTTCAGCAATGTCTTTCAGCGGAATGTCTAGTTGTGCGGCATTGTTAGGGTCATCATAACGAGTCATTTGTTCCTCGAATTCTTGCATAAGTCGAATCCACGGACACCATGTTCCAAGATGCGGTATTTGGAGGGCATGGATCTGTTTGAGTTCTGGTCGGAGTTCTCTTAAAATAAAACACATAAAATCAATGTTATGGAAAGTTCCCCTCATTTGACTATCTAACTCATAGAGACGGCGTCTAGATCCCCCAAGTGAGGCCAGAAGAGAAACAGAAGGCAGAAAGGCTATTTGAGCACCAGAACAGGCCTTCGCAAGAATTTGAACCACTTCGCGAGCTGCCGTTTTGTGAATGTCAGTCACCACACGAGCAGAGGGAGCTTTGGGTACGACCTCAACTTTATGAGTCTCACTCACCAGACGAGTAGCGGGAGCTTTGGGTACGACCTCAACTTTTTCAAGAGAATCAGCTTGTTGTGGGTGAGAACTTGGAGAAAAGAACCAATTAGCGCAGGTTAGGACAATATCAATCATGATCTCTACAGCGGAACACAAGAAGGTTCCGATTGTCGTGAGAAGGCCGGTCTCCTGTAGTGTCGGGGAAGGAGTGATCGTGGAGGAGTGAACGGGAGGCTGACGATGCACCGGAGAAGAGTCTTGTATGTTGGGACTAGAAGTGGGAGCCGCTGGAACTGATGAGCCGGTGGGGAGTACAGGCATGAAAATCTCTCCTGGGTTAAGGGGGCCAATTCTACTCAAAAGGACTTTTTACTTACAAAATATTTTACTGAATTTAGTCTGAGGGAGAGTTTTGAGGAATTTTTCCTTGCATGACAGAACCAATGAGGTGTTCCCAAATAGAGGAATTTTCTCGATGCGCTCTTTTAAAATCCGCAATTGTCTGATTAATAGATACCAAGGAGAGGTCGAGGCTTTCGGCTATTTTTTTCAAAAGAAGACCTAAGTCTTTTTCGGTTTGTAATTCCATCCTGATGTTAATTTCGTGGATCAAGCGTGTCCAGGGCCTGGGTACGGGAGGGGTGAATGGGATCAATACAAAGTCCCCAGCCTGGATATCGTATAGCGTTTGTAACTCCTTTTTGAGATCCGTTAATAAAAAGCAGATAAAATCACTATAATCTACGATCCCAATTTTTTTTCCTTCTTCATATAAACGGACAGAATGTGTCGTAAAATAATAGGAGAGCTTGAGAGTTGAAAAATACCCTTTTTCGAGGCATTCCCTGCATATT
>JACCDG010340803.1_pt1 | contig 13367 bp, 11 predicted proteins | sample 7442471 | NCBI WGS metagenome assembly JACCDG01 (sample SAMN15323444, study PRJNA562643) | freshwater metagenome | isolation source: river surface water | place: USA:Blue River Watershed | collected 2017-08-17 | reverse complement strand
GAATAATAAATAAAATACTATCTATTTAAAAATTATTTTTTTATTATATTAATACCCTTTTTGCCAATTTGGCTTTACCATATTTAGAAAAAAACAGCGGGAAGTTTAGGTTTTCTATCAGTCATTTTATTTAAATAATAATTTGTATTTCTTGGAACAACTTTTGGAGTTAACCAAAAATAGTTGTTAAAAAATTTTAAAGGTTTACTATCTATAATATTTAATGCAGAAGAAGTCATAACCGTAGTAGTTGCAGTTTTCTTATACCAAATTTCGTCTGTACACATTTAAATTATTTATTTATTAAACTTTAGAAACAATAATTACTTTTTGCTTGTGCCCCCAACCCAAGTTTTTGCATAATTCCATACAGAAGCTGCTGCTGTCTCGGATTTTTCTTTTCTTTTAATATTTTGCGTTTTGTTAGGATATAATCTTTCGTATTTACGAATAAATTTAATAATTTCGCTCATTTTAGGAAAATCATGCAGACTTAAACTTTCCGCCTCCACGATATCAGCCATAGTTTTTGCAGCCGTATAATACTCTGTATCCGCTGTTCTAGAAGGAGTTCCGCCAGCACTAATTACTTTGTGTCTTTCTAAAGCAACTTTATTAAAATATTCAAATTCGGTTTCATATTTTTGTTCAGCTTTAAGATAACCAACTGTTTTATTTTTGCTTTGAAACTGTGCTGGTCTTGAAGATGAAGGAGGTTTTTTAGGACTATACGCTTGCATTTTACCAGCAGGAAACTTACTTGTCTGCATACTTCTAGGTACATTACCTCTATATTCAAGTTTTAATATCTCTTTTGCTTGATTATTTAATCCTTGTATAGCTGCAGCCCCAACCATAGAACCATATTTAAATCCAGAATTTCCAAAGGATCTAGTAATTAAAGTATTACCACCAGCTTGTATAAATATTAAATAAGAATTAACAAGTCTAATTATATCTGTTTTTGATTCAGGGCTCAAATTACCGAATAAATTAAAGATATCCATACGGCCACTAGATTGCGCCTGTCCAACTGCGTTATTAACTGTAGCCGATGCAATTATGGAATTACCTCCAGCATCTAAAAGACTTTTTAATTGTTGGCCTTCCTGAGAATCATCTAACGTTAAATTACCACCTTGGTATCTATCAAATAAACCTCTTGTAATCGCGTGAAGTTCAACAGGAAATTTTGATACTTCGTCTAAATTTAAATTGGACATCTTATTTTCTTGTATATAAAACCTTTCAATTGGTAAAGTACGTCTCCATAAGGTAGAGCCATCACTAGACTGCATCCACTCACTATTCCAATTTATGTTATTCATTAACATTTCCGTCATAATTATATACGTAGTTAATTCTTGTGATTGTAATTCAGGATATTTATTGCTATCCCCCCCGTTATTAATAAACGCTTGTCTGATATTCTTTTGTATATCTGAATCGACAATTACTCCGCGAGAAACGGTAGGTAAATCATTAGCCAGCGGTTCTTTGACTAATCCACTTAATCCAGCTATCGCATTATTGCTTTGTAACATATATGCGTCCCAAACCGTAATTGCCAAATTATTAAAACCATTAGCAACTTTACTATAATGTCTACCTTTTGCATCGTTGCCGTAATTGTTCGAGAAAGAATTTGGATCTCTGACTAATCTATATATAAATCTATTTAATGCATTTACATCTCTGGTGCTAAAATCAAAAGAATTGAATTTATTTACAGCTGTAGGAATATATGGATCAGTACCTGTTTTACTAAGAAGAAAATTATCATATGTTGATCTCAATGACTGATACCTTTGAAATACTCTATGCTCTGTTGATGGAATGTAAATATTCATAAGCGTTCTACTAGTATTAACAAATTGTTTATAAAGATTAAAAAAATCAGGATCATTTTTGAATACTTTTTCATAAGTTTTGTTAAATTCTGCGTGATTATTATCGAATTGCCCTAAATGTAATAATGCTTGTCTATTCCTCATATTTCTATTTCTAGATAAAGCCTCGTTAATTACTGACGGGCTTGTAGCACTACTTGCTAAAGGTAAATTCAAAGCTGTTCTTAATTTATAATTTAGTTCATCGGTTGCTAACCAGTAGGCATCATCGCTTGTACTTTTAATACCAACGTGATTAACTAAAAAATCGAACATAGCTTCTCCTCCTTCCACTCCAATCAGTGTATTGCTTTCTACTCTTAAATTATTTCTTTTAACAATATCAACCCAAGTACTACTATCAAAATTATTTTGATCATCTCTCCAAGTAGCTCTTAATTCGCTCAGAGCGTTAATCATGTCTGGTATTTTGGTAAGAGTACTAAAATCTTTCAGATTAGCAGGACGTTTCGTAGATAACGATAGAAGAAAATTTTCTATCACCTGCGAAGTGGTTCCACTTCTACTGTAAATGTCCTGGAGACCCTCCATAAACTTTCTTGTGTAAGGCTTTATGCTCTTAGATGGTGTTTGTAGAAGGGATGCTGTTCTTTGCATATTTACTGCACTGGACCACATCTTAGGTGTTTTTAAAAACATTTCTGTTAATTCTTGTTCCGTTGCGCCAAGGTCTTTATAATGTTGTAGTGTAACAGAATAAGGGGCTCCCGCCATAATAGTTTGCTCAATATCGTCCTTTGAGAATTTTTTGTTTGTTGATAGAGTTTTATTGTAATCTGCATATAGTAGATTGAACTTTTCAGTTGCGCGAGCATCTGGTAAATCGGCTTCCATCATACCTCCTCTAGTGGCTCTAATTGCCCCGTACCAAATTTGCTTTAAATCTTCTTTATTATGCGTAGCAGCATATTTACCTATTATAAAGTTGGGATCTATTTGATACTCCTTTAAATTCTTTTTCTTATTATGTTCTTTGAATTCCACTGAATTAAATAAATCATAACCTATCTTTTGAAAATTATTTGTTATTGTAACTTGGTTACCATCAAAATCAGGTACATTAATTTGTCCAGCAATAGATTGTATAGGCATAGCTGATGTAGGTATTGTTGTCGGATTTAAACTTGGAAGTAAAGCCGCTGAGTTGTCGACAACTGATTGTAAAGCTTTATTAATAACAGCTGGAGGTAAATTAATATTAGCTATATGGGGAATAGTTTGCGCTGAGTGAATTATAGGAGCAGAATTTAAATCTGGTACTTGTGTTAATAACGGTGTCATTGTTTTATAAACATCTCCAAGTTCTTGAAATACTGGACCATGGCCCCGCAAAAATGCATGTTGATCCAATAATCTTAATAAGAGTTTACCTTGTACCGAATTAGAACTACCTAAAGTAAGAACTTCAGATAATTTATCCATAGTGCGTAAATGCGTGAAATTAAATTTTTCTTTACTTTCAAATATATTTTGCCATTGTTGTTGATAAAAACTACCCCATACTTTGTTATCTGGTCTAAATTCAAGATAATCTTGTTTATCAGATAAGTTTAATAATCGGTATAATAATCTTAGTTCATGTTTCATTCCAAGAGTTTTATATTCTTGTGTCATATCTTTTATTTCCTCATATATAGTTGGGTCTTTCAAAAATTTACTATTGGTTACTTCTAACTCGTCTTCTATTAAGGTAGCCCATTGATCTTCATCAATAGTTTCTACTTCAAATATATGTTTTTCTGTTTGTTCCATAATGCTTTGGTCTATTCCGGATAAATATTTATTAATTGCTTCTCTTTGAGCTTGTGTATAATTTATATTTATACTAGCAGCCTGAAGTTGTTTTAGTACACTTTGAATAGTTAAAAGTTCAGGTTGATCTTCCATAATTTTATCAAGTATAGCGGTCAAGTAAAACATTTGATCGTTATTTAATACAGCCTCGCTTTTTAATTCAAGTAATTGTTGTTCAAAAGCGGCTTTAGTTGCTACTTTTTGAACATCAGTAATAGTTTCTTTAGCGTTATTTAAAGTAATATCTTTGTAAGAAGCCCAAGTTGAATCATCCGTATTTGGATTTGTCATTTCAGCTGTGGTTAAATGAAAAGCAGTTTGTGCAAGCAAATTTCTAGCAGTAAATTGAGTTGTGGTATTTGTGACTGGATTAGCAAAATCAAAGTCAGCCATCATTAAATTATATAATTTTCCTGTCTCTTGAGGAACATCTGAAAAATGTCTTATTCTTTCATGAATCATATAACTAAGTTCTGCCATATGCTCTGGAGAATATGGATTTTTAGAAGCTAATATTTCATTAACTTTATCTCTAGATTTTTGTGAAGGAAACAATTGAGTAAACCAATGATCATTAGGATTTAAAGGTAATTTGGTTGCTGGATCTTTATTTACAAAATCCAATTTGTTTTGCAATTCTCTTCCATAAGACAAAGTTGCATGTTTAGCAAGTTTAGCTAATCTGACTGTTGAATTTGGTTTCAGGCTGGCAGCTGGTGTTTGAGAAATTGCTTGAGTAATCCTACTTCGGTATTTCCTTGTTCTTAGTTGGGTTGTTGGAACTTCGGGTATATTATATATTTTACCCGTTGTATCTGCACTAGTATCGCTATTTAAATCAAATGGTATAGGCGCTAAAGGAACTGATCTTCCTAAAGTTAAATCTTTCAGAAAAAACGCACCAGTACTCATTGTATCAGTATAATTACCAGTCATTTGACTTGTATCTGGACTTTCTGATTCTGTTGTTTCTTCAGAAACTTTTTTTTTTGATTTCTTTAAAAACTCTCCAGTATCACCTTTAGGTTTAATTGGTTTAGGAATTGCTGAAGGTAAAATAGATGTGGTATGTGCGTTCCCAGTTACTGGTTGTGATACAGTAGATGATAATATAGGTTGTGTATGAGTTTGTGGTAGAGGTGCAGCGTTTGCTATTGCATTACGCATTGCTTCTACTTCTTTCTCTAACATTGAAATTTGCAGTTGTCGTTTATTTATTTCGGTTGTTAAGTTGGCTACCTCCGTTGCATGAGTTGTTTTCTCTACTTTAGCAGCGTTTGCTAACAAAGTTAATTGTTGTTTGGTTTGAGAAAGTTCGGTCATTAAATTATTCTGCGTTTGAGTAATAGCCGTAACCGACGAACGCGGAGCAATATTTAAAATTGTAGTAGTACTAGATTTTAAAGTATCTAATTCATTTTCCAAATCATGTAATTGAGTTGATAGATTTTTAGTCTTTGCTGCTTCTGTAATCAAGAGATTTCTTGCTTCACTTTCAGCCAATCTGCTTCCTGCAATTTGTTTCTGGAATTCTGCAGTCGATAAAGTTAAATTCTCATTTAATAGTTTGAATTGGTTTGTTTGATCCGTTAAAACTTGATTTGCCTGTATTAGTCCAGATTTCTCTGCAGAAAGTGTACTCACTTGATTCTCTAAATTAATTAATTTAGTTCGAATAGCAAGTAATCCTGTTGTATTATCATTAAATTGATTCATTAAAGCAAATTGAGCAGTCGCAATATCATTAAAATCGGTTGTTCTTTCAGCCGAGCCAAGAAGATTTTCATATTGATTAATAATATTCAATGCTATTCCTTTAACATTAGTAACATCCTGACCAAGAGCATTTAATTTCATTGTTAAATCATTTGTATCAATATTATATTTATCTTGTAAAGCGCTAATTTCAGTTGACTTTCTTACAATATCTTGAGATAATTTGCCCACCTGTGCTTTTAAGTCTACTTTTTCTTGATCGTTTTGTGCTGCATTTAATTCTGCTATTTTATCTTTAAGTTGTTGAGATACTAGTTGAAAATCATTATGTACCTGCTGATAATCTGCTGTTGATTTACTCAGATCTTGTTGTGCTTGAGTCAAAGCTTGTTTATCTTGTTGGCTGACATTCTCTAAATTTAGTATTTTCTGTGTTTTACTTTCTAATTCTTGTTTCTGTGCATCTATCAAATTTTGTGTTTGTATAGATATCAGTCCAGTATTTTTTAAAGCTTCATTAGCTTTATCTAAAGCGGTTTGAGATTTCTGCAAGTCTATTTCTAGAGCTCCTGATTTAGTTTGTTCCGCCAGTAATTGGGTTTTTATCCTCTCTGTGTTAGCCAGCTCTAATTGAAGGTGTCCTTTCGCAGCAGTTTTTTTTTGCTCTAAAGTGTTACTTTTCAATCGTTCTTCTGCTAGTTCATCTGCTGTCACTCTAAGATTTTCTGTATGTTCCTCTATATCTAATTCTGCTGCTGCAAGTTTTTTCTTCAATTCTTCATTTAGAAGTTGCAATTGCGCGGTTTTGTCATTCTCTAAGACTTCGTCTAATTTACGCACCGCGTTATCTTTCTCCATCATAAGTTGAGTATTTCTTTCATCGAGTTCCAAATATGTATTTTCCTGTTTTTCTATCTGAGATTTTAACTTCTCTACATGATTTACTGATGCGATATAATCAATAAGTATATCCTCAAATAGCGACTTAATTTGAGCCAAATCTTCTGTTCTATTCCATGTTCCAAGAGAGACCAGCTCTTGTAAACTAGTTGCATGTGCCATTATGCCTTCTATTTTACTTTGTGCCTCGTCAAATTCCTTTTTAACTTCTGCGTGTCCTTTTCGTATTTCTTCAGTTTTCTTTTTAAAGATTTCTGTTGATTCTATCAAAGGTTCATCCTCAGTTAATCCACTAAAATCAGACCAGTCTTCATCATCCGACGAGCCCTTTTGATCATATCCGCTTGCCGCCTTCAAGAACTTTTTATTTTCTTCGGCGGAGTCATATTCGCTACTTGAAGTATGTACCTCTTCATCAGAACTATAAACATCTTGTTCTCGTGGTACCATAAATACTTGTTCGAAAACTGGCCAGTTTGATGTTCGCAGTTTATTTGCCATTACTAAATACTGTTCGCGGTTTCCAGCATATAAATTCCTAAGCATAGCTTCATATTTCTTTCCCATAAAAGTTGTCTGTGGTTTTAAAGGTAAACTAATAAGCCATTTATCTAAATTACGTCCTATGGTGTTAGGCTTCCAAAAACTAGGGGTATAATAAGGCTTAGGGTTCCCTTCTTTCCATGGGGCTTTTTCCTTACCGTGTATGTAATCTTTCTTTTCATATACAGTAGCTTTATATTCACCTTTATATTGGCTTTTTATTCCCTTATTTTTTGGTACTGGTTTCCAGCTAAAATATTCTGCGGCTGCTCGTTTTTTTCTTTTATAAAAATCTGAATCCCCACCTTGAGGTCTATAATAATATTTTCTTAAAAATTCTTCACTATAACCAGAATTATCTCTTACATCTACAGTATGTGAAGAAGGAGCATCTACACTTGGAGGTATAACTCCTAAATTTAAATTTAATTCTCCTCCACCAAGATAACTAGGACTTTCAGGTACAACTATTTCAATATCGTCACTAAAGTTTTTATGTAGCATAACCATATCAATAGCATATCTTGTAGATTGAGGTAATCCACGATAAGATATTCGCATACCTTGAGAATCCTCTTCATCTGCCATACTAAAATTAATTTCTCCAGTTTTTGTATAACCAATTTGAAGTGATTTTAGTTCCGAGTAAGTTGTTATTTGACCATTATTTATTCTCTCTACAATACCAAGAACAGCATCTTGATATAATTGCGAATCAAATGGTCGAGGTTTAGGTGCTTGATCTATTGAAACGAAATCAGATTCAGTTTTATATTGGTCGAAAGGAGCAAAATCTTCAAAATCCTTTATACCATCCTGTGTATCTAATGCCATTTTTCTTACAATATATTTATAATATAAATACGCAGAATTAATATCAGTTGGTTGTCTCATTTTTAATATAGCTACTTTTTTAGCTACTTCAGAACGATGATCTAAGGCTTGATCTAAAAAATCTGAAACTCCAGGTAATTTTAATAACCAAGGATTATTACCCCAAGGAGTACCCTCTATTGAATTTGTTTCTAATACATCGTAATCTGCATTAAACATAGCTACTTGAATATGTTTCTGATTATAAACACTTCTACCTTGTAACCACAATATAAAATCATTAACAAATTCTTTGTTTATTTCATCTGCTATATGTTTTGAAGTACGACGCACTTCTATCTTATTCCATAACCAATAACTCTTCATTGCTTTATCATACACTTGTTGATTAGCTTTTTCATTATCTTCAGTGTTCGGATCAGTTATATCAGCAATGTTTTTCCATTTAAGTTTATTTTGTTCAACTCTAGCTTGAATTTCAACTTGCATTTGTTTTTTTGTTAAACCCATTTTTTTTATTTTATCTTCTTGTAAAATATCAGGAACTGGCATAGTAAACTTTTGCCATGTTTCCCATGGTGGATTTGCTGACATGTTTCTAAAAAACTTTTTATAAAATTATAGATTATGTCAACTAAAAAATCTAAAAAACCTATTTCTGTAAATTTAGAAAAGGCTATTGAAAACGAACCAATGGGAAAAACTGAAGTTACGGCAGAAATTTTAGCTGGAATAAAATCCGCAAAAGAAGTGGAATTAGAAAAAAAACTCTTAGAGGCTAATAGTAAAAAAAATGATTATGAAACATTTTTAATTATTGGATTAAGTGCTTTAGTAGTAGGAGGAATAGCTTACTTTGGCATTAAATATATACTTAAATCTAATGTTAGTTCTGTAAGCGAATAATGATAATAAAATTATCTAGATTAAATATAACAATTTCTAATGAATACATATTTTTATTTATTTTTCTTCTTTGGATGATTCTCTTCAGAATTTTCATCGTCGGATAACTCCTCTACCGTTGCTTCGGCAGTGTTTACTTTTTTTGATAATTCTACTTCTTTAATAAAATCTTCATCTTCTAGTAAATCTCTTGTTGATTTAACTATCTCATTAAGTTCATCAACTAACCTTGTAGGTACTTCTTTACCTAATATTTCATTTAGGCTAACTGCATACTTCCATTTAGAATAAACAGCTTCAGTAACAATATTTGTATTAGGTATAGATTTACTACCACCATTAAAACGAAAATTTTGATTTTGAGTTTCAAGTTCTAACCAAGGAACAGCTTTACCAGCTAAACTTTTACCATAATATAAAACATTCCATTTATATAATTCCCAATCAGAATAATCAGTTTGTTGTTCTGGATGTAATAAACTCCATGCCCTTCTTAAAACAGTAAAAACTAATTCCGGTCTAGTAACTCCAGCTAGATATGGTCCAACTAATTCTCCTTTTTTTGGTGGTTTATGTAAAACAATAACATAAGTTTTAAAAGCCATAGGTTCACAAGTTATTCCAGAATATAATAATTTAGTATTATTGTATGGATTTGTAATAACTGAACATGCTAAAACATCTTTAATAATAGCTAATTGAGTCATTTCATTATAAGCTATTTCTCTAGGTGGAGGTGCTCGTTTTGTATTTCTAGTAACATTTTTTTCAGCTTTAGGTGGATAACTTCTCTTTCTAAGAACCATTTTAGCATTATTTCTAGCTAAGTCACTTAATTCGTTTTTAGGCATTATTAATAATTCTTTTTTAAAAAAAAAATCTATTTAAATCTAACTTCTAACGGCAATAACTATGCTACCATTGGTTGTTGCCGCAGGAGCAGCTTACTGGGTTTTAAGCCCCAAAAATGAAACAAAAATTACTGAATTACCTTCAGGTGATAAAGAAATCAGAGAAGCATTACATACTGGATTTTTAAGATCCGCAAATCGAGGTTTAAATAATCTCGATTCAGAAGAAACTAGAATAGTTAGAACACCAGAAGGTAATATAGATCCAAGATTAAATGCTGCTGAATGGACAAAATATTATAATAAAAAAAATAATATACTTGGATACTTATATGGATATGCTCAAGCTACAATGGATAATTGGCAAATATTTAGACCTGATTATAGTAAAAAGCCTGGATTACCATTATTACCATCTGAAGAAGGTTTTCCTGAATGGAAAAACTTACCAAATATGAATTATGATAGAATTCATGATGTTACTCCAATTGAAAATCAAGTTGAACTTTATAGAGATCCTTATGGTAATTCTGGTGGTGCTCCTAAACAAGGAGTTTCTTATTTAATATTAAATGAGTTATACTATGGTAATCCATGGGGTGTTGGTGGTCCCGGATTTCAAGCAGTTGGTAATGAATATAGAAAAGCAGGATATTATGATAAACCTCCACCTGAGCCAGTTTTAAAACAAAATAAAAATAAAAGAGCGATCGATCAAATGAAAAAGCGTGTAAGATTTTCTAACAATAAATAAATATTTAAAAAAAAAAAATGAGTGGTTTTATCAAATATTATGAATTTATTTTTACAATGTTAGGTTTAAATACTAATACTAAAAGATTTTTATTTGGATCTACTATTGGATTTGTTACTCAAATGATAGCTAAACCATCAATTAGTTATGATGAAAGAGGTTATGCTAGACCATTCGCATTAACAACTAAATCAAATAATAGTACTTATATTCCATGGTGGTCTTGGCCGATAGCTTTTGGTACTATTTTAATGTTATTCATATAAAAATAAAATTATGTATTTATTAAATATTCCCAAGAATTTGATTGTTTAAAACATACTTCCATAAGAGTTTTAATAAATTCTATTTTAAGCTTCTTTTGTTTATTAACAACTCTTCCACGATTTTCTTTTCTCTCTTCAATTAAATATTTAAATTCCATTAATTGAGAAAAAAAATATAATTTCATTTGAGGAGTTAAATTAAATTGAACATAAAACATAATTAATTTACTTTTATCTAAAGATAATAAACCATATAAAGTTCCAATTGTTTTAATATTACTATTAAAGCAACCATATAAAGCTGCTTGAATAAATGCAGATGGATAACCATAAAAATGTTTTTGTAACCAAATTTCTGGAGTTTTTTTTTCTGTAGTATATGGACATTTAATTTCAATTATAGTTTGATCCCCAACTTCATTTTCAATACAAATATCTGGAGTAACAATAACTCGTAAATCATCATTTATTTCTAATAAATGTGATAATTGATTTAAAGTAGCAAAACTAAGTGTTGGAAATTTAGTAATTAATGCATCAAGACAATATTTCTCATAATAATTTCCATGATTCATAACAGTTGTACGATATTCTGATTCAGGTTGAGATTCATTACTTAAAAATTTACTTAAAGTTTGAAAACCGCAACCAAACCATATTGGAAAAGTTGAACCTGTTATAGCTCCATCAGTAATTAATTTATTTCTCCAACTAACCCAATCTTCATCATTTTTATTTTTATGTTCTAATTGTTTAACAGATTGAACACCAATAACAACAGACATTAGGTTTATAAATGTTTTTATTTTTAAAGTATTTATACATAACTTTACGTTAGCTAGTTTCCGGTAACCAAGCATGCCAATGTGATCCACAAGGTAAAAAATTATTTTCTACACAATAATCACAAACAGCAAAGGCTTTATTATCATCAAATATAGTAGTATGAAAAGTTTTATCCATTTGAACACCAATTAGTCTTACTTCTTTAGTTGGTATAGCATGTATACATAACCAACACTTCTTTTCATTAGTAAAATTAACACTTGTATTAATAGTATAAAAAGATAAATCTTTATTTGTTGGTAAACAAGTAATACTCATTTTAATATCTAGTAGGAATATTAAAATGATTATTATTTACTTTATCTTTATATGGTCTCCATATATAAGTAACAAGCCAATTAGATTTAGTTTTAGGTAACGTAATTTTTGTATTCTTACTAATAGGTAAATAACCACCTAAATTCCTATTAATACTTACTGGATAATTAATTGATTTAAAATTATTATTTGGAAATTGCATATCAGTTTTACCAAATAAATCACTCCATTGATCTGTTTTATCATACCATGATGTAACTCCACCAATAGATGGATTAGTTTGCCAATCTTCAATTAATACAGTATTCGCTGATATACCACTAGGAAATCCAGAATTATTTCCTCTCTGAGAAATTAATGGAAATCTATTAACAAATAACTCTGAACTCATTTATTTAATACCCTATATTTAGAATATGAAAGGGTATTTAAATAAATCATAAATTCATTATATTATACAAAATGGCTTTCTTCTTTACATGCGATGCTTATATATCTATATCTGATATGCATAAATTATTTGGTGGTTGTGGAAATATTGATTTAATAACCAAGGATTATGCTTCACCTGATAATAAAACTCGTGCAATTGTTAAATTTAAAAATAATAATGAAATAGCTGTTAAATTAGCAATTAATAGATATAATGGTGAATTTTATAATGTACCATATCAAGGATTAAAAAGAATGTATTTAAGTAATAATCTTGCATCAGAATGTAGTTTACCCTTCTATAAAAAAGGGGATTAATAAAATTAAATTTTTTTTCTAAATATATTATTATTAATATAATACCCTTTTTGCCATTTTGGCTTTACTAAATATGGTAAGATTAATAATAGAACAAACAATATTAAAACAATTTATTAATGGAGATGAATTAGTTGATTTTTTATTACCTAATTCAACTAGATATTTACATAGATTAGATTTAAAAGAAATTAAAATAGGTATTGGACAAGCTGATGTTGGAGCTAATGTTGATTATTTAAGACTTGAATTTTATCAACCAAATTCAGGATTAATAGGAGATAATGGTAATAGTGTTATTACAGTACCATCATTATTAACACCAACAACATTATATAGACAATATCAAAGAGATCATTTAAATATTTTAAATAATAATGCTAAACATACAACAGAAAAAGATTTACCAATAAAATTTCAAATATTTAAACCAGATAATACACCATTACAAAAAACATTTATCTATTTAAGGTTTAATGCATTTTATTATGAAGGTGATATTAGACATTTTGATGAAAATATATTTAATGCTCAGTAAGAGTATGAGTTTTAAAGTATCTCCATAAATCATCAGCTAAATATAAAAATCTACTTTTACCAATTTTTTTAATTTTCATTTGATTTAAAATAAAATTTTCACCATCTAATAAAAAGTTATCTTTTGTAAATTTACCAGTATGAAAAAAAGCATTTAAAGTGTTTATGAGTGTTTGTGAAGGAAACCACCCATTATCAGTCTTGTATTTATATTGGACACAAAAATCCCAAAACGAAGAATCGGAGAGATATTTAGATAATTTAGCAGATGTACCATAAATATCCATAATAACAGGATCAAATAAAACATAATTTTCAAGATAAAAACTAGAAATAGGACCTAAATATTCAGATGCAATTAAAACTAAATTAGATTCCTTTATAGAGAATGAAACAGATACACTAGTTCCAGGATTGTCAATAATTGAAACTTCAATTAGATCTAAAATTCTATGACATTTCATTAGAGTATCAAAAGCAAATTTTAACTGTTGTTGATTAT
>JACCDG010184754.1_pt1 | contig 13372 bp, 12 predicted proteins | sample 7442471 | NCBI WGS metagenome assembly JACCDG01 (sample SAMN15323444, study PRJNA562643) | freshwater metagenome | isolation source: river surface water | place: USA:Blue River Watershed | collected 2017-08-17 | reverse complement strand
CGCCGGGGTGGTTCATGCCCAACTCCACCACGGCACTGCGGTGATGCGCGCGCATACGCAGCAGGGTTTGCGGCACGCCAATGTCGTTGTTCAAATTGCCTTGCGTAGCCAAAGCGTCATCACCAAAACCCGCGCGCAAGATGCTCGCGATCATTTGTGTGACCGTCGTTTTACCGTTGCTGCCAGTCACGGCAATCACGGGCAAGCTGAATTGACCGCGCCAGCCTTTGGCCAACTGACCCAACGCGATACGCGTGTCTGGCACTTGCACGCCCGCCAGCTTGGCCGCGTCTAAACCTTGATGCGCCAAAGCCGCTGTGGCTCCGTTGCCCGCCACTTGCGGCAAGAAATCGTTCGCATCAAAGCGTTCACCCTTCAAAGCCACAAACAAGTCACCCGCTTGGCAGGTGCGACTGTCGGTGTTGACGCGTTGAACAGTCAACGAAGCATCACCCTGCAGTTGCCCAGGCGCGAGCCACTGGCTGATTTGCTTCAAGCTGAGGTTCATGTCAGACATGCGCCCTCCTCTGTGACAACGCATCGCGTGCGTGTTGCACATCGCTGAACGGATGTTTGACACCCGAAATTTCTTGGTAGTCCTCATGACCTTTGCCAGCCACCAGCACTACATCTTGCGCACGTGCGTGTTGCACGGTGTGCGCAATGGCTTGGGCGCGGTCGGTCATCACTTTTGTTTTGGCGACGTTCTGCAAGCCAGTGAGCATCTGATTCAAAATTGTTTGCGGGTCTTCGCTGCGTGGGTTGTCGCTGGTCAGCACCACATGCTGCGCGTGTTGCTCTGCGGCTGCTGCCATCAATGGGCGCTTGGCGGCATCGCGGTCACCACCGCAACCCAACACGCAAGTCAATTCACCGCCACGTGACTTTGCCAGCGGCAACAAAGCTTGCACCGCTTGCGCGACCGCATCGGGCGTATGTGCATAGTCAATCACAACCAAGGGTTCACCCGCCTCGCCCACGGTTTGCATGCGACCAGGCACTGCAGGTAGCACACGGCACGCATGCACCGCATCGGCCAAGCTATAGCCCAGCGCGCGCAAGCAGGCGATGACGCCCAGCACATTGCTCACGTTGTAGTGGCCCACCAGTTGAGTTTCCAGTGCATGAGCTTCTTCGCCTTCGACTACTTCGAAGCACAAACCTCTTGCGCCATGTTGAATGTGACGAGCCACGATGTGTTGTGCGCTTGGCACGGCATTCGCAGCACAAGAAATCGTCCAAACATTCAGATCACCACGCGCTTGTAGCTGTGCACCCAAAGCCGCACCTTGCGCATCATCCACATTCACCACCGCCGCTTGCAAACCAGCCCAGCTGAACAAAGCCAGCTTGGCTTGCCAGTAGCTGGCCATGTCGCCGTGGTAGTCCAAATGGTCTTGCGTGAAATTGGTGAACATGGCCACACGCACCTGTGTGCCATCTAAGCGGTGCTCGGCCAAACCAATCGATGACGCTTCAATGGCGCAGGCGTTCACGCCGGCATCGGCCATGTCACGCAAACGAGCTTGTAACAACACAGGGTCGGGTGTGGTCATGCCGGTCACTTCGAGGTGATCGACTTCGCCCACACCCAAAGTGCCCACCATGGCGCAACGCTTGCCTGCGTTGTGCAGTGCATGCGCCAGCCACCATGCGGTCGATGTTTTGCCATTGGTGCCTGTGATGGCCACCACGTCCAGCTGCTGGCTGGGTTGTTCGTAATACGCCGCGGCAATCAAACCGCTGGCTGCTTTCAAGCCGTCGTAGGTGGCGATGGTGTCGCTGATGTCGTGATTACCCCACGCAAATGCATCTACACCTGCGTGTTCGACCACGCAAGCTGTGGCACCTTGCTTCAAAGCAGAAGCCACAAATTGACGACCATCCGTCACACCACCGGGCCAAGCGATGAAGCCATCACCCGCTCCCACGCGACGGCTGTCGGTGTGCAACACGCCACGCACTTGGGTACGCAGCCACTGTGCGGCGTCTTGGGGGCTATGTAGTCGTTTCATCAAAACGACTCCTTCTCAAACTTGGTCACCACTTGGGGCTTGACCGCCATGTCGGGCTGCACGCCCATCATGCGCAAAGTTTGTTGCACGGTTTGGCTGAACACGGGGGCGGCCACATCGCCACCAAAGTAAGCGCCGCCTGTGGGTTCATCCACCATGACCGCCACCACGATACGTGGGTTATCAATCGGGGCAATGCCGACAAAAAAGCCACGGTATTTTTTACTTGCGTAGCCCTTGCCTTCGACCTTGTGTGCTGTGCCCGTCTTTCCACCGACCGAGTAGCCCATGGTTTGCGCCTTGGGTGCTGTGCCTCCCTGGATGGTGACCATGTGCAGCATGTTGCGAATGGCTGCAGCATTGTGTGACGAGAACACACGTGCACCGTTGACCTGCGACTGGTTGGTTTTCACCAAACTCATGGGCACCATTTCGCCATCGTGTGCAAACACGGTGTAGGCCTGAGCCAATTGAAACAAACTGGTTGACAAGCCATAGCCATAACTCATGGTGGCTTGCTCAATCGGGCGCCATGTTTTGTAAGGCCGCACTTTGCCAGCCACTGCCCCCGGGAACGGCACTTGGGGCTTTTGCCCCAAACCCACCTGCGTGAACACTTCCCACATGTCGTGGGGTTGCATTTGCATGGCGATCTTCACCGTGCCCACGTTGCTAGATTTTTGAATGATCTCATTCACGCTCAGCACGCCGTGTGGGTGCGCATCGGTGATGGTGGCTGTGCCCATTTGCAATTTGCCAGGCGCAGTCTGAATCAGAGTCTCGGGCTTGACAATGCCCCTCTCCAAAGCCAAACCCACCACGAGCGGTTTCATGGTGGATCCTGGTTCAAACGTATCGGTAAGGGCTCGATTTCTTAGCTGAGCCCCACTCAGATTGCCTCGCTTGCCCGGTGAGTAACTCGGGTAGTTGACCAAGGCCAACACTTCGCCCGTTTTGATATCGAGCACCACCACACTGCCGGCAGCGGCCTTGTTGTTGATCACCGACTCTTTGATTTTTTCGTAAGCAAAGTACTGGACTTTGCTGTCAATGCTCAGTTGCAAATCTCGACCATCGACAGGTGGCACCATTTCGCCAATGTCTTCCACCACGCGGCCCAAGCGGTCTTTGATCACACGACGCGAGCCAGCCTTGCCGCCCAAGTCTTTGTTGAACGTCAGCTCCACACCCTCTTGGCCTACGTTTTCTAAGTTGGCGAAACCCACCACGTGCGCCACGGACTCACCCTCTGGGTAAATGCGCTTGTACTCAGGGCTATCCGAAACGCCTTTGATCTTGAGGGCGGCTACTTCCTTGGCCACTGACTCTTCCACCTGACGCTTCAGCATCACGTAGGTTTTATCTTTGTCTTGCAGTTTTTTATCAATCTCTGCCTGACTCATGCCCAACAGCTTGGCCAGCGCTTTGAGCTTGGCGGGGTCTCGATCAATTTCTTCTGGGTTGGCAGTGATGCCACGCACGGGAACGCTAGAAGCCAAGATGTTGCCGTGGCGATCCAAGATACGGCCACGGTTAGCTGGCAAGTCCAAGGTGCGCACAAAACGCACATCACCCTGACGTTTGAAAAACGCATTGCCAATCACCTGCACATACGCAGCGCGCGCCACCAAGCCCAAGAAGCCCGCAGCGATGACCGCCACGATGAACTGGCTACGCCAGATGGGCGTCTTGCTAGCCAACAGTGGGCTAGAGGTGTATTGCACGCTGCGGCTGCTCATGGGCGAACCTCCGCAGGTGCCGATGCAGGTGCGACAGCGCCACCTGAAACGGTGGCGTACTGTGTGATGGCAGGTGTGATGGTGCGCATGTGCAGTTGCTCACGCGCAAGTTTTTCAACACGCAGCGGTGTGGCTTGCGCACGGCGCTCCACATCCAAGCGGTCGTTTTCTGTTTCTAGGTTACGCGCCAAACTGGTGGCACGATCAATGTCAGTGGTGAGCGAGCGCGACTCATACTGCGTGCGCACCAAGTACAACGCACTGGCCATGACCGCAATCATGAGGAGCAAGCTCACGCGGCTCATGCACCAACTCCTAATCGTTCAGCAACGCGCATGATGGCACTGCGTGAGCGGGGATTACCCTCCACCTCGGCAGCGCTAGGCTTGACGCGATCAATCGCTTTGAAATCCATCACTTTGGGCGCAGCAAAAGGCGCACGGCGGTCATACACCTCACGCGAATGTTGCGTGATGAACTGTTTGACGATGCGGTCTTCCAAGGAATGGAAACTGATCACAGCCAATCGACCTCCGGGGCGCAGCACTTGCAACGAAGCACTTAGCGCTTGTTGCAACTCCTCAAGCTCGGCATTGATGAAAATCCGAAAAGCCTGAAATGTGCGCGTTGCAGGGTCCTTGCCCGGCTCGCGGGTTTTGACCGTGTCAGCCACGAGCTGGGCCAGTTCAGAGGTGGATGTAGGCACGCCCCGTTCTTGTCGGCGAGCATCAATCGCCTTTGCAATCTGTAAAGCAAACCGTTCTTCGCCATATTCACGTATCACCTCCGCGATGTGTTGAATTTCCGCCTCGGCCAGCCACTCGGACACGCTTTGGCCACGGGTGGTGTCCATGCGCATGTCCAAAGGACCGTCGTTTCGAAATGAAAAACCGCGTGCTGGGTTGTCGATCTGAGGTGAACTCACCCCCAAATCCATCAGCACACCGTCGATTGAACCCACATCCAACTCACCCAAGTGCGTGAAGCCAAGGTGTCGAATCGAAAAACGCGGGTCTTGAATTTGTTGGGCCGCCGCTATCGCATCGAGGTCTTTGTCGAATGCAATCAAACGGCCTTGAGGCGAAAGCTTGGACAAGATGAGACGGGAATGCCCACCACGACCAAAGGTCGCGTCTACGTAGGTACCGTCCGGCTTGATGTCGAGCGCATCGACAGCTTCGCTAAGTAGGACGGTGGTGTGCTGCCATGGCGTATCCACCGTCATCCTTTAAAAAGAGAATTCCTTGAACACATCAGGCATTTCGCCCTGCATAGCTTGGGCTTCTTGCGCCTCGTAAGTCGCCTTGTCCCAAAGTTCAAAGTGGTTGCCCATGCCAAGCAGCATGGTGTCTTTGCTGATGCCCGCTGCGGTACGCAACTCAGGGGAGATCAGGACACGACCCGTGCCATCCATCTCCACATCCATCGCATTACCTAAAAAGATACGTTTCCACCACTGAGCACTCATTGGCAGCGCAGCAATGCGCTCACGGAACTTCTCCCACTCAGGACGCGGAAAGACCATCAAACAGCCGTGGGGGTGACGTGTGATCGTGAGCTGCCCAGCCGCAGTCGCGCTCAAAACGTCGCGATGCCGCGTTGGCACCGACAGACGGCCTTTGGCGTCGAGACTCAGCGATGAAGCACCCTGAAACACGTTGGCTACCCTTTTTCCGCAGACAAATAGAACAAACAATCAGCGAGGAAAGAGCCAAAGGCACTTTCCCCCACTAAATTGCACTTATTTGCACTGTATCAGGAAAACCTGCCCAGAACACCCGAATTAGTAATTTTTTCAATGAAATCAACAACTTACAGCGATTTCAACATGCGGGCCACGGGCTAAAAATCGTTATAAATGAAGCACTTAGAAAAGGCAGTAAAAGTGGCTTATGAAGATGAACGGACATAAAAAAAGCAGGCCCGAGGACCTGCTTTTTGAAGATTTTTAGCGTTTTGGCTATCAATCCCCGAACATGCGTTGCTTAATTTCGCGACGTTCTTGCGCTTCGAGCGACAAACTGGCCGTTGGACGGGCCAACAAACGACCCACACCGATGGCTTCACCGGTTTCATCGCAATAGCCGTAATCACCTTCGTCGATGCGGTGGATGGACTGCTCAATCTTCTTGAGTAACTTGCGCTCACGGTCACGTGTGCGCAACTCCAACGCATGCTCTTCTTCAATCGTGGCGCGATCGGCTGGATCAGGAACCACCACGGTGTCTTCACGCAGATGCTCAGTGGTTTCGCTGGCATTGCTGAGCACTTCGTTTTTCAAATTCACGAGCTTGATACGGAAGAACGCCATTTGTGTGGCATTCATGTACTCGCTGTCAGGCATGGCGATGATTTCTGCATCGGTCAGCTGGTCAGCCGTTTTGGTCTTCCAGTTATTGGCGAGCTTGGCGTCTTTTTTAGGTATCACGGGAACAATGGTTGGGGCGGAGGGTGCCGTCATGGGCATAAAGCTGTTTTTGGCGGCGTTGGACGCAACCACTTGAGCTGGCGGAGGTGGAACCAAAGCGGCCATCTTGGCTGCTCTGGAGTTTTTCTTGTGCACCACAGGGGTGTAGCCAGGAATGATGGGGGTCACATGCACGATGGGTGCAGGTGCGGCCACAATTTTGACCTTAGGTTCTTTAGCGGGCTTTGCAGCCTTAGCCACAACAGGCTTGGCTGCCTTGGCGGGTGTTGGTTTTGCAGCAGACGCTTTTTTGGCAGGTGCGGCCTTCACTGCAGGCTTAGCTGCTGCTTTTGGCGCGGCTTTGGCTACAACTTTCGGGGCCACTTTGGCAACCGATTTAGCAGCAGCTTTTTTTGCTACAGGTTTAGCTGCTTTGACAGGTGCTTTTGTCTTGACAGGGGCTTTGACAGCTTTCGCAGGGGCCTTTACTGCCTTGGCTGGCGCCTTCACGACTTTGGCAGGTGCTTTCTTGGCGACTGCTTTTTTAACGGGTGCTGCAGCCTTTTTAGCGACCACCTTTTTAGGTGCTGCTTTAGGCGCGGCTTTTGAAGCGATAGGCTTTTTGGCCGGCGCCTTTTTAGTAACCACCTTCTTGGCAGCCGCTTTAACTGGCGCCGCCTTTTTAACCACGGGCTTGGCCACTGACTTGGCAGACTTAGCGGGGGCCTTGGCCACCAAAGGTTTTTTCACGATCTTCTTGGCAACCGCTTTTGGCGATGCAGCTGTTTTCGCCGCTTTTTTAGCGGGAACAGGCTTCTTAGAAGCGGTTTTCTTGGTTTTAGCGTTCACTGTGGGTCTCCTAGCGGCCTCCGACAGCACGGGTGTGCTGGCAGAGTCTGGCGCGCGGGATTGTAGCCACAATCCCCATGGTTTCATTAATTTAGAGAAAACTAACAAAATTCATCAAACCAAGGATTGATCGAGGCCTTGGATCAGAATGTCCTTAGGCAGGTCGATACCAATGAACACCATCTTGCTGATGCGCTCTTCGCCCTCAGCCCAATCTGGCCCGAGGTCGCTGCCCATCAACTGGTGCACGCCTTGGAAGATCACCTTCTTTTCAGTGCCCTTCATATTGAGCACACCTTTGTAGCGCAGCATCTTGGGTCCGTAAATGTTGACGATGGCACCCAAGAAATCTTCCAACTTGGCAGGGTCAAACTGGCGCTTGGACTTGTACACAAAGCTCTTCACGTCGTCATCATGGTGGTGGTGATGGCCGTGGTTGCAGTGCTCGTCGTGCACATGGTCATGGCCATGGTCATGTGAATGACCATGCTTATGCGAGGGGTGGTCGCAATGCTCGCCATCATGATGGTGGTGATCGTCCTCTGACAAAAAATCAGGGTCGATGTCGAGCTTGGCGTTCAGATTGAAGCCGCGCAGGTCAAACACTTCGCTCAAGGACACGTCACCGAAATGCGCCACTTTTTGTGGGGCGCGTGGGTTCATATGCTTCAAGCGGTGTTGCAAGGCATCCAACTCGGCAGGCGTCACGAGGTCAGACTTGCTGATGAAGATCTGGTCTGCAAAGCCCACTTGGCGACGCGCTTCTTGGCGGTCGTTCAACTGCTGCGCGGCATGCTTGGCATCGACCAAGGTCAAGATGGAGTCGAGCAAAAAGCTTTCAGCAATCTCGTCGTCCATGAAAAAGGTTTGCGCCACAGGGCCGGGGTCAGCCAAACCCGTGGTTTCAATCACCACGCGGTCAAAGTCGAGCAAGCCTTTGCGCTTTTTGGCGGCCAGCAGTTGCAGCGTGGTGCGCAAATCTTCGCGAATCGTGCAGCACACGCAGCCGTTGTTCATCTGAATGATTTGCTCGTTGGTGTCAGACACCAAAATCTCGTTGTCGATGTTTTCTTCGCCAAACTCGTTTTCGATGATGGCAATCTTTTGGCCGTGGGCCTCGGTCAGCACGCGCTTGAGCAAAGTGGTTTTGCCTGAGCCCAAAAAGCCGGTCAGGATGGTGGCGGGGATCAACATAAAAGAGAAGCCTTATTTCTAAACGTTTCAATTAACCAGATATTGTGGCCGACTTAGGTTTTTCAACCAGCTCCGCCGCTTTCACCACCACCAGCCCCTTGAGGTATTCACCCTCGGGGAAGGTCAAGGTCATCGGATGGTCGGGCGCACCTTGCATGCGCTCGCTGATGTAGCCATCGCATGGCGCGTCAATGCCCGCAGACGCGATGATCTTGTGGAACAAATCCGCACTGATGCCACCCGAGCAGCTATAGGTGAACAACACGCCGCCCGGCTCTAAGAGCTTGAACGCCAAGCGGTTGATGTCTTTGTAGGCACGCGCTGCGCGATCGGCATGCGCGGCAGATGGCGCAAACTTCGGCGGGTCCAGCACGATGGCGTCAAACGTGCGGCCTTCTTGAATGAACTGACGCAAGGACGCATTCACATCCGCATCCATCATCGTGGTGCGAGCAGCGTCAAAGCCGTTCAGCGCCACGTTAGCCTTGGCCAGCTCAATCGCGGGGCCGGACGAGTCAATCGACGTCACATGCGCAGCGCCACCGGCCAATGCGGCCACAGTGAAGCCGCCGGTGTAGCAATAGCAATTGAGCACGCGCTGAAACTGCAAACGCTTGGCGTAATCAGAAAACTTCTTGCGGCTGTCGCGCTGGTCCAGATAAAAACCAGTCTTGTGGCCCTCAGCCACGTCAAGTGACAACTGCCAATCGTGCTCACGCAGCACCACGCCAGTAGCACCTTCGCCGCGCAGCCAGCCTGTCACTTCGGGCAAGCCTTCGAGCTTGCGCACGTTCGAGTCTGAGCGTTCGTAAAGTTTTGTGAGGCCGGTTTGTGCCAACAACTCGTCGGCAATCACGCTCTTCCAGCGCTCTGTGCCGCACGACAAAAACGACGCCACCAAGATATCGTCATAACGGTCCACGATCAGTCCCGGCAAACCGTCGGACTCACCGTGAATCAAACGCACGCCATTACTTTGAATGTCAAAACGGCTACGCGCCGCGATGGCGCGAGCGATAGATGCTTTGAAGAACGAGGCGTCAATGCGCTGACCTTCGTCAAAACTCCAAATGCGCGCACGAATCTTCGATTCGGGGCTGCACGAAGCCCAGCCAAGGAACTTGCCATCGTTGGCTTCCACGCGCACAGTTTCGCCCACGTCGCCACTGCCTTTGGCAATGGCACCGTCAAAAATCCACGGGTGGCGGCGCAAGGCAGAACGCTCTTTGCCTTCTCTGAGCTTGATTGTTTTCATTGACTCGATTGTCGTTTGAGTCGTTGGTGGTTTACGTCTTGCGTAACTGTTTATTTCGCTTCGCCAACAAGGCCCAAGTCAGGGGTGGGATAAGCGTTGAGGCGATTTTGGCGCGCAGCGACGCATGAGCCGATGCACCTACCCCGCCTCTGACTTGGGCCGGAGCAGCAACAAAGAAGCGTTACTTCTTACGAGCCCGAGGATGCGCAGAGTCATAAGCCTGCGCCAAATGCTGAAAGTCCAAGCGCGTGTACACCTGCGTGGTGGTGATGTTGGCGTGACCCAACAGCTCTTGTACCCCACGCAAATCTTGGCTCGACTGCAGCACATGGCTGGCAAACGAATGGCGCAGCATGTGCGGGTGTACGGGTGTGGACAAGCCCGCTTTCAAGCTGCGCTGACGCAAGCGCTGCCACACAGCTTGCGCGGTCAAGCGTGTGCCGTTACGGCCAATGAACATCGCGGTTTGTTCGGCGGTGGCGGGTGTCAGGCCTTGATCACGCACCACGACCCATGCTTGCATGGCCTCTAGCGCTTTGCCGCCCACGGGCACGCTGCGGCGTTTGCTGCCTTTGCCCAGCACGTGTGCTTCGCCACCGTCAAAGTCAATCCAGCCTTTGGCTTGTGAGCCTGCTTGCACGTCTAGGCCCACCAACTCGCCCACACGCAGGCCGCAGCCGTACAGAAGCTCAACGAGGGCGGAGTCGCGGCACTCTAGCCACGGGTCTGCTGCATCAGGTGCGGCGTGATACTCGGCCAGTTGCACAGCGTCGTCCACGCTCAGGGCTTTGGGCAAAGGTTTGGGGGCTTTGGGGGCGCGCACGTCTTGCACGGGGTTACTGGTGACCAAGCCTTGTCGGCCTAGCCACACATAAAACCCGCGCCAGCCGGAGAGGATGAGCGCAATGCCGCGCCCACTGCGGCCACCGCTGTGCATCTGCGACACCCAACGGCGGATGTGTGTGCTTTGCACCGCCTCTAGCGACACACTGGCCTGAGCGGCGTAGTCGGTGAGTTTTTCTAGGTCTAGGCTGTAGAGCGTGACGGTGCGGTCAGCCAAGCGCTTTTCAAAGCGAACGTGGTCGAGGTAGCGGGCGACCAGGTCCATGCGCTTTGAATGTTTGTTTCAACGAAGGTGAATCAACGTAGATGCGCGAGCGCTGCGCTGGCCAAGTCACCCATACGTTCGATGATGGTGGTGCCCATGCCTTCGTAATAGCGCTGTGGGTCGGGCGAGGCCAAGACCAACAAACCAATCACCGGCTGCTCAGCAGCAGTTTGTGGCGTGTCTTCAGGGCGTGTGGCACGCAAGGCGATGAAAGCCACTGACTGAGCAGCAGCGGGATCTTCCAGCCACTGAACGGCGTCGAAGTTGTTGTTGATGCCCACATAGGGCGTGGTCAACGAAGCGGCGAAGTCTTTGATGGGGTCGATCACGCTTTGCGCGAAGGGTTCAATTTTGAAATCCTCACGCACGCCCCACACCTTGATGGCCACTTGCGGGACCATGAAGTCGTGTTGGATGTGGTCGGCAATGGTGTGTGGCAAATCGCGTGCGTTGCTGGTCATCAACAGGGTTTTGACCCAGCGCTGCATGCGCTCAATCAGCACCTCGTTTTCTGTGCCGTGGCGCATCATGTCCATCATGCGCAACTCGAGAGCACGAATTTTCTCGCGCATCATTTCGGCTTGACGCTCTTGCAAGCTGATCGAACGGTGGTTGTGTGGACTGGTCAGCTTGACAGTTGACAACAGCTCGGCATGACGCTCAAAGAAATCAGGCGTGTGCACCAAGAAATTGGCAATGTCGTCTTCGGTGATGGGGTTCATAGCAGCATGGGTCATAGGGTGTCCGGAATGGTAATTTCGCCTTGAAAAACAGTGGTGGCTGGGCCGGTCATGCGCACAGGTGCGTCGCCGCCTTGCCATTCAATGGTGAGTGTGCCGCCGTGGGTTTGTACGGTCACGCGTGAATCCAGCAAGCCCCAGCGAATGCCAGTGACCACCGCCGCACATGCGCCTGTGCCGCAGGCCAATGTTTCGCCAGCGCCGCGCTCAAACACGCGCAAACGCACCGCGTTGCGGCTGAGCACTTGCATGAAGCCTGCGTTCACGCGCTTGGGAAAAGCTGCGTGGTGTTCAATCAATGGGCCTTGCTCCAACACGGGGGCGGTGTCGACATCGGCCACCACTTGCACCGCGTGCGGGTTTCCCATGGAGACCACGCCCACGTTCACGGTGTCGCCGTTGCTTAAACCCAGTTGCCAAGTGGTGTCGTTCACGGCTTTGGCGTGTGTAGCGGCAAATGGCACTTGGGGCAAGTCAAATACGGGTGCGCCCATGTCGACCTTCACTTGGCCGTCTGGCATTTCTTGGAGGGTGATGACGCCGCCATGCACTTTGACGCGCACGGTGGCTTTATCGGTCAGGCCTTGTTCGCGCACAAAGCGCACAAAGCAGCGCGAGCCGTTGCCGCACTGCTCCACCTCGCCGCCGTCAGCGTTGTGGATGACGTATTCAAAGTCCACATCAGGCTGCGGCGCGGGGCGCACGGTGAGGATTTGGTCTGCGCCCACGCCAAAGTGGCGGTCGGCCAGAAAGCGGTAGTGGGCGGGCGTGAGGTGCAAACGCTGCGTGGTCTCGTCCAAGACCACGAAGTCGTTGCCTGCGCCCTGCATTTTGGTGAAGCGAATTCGCATGCGCTGATTATCGGGCACTTGGTGCATGGGTCATCGGGTGTCGCTCAGTGGTCATGCATTTCGCTGTGTTGCACGTATGCTCGCGGTCTACTTTCAACCAACTCCATACACACATGCGCATTCCAGCCTGGACCCCAGAACAAAAACACCAACCCCAAGATTTGGTCGATGCCATCTTGGCCCGTCGCGGCGGCGAACTCATCAACCTCGACCGCGCCCTCCTGTGGAGCGAGCCTGTGGCACGCGGCTGGAACGTCTATATGAAGAATGTGCGCACAGGCCTGCACACCAGCCGCAAGCTGTGCGAGCTGGGCATTTGCACGGTGGCTTTGTTGACCGATGCCAAGTACGAATACCACCACCATGCGCCCGACTTTTTGACAGCAGGCGGCAAGCAATCAGAACTCGACGCACTCAACCGCGTGGTGAAAGGCGATGCCCGCCAAGCCGTGACCGATGAAGCGTTGGGCGAGATTGAACGTCTGGTGGTGCAATACGCCGCACAGCTCACCGTCAACGCCAAAGTGGATGACACGGTGTTTGCTGCCATGCAAGCACGCTTCACCACCACCGAACTCGTGGAGCTGACCATCGCTATCTCGGCCTACAACATGGTGGCGCGTTTCTTAGGTGCTTTCCAAATCACGCCTGATGGCGAGCCACCTCGCTAAGCACAGCGGCTGAAGTGCGACCACAGCGCCGCTCAACTTCATCAGATCCAATGAAAAAGGCCACCCAATTGGGTGGCCTTTTTCTGGTGAGAACTGTTGAAAATCAATCAGCCTTGATGCCGTTGTCTTTGACCACTTTGGACCAAATGGTCATTTGCTTGTCAATGAACGCACCGGCTTGCGCAGGTGTGCCGCCCATGATGTCAATGCCTTGTGCGTCGAGCTTCTTGGCCACTTCAGGGTTCTTCAGGGCTTTGTTGAGCTCTTCGTTCATGCGCTTGACCACATCGGCTGGCGTTTTGGCAGGCGCCAACACAGCCCACCAAGCGGGGGCTTCAAAGCCGGGGTAGCCGTTTTCAGCAATGGTGGGCACGTTGGGCAAATCAGCAGCACGCTTGGGGGTGGTGACAGCCAAGGGGCGCATACGACCGCTGTCGATGTGGGGTTTGGTCACAAACACGGAGGCGATGGACAAAGGCACGTGGCCAGAAATCGCGTCGCTCATCAAGGGGCCGCCGCCTTTGTAGGGGATGTGGGTCATTT
>JACCDG011760490.1_pt1 | contig 13375 bp, 8 predicted proteins | sample 7442471 | NCBI WGS metagenome assembly JACCDG01 (sample SAMN15323444, study PRJNA562643) | freshwater metagenome | isolation source: river surface water | place: USA:Blue River Watershed | collected 2017-08-17 | reverse complement strand
TCTGGAAGAGACGGAAGAATTCCGTTCTTGGTGCCAGTTTATCTCCTTTTCTGTTATCGATGCGTGACGACCCCGTCTTTTCGTCGAGGTTCTTCAGGTGCTGCCGGGCTACTTCTAGTGTGATGGAGCGGTGCATGGAGATCGTGGCCTGGTCGGTGAAGCCGACCAGTTCGTCTTCGTACATCTGTTCGAGGAGCGAATAAGGTTTTGGGTTACCCTTGTCCTGAAGGAGTTCGGCGCGCCACCAGAGGCGACGGAAGGTCTGTCGGTTGGCTGCCTCGGCGCTATACCACCGGAAGTGAGGGGTCGCCTGTTCGTACTTGCCCCAGCGCCATGAGACGAGATGCGGGCAGTAGAAACAGGAGAACGAATGCCAGACCTCCGGATTAGCGGCTTCGCTCGGTGCGATCGGCAGATCGCTGTGCAAGGTTTGCGCCCATGCGTTCTCGACGTTCACCTTAGTGACGTTGCTGGGCTCATCTCCGAGGTTGCCTCCGTGCTTACGGAGACATTCCTCGAGTTTCTTGGCCACCCCTTCGATCTTTTCTAGAGGGTAGGCCGTGCCGACATCGCCTTCTTTGCTGATTTGCTCGAAGCTGCGGTTTTCGTACTGAACCTTGCGCGCCCATTCCTTTTCAAGGGTTATCGGGTCGAGTCGCTGCATGACGACCACTGCCTTCTCTACAGCGTCGCCAGCCAACCGAGGGAATAGGTAGAAATTAGGCATGGAGAAGGGGTCCTTCGATCTTGGATTGGAGGACAGCGCGGCACTGCTCTGGGTTGTCCTTGTAGGCTTCGATGAGGTCGGTGATTGAAGCATAGCGGGGATGGAAGAACTTCCTGAAGAACATATTCAGGTTGTACCCCAAGGTGCCTTCGGTGAGCTGATCTGCGGGGATCTGTTTGAAGTCATCGGCGAACTTCCCACAGATATTCTCGAGCATCGAGCATGCGACGTTGTATTGAAGCACGGAATGGGCGGGGTTAAGCCCGTCCGGGCTTTGAGCCTTCAGGAGGTTGGTGAAGTGGGTATTGTCGCTATTAGTGATCAGCCGCACTTTGCTTGGGCTGCTAAGTAGGGTTGCTCTTTGCCAGCTCATGCGCCAGGCCGCAGTGGCTCCGCCATTGTCGGTGGAGAATTGTTCCGCAGTAACAGGGAACATCGGTGAGGATCCCTCTAGCAGTGCCTTGATGGAGTGCTTCCAAAGCAAAGACGACTTAAAGCGAGCAGCCAGGCTGTCTGCGGGCATAGTGTCGTTCGCCAATACAAGCCTGCATTCGAATAAGGCTTGGTTGGACAGCGCCCCTTCGGGGATAACGAGAGCGGTGGACCAGACCCCGTCTTTGTCCGTCGACTTCAGCGAGATGTTGGGTGAGCTGATAATCCTGCGCGTCGCTGGGCAGAGGATGGATGCCGAGAGGGCGAGTTCGGATTCGGGGGCAAGTCGAAGGACGTCCCAGATCATTCCAACCTTGACCTCAAAAGTTACCGTAAGCTCCTTGCGTGCGGTAGCCGTGAAGGAGTCGAGATAGGCGCCGTCAAAGGGGTCCTTGCCGTCCTCACGGTTTGACCAAATGGGTTCGAGGAATTGATTCGATTCCCCGAGAACGATGTAAGGAGCCGTGATGGATTTAGCCATTGGTTGTCAAGATGTTGAATTCAGCCCAGTACTTGGACGGAGCGCGGAAGAGTGCGTAAAGGGGTCTTCCTTCGTATGCTTGTTCGATGGTGAGGACCGGGGCCGTGCTCATCGCTTTTGCGCAGATCTCTTCGAAGGTGCCGGTGTCGGGTTCCTGCTCGAACCAGCCGATCAGGCGCGGGCTTCCTTCTTCGCCCTCATCTATTTCGTCGTTTCCTCCGCCATAGAGCACTGATTTGACGGTAGCCTTGACCTTGGAGGACCATCCTTGGAGGTCGGGGGCGCTGAACTGGATAGAGACATAGTTCACGCCTTCGATGGCGTAAAGTTTGCCTGGCTTTACGTTGATCTTTGATGCCGCGGCTCCTCCGCCGCCGCCACCGCCGCCGCGCTTTACCTTGAGGCCTCCGCTGCCCTCGCCCGAGCTCCAGAGTGAAGCCAAGCTTGAGGATACTTTCCCAAGGCCCGACGCTGAGCTGGACGTTCCCAGACTTTCAGGGCGTGCGAAGTCGCGGACGTGTTCCTTGATTTTGTAGAGGGTGTTGGCGACGGGGCCGGCATTGTTATTGGATTCCCAGCGGTCATGGGCTGCAGGTTCCGCTTTGGTGAAGTACTGAAGGAGCTCTCCGCCGTTAGCGCCTTCGGGATGAAGGAAGAAGACGGCAGCGTATTCCATCATGTTATCGCTGCACTCGGGGAGTCGCAGGTACTGGATAACCTGCCCTGGGCTGCGGATCAGTGCCACATGCCTGTTGGTGGCCTCCTCGTTTACGCTCTTCCATAGCATGGTGCCGAGGGGGTGGCTCATAACAGCACCAGTATCCGGGTCTACGATGCGTGACTTGAAGGGCTGTCTGTCTGCGCGTAGGTACTTGGTCAGGCAAAGGTAGCCGACGCGTTTGTACTGGTACTTAATTTCATGGAATTGCTGGAATGAATTGTTGGTCAGCCCAGGATTTCCTCCCGAGGCGACGGCTTTCTGGATAACAGCAAGGCATTCCTTGTAGGCCTTGAAAGGGGCCGTCTCCGCATAGTCGAAAGGGACGACCTGATTATTATCATGCCATACTTTGCAACGAAGTTTCCCGTCCTGCTTTCCCCCTCCTTCCATTCTCGGCCAATACCAGAAGTTTGCTGCTTCCGCGATGCAGTCAGCAAGCTGCTTCGGATCTGGGTTGGTTTGCCCGACTCGCTTAAGGTTTTCGAATTCGGGTCCGATCACGGCAATGGCTGTACCTGTCTCATCACCGGTATATGCTTTGAATCCGAGCATTTCGCCAAGTTTGTCTGCATTATTGCCGATGATCGGCCTAGGAATTGGCTGACCATTCGCGACTCCTGGTTCACACCACCAATGTCTTCCGGTATGTTGAGTGTCGCCTGGTAACCTGTTAAGCGTAACGCCGATGAGCCTTGATTCAATTTGCTCTGCTGCATTCCTGGTCCGGGTGTAGACTAGGATGGTCTTTGGGACACTTGCCCTAAAGAACACAGACTTCCCAAAGCCGAACGCGCCTCCAGAAGTTGCGTCGTGATGTTCTTGACCGATGTTGAGCAAGAAGGCGACGTAGTTGTTCTTTATGCCTTTTTCGGTGGCAAGAGTTGGGCCCGCCAGACCGACAGTGCCTTTGTCTTGGACGATGAGCATGGTTTGTCCATGGCGTGTATGACGTTCGAGGCTCCGTTTGATGCTTCCGTTTGCTTCCGAGAAGAAGACTTTGTCGAAAGCATTCTGTAGGTCAGGGGTAATCTTCGTCACCCTATAGTCCAGATCAATTCCTGCACCAATTCTTTCAGCCGTCATGATTCTTGCGTCCCAGGAGTTTTGGGCTGTTTCTCGTACGAAGACAGAGATGTCGTCCAGTTCCGTAATGGTGAAGAGTTTCTGGATGGCATCTAGGTTGACCATCCCTAGTGGGGACATCTTTTCAGAGAAAAGTTTCATTTCAGAAGGAGTTGGAGGCGGAGCTCAACGATATCCGCGGTGACGAGGTGCTTGTCCGACTGGCGTAGGTCGATGGTATAAGAAATGTCGTCGACATCGGTGGGGATTTTTCCGCCTGCAAAGCTGGCAGGCACGATGCGAGGAAAATCTCCCGCCACATCGTAGTAGCTGTCTTTGCAAACGGCGAAGCGCATTTCGGTATGGGTGGTCTTGGTCAAGTTTCGTTCGTAGCCGAGGTGGCCAAGCTTTTCGAAGAATACGGCCGGGTGGGCAAGGCGCTTGGCGGTCTCCTCGATGAACGCGGTCAGGCATTTTCCGTCGCGAGCGCGTTCCTCGATCTGTACGTAGGCCAGCGTGAGCGTGCCGTCTTGGCTGGGTGGCACTAGCTGGTAGACGCTGGAGATGTGGACGTTCTTCAAGATTTTATTCGTCGTCGTCTTACACTCGATGGATGAATCGATTCCGGCGAAGTCATGGCTGCCCCTGATCGGCCCGGTCCAGACGTTGAGGGCCTTCTCCTGGTTGATGTCGATCAGTTTGTTGAGGATATAAAGTTCGCCCCAGAGGCCGACGACCTTTTCGTAGCCAAATGCTGCAGACTCTTCGACGAAAAGTTTTTTCCATTCTTTCAGGACGCCGATAACCGTCACCTCCGAGTCCATGTCCATCGGGTCGATGGCGTCGATGATGTAGGCGGCGAGAGAGGTGACCTGCTCATCAGGGACGTGCCGGTTGAAGTGTACGATGATCCACCCTTCGACGCTTCCTTTAGATTCGCGGGCTTCCTTGGTTACGGTGATTAGTTTGCTCTGCCACAGGGGCATGGCGTGGCTGCTTGAGTAGTCGCAAGGTACGCGGATGCTCAGAGCACCGTTGTGATCTTTGCCAATCCGGAATTCGCGCCCGGCGATGCTAGTTCCGCTGATTGGAGCAGTGGTTGTGTTGCCGGCCGACGGCTTTGATACGCTGAGTCCGGTGATTGCCAGAGAGACTTCTCTGGCTAGTTTGCTGTAGTCTTTCATGCTTGAGGGGCGTTAGGGGTGGCTTCGTCCTCGTCGGACGGTTCTTCGGGTGCGGCGTCGCACTGTTGCTGGACCTTCAGGTAGCTATGCGGGCTGCCTTCGCCTTGGGCGAAGTAGATGGCGCAGCCCAGAATATTTTCCGCGGCCTTCATGCTCATTCGGTCTTCACCGTTACCTTCGGCGTCTTTGTTCAGCGGGTAGAGGATGAGCAGGCCGGTGTTTGGCGCGTAGGAGTTACGGAAGGTCATCAGTTCTTCTTCACGACGCGCCTTCGGTGCCCCGGCCGCCTGTCCCAGGTCGGCGTCACAGATGACGTCCGTCGGAGAACGCAGGGACTTGATGTAGGCGATGTCCTTGTCCGGGTAGGCTTCGACCGGGGCGATGTTGAGGTTGTTGAGCGGGATGCCGATGTCCGTCGTTCCGGAGCCGGGGCGCGAGTTGCTGCGGAGCACGACATTCCACTTCTGGTGGTGCTTGTCTTTGAGCGCCGTCTCGAGGTAGGAGATCACGTTCGACTGCGAGAAGCGCTTGTTGCGTTCGTTGACCTTGTACAGTTTGAGGAAGCCGATGATATTCTCGAGCGAGACGTCCGTCTTGACGAAACTCGATCGCCCGTTGTCCGCGAAGGACGCCGCTCCTCCGAGGCTCGCCACGAGTTTGCGTCCCGCCTCCAGGTTGGCCTTGAGCCAATGGGAGTCTTCGCGAGGGAAGTACGTCGTCTCAATGAGGTGGCCGGTGTAGCTGATGTTGCACTCGATGGCTTTCCGCATCTTCGACTTGGCGGTCGGCAGATAGTCGGGGTGCTGGCGAATCTTCGGTCCGACTTCCCTAGGGCTCAGACCAAGCACGTATGGCTCCAGAATCTTGAAGAATTCGAACTCGATCGTAGCGAGGTCGAAGAAGTCTTTCATCATCTGGGCGGTCATCCACACGCGCGGCATGTCTTCGTAGTCCTTACGATAACCGAACCAGCGGCCCATCTGGAGAAGGGTGTCGAAGGCGCTCGCCTCACGTACGAAATAGGAGACCGTCAGGCCTTCGAGGGTGATTCCGCGTGCGAGCGTATTGCCGCCGATGACTATGACGATCTTGCCACGGTTGTTGGAATGGTAGACTTCGTTAAGGTTGGAGACTTGCTCTCCGCTGCTGTTGCTCTTGATGACCTCGATTCGATCTAGCGTGTCCTGTAGGTGTTCTTTGAGCTGGTCATAGGTGACCTTGGGGTGCTTGCACCCGACTTCATTACTGTTCAGTTTCTCGGTTTCTTCCATCCAAAGCTTTGACCATGATGCGTCAGTCTTTCCCGCGGCGAAATCAGACTTAAGCTGGTTTACGAACGGCTGCACTTTCTCCATGGTCATGGAGTGGATCTTCTGCTTCTGGCTGGTGTTGATCAGCATCGACTTGAATTCGCCTTTGCCGGTTTCATTGAGTACGTTCTTCTCGCGCCAGATTCTCGCTGCAGAATTGAGTATGAAATAAACGATGGCCTTAGAGAGCGTAGGTGGAATCTCGAATCTGAACGCTTGGGCGGCGGCAGTTCCGCTCGGAGGTCGTACGCATTCTACGTCTGGCCTCGAAATTTCCCTGAGGATGTTGGCACCGGGTTGTCCGGTCGTTTCTCCGGTGAGCGGGTCGCGCCCGAAGATGCGTTCGGGGCCGAAGTAGAATTCGCTCTTCGGCAATGAGACGATGAAGTCTTTCGGGTAGAGATCGCCTTCGACTTCGGGGTCGATGAATACGTTCGCGAATGGCGTCGCGGTATAGCCGATGTAGGTCACCTTGGGCAGCAACCCGATGATTTCACGGATGAGTCGGTTGATTGTCGTCGGGTTGGAGTCAGGGTCGGCTGAATTGACGGAGGCCTGGTCGCACTCGTCGTCAATGATGAGCACTGGGCACTGGCTCTTTGCGTGAGGTGTGGTGGCCTTGACCCAAGCCTTCAGGTCGCGGAGAACCTTCGCGTTCTTTTTAACGACGCCGATCGATTTTTGACCGGCCATGACTGTTTCGCTGGAACTGACGGCAGGTTCGCCTGCAGTCGGCGTGAATTGACCAAAATCGCCCGGCTGGATTTTAAGCGATCCCTCTTCGACTTTTGCTCTGGTCAGCCAGTTCCAGCCTGGGTCGCCGAGCGCGATGAGGTCCTTCTGGATGCGGTCTTGGGTTTGGTAACGTAGGGTGTTGGTGGTGCCGCCCAACACGATGATCATCCTATAGCCGGCGTCGGCGGCCTTGGCCAGCACGCCGATGAAATTGCCCGTCTTGCCGCTTTGGACGCGACCGACGGCCAGACCCTTGTAGTCGAACTTCGGTACTCCGGGAGGGGCCATCATGCCTACGATGGTGTTGGTGGAATGATCCATCTGGTCGATGAGCTCCTTGGTCCAGCGCTTGGCTTCCAAGGTCTGCTTATAGCGATGCCAGAGGGGGCTCATATTGCCGGGGCCTGTGTACCACCCATCGAATTTTTCGTGGATGGGCATCGGCGGACGATCTTCCGAGACGCTTTTGATTTTATCCTCGATGATCTTCATCACGGCATCGAAGTAGGCCTTGGCTTCCTCGCCTGTCTTGTTGTTCTTGGCCAAGCAGTCCTCCAGGTAGCGGCGAGTCTGCTGCAGGTCGCCGACCTTGTTCTGGTGCGTGCTCGCCAGGTCCACGAGGATGTTCAGGGTGAAGTCGTCTAGGGTCATGGATTTATAATAAAGCGGTGCGGGATTAATGCCCGGAATCGCTCCCATCGCAATGTGCTTATGTTATTGTTAATAAGAAAGGTCCGACCAGATTTGGCCTATGATCCTCGACCCCAAGGGCAGGCCTCTGCTAGGACATGTTCAAGCCGATCTTGGCTTGATCGGATATCTGAGCCAGGAGGGCTCGTCCTTTTCGGCCGAGCTGGCCAAGTCCCTCGAGCAGGTCGAAAACTACTGCGTTCGTAAGAAGATCCCCCTCGCGGAGCTGGGCTTCACCGGGGAGCTCGATTTCCTGGTCAAGGAGATGGGGGTGGTCAAATCCCGCTGGACGGCTCCGGGGGGTGACACGACCTTCCACCTTTGCTGGTACGATCTGCGCCTGGCCAAGGACCTACCCAAGGCTGCTCTGGAGCGTTTGGAGTCGATGACCGTCACCCTGGATCCGTCTGCCGGGGTGAACCCGGGGGCTTTCGACGGGAAGACGAGCCGACAGGTGGTCGATATGATCGCCTTGGACTGCAAGTCCAAGACCGATGCCTATTCTCACCTCGAGCCCGAGGATCTGCTCAAAGCTATGTCGGGTGTCGGGAGCTTTTCCGAGGAGACCCAGCAGTTCGTCACTACCACTCAGGTCGAGATGATGGATCTGGATGACGAGGAGGGTCGTGCTTTCAGACGCTATTGTTACAGCTTCAGTTGGAAGTCGAAGATGGCGCTGAGCAACGAGGAGATGGATCTAGTGACCGAAATCGCGCGACGTACTGCCGAGGAACAGGGCTCCCTCACCGTAACGACGTATTCCTTCGAGTCTGTCCATGGCGGGTTGAGCATCATTTCGCACCGGACCCAGCTTATCCAGGAGGGGGTCGATGAGACGATTTTTTATGGACCGTATGCCATCAGGGATGGCGACTATCCTGGACTGCCAACCAAGCGGGTCATCGAGGTGCTGTAAGCCCCGGAGCTTCGCAAGCGGGTGCTTGCCGTGATATGTGTTAGCGTGCACAGATTACCTATGGCTCGATGCATTCTCGATACGATCCCTCAGCGGCTTTTTGTGAAGTCCGAGGCGCGTCTGTTCGAACGTCTGCGCCGGGAGCTGCCCGACGACTACGTGCTGCTGCACTCGTTGAACATTCCGGGCAAGCGGGCGGGCTCCGACGTGGAGTCCGACTTCGTGCTGATCCACCCGAAGTGCCGGCTGGTCCTGGAAGTGAAGGGCGGGGGCATCGAATGTACCGAGGGTGTCTGGTATACGAACAATCCCAAGGGCCGCTTCGAGATTACTCCTCCTTTCCATCAGGCCCGTTTCAACTCCTTTGATATCTATAACTATCTTAAGGACCAGTTCGGCCCAGGGTCTCTAGGCTATAAGTCGTTGTTTGGTTACGCCGTGATCTTCCCTGACGTCGACCTGGAGGTGCCGACGATCGAGGGCGATCCGCGCCGGATCATTGGAAGGACCGAACTCGAGGCCACCTCCATGCTGGATATCGTCGAGCGCCAGATCGCGGTCTCCGCCCAGATGTATAAGGAAAAGTTCCCCGACCAGGACGAGCCTCCCTTGATGTCGTCGGAGCTGATCGCCCAGGCGGTTGAACTGCTAAGGCCTGACCTGCGATTGGTGCCAAACCTCTCGGCCGACCAGATGGAAAAGCAGCTGCTTAAGCTTTGCGCCGAACAGATGCGTTCTCTCAACATGATGGAGCGTAACCCGCGACTGCGGGTCACAGGCGGTCCCGGCTCCGGCAAGACGTTGCTAGCCTTTGAAACCTGCCGGCGGGAGCTCAAGGCCAAGCCTGGCGCGAAGATCGGATTGATGTGTTTCAACCGCCACCTCGGCTTCTTTCTAGCCGACGTGGCCAACGGCGAGGGGCTGGCGTGCGTCGATGCTGGGTCGTTCTACACCCACTGCGACCGCTTGATTGGCATCGCAGGCGACCAGACCGCTTCCGACCCTAATTACTTCCGCCAGCGGGTCACTGATGCCCTCGCTGCCGCCCGGAGTCTCCCCGAGGACCGTAAGTTCGACCTGCTGGTGGTCGATGAGGGGCAGGACTTCCGGGACGATGGCGATAAGCTCGCCTTGATGGACGCCCTGCTCAAGGGCGGCCTCTCCAAGGGGCGCTGGCGCTGGTTTGAGGATCAGGACCAGCTCCTGAGCCCCGAACAGTCCAATCCCCCCTCTGGAGGCCATTTGGAGCTATTGCTGGCCTTGGAGGGCGGGGCGGAGGCCTTGATGGTCCATAATTGGCGGAATACCGACCAGATCGGCCGGACCGTGGCCAAGGTCATCGGAAGGACCGACGTCGAGACCTCGGGTATCCCTGGACCTGCTGTCGTCAGCGCCCCGTACCCGGCAGGCCGAGAACTCGAGCTGCTTAACGTCGTTCTGGCCAAGCATGTCCTCCCCAAGCATCTCCCCAATGACATCGTCATCCTGAGTATGCGCGGGGCAGGGAAGGAGTCCTACGCCGGCGCTGCCGAGCTCGGGGGCCTCAAGGCCGTGCCTTACGACCCCGCCAAACCTTACGAAGAGGGCACCCTCCGGACCTCCACCGTCTTCAAGTTCAAGGGCATGGAGAGCCACGTCGTCATCCTCACCGACCTGGACAAGCTAGACAGCCCCCGCGACCGCCGCCGGGCCTACGTCGGCATGTCCCGCGCCAAGTACGCACTTTACGTCCTGGGTGGCCCAAATGCGTTGGTAGGTTTAGCTTAAGTTCCAGGTTTTCAGATGCTCTTCGAGCAACCCTAGGTCTGGGCTGAGATGCCTATCAAATGGGCTTGATAGACGCATTCCGTTAAGTTCAGCGTACTTTGAGTTCTTCGCCCGCTCATTGATGACAATCCTAAGGTCGCTTGGTCTGATTCCGAAAACTCCGTGGTCGAAAAGTTTGTGCAGATCCTTGCGAAGCAGGAGTCCGTTTTGAACGAAATTAGTGTGTCTTCCGTTGTACCTTCTGACGTGTGCTGCGTCCAAGGCTAGTTCTAGGTCGTATCCGGTGACTGCGCACTTACCGCCGTAGGCGGCAATTAGCTCTTTGCGGAACTCGGCTTGGCCTTCACGTATTGCTAGCTGGGTCTCGCGCCATCTCCGTAAGTCCTCTTCGACGTCTGGTCTGGCGTATGATGCGGTGAGTTCCTCGGTCTGGGCGGGAGTACTCTCAATTTCGAAATACCCCGAATCAGCGTCATAAAGAGTAACGAAGGCTACACCCAGTACCTCGTATTGGGTAATGCCGCCGATCTTCTTGGGCACTTGGCGAAAAACGCCAACCGGAATGGCATCATCGATGTTAGCTTGGAGCCGCTGATTCTTCCAAGTCGGCCCACCTAGGTTGACATGTTGGTAGCGATAACGCCATCCATCAGCGGTCTTGGTCGGCTCAAAGTCCTTGTAGATGGAATCTTCATTGGCGTTGTGAGAAGATTTCAGACTGAGCACGTATTTGCTATCTTTTGGGACGTACATGCCTCCGCCGGCAGGCTCATGGAGGATCGTTCCGTCAGCAAGTGACTTGGGGACGGAAACTATCTTACCCGCGTTTGCCATGAACCATTCGAGCCCTTTCCGATGTCTTGGGTCCGTCAGGGACGACATTCGGTCGGTTATGTTCATATTTCTCGATATAAAGCATGCGCAGAGGGATCAATAGTTATGATTAACTTGAAATAGCCGTCGAATATTCTAGTAGCGTCCTATGGCATACAAGTCTGACCCGCTCCTATCTTTGCTGAAGTCCATCAAGGAGGGAAATTTGCTTCTGCCTCATATTCAAAGAAAGTTTGTTTGGAGTGAGGAGAAGATGGCCCTGCTTCTCGATAGCCTGCTAAATGACTATCCCATTCAGACTCTTCTGTTTTGGAAGACGAGCGAGGGAATCCGGGTTCGCAAGTTCCAGGAGGATGTGGATTACGACGCACAGATGAAAGATTTGTACGACGAACAGAAGTCCATGACGGGCGTCGAGAAGGCCCTTGTTTTGGATGGCCAGCAAAGACTGCAGGCCCTGTATGCTATCTTCTACGGCTCAATCATATCTGTCAGGAAGCGAAAGAGCGTATCTAGGAGCGCCTATCTTGATCTCGCGGCAGATCCTCATGCAGGTGTGGATCGCGTGGAGTTCTTTTCAGATGAAGAGCTGGCAAAGCAGAAGCTGCCTGAAGCCGAGGGAGGTGCCCTACGAAGATCATTTAGGTATAAATTGAAGGAGCTTCCTCCTGTTGCTGCTCAGAAGCCTTCTGCTCTGGCCTCTGCCTTGCTCAAGAAGCGCGCTAGCGAAGTCCCCCCAGGCTCTGAAGATATTATCAGGAGTAACTTCGATAGCCTCCATAATGTCCTCCATAATTCCGAGATTTTCTATTACAATCAGTTAGACCAAGGGCTTAATGCGGCTTACAATCTGACGACAGTGTTGGACATTTTTATCCGGGTTAATAGCGGCGCTACCAAGTTGCCTCCATATGATCTCTTTTTTGCGAAGCTTAAGGGGAATGACGATGAGATCGAAGCTAAGATCGAAAATTGCCTCACCGCTTTGAATAAAAGCGGCATGGGTTTCGAGAATGACACTGCGTTGAAGTGCATTCTTGTTTCGGAAGGCAAAGGCTCTCAGATCAAGGACGAGTTGTTCGACGCTGCTCTGCTCGCTTCAATTAACAGTAACTGGCAACACCATAAGGCCGCTTTTGATCAGCTTTCGGATTTTATCAAAAACAGGCTCCGTATCTATGGCGAAAAAGCCTTGCCTGGCTATGTCGTCTTTACCCCCATTTATCATTACCTGTTTCTGCGCCATAAATTCGGCCTATCGTTGCCAGATGAACGAGAGTATCGGAAGCTTATCTCATTCTATTACTCATCCATTTTCTTTGGTTGGTTCGCTCTGCATACGGACACTCATGTAAGTGCTGTTGGATCCCTAATCTCGTCTGTTCAGCCGGTTATTCAGGTCCCGGCCGTAGGGAAGTCTCCCGATCAGTTCAAGGCAGACGGCTTCCCCTTGGCTGACATCAGGGTTTATTTCTCAGGATTAAAGGCTTCCGCCGCAAAGCGAATTGAGTTTGTAGAGTCTGACTTGGATGCCGAAGGTAAGCTGAAGTTGGCCATTCTCGATTGCCTCTACTCGAAGGCAGCTGGTTACTCGGCATTCAGCAACGTCAGCGATAAGAATCAGCCCCATATCGACCATATCTATCCTCAATCTCCCCTTATTAAACAGCTGTTCGGGTTTGTGAGGAAGAAGCAGGAAAATGGTAAATATGCACCTGTACCTCAGGAGATTTTGGATGAGGTGAATGATATTGGTAACATGCATCTTCTAGGTGCCGATCCTAATATCCGAAAGAATGATGAGCTGCCTGCGGACTATTTTGGTGCTCTCTACGATTCGGCTCTAAGCTTGGAATCCGATCCGTTGGCGGGTAAGGCGAAAGCTGCAGATGCAGTCCGCAAATTCTTGACCGTCCCCAGTTACGCAAATGACCCAAGAAATACTCTTGTTTGGACTTTGGCTGCCTTTCAGGCGTTCGTTAAAGCAAGAAGGCAGGAAATACTAAACACAATGTTAGATGTTGTTAACTTTGAGCTCAAAAAGTAATTATTTCAGTAGTTTACTTAGTCTCAAGGTCGCGAGGGACCGGAAGGGGATGGCACCGAACAAGCCGCTGCTGATGCCGGCGATCTGTTTGGTGGGGTCAGAGGGGGTATAACGCCCCGTAGCTTTGCCTGCGATTGCTTGGGCGGGTTAGGCCGGGGCGGTCCCCTTGATATTTAATTTTTACGGGTATACTGCCGGCCCATGACTACGCATTACATGAAGGCTGAGGGTGGTTTGCATCAGCGGATCTGGTTCGCGAAGGCGGGGCGGGGCACCCATCAGGATATCGGTATCTCGCCGGTGGCGGAGCAGCACCTGGCCAACGGTACCTATAGCTTCTCGCTGGCGGGTTTCGACCCGTTCGAGATGGATCTCAAGGAGGCCACGGCCGCGGGCAAGGAGCGCTCCCTCTACCCTGGGATGGGCGCCCAGTTCGGCGCCCAGATCTGGCGCATGGCCCATGAGGCCC
>JACCDG011823803.1_pt1 | contig 13377 bp, 19 predicted proteins | sample 7442471 | NCBI WGS metagenome assembly JACCDG01 (sample SAMN15323444, study PRJNA562643) | freshwater metagenome | isolation source: river surface water | place: USA:Blue River Watershed | collected 2017-08-17 | reverse complement strand
TACCAAGGAGGGGCTTATCGATAGTAAATAAATAATCAAGCGTCGGGCCAAGAGAACGAAAGAGGCTCTCAGTACGAGCCCGCACCGGATCATCAACTGACCGCGCCCCATCAAAGTCGTAGTCGCCCGAACCACCAAGAATCACTCCATCGACTTCGTCTAATGCTGCACGGACATCTTCAGTCACGCCACAAATTGTTTTTACTGTTACAAAAGGAGAAACTTCACGTTCAATACTCTGTCGTTCAAGTAAATCTGCAGCAGGAGTTTGTCTGAATTGTACCAAGAGAATAGTCGGTCGAGTTTGCATACGCCTTAGTATACAAAATGTGGCGCCATTCACGAAGTTTCCGACACAGCATTTTTTTGCTATGCTAGCTTCACCTCATCTTTAGATGGGGTGCGTCCCGGTAGTTAAATGGATATAACTGCGGACTTCTAAGCCGTTATTCTTGGTTCGATTCCAAGCCGGGGCAGCGTACAAGAAAAGACACTCAGAGGGGTGTCTTTTCTTGTACGCTAAAAACTCAACTCTGGTGTCAAACCACCCGGTTCTGAAACAGGAGTCTCTTCCACTGGTACTTCCGGCACCACTGGTTCAATGACTGTCTCAGTTGGCGGCACTTCCTCAATCTCTGTTGATGTCGTCACAGTTTCTATTGGTGTTGGCACTGGGATACTGGTGTCACCCCGCAATGTAGCAAACCGCGCTGCCCGCTCTCGGAATCGAATCGCAGCCTCTTCAACCACTACCCCACTGTACGCCGCTGGTTCGACAACTACCGGAGCTACTACCTCAACTGATACGGTATTAAGATACGAAAGATAACTCACCGCTCCTCCCACTCCCACACCAATAAGTGTCAGGAGAATACCAAGAGCCCACTCCCGTGGTGGATTAATGGCCTGCCGTTCCTCGACCGAAGGCGATTTGAGGAGACGCTTCACTACTTGTTGTATACGCGCTTGGTCTATCATGGCTTTATTGTAACAAAGATATCAACCTGCCCGCGCCATTCATTACCTTCGCCGGTCACCTGCAGGGCAGCAATCCGACTGTGATACGGAAGTGTTTCAATGGCCTCCATAAACCGTAACACTGCAGCGCGCGTACCCTTGACCGCAAAGCCGGTTTTGAGTTCCGGGCGACCTTCTGCTGTTTTGGTCATATCAAGAGCAGTTGTTTCAATCGTCACTCCGAGCACACCGGCAAGACCCTCAATCTCTGTAATAAAAGAAATGGTTTCTTTCTCTTCCAAAAAATACGTACTGACCTCCTCCCGAAGAGCGGCTGTTGATTCAATGGTTGTCGCTACTGTTCGGGCAACCGATTGTTTACTCGTCTGTTCTGCAAGCGTGGTTGCAAGTGCTAGTGCATCAGCCTTTTGGGACCGTACCGAAACAAACGCGTACACCATAACCGACGCTACAATCACAAAGTAGAGAGAGGCAACACCAAGCGTTGTGACAGTTTGTTTGGTCATAGATGGGTACTTGTTACCGTCATAGTAAAATCAATATTACGGTCTTTGATGAGACTCGAGATTGGCAAAATTGCATCGGCAAACCGTTCATCGGCTTCTATCGCATCACGGAAGTTCGCGAGAGCAGTACGGGTACGAGCGGTACCAATCAAGGTCACCATCGTTGTGCTATCGGTTTTACTAAACACAAACGAGGACAAAACCACGTCACTCCCCGCAATGTCAGTGAGCGCCGTAATATCAAGCACATGCCCAGCACTACTTGTGCCAACAGACCGTAAGAGTGCTGCTTCGGCCATAGCGGTTGCAAGCGCTGCTGAACCAGTGTCAAACGAAGCGGTCTCAGCCGCATTGTTCGCCACTTGCTCACGAAGACTGGTGAGTTCGTTGCGTAACAGTGCGTAGGTGGGAAGATGAAGACTCGCTACAATCAAACAACCAGTACCAAATAGGAATAACCACACGGCCAAAACCCGAAGCCAATACTCTTTGACAATCAGTTTTTCGGCGCTTGGTGGAATGAGGTTTATCATAGGGGATTTTGTACTGGCAGGGCGAGACCAATGGCTGTGGCGTAACCGTAAGAATACCTGACACTCACAGGTGGAATATAGTCATTCACCGAAAAAGCGTTTTGCCAGACACTAGCGCGTGAAGTTGGAATGCCAAGGGTTTCGGTAAAGTACTCTGGAAGACCCTTGAGGTTTGAACTACCGCCACAAAGCGTCACTGACTGGATACGCCTTGAATCGGTTTTGTAATTACCGCCGTGCCAGTACTGAATCCGGGACGAAAGTTCGTCTTTAATCACTGAGATAGTCGAAATAAGCGCGTCATAACTCCGTGTATCATGCACCCCTTTAATAAGACCTTGGGTATTTTTGATGGTGGTGAGTTCCCCTTCGGTAATCTGTCCATGTACTTTGCGAAGCACTTCCGAGAGCTGACTACCACCAAAGTCGATAGTTGAGGTATACATGAGCGTTCCATCAAGAACGATACCTACACCCGTACGGGTCTTGCCAAAGTCGACCAGCATATGCGCCCCGCGGGCGCCAGTTGGCAACACTGACCGAACCATCGCTTGCGCCTCTACCTCAAACGAGAGCGGGATAAGTCCAGCTTCATTACACGCATCAAAATAATTGAGGATAGTCTCACGTGCATACGCTGCCACTACCACACGTACCGTCTTGTCGGTAGTTTCTCCTTTAAGGATATTAAAATCGAAAAAAGCTTCCCGGGCTGGGATTGGTACATTTTCTTCCAGGCGGAATTCGAGGAGACTGCGAATCTCTTTGGTTGGTGTGGAGCGTTTGATTTCGGTTTCAAACAGATAGGCGCGCTCTTCTGGGAGCGATACTCGCACAAAGGTAGCATTGGTCTTTTGCTTACACTCTTTAAGTACTTCAGCCAACTTCTTTTGATCGTGAACGTACCCCCGATCGAGTACCCCAGTAGGAATATCAATTTCTCCCCACATTTTGAGTGGGCGCATCGCCCGCTTCTCATCACCAAACTGTACATATTTGAGCGAGGTATCAGAAATATCCACCCCAAGACTTGGCATGGAAAGGAACTGGGGTGGCGGTAAATACCGCGCGAGTAACGAACCAATCGTCATTCCCTCTATTATACGGGTAGGTGAGTCAAAAATCTCAGCCTGAACCCCCAACTATTTTTACTTAACTTTTGTTCCTGGTGGTACGACGATGGTTGGTGCCAACAGAGCAAGACTATCTTCGTGACTCGCTGCCAAAATCATCCCCTGACTTTCAAAGCCACGAATAACTCGTGGAGCCAGATTGAGTACAAACGGGAACTGTTTTCCCACGAGTGTCTCTGGGTCTTCAAAGTATTCACGGATACCAGAGAGAATCTGTCGTGGCGTCTCCTCCCCAACTTCAACCGCAAGCTTAAGGAGCTTATCAGCACCTTCGACTATTTCGACTGTAAGAATAGTACCAATACCAATATGTAACTTAGCGAAATCTTCGTAGTTGATTTGTTCCATAAAGATAATAATTATTTTTTACGAGTAAGGTATCCATCAAGGATAAGGGCGGCGGCTGAGGCATCGGTGTTAGCGTTTCGGCCCTGGAGTTGTATAGCTGCCTGGGTTGAATACTGTTCAGGCTCGAGGTGGATTGGGAGACCGGTCGCAAGTGTCAGGTCGAGCATCAAGGCTTCGACGGCGGCATGTACCGCGTTTGGCTTCCCTTCTTTATCAAGGGAGTGCCCAATCACAACCGCTCCTACCCGCTTTTCGTTAATGAGCCCAATGATGACATCAAGGAGTTTTAGTGTGTTTGGCACTACTGCGTGTGGAAACGCCATAGTTCCACCCTCATCAGTAAAGGCGATACCTACTTTTTTGGTGCCATAATCAATTCCCATGAGTCGCATATGCAAGGTATTGTATGCGAGAAGGGGTAAGTTGGCAAAAAACGTACAATCTCACCGGGGTAATCTTCCACTACGGGGACGGTACAGGTTTCGTATCGTACGAGCTCACGCTCCGTGCGATATACCAGAACCTTTCGATTCCTGGTGAGAGCTACAAACGGCAACGACCCATATGCTTGCGCAGTATCCTGAATCGGTCCTTACAGGACCAGTACCCCAATTGGCTAGATTATTTCGCAAGCTCATAATCCAGGCTCAATCGGGCTTCGATTCCTAACGCAATGTCTCCCAGACATTGCTGTGAGAGCACGAACGAAAAAGGCACCCATAGGGGTGCGCTTTTTCGTACCGTTTGTAGTCACGAATTATGGAATCGGTCACGCTCATGGCTAGATTAGTTCACTTCGTTCCTAATCTAGGCTCTCACCAGGAATCGACCGTTACACGGTCAGTACCCCAATTGGATATTTTGGTTCGCTTTGCTCCCAAAATACCTCAATCGGGCTTCGATTCCTGACGCAATGTCTCCCAGACATTGCTGTGAGAGCACGAACGAAAAAGGCACCCATAGGGGTGCGCTTTTTCGTACTCGTGCTCTCACCAGGAATCGAACCTGGATCGCAGGTACCGCAAACCGGCATTCTATCCATTAAACTATGAGAGCGATGAGTGGCATCGTACCACAAGCTTTTTTGTTTGTCACGTCAGCTTAAAAGCCAACCAGCTCTAGGAGTCTACTAAAAATTGGCTCTTCAAGTTCTTGTTCTGGCAGACGTTCGGCTAACATGTCATCAAGTTCATCAATGTACTCTTCGGGGATTGGTATTATGATCATTGGTAGTAGCGCTTTAGTTGAAAGCAAGAGAAGCTGTGGTCCACGAGGATCATCTTCGTTGATACAATATGCCTTGAGGGTAGTAAATGGATGAACAATATTGCCTTCAATTACTCCACGAGCACTTACTCCGTAACGTACAATTCGCGATGGCTGTGACGCAGCAACCGCTAAAGAAGCTCCCGAAAGACCGGCCAAGACCGCAAAAAGGAAGTTTCCAAAAATAATAGCAGCTATAACTACCGCCACCGTCAAAATACTCAGTGCAAAATACCAATCCCCACCTTTATCACCCCGCGCACGCTCTGGGGCTTCCCAGGTAATGCTCCGCATTGCTTCATTCATAGTAATTTAATTTTAGCATGGGGACAGGCGCCGAAACGGTCTTTCCCCTATCCGGCACCAAAAGTATGCATTGGTTGTATAAAATCAAAAAAATGCTATAGTGCATGCCACAACTGAATATATATGGAGAGATGCCAGAGCGGTTGAATGGAACAGTCTTGAAAACTGTCAGGGGGGAAACCTCCTCGGGAGTTCGAATCTCCCTCTCTCCGCGAGTACAAAATAGAGCGCCATTTGGCGCCTTTTTTGTTCGCGGAGAGAGAGCAAAGTGTGGGACACTTTGCGTAGGGATTCGAAAAGGTTAGTCAGATACTTTAAAAGCGTAGCGAATAAAGTATCGACCACCTGCACTAAACCTGTAAGGTTCGAATCACAGAACGCCCAATATGGGTTTTGGCCACTTATTTAGTACATTAGCTATCAAGATCAAGGGTTCCGTAATGGTTCAGTAGCTTGTGAACACCACCAGTATAGAATTGGTACATGTATACCAATAACCTAAATAAGCCAAAGATACGCCGTGATGCCGTACTCTTTGCCAACTAGACCTTTTTCGAGAACGTAAGGTTGTCACCGGCAGCATTTTTGAGGATTAGTAAATCATTAGTTAGTTCAATAATTGTAAGTGGTCCCTCAAGCAACTTAGTAAATAAAGACTCTTCCGATCCTTCACAAAACATCAGTGTTGATCGCAGTGGTCCAAGTGTAGTTTGGTTTCCACTACTCTTATAATTACCGACAAACCCATTGCAATCAGTAGCTCCTTGAACCGTACCGTCGGTAGTAAATGTTAGTGAAAAAGTCTCAACTTTTTTTGGTTTGATAGTCTCGCCACCACGCAAGGCTGATTGCCAGACCCAGGTTTTTCCTTCAAGCGATACAACTTCATCATCTGTTGTTGTGGCAGAAGGAATAGCAGGTAGGGATTCTTCTATGACGGTAGGCGTAGCTGGTTTGGGAACTGAAGGTGTTACTGCAGTGCCGGTGTATATTACCTGTTGTGGTGTCTCAATGCGGACTTCATTATTTTTGGTCCAAAGAGTGATGCCCTGCTTACCTTCATACTTCGCGCCTGAAGCAGACACTACTTGCCGGAATACTACCCCATCATAGACTCCGCCTGTCACCCGGGCGAAATTGCTGATGTACTCAACAGTGATTTCACCATTTTCACTTTGATAAACAATTTTTGTAGCGTCGGCAAAACGCTCTTGCTCTCCGGCGACAACATCTATAGACAGCGTGTTATTACGATGATTTATAATCCAAAATGCACCTCCAAGCAATAACAGTAACATCAACGTCACGATCAAGTAGGTTGCTCTCATATACCTTAGTATACAAAAACCACTCGCTACATGCGAGTGGTTTTTGTATCTGCTTAATTTAGTCCTTTTTATCAGCCTTCTTCACAGTAGCTGCCAAACGTGACTTCTTACGAGCGGCCGTATTGGCTTTGATGACACCGCGCTTGGCGGCCTTATCGATTGCTTTGTATGCTTTCGCGAGATCAGTTTTGGCATCGGTGACATTCCCAGCAGTAGCTGACTTTCGGACTGATTTGACCACTTCACGCATAGCAGTAGTACGGCGTAGGTTGTATACACGCTTTCGCTCACTACTGCGGACTGCCTTCTTTGCATTTTTAGTAATTGCCATATTGATTTGTTATGTGGTGCGTACTATACGTTATTTCATAAAATAAATCAATGGCGGCTCATAATGCGAGATTGGTGTACAATATAATCATTATGATTCGCCTCATTTCTGGCACGGTAATTGAGACTACTGGCCATACCCTCATTATAGAGACGACCGGTGGTATTGGTTACTTAGTGTCAGTTACTCACCGCCTCATTGCCCTTCCCGGTGAATATATTCGCCTTTACACCCACCTCGCGGTGCGCGAAACCGCACTTGACCTATATGGTTTTATCAGTCTTGAAGACCTTCATTTATTTGAGTTATTATTAACTATCTCCGGTATCGGACCCAAAAGTGCGCTACAAATTATGGATCAAGCAGATAGACAACTTATTATTGAAACTGTCGCCACCGAAGATCCACTACACCTAACAAAACTATCAACTATCTCAAAAAAGACCGCTGAAAAAATAATTATTGGTCTGCGGGATAAAGTTGACACAACGGTTGCCACCACCTCTCCTACTCGCGACTCAGCCTATCAAGACGCGTTTGATACCCTCGTTACACTTGGTTACAACCCCCAGTCAGTGCGACAAGTACTTGATGCCATTGGCACAACTGAGTCAGCGAGCAAACTAATAACTGAGGCTCTTCGTACACTAAGTTAAAAATACTGACAATTACGCACCGATAGGGTATTTTGAACGCAATCTAGGCGATTAGCTAAACTTTTGGTGTCGCCGTATAATGATAGATATGGACTCTATACTGTATAACATCAAGCGTTTTATTCCGAATACCTTACTCCAAAAAGTCCGGCCTCTATACCATCTCTTACTCTCGTATGCTGGAGCGGTTTGGTACCGACACCCCAGTCAATACCTAACCGTAGTGGCTGTTACTGGTACTAAAGGTAAATCCACCGTCACCGAAATGACGGCACATCTATTACGTACTCATGGTTTTAAGGTCGCTTCTTTATCCACCATCCGCTTTATGATCGATGAAGAAGAGACCCCTAATCTCTTTAAGATGACTACACCAGGACGCTTTTTTGTCCAACGTTTTTTACGTCAAGCAGTTGATGATGGTTGTACTCATGTTGTCCTTGAAATGACTTCTGAAGGAGCAAAACAATTCCGACATCGTTTTATCGAATTTGATGCCCTCATCTTCACGAACCTCAGTCCCGAACATATCGAATCGCACGGCTCATTTGAAAATTACAAAAACGCCAAGCTCCGGATAGCTGGTGCAGTATTCCGCTCTAAGAAGCGACCACGCTATCTCATTGCCAACACAGACAATGAACATGGAGTCGATTTCCTTAATTTTGAGGTTGAGCACAAAATTGGTTATAGCTTGAAAGACATTTCGCTCTATACCCTCCAAAAAGAGAGTGTCACCATGGTTATCGAAAACACCACCATCCGGGTACCCCTCGTTGGACTCTTTAATGTCTACAACGCTTTAGCTGCTACTACCCTAGCGCAGGCTCTGGGTATAACTCTGGCAACTATTGAACGAGCTTTCCGTACCCTACCACCAGTCCATGGTCGCGTTGAACAATTCCATAGTGATAAAGATAAAAAAGCGATGACAGCGGTTGTCGACTATGCGCATACTCCAGATTCACTCAAGCAATTTTATGAGGCTTTCCCAAATGTTCCTAAAGTTTGTATCCTCGGCAACACGGGTGGTGGGCGCGATACATGGAAGCGTCCAGAGATGGGTGGTATTGCGGCACGGCACTGTGATCAGGTTATTCTCACCAACGAAGATCCATACGATGAGAACCCACGAAAAATTGTAGAGGATATGGCTAAAGGGATCGACGATAAAAGTAAACTCACCATCATCATGGACCGTCGCGAAGCGATCCGTACCGCTCTTAAGATGGCGCCCGAGGGTGGTTACGTACTTATTTCTGGCAAAGGAACTGACCCGTATATCATGGGACCAAATAACACTCGACAGGTTTGGAGTGATGCGGAAGTGGTCAAAGAAGAGCTGGCGCGCCTGTAACAACTAGTTGGCCACCAGTGGAGCAGTAGTGCTATTAATAGTGCCAAAGGGAAATGTCGCAATGGTGTGGTATGGCACTATCTCACCATTTGGCTGGTACACCTGACCTTGGATTTCGTTGCCTACACTCACGATAGGTGTACGAGCAAACACTGCTTGATACCGAAGCATGGTTTCAAGCTGGCGCCATACTACACGCGGCTCATTAAACCAGCTGTGGGACATTGGGTGTACGATGAAGTCACTTGGTCGTTTTGCTACCAATGTTTTAGCAGCGAGTGGACTAACACTCTCAAAACAAAAGAGTATATTAGGTATATGAGACGCTGCATCCTCTGACACCACACGGCGACTTGCGGTGTAGTTTATGGTTTCTGCTAGTACTTCGGCGACAACGCCCAGCCCAACAAATCGTAATACAAAAGCATACAGTGACGGCATGTACTCCCCTTGAGGTACCAAGTACTGTTTGTCTGCCCTGTATACCTTGGTGCTTGTGCCCCAAATATAAGCGCGTTGTACAATATCGCCAGTTGTCTCATCTATTGTTCTACCACCATCAATCACAATGGATGTATTGCTGGCATGTAAAATTTGCCAGGCCTCTACTGCCATTTCAGCACCCAGTTCGTCAGATTTATAGGCATAAAGATATCGTGAATCTTCAGGCAAGATAATATACTCCGGTTGCATACTAACTGATGCTTCCATCATCTCACCTAAGGCAGCTTGTCTTGTTTCTTGGTCAGTGGCGGCTGGGAAAGTGGTATTAATTGCTATCACGGTTGGTAGCGGTTTTGCTGGTGCTTGGTATATCACTGAACCAACAATCAGCATAAGAAGAGTACCAATGAGCACTCCAAAACGGACACGGTGTTTGGTTGTCAGGTAATCACAGACAGCTATGACAAATAATAGCCCAATGAGACCTACCGCATATGCCCCACCCCATACTGCAATGGGTGTGAGGTACGGAAAAAGATACCCTACATGACCAAATGAAAAGGCGCCGGTTATATAAGATCCTGGACTTGCCGTCAGGATTGAAAAAACTACGGCTCCAAGGTACTCTGCGAGCACCCATAACACTGGTAAAGCGTACCGGCGATAGATAGGTGAACAGTATCGCCACAACAAGGCCAGGATCAGGCCAGCTGATGATAGCCATAAAGCTGCCGTAGTCCAATAAAAAAATATGGAGATGTATTGTGTACTAGCGGCCAGTTCAAATAGCCAAGAAATCGGGTACGCACTCCAAAACCAAGAGAGTGCCAAAAGGGACTTGATTCCAAACACCAGCATCAACATCGTCGGGAGTGAGGATGATTCTACTCGTTCGATGAGGTAGATAGTCAGCAAGAGAGACAGTATCGCCAGCGGTGTAACAAGCGGCCATACAAAGGATGATCCCAGTCCAAGACCAATGAGTACTCCTGCGTAACGCGGGTGATGAACACACCAATCTATAAAAATCTTAAGCCGAGACATCATACGGATGATGTAATAATACCACCCCAGCAGTCACCGACACATTTAGCGACTCTTTCTGACCTCCCATCGGTATCTCAAGAATACGATCAGCAAACGTGAGTATGTCTTTTGGTACACCTTCCACTTCACTCCCAAAAATATACGCCACATCAGGAGCGGGTTTATAGTCATAAAGAGAAACACTGCCTTCAGCAATTTCCACAGCGACAATTTCTACCCCTTCCGCTTTTAGTCTCTCGAGCATTGTCTCGATAGCTGGTACATACTCAAAGGGAACGGCATCAACCGCTCCGAGCGAAGTCTTCATGATTTCTTGATCAACGCGACCAAACCTATCCTGAGGACTTGGGGTATACCCGCTCAGAAAAATTTTTGTTACCCGCGCCGCATCAGCAGTACGAAAAATGGCGCCAACGTTATATTTGCTTCGAATGTTATGGAGAATGACATACCGCATACGTGCTAGACTACCAGAGTAGGTATGTTGAATCTAGTCCCTCTACAATTCCTCGCACTTTTTGGGTACGCTATTCTCCGTATAGTGGTCGGTTTTGTCTGGCTTGAGTTGGCGTTCCGCCACAAACAAGATATTTCCCGACTTAAGGAATCGCTCCGTCTGCCACTATGGCCTTGGCCAAAAGCAGCAGTTGTAATGATTATCATTACCGAGTTTGTGATTGGCGGCTTATTTATAATCGGCCTCTTTACCCAAATTGCGGCCCTCCTATCAATCCTTTGGTGCTTAAAATTGCTGGTCCTGAGGGGCAACTTCAGCGATACGAGCTTCCCCGATACTCGGACCACCATCCTACTTCTCGCGATTAGTATCACTCTCTTTATCACTGGCGCTGGATCACCAGCGTTTGATTTACCAATTTAATATGGTATAGTGCTCGCACATTTTTGTAGACCAAAAATGAAAGCAGCCCGTAAATAATGCGCCTATAGCTCAGCCGGTAGAGCAGCTCCCTTTTAAGGAGAAGGTCGTAGGTTCGATCCCTACTGGGCGCACCACCGAAAACCAAAACATCCCCATTAGCTAATGGGGATGTTTTGGTTTAGCAAGCAATTAGTATTGCTTGCGTCGGTGGTGCGAGCCGCAGCGATGTTTTCTGCTTGACCAAAGCAGAAAACCGCGAGGCGGGGTCGACAGCACTTGTCTAAAATAGGAGCTTGCGAACTATTTTAGCTAGTGACTGGTGACCACAAATGCGTCTAGTAAAGTACCCAAAAGGTGTACTGACCAAGTAACGGTCGATCCCGACTGAAATGAAATGGAAGTTGGGCAAAGTGAGGGCGGGGTCGCGACTGTTAGGTAGATTATGAGCCTTGCGAAATAATATACCTTACAGTGGTGACCGATCCTTACCATTAGCGAGTACGATACGAAACCTGTACCGTCCCCGTAGGGGAAGATCCCTACCCTACTCCCGCCACACCCACTGACCATCCACAAAATCTGCTTTCACATCACCACCACACGGAACATCCCCCATGTAATACATAACTTCAATACTACAAGTCGGTGCAATATTATTTGGACCATAACTACCAGCCCGTTTATAAAAAATATCCAGTTGGTCACCCGCTTCATCGGTACTTTTATACTCAATAAGAGTTGGTCCGGACCCATCTGCTAGACGTCTCATCTCTTCATACACACGATCGCCCGCCAAAGCTTCGATCGCTTTCCTGATTTCTGTTTCGCTCGGCACAGTAGGCATATGTTCAATTGTTTCATTCATATAATTTATTATTACACCCCCAACACCCACCTCTCTAACCCCACTCCCAACTCCGTCCTCCCACTTCTTGCCTCATGATGTGCCAACAACAGCGACTGTGACAATCGCTCCAACTCCCCAGGTGCAAAGTTCCGCAACGCTCGCTTTGCTTTATCATAGGGATAGGACTTGAGCCCCACCTCATCCGCCGACTTCCCTACATTCGCCAACCGCAAGGTCTTGAGTTGCCACCAAATAATTCCCACCATCTCTTCTTGTGAGATACCAAGTCGGACTGATTCAGTAAGTAACATCCACATCGATTTTTTATCTTTGGTTAGTAGCGCTCCGGCCAACTGAAACGGATCAAAGGTTTGTTTGCCAGCTTCTTTTTTATACTCAATTAGTTCTGCTCCAGTTTTTTCGTACAGCTTTTTTACTGCCGCCAATACTGCCGTCTCGATAATGAGTATTGTGTGTCCACTTTCAGCCAAGGCTGATAAATGTTTCAATAATATCTCTTCTGCTTCTTTGTCCTCCGACGGGGTATCAAATACGTAAGCCGTCTCGCCACCAAAGAGTGAGACGGAAGACGCTATATCGATAAGTCTCGCAGCTGTAATATCTTTGGTTTCAAGTCGCTCGACACTCACCCCTCCCTCCCGCTGCGCATCGGCCTCAGCCATCGCTACCTGTCTTACTTTGATCGTATCTGTCCCGTAAAAGAGTTTCAGCATAGTGTCACTATTGTACCAAACATTGTGAACCGTGTTTGGGTTGACAGATACTTTTCAAAAGACTACAGTGTGCGCGGAACAGAACAAAGTGGAGGCAGAACATGCCGAAGAAGAGAATCCTTGTCGTGGGTAACTTTCCCACCACATCGTTGACTGGTCAACAAGTAACGACCGCAAGCGGCTATGATCAAGCTATCGAAATGCTGAGTATGGAAGATTTCGATATCATCATCATGGACGCAGTCATCGGTGCGACAAACGGTCTTGAGTTGCTGAAACATATTCGCAAGACCACCAAGTCCCCAACCATCGTCCGGTATGAGAAGAGTGTTGTTTATCTCCCGAAGGACGGACGCGATTGGAACATTCCAATTTTCGTGCAGGCTCATTGCCCATTTGCTACACTGTCTCAAGCTGGGAGAGGCGAGTGGGCTCAGACTCGCCGACTGATGGAAGACCTGCTGCAAGACAAAGCGGCCTGAACAAAGGCGCCCCCGGGCGCCTTTTCACATATTGTTATTTGAAAGCCACCAACTCTCCCCAATTTTTCCCGGTCGCTACTTCGGCTGTGAGTGGCACTCCGTACGTTTCGTAGTCAGCGAGCACTTCTTCCATCTCCGCTTTTAAGACACCGATTTCTTTGACAAGGACTTCATCTTTAATTTCAAACACGAGTTCGTCGT
>JACCDG011527518.1_pt1 | contig 13379 bp, 14 predicted proteins | sample 7442471 | NCBI WGS metagenome assembly JACCDG01 (sample SAMN15323444, study PRJNA562643) | freshwater metagenome | isolation source: river surface water | place: USA:Blue River Watershed | collected 2017-08-17 | reverse complement strand
GTGGTTGCGGATATGTACCCGCCTGCTCCGCCTCAACAATTAGGTCAGGGCCAAATTCAGCCCCCGCCTGAAATGATGCAGCAACAAACTCCGTTCTAACATAAGGAACGGATTAATCGAAAGGATAACACCGAATGGAAACCGAAACACAGACACCGATGACGGAATCAACGGCTACGACAGAAACGCAGACTACGCAGGAGATTCCTACGCAGTCCGCAGGAGCTAATGAGACCACTCAGACACCGACACCAACTGAACCACCAAAAGATGCGACGGCTACTCCCGCTGAAGGCCAAGCGCCCGCATGGGCACCTGAGTTTAAGTTTAAGGTACGCGACAAAGAATTGGAATTTGATGAAGTACTTAAACCATTAATCTCGACAAAAGAAGTGAACGAAAAGATTAAAGAGCTATACCTTAAGGGGTATGGAATAGAAGAGGTCAAGTCTGATCGAGCGACTCTACAGAAAGAGTTAAAAGCTGAGCGCGAGCAATTTACTACGGTTAAGACTAATATTCAAAATTTAGGTGAATTTGTAAAAAATAAGGACTTTGGTGGGTTTTTCCAAGCATTAAATATACCCAAAGAAGAAATTTTGAAATATGCTGTAGAAGAATTTAAGTTTCAACAACTACCTGCCGAACAAAAGCAGGCAGTAGAAGAGCAACGTCGATTGCAAGCGGAATATCAAGCGCAGCAAAAGACAAACCATACGCTGCAAACACAAGTGCAACAAATGGTTCAGGCTCAAACTCAATTCGAGTTAGACCAGGCCTTATCCTCTCCTGATCTAGCTCCGGTGATAAACCAATTTAACGCACGTTTTCCGCAAATGCCGGACGCGTTTAAAATAGAGGTGATACGACGTGGACAATATTACGAGCAAGTCCACAAAACTTCCCCGCCAGCAAGTCAGTTGGTTCAAGAAGTTTTAAATCTCGTAGGTTCAAACCCTGGTTCGGTAGGCCAATCGACAGGAGTACCTCAGCAAACTCAGCAACAAGGCAACATCAGCCAAGTTGTGCATAATCAAAATCAAAAACCAATAATACCGGCATTCGCAGGTAGCAGCGGTGGTAAATCTCCGGCGAGATCATTACCCAACTCTATCGATGATCTGAGAAGAATCAGACAAGAGCGTGTGTCGCAAACTTAAACTTAAATAGGGGTCACAAATGTCTACTAGTCGCAGTTTTCAGGACATGCTTAATCAGTATCTCCCGAACAAATTATTAAAAGAAGATCTATTAAAACGTAACTACATCATTTCAAACATTGAAATTGATGAGAGCTGGAAGGGTGGAAAATTAATCGTTCCATTCAAAGCAGCAGGCGCTTCATCTATTAAAATGGGTGGATTAACGGCTGCCGGTGATATCGCGGAAGATAAATATGTCCGTGGTTCGATCGATGATTACAAAGAGATGTGGGCCAGTATGGTCTTCAATCACAGAGACATCATGGATCACTCTGGTAAAGTTGTAGAAGATTCTTTCCTTAGAATGCTTCCTGAGCAATTAGACGATTTTATGGAAATGGCGAAAATGACTGCTTCCATCCAAATGGGAACAGGACCACATTTCGCAACATTAACTGTATCTGGTACAGCTGGTGGAGTTATCACGGTTGATCATATTGATCGTTTTGAACTAAACCAAAAAGTTGGTCTTAAGGATGGAAATACGGCGATTGCATCTTACTATGTAATCAATATCGACGTAAATCTTTCTGAAGTAACTTTATCTGCAACTCGTGGTGGCGCGGCGGCTGACGTTTCTGCTTACACTACTGGTCAAGCAGCTAGAGTCTACACTGATGGAGCGGACACAACTTATTTCACATCAATTCGTTCAGTTTTATTATCGTTAGCAAATGGCGGAGACGCTACTGTTCACGGTCAATCAAAATTGGCTTACCCGTTCTTGCAAGCGGTAAATATCAACGGATCTTCAATTACAGCTACAAACATTTTAGATAAATTGTTTGACGCTTACACTGAAGTTCGTAGAAAAGCCAAAGGTCGTGCGGATCGTTTTGTAATGTCTTTCAAACACTTTGGATCAGTTCTTAAAGCGATTGAAAACAAAACAAACGGTGCAGCAAACTGGAACATCACAGTTGAAGGTAAAAAAGCTTCTATCTACGGATGGGATGAAATTACAATCAACTCTGTTAAGGGTCCTTTGACAGTTGTCGGGATTCAAGAATGGGATGACGACGTAATTGCATTGTTGGATATGAAGTCTATGGTATTCCGATCTAATGGTTTCTTCAAAAAGAGAAAATCGCCAGATGGATCAGAGTATTTCGAGATTCGTAATACAACTGGTTACCAGTACATCGTGGATATTTGCTTGTTCGGTGAGTTAGAAATTAACAAACCAGGACACAACGGTATCATCTACGGAATCAGCTACTAATTAATTTTAGTTAAGCCGGGGGGAATAAACCTCCCGGTCTGATTTTATAGAGGGGGTACGTTATGGCAGGACCATTTCCACAGGACAACGATGAGGTTAAAACCGCAACGGAGTTACTAAAGTCTCACGCAAGCGAATTAGTAAAACAGCATACAGTTTTAGATGCTCAAGGGCGTCCGCAACTTATTTTCACAACTTACATTGGTGCCACTAACGGCGCTCCTTGTTTAGTTACGGAATACGTTTATGCAAGCGTTTCTAGTTCTATTGTTATCGGTAGACAAGAGCGAACTTATAAATGGAAAGCAGCTTGGGATTCAAGTTTTGTTTTTAATCCCGCTACAAGTTATGATCCAGACGGCGACGGCGTGATATGATTTTTTCTAAACACCGTTTTGAGATTTGGAATCAGACACAACATCCATATAAGCATAATTTAGCAGAGTTTCAATATACTAATCCCGCACTTCCTGGCGTTACAAACGTCGAAGGTGCGATGAATTATATGTTAGCAGTTTTATACCCACAAACTAAAGCCGCAGTTGCAAATGTCGCAGCTCTTCCTTTAGTTGGAAATACTTTAAATGATTTTAGAGTTGTTCAAGATGACGGAGACGGAAAAGCAGCCGGCTACCGATGGGAACAACGTGAAGGTGAAGTATCCGCTTCATGGCATAAAATTTACGATATGGATTGGGGCCAAGATTCAATTCTTGAAGCCTTTCAAACTAGAACTCAAGATTTATTTGTTATGCGCCACGGGTACGACGATCTTGATAATGCCGGTGCCGCAATTACCGGACTATATGCCGGACAAATTGTTACTGGCGGACAAACTGCAAATTCTAATTTAACTTTACGTGCAAATGCCGGTGACGGTACAGGCGCGCGTACTGGTTTTGTTCAAGTCGATGACCAATTTCGTCCGACTGTGGATAATCTTTTCGACATTGGAACCGTAGCTTTAAAATTTAAAGATCAATATTTAGCGGGATCACTCTTCGCTGGAACTATGACTGTAGCTTCAGGCTCAATCACGGATTCAAGCGGAGCAATTACTTTTGATAATGAAAATTTAACGACAACGGGAAATATCACCGGTGCGGTTGTTAAAGGGACTACGAGTTTAGTTGTTGAAGTAGGTATAAATACCGCGACCCTCGTGCCGGGGAGCTACACGGACACTACTGGGGCGGTTTCTTTCGGTGTTTCCAATCTTAGTACAACGGGTACGCTAAGCACGGGGGTTGCGACCATTAACGGTGCCGGACCTACAACATTAATCTTAAATGCGAATGTTGCGGGTCAGGGTCAGATAACATCTTCAACGGGAGCGATTAGTTTTAACGATGAAAACCTTTTTACATCTGGAACATTGCAGGCAGGAAACATTTCGGGTACGCGGCTTGATATTGACTCTGTTCGTATTGATAATAATGCCCTTAGTATTACTGCATCGAACACAAATTTACTACTTTCTGCTAACGGCACTGGAATTATAGATTTACAGTCAAATATTCAGACGTTAAACCAGACGGTAACTGGCACTGTTACAATAACAGGCCAATTAAATATTGATAATTTACGTTTAGATGGGAACGTTATCTCATCTACGAACCTGAACGGGGACATCACACTCTCTCCCAATGGTACCGGCCAAGTAATAGCTTCGGCCACGTTTAAACCGGGTGCGAATAATACTCTTGATCTTGGAGCGGCGGGCGCAAACTTTAAAGACTTAAACCTACAAGGAGTAATTACAAATGGTACAAATAGTATATCTATGTCCACTGTTCTTAGTCTGCGTAGTGTGCTTTTTAGGGATCTTGCACAAACCTTACCGGCGCAAGCTGGCGATACTCTTTTTTACGATTCTGTTAATAGCGTATGGTTGGCTAACCATCCTGACACTGAAATTACTCACTCAGAGTTGTCAGGGCTTACCACGACCGACGCCGGACACACACAATTTGTTATGCTTGCAGGACGCGCAGGCGGACAAACAATCCAAGGCGGAACGGCTGCATCTGAAAATTTAGTTTTAGAATCAACCTCACACGCTACCAAGGGATCAGTTTTAACCAAAGATCATTTCTTAGCATTTACAAATGCTTCATACTCTGGAACTTGGAGTGGTACTGATATCGGCGGAACTTCTAATTATTTCCGGGATATCTACACTAAAGGTGAGCTTAAAGGTTTGCGTTTTGAAAATTACACGTTTGCTACTCTTCCAGCCTCTTCAGGACAAAACATTGGCCGTGTAGTTTACGCGACCGATTTGAATAAAGCATACGTAGATACTGGCACAGTGCTTAAAGTGCTAGGAGTATCTAAATTCCTTGCCGATCAAACATTCGACGGGACACAATTAACAAAAGACGTAACGGTTTCAGCGGATATTACGGATGCTCGAAACGCCATTTGGCAATTAAGAGATAACGTAAACGATTTTGAAATTATGAACGTAAAAATTTTAGCGACGAGTGCATCAAATGTTCGTATCAGTACGAGCGTTCCGCTTCCGGCGGGTTCGTACCGACTAATAGGAGTTGAATAATGAAAGTATTTGGACAGCTTGAAAAAGCACAACTAGAAAACTTAACAGCAGACCCTACGGGTGCTGGACTTGTGGCGGGAATAATTTGGTACAGAACAGATCAAAAACTATTTAAAGTTTACGACGGTGCTGCTGTTCAAACTTTTGTGGACCTGAACACCGCTCAAACTTTATCGAATAAAATTCTAGCGTCACCGGAGCTAACAGGAAATTTACTTTTAAACCAAACAACGACGCCAGCAACGCCGGCGGCGGGTAAAAATAGATTTTATGTTAAAGCCGACAACAAACTTTACACTTTAGATTCCGCAGGGAATGAGGCACAAGTTGGTTCAGGCAGTGGCGGCGGGGTTACAAATTTAATTACTAACGGAAGTGCTGATGATTCAGCGGCTTCTATTTTTGTTCCTTATTTAGATTCTGGCACTCGCCCCGTTGACGGCACCGGCGGAACGACCACTGGGATTACAACTTCAGTTTCATCAACTTCACCCTTAAACGGTTCTAAGTCTTATTTACTTACAAAAGATGCGGCAAACCGACAAGGTGGTGGATGGGCTGTTCCATTTAGTGTAGACCTTGCATATCGCGCAAAATCTTTAAAAATATCTGTAGACTTTATTGTAAACTCTGGAACTTTTGTTTCTGGAAGTTCAACAACGGATTCAGATGTCATCTGGTACATTTACGATGTGACAAATTCAACTTTGATTGAGCCATCAAATATAAAAATGTTTTCAAATAGCACAACTCTTACAGATAAGTTTGAGGCAACATTTCAAACATCTGCTACGGGTTCAAGTTACCGCTTAATCGCGCACGTTGCTTCAACTTCAGCAAGTGCGTACGAATTAAAAGTAGATAACGTAACCGTAAGCCCGCAAGTTTATGTGTACGGAAGTCCGGTTACTGATGAGAGATCTTTTACACCAACATTATCGAATGCTACGAACGTAACCGTTGTTTCAGCTAATTTTTCTCGTATAGGGGATAAACTACGATGTACGGGTTATTTAACTTGGTCGGGCAACGGGGCGGGATCAACTTTTACTTTTAGTTTACCGCCTGGATATGCGATCGATACAACAAAAATATCATCGGTTGTCGAAAACATACAGCTCGGCACTGGATTTTGGTTAGAGAGCGGCGTCGCTCGTAAGGGGATAAATGTTGTATATAATACTACGACCGCAGTTTCATTTGATGAGATCACTACTGGGTTAGGGTCACTCGTCGGAACAGCTTTTTCTAATGGTGATGCTATATCCTTTGATTTTATAGTACCCGCAGTAGGGTTATCCTCATCGGTTCAAATGTCTGATAGCGCAGACACAAGAGTTGTTTTAGGTACTGCGACAATAGCATCTTCCGCAACTACGACAAACAACGGAATCATTCAATTCAATACGGTTACTAAAGATACTCATGGAGCAATAACCACCGGAGCATCGTGGAAGTACACTGTTCAAGCTGCAGGGGATTACCGCGTATCTATAAACATGGACGTGAATACCGCGTGTAACTATCGGGTATTTCTTAACGGAAGTTCTGCTGGATATATAGTGTCAGCGCCAACGTCTCTATTTGGATTTGGTCAAAGAACTTTAGTTAACTTAAAGGCTGGCGATTATATTCACTTCGTATCTGATACAGGTGGAACGGTTCAAGCTACATCATATATGAGTATCGAAAGAATTTCAGGCCCGCAAGCGATTGCAGTCAGTGAATCTATTAATCTAAAATACACAAACACGGCGGGAACTACTGTCGGAACAGGGGCCACGATAATCCCTTTCGGTACAAAAGTGTATGACACACATGGGGCTTACGTAACAAATACTTTTACTGCACCCACAGCCGGAAAATACCAAGTATCTTTCCACTTACTGACCAACACAGTAACCTTAACCACAACTCAAGCGATTGAGGGTTATGTTTATAAAAATGGAGCTTTACACACATCAATAGGCCGAATAAATGGAACAGGCGGGGCTTCAAACAATTACGCCATACAAGGGGTGACAGACGTTGATCTTTTAGCGGGAGAAACTTTAGATGTTAGAGCGTTATCAAATGTGTCGGTAAACCTAATTACAACAAATGCGAGTTATAATTCTATAGAGATTAAGAGAGTGGGTAACTAATGTTTAAAGTAGAAATTAAAAAAAATAATGTTGTAACGAACGGAACACACTTCCCAACGCAGGCCGAATGCCAGGCATGGTACGAGGACAATATTGAAGCGTTTGGTAAACTTGATCGTTGGGTTGCGGAGTCTGAACTTTTAAATGAAGGTGAAGACATTACTTTAGCGGTTGAAGAGATGACTGAGCCAGTTTTAGGAGTGAACGTAAAACTTTATAAATTCTTAGCCGATCACACAGTTACATACACTGATGTAACCGCAGAGCTTTTAGCTAAAAAAGAAAAAGCTGACGCTTTAAAATATTTATCTGAAACTGATTGGTACGTGATCCGAAAATCTGAAACCGGAGTTGAAATACCGGCGGAAGTATTAACAAATCGTGCTTCGGCTCGATTGAAAGCGTAGGTTGTTATGAATGAGTTATTAGCTAAAGTCCCAGATATTATACAAGTTATTGCATTGGTTCTTTCAACGATAACAGTTGTTGCGACTGTAGTTGTCCGATTAACACCAACAAAAACAGATGACCAGTACGTAAGTAAAGGCGCTAAAATGTTGGTTCAAGTTTTACGTTGGTTGCCTACAATCGGGATCAACCCACAAACTAAAAAGTTAGAAGAAACAATTATGGAACTGCGTGAGGCTACAAACCCAGGCGTTTCTACAAATGTTAAACCTACTTAAAGCGTTCTCAACTTTAGTTTTTGCAGCGAAAAGTTTTTTTGCTTTCTTAAAGCGAGAGGAATTAAAAAATGCAGCCCAAGAATCCCTTGATGAAAAAGATCAAAGAAAACTTGAAAGTACCATTGGTACTGGGTCTGCTGCAACTTCTGATTATCCAGGGGTGTACGAGCGGGAGCGTAAAAAGACAGAGTGAAGTCTGGCTTATTGATTCAAAAGAGGGTGTTTTATATCGAGTAATTTCTGACACCAAAGAAAAAGTATTTCCGATAAAAGGAAATAAGGAAGCCGAGAAAATGATGTGTATTCACCAAGATCATTTTGTCGATATTGTAGAGGAGTTAGATTAATGTATAAATTAAGCGAAACCTCCATTGCAAGATTAGCCACGTGCCACCCAGACATTATTAAATTAATTCAAAAAGTTTCCGAGAGTTATAACGTAACTGTAACTTGCGGTCATCGTGGGGAAGCTGATCAAGAGGACGCTTTTAACAAAGGGTTATCAAAACTTCAATTCCCTGCTTCAAAACATAATAAATCACCAAGCCTCGCAGTCGATGTGGTACCTTTTCCGATTGATTGGAACGATCGTAACCGATTTTTCCACTTAGCTGGATTTATTCAAGCAACCGCAAAGATGATGGGAATAGATATTCGCTGGGGCGGCGACTGGACAAAAGATAATAATTTTAAAAACGATTCGTTTGTGGACATGCCTCATTACGAATTAGTCGGAGAGAAATATGCAAACACTAAGTAAAGGTTTTAAGAAACCACAAACAGGCGATCTAGGTACGGTATTTTTTCCAGCAATGGAAGATAATTTCCAGCAGCTTAACGATCACACCCATGATGGAAGTGATTCTCAACTTATTTCCGCGATTAATTTAAGTACAACAAGCTCACGCGCAACTGTTCTGGGAGCAAGCTTTGTGGATCAAGGCGATGGATATTGGAGAGCCTCAGTTCCAGTTCCCCAAGGTGCTTATGAAGACTATTGTGTAGTAGTAAGAGATCCGACAACTTTTGAAATAATTTATTTAAAACAGGCCCGTGTAAACGCGTCTACATTTTATCTTTACACCAACACTGTTCAAACCTTTGAGGTATTTTTTAATATATGATCGAAACGCAACCTCTCGAGGTCATCGACTTTTCACACGGGATTACGGACTACTTCATCGACGGCGATCCACGTGCCGGCGAGCAAATGGACAATCTGTTTATCACTCCGAATAAAAAGCCTCGCACTCGCTGGGGTTCAATTAACTATTTGGGACAAATGCCGCTTGGAACTTTTCGCGTCAATAAATTGACCGATTTAAAAGATAATATTATCGCGTTCCAAGATAAGCGTGCATATAGAGAATTAACAGGAGCTTGGAGTGAAATTCAAGGCCCTACCGGCGGAACATTTCTACCAGCGGGAGATTCTCAAAGCGTAATTACAAATTCACAATGGCAAGATCATGAATTTTTCACGAGCGATGCTTTCGTATCGCCTCAGAAACTCTTCATCAATGATGTGGGAGCATTTACCGTGAGAAATGCAGGACTTCCAAGTCTCCCTGCAGGGTTCTCAGTTACTAATCCTACGGGGGCTGGTTCAAGTTATTTGTACGCGGCAATTATTTCCTACCGCTACAAAGTTGGAACGGTAGAATATTTAGATCGTAGTGCTGTTTACTCTTATCCGACTACAGTTACCGGCGGAGCAATTACCGGGGGTAACACTACAACTGTTACTCTTCCAACAACATACTCACCGGTAGAAAACTGGGACACGGCAAACTGGAAAATTGAAGTTTATAGAACCACAGATGCCGGAACGGTTTACTATTACCTGGGTGAAGTTACTTTCGGAACTGCGAGTTTTATTGATAATTTTACCGATAGCGCTATTCAATCAAACGAAACACTTTATACCACTGGCGGAATTGCAAGTAATGATCGACCGCCAATTACTAAATTTGTTCATGTCGTAAATGATTACGGATATTATGCACACGAAAAAGTTGGAACTGAGATTAATAAATACATAGTTTACCAATCTAAAGTGTTCGATCCAGATAGTGTGCCAGAGTCTTTCTTCGTAGAGGCTGAGCAAGAAGTTAAAGCACTTTCTTCAATTTATGACAGACCTATTGTACTGTGTGAAAAATATATTTACCGAATTGATAATTTTTACGCTGACGATGGCGCAGGTGGCATGATCTTACGTCGCCTAGATGATAAAGCTGGATGCGTGGGCCAAGCCTCTGTGGTTCAAACTCACTTAGGATTATTTTGGTGCGGGGATCAAGCGTTTTACTGGTCAGATGGCTTCAGAGTAGTTTCAATCAGTGAGCACTTAAATGAAACGCATAAAAATATTACCTCAACTGCTACGCGAAAGAAAAACATCGTAGGCACTTTTGATCCGTCTAATCAGCGAGTTTACTGGACGATATCTGCAAACGATGGGTCGGGTGAAGCTGATACAATGTTTATTTTAGATTTGAAATTTGCATTTCAACCAGACGGTCAAAAACCAGGTGGAACTTTCACAACCGCAACCGGTGGAACAAGTTTTAAACCCACGCAAGTACATCGAATTGGAAATTATTTATATCGCGGAGATACTCGAGGTTATGTGTTCAAGCACGGGGTTGAATACGCAACCGATCCTAAAATTATGGTAGGAACTGCAATTAATTTATGGCCTACAGCTACGGTACTGCACACCTACAAATCATGCTTTTTAGATTTTGGTTCAAAATTTTATCGTAAGTTTGTGCCAAGAATTTTAATTTCTGCCGCAAATACTACGAATTTATCTTTAGCAATTAAATCTTCAAATGATAACGATCGAATTTTAGGAGATCTAAAGCCGATTCGTTACAAATCAAATATTTCTTGGGGAGATTCACTTCCGTTGTGGGGAGATCCTACGGCATTGTGGAATAGCCAAGGCTTGATTGAAGAGTGGCGTCGTTTCCCATCTGGGGGATTACGGTGTAATTACAAACAGATTATTTTTGAAAATGCAGAAACTCGCATTGTTAGCTCAGATCTTTTAGGCTTGGGGGTCGTGGACGTTACAGCAAAAACCGTTACCTTGATGGGTGCTTTCCAATGGTTACCGGAAATTATTGACTATTACATCTCGTTTGAAAACGATTCGTATAATAAAAAGTTTTTAATAACTAGTAAAAATACAACGACTTTAGTTTACGAAGATTCGTCAAACCAGGGGCCTTCTATGAATGCGAACCTTAAATGGGAGATTCTTGGAAAACCTAAGGGCGAAATTTTACAACTTAACGGTTACGTTATACATTGGGCGTTCTTATCGAAGTCACATACGCCATTCTCGGCTTCGAGTTTAGGAAGTAGCCCGTCGTGAGGCAGCTAAAGAAGATAGATCTTCTTTTAAAAGAGATTAAAGACCCTCACGCACAGGAAAACTTTTATAGATTAAAGTATTTCCTTGAGAGTTTAGAGTTAAACGGAATTGTTTCTGGTCCGATTGGTCCTCAGGGTCCGACTGGTCCACAAGGTCCGCCTGGCGCTGGAAGCTCTGAAGGATATGTTTTAGATACTTTTGATACGCCGATGGCAACTGCCGCAAATGATTTTGTAGTTGTAACGACTACGAACACAGTTGCAAAAGTCCCGGATAATTTAACGACCACGATGCCACGAGGAATTTTTGGTGTCTGCTCGAATAAACCAACGGCGACCACGGCAGATGTTATTTTTATTGGGCGTGTGAGCGGATTCAGTGGATTAACAGTTGGTCTTCCAGTTTTTGTTTCAACCACTGGTACTGCAACGCACACGGCACCGACTACAGGTATGGTTCAGCAAATTGGATTTGCGACAAGTGCGACTGAAATTTTTGTTAATTTATTACAACCATTTAGGAGAGCGTAATGGCTAAAAATAAAGAGAAACCACAGGCATTAAGTCCTGCTCAATATTGGGAATGGCGTACAACTGTTACTGAGCTACATCTTGCACAAAAAGATTTAGAAAAAGCTCAAGCAGAGTTAAAGATCCTTCAAAAAGAAACCGAACTGTGTGCTGTCAGGGCGCAACTGTTTCAAAGTATTCGCACGGAAGCGACAAAGCTCGGGGTCACAGCCGCGCAGAAAGAATATGAGAGATATACCAAAGTCTTAGAAGACTGTCTTGGACTATCCCTCAAAAACAAAATCATTGATGATATTACTTACGAGATCAGAGAACTCCCTGATCAAAAAATTAAAACGCCTTAATTGGCAGAAAAGGATCACACATGGCTCAAGTTAAGTTATTAAAAATTGCGACGGATGGCGTTCCCTTAGAGTTTGGTTCGGGCGACGACATCACATTAAACTCATTCACGGCTGGTTCTGGCCCCGTGATGTCACCGACTGGTATAGATATGAACGGTCAAGATGTTACAGACATCAGCGATCTTTCATTTACTGACCCGTCTGTCGGAACTGTGAATCAAACGGCAGGCGCGTTGATTATAGACAATCTTATGGCAAAAGAGCGTTCAAACGCTATGACTGCTACTTCTGATATCTTGTTTGGCGTTGCGACTGATACTGCCGGACAAGTTGATGCGTTCAAAGTTCCACACATGGCTTCGGCTCCTACTGCGACACCTGCGGCGAACTCTAATGCGGGTTACTTAGTGTCAGCGAACGGATCACTTTATTTATGGGACGGATCAGCTTGGAATGATTTAGGGGTTGCTGATGCAACAACTCAAATCAACAACGTATATACTGCGGACGAAACTTTATTGATTCGTGATGCTTTATATATTTCTGCGGCGGACAATGTTTCTAAGGCATCGGCATCTGCGGCGGGTACTGCACAACTTATCGGTTTTGCAAAAGCGGCGGCTGCGGATACGACTCCTGTAACTGTAGTTTCTGAGGGTGTTTTAACTGGTTTCTCTGGCTTAACAGCAGGAGCACGTTACTACTTATCAACTACTGCGGGAACAATTACGGCAACGATTCCGGTAGGAACTGGAAACACAGTTGTTCAAGCTGGGTACGCAAAGAGCGCAACGGCTCTTCATATCCACATTGAGCAATTAGGTCGTAGAGCTTAGTTTTTATAAAGGGCTGAGAAATGATTCTCGGCCCTGTTTTTATGAGGGATTATGGCAGATAAGGTCAAACCGTTAAAGATCGAGAGCACAGCTACGGGCGGCGGTCAAACTGATCCGTTTCCAGTAGAAGTAAATCCGGCGCAAGATTATGTTGCGGCAAAAGGTATTGCCTTTGAAAACCTAGATACTTTTTTAATCGATAAAATCGGCAGATCTCTCGTCGAATTATTTCCAGATCTTTATCAAAATATTACTTACTCAGGTAATAACCCTACAGTTTTAGAATTTTTTAATAGCGCAAGCTTCATTAATGCCAATCGCGTAGCTCGCTATGATTTTACTTACACTTCAAATAATTTAACTAGCGAAGTACTGGTTATTTATGACACAAACGGAACAACTGTTTTAAGAACCTATACGTGGACACACAGTTACACGGGCAATAATCTTACTTCGTCAGGATTGGTGAT
>JACCDG011647414.1_pt1 | contig 13380 bp, 14 predicted proteins | sample 7442471 | NCBI WGS metagenome assembly JACCDG01 (sample SAMN15323444, study PRJNA562643) | freshwater metagenome | isolation source: river surface water | place: USA:Blue River Watershed | collected 2017-08-17 | reverse complement strand
GCTCAGCACGTGCCGCTGACACGCGCCAAAGGCGTGTTCCGCTGCGGCGATAAATGGTGGTGGCTCAACTGGACACCGCAAGACCACAGCTGGCAAGCCATTGCCTGGCGCCGCGACAGCCGCTGCGAACTGATCGCCGCCGACAGCGCCGGCGAGCCGGACTGGCAAGCCTTTGCCTGCTCTCTGCTGAGCACGCTCAGCGTCGATCCACGCATCAACAACTAAAGCAGACCATGTCGCACGCCGATCTTGCCACCATTCGCCACTACCACCGCCTGAGCAAACATCTGCCGGAGCGTTATGCCCCCGGGCCGGGCCAGCTCGACTGGAAAAACCAGCCGAACCCGTTCCGCCGCTTTGCCGGCAGCCCGCTGCTGCCCTTGCCCATGGCCCGCCATGGCGGGCTGCGTTATCGGCAGCTCTACACCCCGGCTACGGCCCCGCAAGCATTGACACTGGAAGCGCTCGGCGCACTGCTGGAACTGGGCCTGGGCCTGTCGGCATGGAAAGAAATCGACGGCAGCCGCTGGGCGCTGCGCAACAATCCATCCAGCGGCAACCTGCACCCCACCGAAGGCTATGTGGTGCTGCTGCAAGCGCTGTCGCCAGACATGCCGGCCGGCGTGTATCACTACGCCCCGCACGAACACACACTGGAGCAACGCGCCATTTTTGGTGCTGCGGCAATCGCCGAGCTGCAGGCGCTGTTGCCCGGCATTCCGGCCTTGCTCGGCCTCAGCTCGGTGCACTGGCGCGAGGCGTGGAAATACGGCGAACGTGCCTTCCGCTATTGCCAGCACGATGTCGGCCATGCCACTGCCGCGCTGGCTTTTGCCGCGCGCACCGTGGATTGGCCGCTACACCTGCTCTACGGCGCCGACGACAATGCCATCGCCGCGCTGCTGGGGCTGGATCGGAACGCTGACTTTGCCGACGCCGAACACGAAGCCCCCGACTTGCTGCTGGCACTGGGCGGCGATCCCGACGACTATCCGGAACGCCTCGGCATCAGCCATCTGCAAGCCGTGCTGGCAGACAGCCGCTGGCAAGGGCAAGCCAATCAACTCTCGCCGCAACATGTGGCGTGGCATGCCTTGCAACAAGTGGCGGAAGCCTCGCAGCAGATGGGCGGCTGGCCCACCGTGCGGCTGCCGGCGGCCGTTGCAGCCGAGGCAGCATCCACAGACGACAATCCGGATGCGGTGATGACCATTCGCCTGCGGCGCAGTGCGGTATCGATGGATGGCAGCAGTCGCCTGACACAAAGCCAGTTCCGCGAGCTGCTGCAACGCTTGATGCCGGCCGACACGCCGCCATGGCAGGCGCTCCCCCTGCCGCCGGCGGTGTCGCTGCTGCTGTTTGTGCACCACGTGCAAGACCTGGCGCCGGGCCTGTATCTGCTGGCGCGCGGCAAGCATCACGCAGAACGGCTACAGCAGCAACTGCGCACCCCGCATCTGGGCTGGCAGGCCGTGCCTGGCTACAACGTGCCGCTGTTTTGCCTGAGCCACAACACCGACTGGCGCGACGCAGCGCAGCTGGTTTCCTGCCGTCAGGAAATTGCCGCAGACGGCGCACTGGCCGTGGCGATGCTGGCCGACTTTGATGCCACGCTCAGCGACATCGGCCCCGGTGCCTACCGCAGCCTGTTCTGGGAATGTGGTCTGCTGGGACAGATTCTGTATTTGCAGGCAGAAGCCGCCGGCCTCTCCGGCACCGGCATTGGCTGCTTCTACGACGATTTGCTGCACCGGATCATCGGCCTGGATCTGGAAGAAGAACAGTGGCAAAGCCTGTATCACTTCACCATTGGCGGCCGCGAAGAAGACCGCCGCTTGCGCAGCAGCGCGGCCTACGCTCATCTGCAACGATAGGAGGCTACGCTGCAAGCCGCGCCGGTATTGGCCCGCAGTCCTGCCTGCGGGGCAATAGCAGAGCGGGCCGCAGCGCAGGTGTGTTAGACACTGCGAGCAGTTATACTGGCCAGCAGCCCAAATCCAGAATCCGCCATGGCCAACGACATCCAGCAACTGAAAATCGATCGCAGCCCGCAACCAACTCGCAGCCGCCGCCCCGGCAAGCGCTGGTGGTGGCTGGCAGGGGGCGCAGTGGCGGCCGCATTGCTGGCCGCCGGCGTGTGGCAACAAGCGCCCACCGTGCAAACCGCCAGCGTGGCGCAGGCCTACCCGTCACAAGCCATCACCGCGCTCAACGCCACCGGTTATGTGGTGGCGCAACGCAAGGCATCCATCGCCTCGAAAGCCACCGGCAGGCTGGAATGGCTGGGCGTGCGCGAAGGCAGCATCGTCAAGCGCGGCGATTTGCTCGCACGCCTGGAAAACAGCGACCTGCAGGCCAGCGTTGATCAGGCCCATGCCAATGTTGCCGCTGCCAAGGCCAGCCTGAAGCAGGCACAGGCCGAGCTGGACGATGCCGGCAACGCGTATCGCCGTGCCCAGGGTTTGCTGGCGCAACAATTCATCTCTTCTGCCGCGTTTGACGAAGCCCAGGCCCGCCTCAACCGCGCCCGTGCCGGCGTAGCCGTGCAGCAGGCCAATATCACCGCAGCCGAAGCTGCACGCACCGCGACGCAGGTGGCGCGCGACAATTCGGAAATCCGCGCCCCGTTTGCCGGGGTGATCCTCACCAAAAACGCCAATGTCGGTGATGTGGTGGCGCCCTTCTCCAGCAGCGCCGAGGCCAAGGCGGCGGTGGTCACCATGGCCGATCTGGAAACACTGGAAGTGGAAGCCGATGTCAGCGAAGCCAGCCTGGCCAAGGTGCGCATCGGCCAGCCCTGTGAGCTGCAATTCGACGCGCTGCCACACACGCGGCTCAAGGGCGTGGTCAACAGCATGGTGCCGGCGGTTGATCGCAGCAAGGCCACAGTCACGTTCAAGATCCGTTTTGTTGAACGCGACCCACGCGTATTGCCGGAAATGAGCGCCAAAGTGGCCTTTCTCACCCGTGAACTGCAGGCCGCGGAACGCACGCCACGCATCACCGTCAATCCGACTACGCTGATCGGCCAGCCGCCACAGCAGCAGGTGTGGGTGGTCAGCGACAATCGCCTGCAGCAGCGCCAGGTGCAAACCGCCGGGCAACTCGGCGACTTTGTTGTCGTCACCAGCGGCCTGAAGCTGGGCGAAAGCGTGGTGCTCAAGCCCGATGCCAGCCTGAAAGCCGGTGCCAGCGTGAAACAGGGCGAAAAATGAGCATTGCCGTTTCGCTGCGCAAGGTGTGCAAAGTCTATCGGCGCGGCGGTGAAACCCTGCCGGTACTGACCGACATCAGTTTCGACATCGAATATGGCGATTTTCTCGGATTGATGGGCCCTTCCGGCTCTGGCAAATCCACCCTGCTCAACCTGATTGCCGGTATCGACAAGCCCAGCAGCGGTGAAATCATTGTCGACGGCACCGATATCGCCGGCTACAACGAAACCGAGCTGGCCAACTGGCGTGCCGGCCATATCGGCTTCATTTTCCAGTTTTACAACCTGATGCCGGTGCTGACGGCGCTGGAAAATGTCGAATTGCCGCTGCTGCTGACGCGCCTGTCGGCAGCCGAACGACGCGCGCACGCCAAGGCGGCGCTGGAGATGGTGGGCCTGAGTGACCGCAGTGGCCATCGACCCAATGAACTATCCGGTGGCCAGCAACAGCGCGTGGCGATTGCCCGCGCAATTGTCACCGACCCGCAACTGATTGTGGCGGACGAACCCACCGGCGACCTCGACCGCAAATCTGCCAGCGAAATTCTCGATCTGCTCGACCGCCTCAACACCGAACTGGGCAAAACCATCATCATGGTCACCCACGACAGCCGTGCCGCAGAGCGGGCGCACCGGGTGCGGCATCTGGAAAAAGGCGAGCTGTCGAACAACGGCACGCCTGCTGGCGGCGGATAAAGCAGCATGCCGCTGTTTTTTCTGAAAATGGCGCTGCAGAATGCCTTTCGCCATCGTCTGCGGGCATTCCTCACCATTCTCGGCATCGTCATCGCCATTCTCGCCTTCGGCCTGCTGCGCACCGTGGTATCGGCCTGGTATGGCGGTGTCGATGCGGCTTCCGATTCACGCCTGATCACCCGTAACGCCACCTCGCTGGTATTCCCGCTGCCGATCAGCTACCAGCACAAAATCCGCCAGATCGATGGCGTGGAATCGGTGAGCTACGCCAACTGGTTTGGTGGCATCTACATCGACGAACGTAATTTCTTCCCCAATTTTGCGGTGCAGCTGGATAGCTATCTGCCGCTGTATCCGGAGTTTCGCTTCGATCCGGGGCAATACAAGGCGCTGCTGCTGAACAAGCGTGGCTGTGCGGTAGGCGAAAAACTGGCGCGGCGCTACGGCTGGAAAGTCGGTGATGTGATTCCGCTCAAGGGCACGATTTTCCCCGGCAATTACCCGCTGGTGGTCGAAGCCATTTTCAGCGGCACACGCAAAAATACCGACACCAATCTGCTGCTGTTCCACTGGAGCCACCTCAACGATCGCATGGAAAAGCTGTTTCCCCGCCGCGCCAACAATACCGGGGTATTCGTGATTGGCATCAGCAACCCGGCGCAGGCGGCCGAGATTGCCCGGCATATCGACGGCGAATTCCGTAATTCGCTGGCGGAAACCCTCACCGAAACCGAAAAAGCCTTCCAGCTGAGCTTTGTGGCCATGACCGAAGCCATCGTCGTCGCCATTGAGGCGGTCGCTTACGTGGTGATCCTGATTATCATGGCGGTGATGGCCAACACCATGGCCATGGCCGCGCGCGAACGCAGCGGCGAATATGCCACGCTCAAGGCACTCGGGTTTGCGCCGGTGGTAGTCAGCTGGCTGATTGTTGCCGAATCGCTGTTACTGGCGCTGATTGGCGGCAGCATCGGCATCACGCTCACCTTCCCGGCCACCGCCAGCTTCGGGCAGGCGCTGGACAACATATTCCCGGTGTTCAATGTCACTACCGCCACTTTATGGCTGCAAGCCGGCGCGGCATTACTGGTGGGAGTGATCGCCGCCATCGTGCCGGCAATCCAGGCAGCAAGGGTTAACATTGTTAACGGCCTGCGTGCCGTGGGGTGAAATTTGTTTCATATCAGCAAACCCCGTCAAACAGATATCTCCCTGCCGATCAAGGGTCAATAAATCCATACAAAACAACTGAATAATGACTCGAATATATTCATTGGCTTTTCATTAAATGCTGATAGAATCTGCGCCAATTCAAATAAGCAGGCTAAACCCGGATTTAGAGCTTGGCGCGGACCGCCTGATGTTCTTTACTGGTAGAAAGCAGGATCAAGGAGACAAAATGGCTTGGATTAAATCAGTAGCAGCAGCAATCATGGTTTGTTCATCCGGCTTGGCTGCAGCAGATGCAGCATTGACGGAAAAGGCGTTGATCGGCAACTGGGAATGCGAGTTTGCGTTCAAGGTGGGCGACAAGTTTATCGTTAATTTCAGTGGCGACAAATTTTCCATGAAGCTGACCAGCGAAACCGTTGACGGCAGCTATACCGTTAGCGGCGACAGCCTGCAACTGAAGCCGTCCAATGCGGCCAAAGCCGCTCTGGTAGCTGATCAGATGCCTGCGAAGATTTTCCAGTACAGCGAACCGGCAGAACTGGTGCTGGGTGATGGCACCCCGGAAACCTACTGTAACAAGAAATAAAAGCTCACTGCATACACAAAAACGGCGCACTCGGCGCCGTTTTTTATGCCTGCCCTGCAAGCCTTGCCGGATGCGGCTTGCAGGGCAGGCTACAAGGCACAACCAGACTGCCTTACAGGCCTGCCAACTGCAAGCGGTTGGCATGCTGGCGATACAGTGTGACCGGGCTGGTTTCGAACAGATGCACAATGCCGAAGAAGCCGTTGACTTCGTCCAGGTGATTCATCTTGTAATCCACCCGGATCACCTGACCCAGTTTCTGCGAACACGCGGCCACCAGACCATCATTGGCCTCACCATGCGCCAGCGACAAGATGCCGATGCCTGCATCCAGCGGATCCAGCACATTGGTGATCGCCGAACTGCCGCCCCAGGAATAATACCGTACCCCCTTGACCAGGCTGGCACCGCTGCCACAACTGGTGGTGGGCACACCAGCCGGATATTTGGCGTTGAATTTGGCCAGGCCTGGCGTTGTCAGGCTGTCGAGTGCGGCAATGGTGTTCTGGCTCAGGCTGCTGGTGCCGGTGGCAAAAGTCAGCAGGCTGGTGAAGGCATTGGCCACCTGGGCAGCCACGGCTTCGGAAACAGTACCGGCCGGCGCTACCTTGCGCACGATATCCGCCACTTTCGAGCCCTTGTTGACACCACCCACGCTGGTGACGGAAGCGACCAGATCCGGACGCACTGCGGCCACATAACGTGCAGTTGGCGAGCCCTGGCTATGGCCGATGATGTTGACCTTGCTGGCACCGGTTTGCGCGAGAATGCGCTTCACTTCGGCCAGCAGCTGTTCTCCGCGGACTTCATTGCTGTTGGCGGCAGAAACGGTGCTGACAAATACTTTGGCACCGTCTTTGCTCAATTCGCCGGGAATCTTGTAGAAGTAGTCTGCGCCAAGAAAATTATTGAAGCCGAAAATGCCGTGTACCAGCACAATCGGGTATTTCGTCTGGGTGTAGCCAGCGGCCAGCGCCGGTTGACTCAGTGCCAGCGAGCACGCAACCGCGCCCGCCCCCAGCAACAGGGTGCGTTTCATGGAGATTCTCCTCTTTTATATGTTTTCGAACTTTTTTGGCGTGGCTTGGCCACTAATTCAGACTAGAATGTTCGCTTTGGAAAGTAAAGAGCAAATACTCTAGCAAGAGGTTAAACCAATTCGGAGGCAAAGCGCCGGTACAACGCGTTTGGCCAGCAAAGTGTTCGGATCAGAAAAAAGCCAGAAGAAGCCAGAAGAAACCAGACACCTGCCGCGCGGGCCTCGGCAGGCATATTGGCAGTAGCTCAGGCCTGCAGCCCCAGCTCGGCGGCATGTTGATTGCAGAACTGAACGCCCGCCTCATAACCAACCTGATACAGGGTGTTGAGATTGGAGCTGGACCAGTCGAGCACATCCGGCAACTGATCGACCGGGACGCTGCTCATCAGCGGCACTTTCAGCAGTTTGCGCTTGGGCTGACCATTGCCATCACGATTGTGCTGGTATTCAAACAGTTTCAGGTCATCACGGGCCACTTCCACCAGCGGCGTGATGATCGACAGCACCCAGGCATCGTACAGATCACGTGGTTTGCGCAGCAGGGTTTCCGAGCCGAGGATATCGAACACGACGATGGTCTTGATATCGGTTTCACAGCCGGGATTGGCCTTATCGTCGTTCACCAGCGCCTTGAAGTTGAGGCAATCGATGGCGGCACCTTCGATATAGTCATCTTCGCCGAGGCGATAGGGAGGGTAAATGAAGGGGAACGACAAGGCGGCACGGAAATGCTCGGGTGTGATCTGCCGTTTGTCGAAAATATCCATGCGTCGCTGTGTCAGGTTATAGGCATTGATATAAAAAGCCGGTGCCAACTGGGCAATCTCCTCGAAATCAATCAGCTGCTCGACAAATGGCACATGCGCACACAAGCCCAGGCTCTGGTTGCTGAGATCACTCGGGCAGAGTGTTGCCCACATAAACTGCAGCCAATCGGCCGCCAGCCGGTTGAGCGTACTGTTGTTGCTGTGCGCCAGCACCTGCTGCACAAACGGATTGGCCGCCAGCAGATCGCGATACATGTCGGCGGCGGTGCCAGGTTTGTTGAATACCTTGAAGTTCACCGGAAAAGCTCGATACAGCAAATCCGCCACACCCATTTCACGCGTGTGTGCCAGCGCCTGTACGGCATTGCCCTGCTTTGGCGCCAAGTACAACAAGCCGATCAAGGCACCGGCGCCAGAGGTGGAAATCACATCAAATTCGACGCGGCGCTCGGCAAATGCTGCCAGCGCACCGGCCATCAGCGTTGCATTGGGTGCGCCCCCACCCAGCACCAACGCGAGCTTTCCCTTGCCTGCTTTCTTTGTTGCTATCTCAGCCTCCAGCTTTGTCGGATAGAATGGTTGCAGCATAGACGACCGCAAACCAAATGCCGCTCCCCTATCACTACATTTTTCGCAATCTGCTGACACGCAAGCTGACCACCGCACTTACGGCTGGCGGCATGGCGCTGGTAGTGTACGTGTTTGCCACGGTACTGATGCTGGAGGCGGGCCTGAAACAGACACTGGTGGCTACGGGCAGCGACGATAACGTGACCGTGATCCGCCAGTCATCACAAACCGAAGTGCAGAGCAGCATCGAGCGCAGTCAGGCCAGCATTGTCGAATCCAGCCCGGAGATCGCCTATCTGCAGGACGGCCGCAAAGCCATCAGCAAGGAAGTGATGGTGCTGGTCACGCTGCCGAAAAAAGCCGGCGGCGCACCTTCCAATGTCGCTATTCGAGGCAGTTCTGATATCGGCGTGGCGATCCGGCCACAGATCCACCTCAGCCAGGGGCGATTATTCCGCGCCGGCAGTAGTGAAATCGTGGTTGGCCGTTCGATTGCCGAACGCTTTGCCAACGCAGGGCTGGGGCAAACACTGCATTTTGGCCAGCGCGACTGGATCATCGTTGGAATCGTCGACGCCGGCCGCACCGGCTTCAATTCGGAAATCTGGGGCGATGCAGAACAGATGATGCAGGCCTTCCGTCGCCCGGTGTATTCCGCCATCACCTTTCGCCTCAGCGACAGCGAGCGCTTCGAGGCACTGCAGCACGCCATCGGCAACGACCAGCGGCTGACACTGGAAGCCAAGCGGGAAACCCGGTTTTATGCCGAGCAGTCGGAAATGATGGCCAAGTTCATCAAATACCTGGGCATGGCGCTGTCGGTGATTTTTTCGCTGGGCGCCATCATCGGCGCCATGATCACCATGTATGCCTCGGTTTCCAACCGTGTTGCCGAAATCGGCACGCTGCGGGCATTGGGATTTCAACGCCGCACGGTGCTGACGGCTTTTCTGCTGGAAGCGCTATTGTTGTCGAGCATCGGCGGGCTGATCGGATTACTGGCAGCCTCTTCGATGCAATGGCTGACAATTTCAACCATGAACTGGCAAACCTTTTCCGAACTGGCTTTCAGCTTTACCCTGACGCCCGGCATCGTGCTCGATTCACTGCTGTTTGCCCTGCTGATGGGCTTGATCGGTGGCGTATTGCCCTCCTTGCGCGCCGCACGCCTGAATATTGTTGACGCATTGCGTGCCGGCTGATGCCAATCTGGCGCCAACCGCCAGATTCAGCAAAATAAAGGTAAACCATAACTTGAAAACGGGATTTTTTCAGCGCAGAATAGAGTAGTTACTCAATTGCATTTAAACACATGGAACCGGAACCACAAAAAATCGAACCGGAGGAGGAAAACATGCCAAACGGCTCTGATATTCGCCTGAAGATCAAGGCACAGGAATCCGCCATTGCCGAACTATGCCGAAAATACTGGCTGGTATCCAGTCCACCGCATTTTCAGTACTCGGTCGAGGAACTGGCAGAGGATTATGGTCTCGACGTAAAGGCCATTCACAAGGTTGTTGGGCAGAACTGCACCGCAACGGGTGAATTCACCCAGTGCGCGGTTTGTGGTGTGAAGATTGTCTACCGTAATCGCACCACCTACAAACAGGTAAAAAGTTATCTGCTAAATGAATGGGTGTGCCGCGACTGCTACGACAAACGCGTCTGAGCCAAACCAGCAAGCAGCAAAAAAGCCGTGACAGATATCACGGCTTTCTTTATTGCCCGGCACCAACCTGTGGCGGCAGAAAACAAAAAGCCTTTTCCGCAGGGAAAAGGCTTTTAATCTGTTCTTTGCGCAGTGCTTATTTCAGTTTGGTTTCTTTGTAAGCAACGTGTTTACGCGCTACCGGATCAAATTTCTTGATCTCCATTTTTTCTGGCATGGTGCGCTTGTTTTTAGTAGTGGTATAGAAATGACCTGTACCTGCGGTCGATTCCAGTTTGATTTTCTCACGCATGATCGTGTTGCCTCTTCAGATAAGCGTCTAGTTAGATTTCACCGCGTACGCGCAGATCGGCCAAAACAGCATCAATGCCGTTCTTGTCGATAGTGCGCAGGGCTGCATTGCTTACGCGCAGACGAACCCAGCGGTTTTCGCTTTCAACCCAGAAGCGGCGGTATTGCAGATTCGGCAAGAAACGACGTTTGGTCTTGTTTTGTGCGTGGGAGACGTTGTTCCCCACCATCGGCGCTTTACCGGTAACTTGGCATACTCGAGCCATGATATCGACTCCCAATTCGGAAAAAGGCGTATTTATAACATAAGCCCGGGTCCGGCTCAAGCATCAATCCGGTATTATTGGCAAATCAATGCTGGTCGCGCTGGATTTTTACCACAGGCGGGCGGATTTCCCCATTCTGCCACTCGTCTCCAACCCGCAGCCGGCCACGCTTGCCATCCGGCAGCAACAGCTCGGCGCCGTCATTTGTGGCACGCTGCGCCGATGTGCTCTCCGCCTTGCCATCATTCAGCCACAGCGTGGCGTGTTTGCTGCCGGTGGCACGCACGACACCACGCAATTTAATGCCGGCAGGCGCACCGGCTTCGGTCTGTTTATCGGCGCCAGCGGCAGGAAACTGGCGCAGGTCAATCATGCGCCGTTCGGCCGGGGTATAGAATAACCGGCCCAGTTCATCCGCCGCATTTGCGCTCAGCGATACCAGCATCAACAACAACACCAGACGTTTCATTGCACACCTCCCTCTGCAGCACCCTCTGGCGGTGCAGCAGCAGGCGCCCCCTGGCGCAGGGTTACCCACTCGATCAGGCACTGGCTTTGCAACGGTGCCGCCACCCATTCCTGCTGCTGTTGTTCCAGTTTTTCCCGGCGGATTTCACATTGGCGCAACAAATGCAGCCCGCGCGCCTCCTGATCCAGACGCGCCAGCACTTGCAGCAACTGAGCCTCATGCGCAGTCATAAAGCTCAGCTGCATGCGACTGGCAAACACCCGCATGCCTTCCGGCACATCTGGCACAAAATCCAGCGGTCGCTGTGAGTCGACGCGATATTTCAATTTCATTTGCGGATACTGGTTGCTGATGTTGGTCAACACCTCCACCCACTGCAAGCGATCTTCCTCGCCGATCACCCCTTTGGCCAGCAATTGGCGATACGCAGTAGCGTAACGTTCGAAATCCTGGCGGTCCTGCAGCATCATCTCCGCTTCGGCCTGTGCCTGCTGCAGCGTCTGACGGGCCTGCTGCTGCTTGAGCTGAGCCTGATCCAGGTAAAACCATGCAGCCACAATACAGCCCAGCGCCATTGCAACCGCCACACCAAACAACATGACCTGGCGACGAATCAGCGCAAACTCACCGTTTTGCAGTTGCCAGTTGTTCATTGCCCCCCCTCCACCGGCAATGGGCGCACCAGCAACAGTTCGAAATCGGTGTGCTCCTGCTCACGCCCCTGTCGCAACTGTTCCAGATCAATAGTCTGGCTCGGTTTGATATCGATTGGCAATTTCAGCTGCCTGACCTGGGCGGCATTGTCGCGCGCCCATTGGCCGGCAAATTGCTGGATGGTATCCAGCGCAAAACGGTAATTATCGGTAAATGGCTGCACCGTGCCGCGCACGCGCACCAGCTCGTTACGCCTGATCGGGCCGGCATCACCGCTAGGGGCCGCTTCCGAGCCATCGCCTGCCGCAGGCACGGTATCGGCCACGCCAGCCTGCTGTTGCGTACCCTGCGCAGGGGTATCGGTCACAAATGATTCGTCGGTGCTGACGGCCCAGGCGATCTCGCTCAGGTGTAATGCCTCATAACGGCTCAGCAACTGGCTCAAATGCAGCAGTTGCTGAGTCATGGATGGCCAGCGTTGCTGCGCCAGATCGATACGGTTGACGGCCTGCCTCATCACCGCCGGCGAGGGAAGATCGCTCACCGGCAAGACATTCTGCTGTTTCTGGCGTTCGGCACGCTGCGCCTGGCTGAGCAGTATCTGTGTGGCGGAAGCCGTTTCCTGGCTTTGCTGCAGCAACCATGCAGCCGTCACCCCCCCCAGCAAAACAACCAGCACCGAGGCAAAAACCAGCCCCCTGCCCAGTTGCCAGAGCCAGAAATGGCGACGCCGTGCAGGCGGCGCGTAGTGGTTACGCCGACCACGTTTTGCCAGTAGCTGCAACAGCAATTCTGCAACGCTGATCGACCCCGGGTAATGCAAGCGCAAGGCGGCAGCCACATCCTCAAGCGCCATAAAGTGAAAATCAATGCCCTCGCTGCGGACACACGCCTCCTGCAAGCGCTCCCGGTTGTCCGCATGGCACAAGACCAGCGTGCTCAATACGTCATCCCGCCCCAGCAAGCGCAAGCTGGCCAGATATTGTCGGGTGCGCCGGCTTTCAGCGATGATTTTCGGGCCGAGCTCTGCTTCATCCACATCCTGCAAGGCAGTCAGGCGGCTGAATTTGAGCTCGCCATTCTTGTAGTAACTCTGTCGAATTCCGCTGCCGGCCTCTTCGGTCACCAGCAACACGTGTTCGGCGTCGGGATTGAAGCGTTTGACCACGCTCACGCACAACAAAGCCATCGAGCACACGGCTGCCAGCGGCACCTGACGTCGCTGCAGGCAATTCAGCCAGCCGTCCACCAGCTCGTCATTGAGCAGGCCGGAAAGCAGCACGCGATCATCACGGCGGCCATCCGGCTCACGCCCCTGCAGCCAGGCATTGCTGTAGTGGCTGCCGCGAAAATGCTGCTGCCGCTTGCGCGCCAGCAGGGCCTTGCGATCCCTGCCATACACATGGGGAATGGTTTCGGTATGGAAATCCTCCTCCACCACATCCAGCAGCACGTAATGAGGAATCCGCGCAAACCCGGCAATCAGTAAATCAAAAGCCGCACGCCCCTCGGGCGTAGGCTGAAAGCGGCCAAGCAGGGAGAGGGTACGACGACGCCAGCCATAGGCAGCCAGGCTGTCGTTACTGATGAACAGAAGGATTTTTGCCGGTTGCGCCGCCATTACTTGATCTTTGTCATCAGGTCAAAAATCGGGCCAAGGATCGATACCATGATGATTGCCATCAATCCACCCAGAATCACGGTCAGAACCGGTTCGATCATCACCTGCAGCTTTTCGATCGACTCCCTGACGTCCCGATTGTAGAAGTAGCAGATATTCTGCAACGATTGATCCAGCTGGCCGGTGCTTTCGCCCACCTTGAGCATGCGTACCACCAGCTTGGGAAACATCTCCACCGATTCAAAACCGGCAGCAATGCCGGCACCCTCACTGATCTGCTGCTGTGCGCGGGCAATGGCGCGTTCGATTTTTTTGTTGTGGACGATGCCTTCGCAGATTTTCAGCGCATCCAGCACCGAAAT
>JACCDG011063319.1_pt1 | contig 13382 bp, 9 predicted proteins | sample 7442471 | NCBI WGS metagenome assembly JACCDG01 (sample SAMN15323444, study PRJNA562643) | freshwater metagenome | isolation source: river surface water | place: USA:Blue River Watershed | collected 2017-08-17 | reverse complement strand
CTTGCTTTCGTGTACTCATATATGACGACGTCGGTAAAAAAACCGGAAGAATTTTCGATCTCACAAGTTGCTGAACAAATTAAACGAGAAGAGGTCAAAGAATTAGTGATAAAGGGAGCAACACTTGAAATTTACTACAATGATGAGACACGGGTGCAAGGGATTTCAAAAAAAGAAAACGATGCTGCAATTACCGAAACCCTTACCAATTTAGGTGTCACTATTGATCAGATTTCAAAAATAGCAATTAATGTGCAGAATGAAACCGGATTTAAATTCTGGCTCTCCAATCTTGCGCCATTTTTGTTTCCACTCATCCTCCTTGGATTTATTATCTGGTTCTTCACTCGTTCAGTGAAGGGTGCAGGTATGCAAGCCTTAAACTTTGGCTCATCAAAAGCCCGAGTGATTGACCCTAATGATCAGTCGCAAAAAGTTACCTTTAAAGATGTTGCAGGTGCTAAAGAAGCAAAACAAGAACTTGAAGAAATTGTTGATTTTCTCAAGAATCCAAAAAAGTTTCTTGATATTGGGGCACAGATTCCGAAAGGAGTCATGATGATGGGGGCACCTGGTACCGGAAAGACACTCTTAGCACGAGCCGTTGCAGGCGAGGCAGGTGTGCCATTTTTCTCAATTTCAGGAAGTGAGTTCGTTGAGATGTTTGTGGGTGTAGGAGCGAGTCGTGTGCGAGATCTCTTTAGTATGGCAAAGAAAGCTGCTCCAGCAATTATCTTTGTAGATGAAATTGATGCAGTTGGTCGGGTACGTGGGACTGGAGTAGGCGGGGGAAACGATGAACGTGAGCAAACACTCAATCAAATCTTGGTTGAGATGGACGGGTTTGAACCAAACGAAAAGGTTGTGGTGATGGCAGCAACGAATCGTCCTGACGTACTTGATCCGGCGCTCCTTCGCCCAGGACGATTTGATCGTCGTGTCACCATTGATCTTCCTGATCGTGATGATCGACAAGCAATTCTTGAAGTACACGCACGAAAGAAGCCACTTCAAGAAGATGTGAATCTTGGTGTGATCGCGCAGCGTACCCCAGGCTTTTCTGGTGCTGATCTTTACTCACTCATGAATGAGGGGGCAATCCTCGCCGCTCGTGAAGAGCGGAAGAAGGTAGGACAGTTTGACCTTATTCGTTCCATTGAAAAAGTAATGCTCGGTCCTGAGCGAAAGAGTCATGTGCTCAGTCGACGTGAACGAGAGATTACTGCATACCATGAAGCTGGGCACGCACTCGTGGCGTCTGTCCTCCCATATGCTGACCCTGTGCAAAAGATTTCTATTATCTCTCGCGGACGCGCTGCAGGGTACACACTTAAGCTTCCAGACGAAGATCGACGTATGCAATCAAAGAAGGAGTTCTTAGATGATATTGCAATGACGCTTGGAGGGTACGTGACTGAAGAAATGATTTTTGATGACCTTACGACAGGTCCTTCAAATGATCTTCAAGTTATTGCAAACTTGGCGCGTGACATGGTCACGAAGTATGGGATGAGCGACAAGCTCGGACCCGTTGCGCTCGAAGGTACCGGAGGACGTCTCATTGGGGGCGGCATGAGCGAAGATCGTGGATACTCACTTGAAATTGCAAAACAAATTGATGATGAGGTTGCTCATATTATTGAGACAGGGAAGAAGCGTGCAAAAGAAATATTGGTGAAGCACCGTACAGCACTTGATGCGGTTGCCAAGCGACTTCTTGAGGTAGAGACACTTGAGCGTGAGGAGTACGAAGCCATCCTTAAGACCGAAGGAGTAAAGATAGAGGATGCATATAAAGACATGCGTGAAAAAGAAGAGCGAATGGGTGACCCTACAAAAGCACTCGAGATCACACCGGACACAGACGTACTCATGGGAAAGCAGTAACCATATTCAAAACCCCGCGCCACAGGCGCGGGGTTTTGAATCATAGATATACACACCATACACTTTTAGTGCGCACGCGTAGTGGTATAAATAACGTATTGGAGGTCGTCCCACACGGGACGACCTTTCTGTATTTATATAAAATAAAAATAGTATGTATCAATCTTTAGTATCAGGAACACACAAAGCGTTAGTTATTCTTGGATTCTTGTTGGCTGCAGCGATTGGAAGTTTTTTCTTTATACATCCTGCGTATGCAGAGACAGGAGAGAGTACGTCTAATAAAAGTTTGCCAATACTTCTCCAAAGTACGCAGCTCGTACTAGAGTCGGTGAGTAACAAAATCGCTTCAGATGAAGCTTTGGTGATGACGAAAACTACTGCAGTGGATCCTCAAATAGCGTCCCTCATGGCGTTACTCCAGCAATTGATTGAGATATATACTAAATTACTTGCGGCGCAGGGGCAGACTGTACCTGGTATAGAGTATCCTACGTACGGCGATGACACTCCTTCAAGTGATGACTATGCAGAACTTCACGCTTATATTAAAGACGAAGCCTACGGAATGAATAATAATTCAATTGAGTTTCAATTGTCGCTAGATGTTACTGCAGGAGATGATGACGTCTATTTTGATTCGAATGCTCTAGGTAAATTCTATCAGGTGTATAAAGATGGAAAGTTATATTCGTACGAAAAGATGAATGTTGTGGAGAATATTATATCTGACGCTAAAAAAGTTTCTGACTCTTATAATACTCAGTTTTATCGCGTACGGGAGGGGGAAACAAAAAATTTTCTAATTACAGTGAATCTATACCCAAGCGAAGCCGGTTCATATAAATTATATAGTTCAGGTATTCAGTATCGAAATGTCCCGAAAGGTCTCTCTACAGGAATCACATACAGTTTTGATTACACAACAGACTCAGTGACATGGAAGAATACTAGTAATACTGTTCAAGCATCTATACAAAGTATTACCGATAGCGAAAACCCAATAATCAGCGGAACCGCACACGGGACAAAGGTGGTAGGTTTCTCAATTGGTAATGGTGACAAAGTGTATGGTAGTGGCAATATTTCTGTTGTGAATGGTAAATGGTCACACAAAGTTAGAACGGATCTTAATGCTGGAGAATACGAGGTAATTCTATATATTAATAATACTGAGTATGCGCGGAAACAATTTGAAGTTGGAGAAAATGAAACGATCGCTCCAACCATGTCACTTACAGTGAGTCCTGAGGTGATTACTGAAGGTCAGTCAGCTACCATCACATGGTCATCTGAAAATACAAATTTTTGTTCTACTGGTGACAAAATGGATTCAAACGGAGCTCTTATTTATGGGCCACTATTTGAAAATAAAACTGTAACAGTAACATGTTACGGTAACGGCGGTTCCGTTTCAAAGTCAGTAACCATTATTGTTGAAGAACCTAATTCCGATGATATGTCGGATGTTGCACCAAGTATGAACAGAATGAGCTGTGCAAACCCACTAAAGACTGGTCTCGCAGACGGTGCTCTAGCTTGCTATGGCGTATGGGACTACGGAGGTGATTTTGGGAATGATGAAAATATGTGTGGGAATGATGGTCAAATAGGATATGCATATTCAAATGGAGGAACAGGATGCAAGATACAAACAAATGCGTGCGCATCAGGTAGTGCGTATGCAGTACAGCTAATTAAAATATCATCAGCGACAAGTGGTACGGTGAAAGATATTGCAAATAGACTCTTGGTTACTGAGGAAGTGTTGCGAGAGGGAATGGTTCAGGTGTGGGAATATCAGTGTATCGATTCAGCAAAAGGTTAAAGATAATTATCAACTCACAAAACCCCGCGTCAGTGACGCGGGGTTTTGTGATATGTGCTACCGACTATGCTTCTCCTCTCGAGTTATCCTTCCGTCCTCCATATAGATAATTCGGTCACAGAGGTGTGTATATTCTGGCTCATGCGTCACCATTACAATTGTTTGACCTTCGGTATTGAGTTTACCTAGTAGCTCGATTACTTGATTCCCTGAAGCGGTATCAAGGTTTGCGGTAGGTTCGTCTGCAAAGAGTATCTTTGGTTTTCCTGACACTGCCCGTGCAATTGAAGCTCGCTGCTGTTCACCGCCGGAAAGTTCTGACGGGAGATTGTCGTATTTACCCTCTAATCCTACTGAGTTTAATGACGTGTCTGCTGTCACTTTTGCATCGTCCCAAGCCATGCCACGCATGAGTAGGGGGACCATCACATTTTCACGTGTACTTAAATCAGGAACGAGTGCATAGTCTTGGAATACGTACCCAAGAGTACGAAGACGAAAATCAGTTTGTTCTCGTTCATTCAGATCGTTTACAGATACCCCATCAACAACGAGTGTTCCCTCGGTAGGGTGATCGAGTACAGAAAGTTGATAAAGGAGTGTTGATTTACCTGCCCCTGACTTTCCCATAATAGCAATGAATTCACCGGATGCGACGGTGATATCAATCCCTTTGAGTACATGCGTAATCAAATCACCAGTACCGAATGATCGATGGATATTGTGCGCCTCAATAATAGGTGTATTCATGTTTGCTTCTATATTACTATATTATTGATGACTCCACAGTTCGAGATGTCCAGCACTTTCCTCTGTGGTGGAGGAAAGTGGGATAGTCCTGAGCATACTATGGTTGGAGGCGTCCAGAAGTTTCCTCTATGGAGGAGGAAACTTGGACGGAAATTCGCAATAGTCGCGGGCGCTCGTTTGCTCATTTCATTTTCTTCCGAGGATGGCATTAAGGGTATTTTCACGCGTGATCAGTTTTGCAGGAAGATACCCAGCAATTAAGGTGATAACAAAAAGGACAATAAATTTATAAAATGTGGTGAGCGGGTCTGCCACAAGGATCCCATCACTGAAAGGGAACTGAATAGGGTTTGCGTCGAAGTATGGGATAAGTACTCCGTAGGTGAGTACCGCTCCAATAAGAGAGCCGCAGAGAGCATAAAATGCTGCCTGCAGCACATATGCTACTTCAATGACATTTGGATCAATTCCTATTCCTTTTAATATACCAATATGACGACGACGCGAGAGTGCATTAATAAATATAATAATAAAAATGGTAATTGAGGCGACAATGATGCCAATTGAGCCTATGAATGTGCCAAGGAGGTTAAATGTATTTTTAATGTCGGCTAAGAATTTTGGGACACTTTCCTCAAAAGTTTGGATTTTTGCATATGTTCCAAAACCGCTTGCAAGTAAGGAATCTTTAATTTGGGCATTTTCGGAAGGGGTGTGCAGCTTCATAACAATCTGGTCGGCATTTTTATCGAGTCTCCCAAAGACGCGTCTAAACTCACGTTCAGGGATGTATGAGTTCAAGTTAACTTCATCAACCTTCGATTCAACGATTCCTTTTACTATAAATTCTTTGGAAATATCACCAACGGTTAATCTGACTGTATCCCCAGGATGTACGTCTTCCACAGTTTCAAAAATGTCACCATACTGAGCTGCGTATTCTTTTAAGTAATACACACCAAGGAGAATGCGCCCTTCTTCTGTTGCGTCGAGGTACTCGCCGTCGATCACAAGATTAGCCAGATTGGTCATGGTTGTTTCTTGTTCAGGATCAATGCCGGTTACTTTTACGCTTGCAACATCTCGTTCTGCTCCGAGATCGCGGCGTTCTTTATAGTTCGCTTCCATTTCGCCTGCACCTTGGTAGCGTACTGAGTAACCTTTTATTTCAGGGTATGCAGAAAGCTCACGCAGGATTGTGGGAGTTTCAAGGATATGTTTTTCTTCATTGCGTGGTGAAATGACGAGGTCACCGTATGCACTCTCGCGCACAGCACGCTCAGATCCCACAATCAATCCTACTAGAATTCCGGATACTGCAATAAGATTGAGAAAAGTGAACATCATCACAAAGATGATAAGAAGTGTCGTCCATTTACTTGCACGCTGAATTTGCCGTAAACCGAGCAAGATACCAATTCGAAGTGCGCGCATACGTTATGGAGCGATAATTACATCGCCTGCGTTTAGTCCGCTAATATGGATGAAGCCATCATTACCGGTAAAGAGTAGCTCAACAGGTACCGCTTTTGTTGATTCACCGTCGGGTACATTCACGAATGTTTGTGTACCGCTTTCATAGGCGTACCGTTTTGGAATGCGAGTTACATTGTCGTGTTGTTCTACAATAATATCAACATCAGCATTCAGACCACTCCTGAGCCAATCAACTGGGGAATCAAGATTAAGCTTGGCTTCGAAGTATGAAACCCCGTCAACCTCTTTTGCAAGCGGGGAAATAAATGTCACCGTCGCAGACAGTGTTTCCGATTGACGTGCATCGAAGATGACCGATGCCTTTTGGCCTACTTGTACGTGTGTGATATCAATTTCGGGAATGAGTGCGGTAAGTGCATACGCATTATCGGACACCATGGTAACAATCGGATTGGTTCCAACCGTTTCGCCAACGACTGGGTCAATATTGGTAACGGTACCTGTGAAAGGTGCTTTGAGTACATGATCAGCAATTTGTGCACTAATGACTTGTAGACGAGCCTCTGCTTGGAGTACACGTGCTTCTTCACGTGCGCGATCTTCATCCCGGGGAAGCGCAGTATCAACAGTCTGATTTTGCTTTGCGAGGATGAGTTCTTGCTCTGCGGCATGGATGGCATTCTTTCTTTGTACGAGAGCGAGATTGTACGCATTGAGATTGGTAGCGTACAGACTGCTTGCAATATTAGGAATTTGTATTTCCCATTTTGAATCGCCATATGTTTCACCCGCACGAAATTGTATGCGTAAACCACATGATCCCAAAGGTGCACCCACATCGGTAAATGCAGAATAGATGCCACTCTCTAATCCTTCAAGTCGATACGAATAACCTGACTGAGCCCGAGACCGGAATACATCTATGGTATACGTTCCCTCATCACATAGATAGGTACCTGAAATGCTTGGAGGGATGCTGCGGGTATTCTTATTTGTGGGATATGCTTCTAAGTCAGAGGATAGTAGTGTGCGATACGCATTCGTGACACGCTCGTCGTTTTCTTTTGTGATGCGGAGTAAATTTTCTTCCGCAATAGCTACGGTAGTTGCTTGTACATCCCGCTCTTCAGGTCGTAACCCAGTGAGCAATTCTTGTTGGTCTGCTTCAGCAATCATTCGTGACGCATACGCATCCTGGTAGTCAGCTTTAAGATCATTATGTACCAATGTCGCAAGGGTTTGTCCTTCAGTTACGACATCACCTTCTTTGACGGTAATTGATTCAAGTATGCCTCCTCCAGGGAAGGCGAGTTCAGCACTCCCCACAGCATCTACTGCACCTGAGACCGAGATCACCTGCTTTACGGTACCCTCCGTTACCTTGTCCGTTGTCCATTCAGGGGTAGTATCACGTTGTAAAAAAAATATGCTCACACTGAGTATGAGTCCTATAAGAAAGACAATAGAGACGATCCGGGAACGAACAAATTTTTTCATAACAGAATTATAGCAAGTAATAGTCCTTCAGTCGTGGAAACAGCTGTGAGTGTTCAGAATGAGAATCATCTTCGGGTAGCTTGTATTTGAGCCGTTTAACATTTGAATAGGTGACAGTAACGAGAATACAAAAACCTCTGATATTCTTCAGAGGTTTTTGCATGTTTTCTCTCTCTTGGACTTGAACTGTGATCCCAGAGGTCTATGAAATTCAAAACTTAGTCCGTCCTCTTGGATTGACCTAGAATATAAGGAGAGTTAACGACTATATATTCGGAAATACTCCTGTGGTGCTAACCAAGGACCACCCTGGTCTATGAAATTCAAAACTTAGTCCGTCCTCTTGGATTCGAACCAAGGACCCCAGAGGTATAAGCTCTGTGCTCTAACCAACTCCCTATCGTCTCATAAATATTGACGATTCGCAGAGCGATCGGGAAAAACATGAAGTAGTTCATGTTTTTCAGCTCGGCTACCAAACATATACACAGAAGATGCTTGTTAAAAAATTCTTTGTCCGCCCGCTTGGACTTGAACCAAGGACCACCGAGGTATAAGCTCGGCGCTCTACCAACTGAGCTACAGGCGGACAAAGGATTCTTTAAAATCCACACTCATACAAAATTTACTCGTTTTTGTCATGTATCCCTGAATGGAGGAACATCAAAACTATAGCGCAATAGGATAGGGAAGACAAATAGCGGCAGGACGCCGTTTTTCCCAAAAGGTCAAAGAAAGGCAGTTATGTAAAGCGCACTTGACAAAATTTTTAAGCGTATGTAAACTTAACTTTACATTATCAATTAAATCAAATATGTCATTTACCATACGTAATACAATAGCTTTGCTACGAAATAAGCAAAAAGTCACTCAAGAAGAACTTGCAGAGGCTGTCGAAGTGTCGCGACAGACGATCATTGCCCTTGAGAAGGGGAATTATGTCCCGTCACTCGTATTAGCACTCAGAGTAAGTAATTTTTTTAGAAAACCAATTGAAAAAATTTTTAATTTAGAAGAAGAAAGTGATACATAAAGTATGAAAAAACTTATTGAAGCATTAAAGAAAGAGGCACAGATGGAGTATTTAATGGTGCTGACGGCAACGTTCATATATTTGTATTTCGTATACAGTGAAGCCCTGGGTCCATTTATAGGTTCTTCTTTTGTGATCATGATGGGGATAATCCCAGATCCTTATTTTCCAATACTGATATCGATATGCATTGCAACTATACTTGCTGTCCCGATATATTTTATAGCAAGACGTGATGAGAATGTATTAGATCTCACACAAAAAGACGAACGCGAACTTCAGCACGAATATGCAATCTCACATACTGGCTACCGGGTCCTCGTTACCCTTATTGGAATCTATTGGTTTTGGTTTGATATGCTAAATCCGTGGTTATTGGGAATTATTGCCATGACGTTGTTGTTCCGACTTGGTCATCGCTTGATTTTGGAATATAAAGGATAAATAAGTATGATTTTACGAGTAACTCCCGGTGTTCGCTGATGTATAGGTGTTTGTTACTCCATATGGAGCTCCTTGCTTAGGACTGAGATTTTATCACGTATAAGTGGATACTCATGGAGTTCTGGGTCATTCGCGATGAGAGTCTGCGCTTCAGTACGAGCTGCTTCCACCATCTTGATATTTTTAATAGCTTCCATCCCGAGGTCCGTGAGCCCCCATTGTTTCATACCGTAGAGCTCACCACTGCCGCGAAGGGTGAGGTCGTATTCAGCAAGTTCAAAACCATTCTTCGCAGTAATGAGTGCCTTGAGTCGTTCCATCGTTTTTCCACTTTTTCCTTGAGCATCTTTGGATGTTACTGCAAAGCAATACGCTTGGTCTGTGCTCCGAATCACTCTCCCTCGTAATTGGTGGAGTTGCGAGAGACCAAACCTCTCTGCCCCTTCAATAATGATGTTGGTGGCATTAGGAACGTTTACACCCACTTCGACAACAGAGGTAGCAACGAGTATATCAATTGCATGCGCGAGAAATTGTTCCATAACCCGTTCCTTTTCAACAGGTTTCATTTTGCTGTGGAGGATGCCAATGCGAGCTTTTTTAAACACCTCTTTCTTGAGACGCTCTGCCTCTTGCTTTACCGATTTTAAGATGAGTGCATTTTCTTGTGTTGGATCAGGTTCATCGATACGTGGACAAATGACATACGCTTGTCTTCCGAGTGCAAGTTCATTCCGTACATGCTCATAGACAGACTCAATATTACTCGGCGCAACGAGTTTCGTAATAATTGGTTTTCGTCCCTTGGGCATTTCGTCGAGGAGTGTGATATCAAGGTCCCCATATACAGTAAGGGCAAGGGTGCGGGGAATTGGAGTTGCGGTCATAGAAAGGAGGTGCGGCATGCGCGCATCTTTCTTTGCAAGGGCACGTCGTTGGGATGTTCCGAAGCGATGTTGCTCATCAATAATGACATGTGCCAGATGTTTGAAGGCAACTGATTTATAGATGAGTGCATGTGTACCGATCAGTATTGGAATTTCGCCACTTTTCACCCATTTCAACAGTTGTGCTTTTGAAATTTTAGTTGGTTGTGTAGGGTTGCTTTTTGAAGGAAATTTCATGCATCCACTCCCCGTGAGTAGACCAATTTGAATGGGAAGATGTTTGAAGTACTGAATGAATGATTCAAAATGTTGCTTTGCAAGAATTTCAGTTGGTGCCATGTATGCCACTTGAAGATTTCCATACTCGAGTTTTTTACCGATTCCTTCAGGGGGGCGAGATGTGGCTACAGCGTATGCTGCAGTTGCTGCAACAGCAGTCTTTCCACTCCCCACATCTCCCTCAAGCAGGCGTGACATTGGATGCAAGCCACTGAAATCCTTAAGAATAGCGGCTATTGCTGTATGCTGCGCACGAGTCAGTGGGAAAGGGAATCGTTCAGTAAATGCCTCAATGTGTTTCGGGTCAGTATTGAATTGATAACTTGTTGCAACATGAATTTGTGCACGTTCTCGTGCTTTTGCTGTCTGGATATAAAAAACTTCTTCAAACGCAAATCGCTTTCGTGCACTTTCAGCATGCTCAGCTTTCTTTGGAGTATGTATCCATATAAGTGCAGTATTGAGCGTGGGGAGGTGGTATCGTGCAAGGATGTCTTCGGGAATAGGATCATGAATCTTTTCAAGAATGCCCGCACTGAAACATTTTTGCACCGTATGAAAAAACCACTTTGAGGTTACTCCTTTTGACTCTCTATAGACGGGGTAGATTGTTTCGTCTAAGTTCTCAGTATTACTAAAAATTGAATCGTGACGATCAATGGGGAGACTTTCAAGTTTTTCAATCTCGGGATTTGCTAAATATAATTTATCGTCACTCCCCGTTACTTTGCCGGCGAGTTTGACATACATGCCATCAGTTAACATTTTTGCAATATAGGGCTGATTGAACCACATTATTTTTATTCGCGCAGTTCCATCTTCCACCCACCCTTCCGCAATAGGGACGCGGCTTTTCCATGCTTTACGTGTCTTAAGCCCGCCAATTTTTCCATACACAACAGCATCCTGCCCCTTTTCAAGAGTCCCTACTGACTGGATGGAAGAGATATCCTCGTATCGTTGTGGGAGATGAAGTAAGAGATCAAGTACGGTATGAATGGAAAGTCGCTTGAGTGCAGATTGATGTACAGTATCAATACGAAAATGTGCGGTTAGAAGGTCGTGGGGTTGCATACATATATAGTATCAGAAAATGAATATACAGAGGATTTATGCGTAACCTTGCGCTGGCTCCTTCTGTTGTATAGAATGGATATGTGAGCAATGTTGCTTTCATATCAGGTCCGTGTACACCTTCCTTTTTTGGAAAGTACATAATTGCAGTTCTTTGTGAATGATCGGAATAGGGCTTGACCCGCAATCCTCGGCTTGCTAGCGCAATGCCCCGAGTACTGAATTTTAGGCCCACAGCCACTTGTTTGGAAATCCTTGTTCCTTATCCACCCATTTTGAGAAAAACCGAGCTTTGCTTGGTTTTTTTGATTTCTGCGGACGCTGTGCACAATAGGCCTGTATTACTGATGGTACAATACTCATATTGTTAATATTTTTTGTATATCTTTTATGAAGAACACACCCATGAAAAATTCGAACACGAAGAAAGTGACTGTGCAGAAAGTGGTGAAAAAAGATTATGCAAAAATGGCGCTCCAACTCCATAAGAAGTTGCATGGAAAAATTGAAATGGTTTCGAAGCAAAAACTGTTGACGAGGGATGATTGGAGTACGATGTACACACCAGGTGTGGGTGCGGTGTCGAGCTACTTGGCGACACATCCAAAAGAAGCTAGAAATTACACCATCAAACGCAATACCGTTGCGGTGATTAGTGATGGTTCAGCAGTCTTAGGTCTAGGTAATATTGGTCCTATAGCTGCACTCCCTGTGATGGAGGGGAAGTGTGCAATTTTAAAAGAGATGGCAGGAGTTGACGGATTTCCAATAGTACTTGATACACAAGATACCGAACAAATTATTCAAACGATCAAAAATATTGCCCCTGGGTTTGGAGCCATTAATCTTGAAGATATTAGTGCCCCTCGTTGTTTTGAAATTGAGGAACGGCTGAAGAAAGAATTAGATATCCCGGTCATGCATGACGATCAACACGGTACCGCGATTGTAGTACTTGCGGGTCTTATTAATGCAGCGAAGGTGGTAAAGAAAAAATTCAATGAATTGAAAGTGGTCGTGGTGGGTGCAGGTGCAGCTGGGCGAGCAGTCACTCTTTTGTTGAAACAGGCAGGTATTCTCAATATTATCGTGACTGATAGCGCTGGCGTTATCTATCGAGGTAGAAGTGGCATGGCTCCCTATAAGCAAGAGCTTGCAAAAATGACTAATCCAACCAACTGCAAAGGACTTGTTGCTGATGCAGTTTCGGGAAGTGATGTGATCATTGGTGTATCTGGTCCAGGAACAATAACAAAGGCACATATACAATCTATGGCCAAGGACGCGATTGTATTTGCGCTCGCAAATCCAATACCAGAAATTAAACCAGAGGATGCCTATAGCGGGGGAGCGCATATCGTGGCAACAGGTAGATCCGATTATGCTAATCAGGTAAATAATTCACTCGCATTCCCTGGGATTTTTAGAGGAGCACTTGATCGTGGTGTGAACGCGATCACTGATGAAATGAAATTACGTGCCGCAAAGAAAATAGCAGCGCTGGTGAAGCATCCGTCACAAAACGATATTATTCCTCCCGTTACTACTCCCGGGCTCGTGAAGGCGGTTTCAAGTGTGGTGAAGTAAAATATATTCAACAATTATTTTATGCGCATTCATGGCGCGTCAGTGATTAGATACTCTAGTTGCACGTATTTTTTTGTGGGAGCACATTGACACATGGCTACGACGTCATTCTGATATTTTGTCTTTTATACCAACATTTTGCCTGCTACTCATCCTTTTTCTTTATATACTCTATTTTTCTATAGGACAGTAATTTTTTTCTATAGGACATCATTTTTTCATACCAAAAAAGAAGTATTTTTGTTTGACCATCCATATAAGAGGTCTATAATAAGCCGTAATTTGTTGTTCTCGATGTAAAAGCGGTTACGTTCCTCAGGTGATCTTTTTTTGTACAAGTTTGTTCCTTATCTCTCATACAAAGAAGTGTATTAATGCTTCTTCTTCCTATTTATTAATCCACCTAATTTCTATTACTAGATTCAAACTTACATGTATTTTTCTGATTTTATCAAAGAAAAGCTGGTAGGCGCAGTAGGCTTTCTCAAGACAGTGCTCTTGGTCTGTTTATTTGTTGCCGCACTACCTTTCACCGCTCAAGCAGCAGATTTCACCATCACTGCCACCGCTGACGCAAACGGATCAATCAGTCCAGCAGGCAGCGTTGTGGTTACTGAAGGCACCGATCAATCATTTGATATCACTCCAAACAGTGGTTTTGAGATTGCGTCGGTCATTG
>JACCDG011838934.1_pt1 | contig 13383 bp, 10 predicted proteins | sample 7442471 | NCBI WGS metagenome assembly JACCDG01 (sample SAMN15323444, study PRJNA562643) | freshwater metagenome | isolation source: river surface water | place: USA:Blue River Watershed | collected 2017-08-17 | reverse complement strand
GGTTGGAGCGCCAGACGAACATGTTGCGCGGCCAGTTCTGCGGCGCGTCCGGGTCTTCGCAACTCATCTCCAGCGAGCCGTCGCGCAACGCTTTGACGACGTAGTCTTTCGGATCCATGCCGGCGGCGGTGGCGTCCTTGACCACCTGCATCGGGTTGGTCTTGAGCTGTGGCGCGCTGGGCAGCCAGCCCATGCGTTCGGCGCGCACGTTGTAGTCGATCATGCTGCCGCCAAACTTGGCCTTGTCGGCCAGCGGCGACACGATGTCGGATACGTCGAGCTTTTCGTAGCGCCACTGGTCGGTGTGGGCATAGAAGAAGCTGGTGGAGTTTTGCTGGCGCGGTGGGCGGATCCAGTCCAGCGCAAAGGCCAGCGCGGTCCAGCCGGTTTGCGGGCGCAGCTTTTCCTGGCCCACATAGTGGGCCCAACCGCCACCGCTCTGACCGATACAGCCGCACATCATCAGGAGGTTGATGACGCCGCGGTAGTTCATGTCGGCGTGGTACCAGTGGTTCATGGCGGCGCCGATGATGACCATGGACTTGCCATGCGTCTTGTCGGCGTTGTCGGCAAACTGGCGCGCCACGGTGATGACCTGCTGACGCGGCACACCGGTGATCTGCTCCTGCCAGGCAGGGGTATAGGGGGCGTTATCGTCAAAATTTTTCGCGCCACTTCCCAGACCACGGTCAATGCCGTACTGGGCGACTTGCAGGTCGAACACAGTGGCCACCATGGCGTAGCGCTCTTCACCAGCCTTGCCCAAACGCAGGCGCACGGCGGGCACCCTGGCTTTGTTCACATCGCCCACAGCCGCATTGGCCGGGAAATTGGGCGTCTGCTGGCCGCCGAAATACGGGAAGCCCACGTCCACCACCTGGTGGTCTTGTGCACCGTCTTCGATGACCGAGAGCTTGAGCTTCACATCACCGTTGTCGCGGGCTTCTTTGGATTCGAGGTTCCACTTGCCCACATCTTCGCGGCCCTCGGCACCCCAGCGGAAACCGATCGATCCATTGGGCAGGATGGCCTTGCCGGTGGTGTCAAAGGCCACCGTTTTCCATTCGGGGTTGTTGTCCTGGCCAAGCTTGCCATTGAAATCGCTGGCACGCAGGTAACGGTCAGGGACCAGGGTGGTACTGCCGTCGGGCAAGGTCTGCTCCTTGAGCATGACCAGCATGGGCAAGTCGGTGTAGCGGCGGGCGTAGTCGTCAAAGTAGGCGCTGCGCTGGCCATGGGCCGGGAAGTAGAACTCCTTGAGCACCACATGGCCCATGGCCATGGCCAGGGCCGCATCGGTGCCCTGCTTGGGGTGCATCCACAGGTCGGCCAGCTTGGCGACTTCGGAATAGTCCGGCGTCACAGCCACCGTCTTGGCGCCCTTGTAACGCACTTCGGTGAAGAAGTGCGCATCAGGCGTGCGCGTTTGCGGGATGTTGGAGCCCCAGGCAATGATGTAGTTGCTGTTGTACCAATCGGCCGATTCGGGCACGTCGGTCTGCTCACCCCAGATTTGCGGGCTGGCCGGAGGCAGGTCGCAGTACCAGTCGTAAAAACTCATGCACACGCCGCCCAGCAGGCTCAGGTAGCGGCTACCGGCCGCGTAGCTGACCATGGACATGGCGGGAATCGGCGAGAAACCAATGATGCGGTCCGGGCCGTGTTTCTTGATGGTGTAGACGTTGGCCGCAGCGATCAGCGTGTTCACCTCGTCCCAGGTGCTGCGCACCATGCCGCCCATGCCGCGCACCTGCTGGTAGTCGCGACGCGCAGTCTCGTCTTCCACAATCAGGGCCCAGGCATCGACCGGGCTGTTGGCAACTTTGAGGGCGGCGCGCCAGCGCTCGAGCAGGCGGCCGCGCACCATCGGGTACTTCACACGGTTGGCGGAATACAGATACCAGCTGTAGCTGGCCCCACGTGCACAGCCACGAGGCTCGTGGTTGGGCATGTCCCAGCGGGTGCGGGGGTAGTCAGTCTGCTGGGTTTCCCAGGTGACGATGCCGCCTTTGACATAGATCTTCCACGAGCACGAGCCCGTGCAGTTCACGCCGTGGGTGGAACGCACGATTTTGTCGTGCGCCCAGCGATTGCGGTAAGCGTCTTCCCAGGTGCGGTCTTCGTTGGTAACCTGGCCATGACCGCCCGAGAAGGTCTCCTTGGGCAGGTTGAAGTGGGTCAGTCGGTCGAGAAAGTGACTCATGTGCGTTCTCCGTGAGGCATGCGGTTCAGCAAGGATTAGCGGCGCCGCGTCGTGCGTACATCCACCAGTTCATCGCCACGTTGAAGGCGAAGAAAGCGGCCAGTCCGTAAAACACCGGGGTGGCCGATTTGTAGGAAGCGAAAGAGCCGGCAAACAGCATGCCGAACAGGAAGGGGCCATAGGCCGCGATGGCACCGGTGAAGCCGATCACGCCACCAGCCTGACGCGGCTCGAACAGCATGGGCATTTGCTTGAAGGTGGACGCATTGCCAATGCCCGCAAAGAAGAACAGCAACAACATGCCGGTCACAAACATCGGGAAGCTGTCCAGACCGGCGGGGCTGGTCAGGGTGGTCAACCACAAGGTCGAACCCAACATGCCCAGGCCAGCCCATTGCGTCACGCGGGCGCCGCCCAGCTTGTCGGACAGGGGACCAGCAATCACGCGAGCCGCAGAACCCACAAACGGCCCCCAGAAGGCCCAGGCCAGCGGATCGGGTGCACCCTCAAAGCCGCCAAAAATCTGCTTGATCAGCAGCGGGAAGGTAGCGGCCAGACCCGAGAAGGCACCGAAGGTCATGATGTACAGGGCTGTCATGCTCCAGGTGTGGCGCGAGCGGAAAATGTCGAACTGCTGCGCGAAGTTGGCCTTGATCGGGATCGACTTGAGCATGAGCCAGGCGCTGATGCCAAACACCACGACAAACGGAATCATCACGGCTGCCGCGTTTTGCAGGTAGACCTGGCTTTGCACGCCGCCTTTGGTCAGGGTTTGCGAGCCGCCCAACAAGCTGCTGCCAGCCAATGCGAAGCCAATGATCCAGGGCGTCACGAACTGCACGATGGACACGCCAAAGTTACCGATGCCAGCCTGAATGGCCAGTGCGGTGCCTTGCAGCCGCTTGGGAAAGAACATGCTGGTCGAGGGCATGAAGGACGAGAAATTGCCGCCACCCAAACCGGCCAGGAACGCCAGCGTCATCAGCATCCAGTAGGGAGTCGTCGGATCCTGCACAGCATAGAACCAGCCCACCAGCGGCGCCAACAGGCTCAGGGTGGACAGACTCACCACCGTGCGGGTGCCGAACATGGGGGTCAGAAACATGTGCACCAGACGCAGCGTGCCGCCAGCCAGGCCAGGCATGGCAGCCAACCAGAACAACTGTGTCGGCGAGAACTTGAAACCGATTTGTGGCAAACGCACCACCAGTGCAGACACCAGGAACCAGGCCATGAAGGCCATCGTCAAGTTCAGGGTGGTAATGGTCAGCGTGCGCCAGGCCAGGCTGGAGCCGCCGTTTTGCCAGAAGGTGGCGTTCTCGGGTTCCCAGCGTTCCAGCCAGGTGCCATCCTTGGTGGCCACAGAAGTGTTCATACTCATGATGAAGTCCTTAGAAAAATGTTCAAGCCGGCTGTCCGCTCACCACGTCGGTGCGGCGCACTTCGGTCCAGTACATCCAGATCAGTGAGACCCAGACCACGCCGTACATCAGCATGAAAGCGCTGGAGCGAATACCGGTGAGGTCCAGCAAGGCGCCGAACATGATGGGCAGCACAAAGCCCCCCAAGCCGCCGGCCAGACCCACGATGCCGCTGATCGTGCCGATGTTGTGCGGGTAGTCATCGGCGATGTACTTGAAGACGCTGGCCTTGCCAAAGGCCATGGCGATGCCCAGCACAGCCATCAGTGCGGTGAAGGCATACACGTTCAGACCGATGTGAAAAGTCTGCGGGCCATTGACAGTGTTGATGGTGAAATCGGTTTGCGGGTAAGACAGCAGGAACAGGCAGATCCAGCACACCCACATCACCCACCAGGTGACTTGGTGTGCGCCATGCTTGTCGCTGAGCACCCCGCCTACAGCGCGCAACACGCCACCGGGCAGCGAGAAACATGCAGCCAGCAGGGCGGCCACGCGGATGTCAAGGCCATATTCACCGATGTAGTACTGCACCATCCACAGGGCGAGTGCCACATAGCCGCCGAACACGATGCTGTAGTACTGGCAGTACTTGAGCACCTTCGGATCCTTCAGAGCCTTGAGCTGGTCAGTGAATTTCACGTTGCTCGACACCAGATGCGAGGGATCGCTGTGGCTGAACAGCCAGAACAGGATCACCGTGCCAGCCATGATGGCGGCGTACACCTGAGGGACAGCCGCCCAGCCAAAGGCGACCAGAATCACCGGTGCCACAAACTTGTTGACGGCAGAGCCCGAGTTGCCCGCACCATACACGCCCATGGCCATGCCCTGCTGGCCCTTGGGAAACCAGCGCGCCACATAAGGCGTGCCCACACTGAAGGAGCCCCCCGCCAGGCCAACGAACAGGCCAATCACCAGAAAGTGCCAGAACTCGGTGGCATAGGCCATCAGCCAGATCGCGGGTACGGTGGCCAGCATCAGCAGCGCCATGACAATACGGCCACCAAAGCGGTCGGTCCAGATGCCCAAGGGCACACGGATCAGCGAACCAGTGAGCACTGGCGTGGCCGTCAGCAAGCCGAATTCCGTCGCGTTGAGGTTCAGCATTTTCTTGATCGGAATGCCGATCACGCCAAACATCATCCAGACCATGAAACAGACGGTGAAGGCCCAGGTGCTGACGATCAGCACCGACCACGCCTGGCGTTTGTATTGAAGTTCTGTGGCCATAGTTAGCTCCATTGACATACCCACAATGGTGCATTGACGAGGCACTTCTGGGTATCCTTCAGAGCGACTAGTCCGGCCCGGCAAAAGAACGATGCACGGGATCAGAGCTGGTGACAGGCATCCTCCTAAAGAACTACTCCCTGGTTTTCGCGCAATCGTGCCCGTACCATGGCGCCATGAACGTTCCCACATCCTTCCCCGGCTTCAGCAGTCCGGCTGCGGGGCCTGAGGCCCCTCTGGACATGCTGTCCGCCTGCCACACGCGCGTAGAAAAACAATGCCAAACCCTGGAGCGACTGCAAGCGCACCTGCCTTTGCACGGCAGCGACACGCAGGCTCAGGAGGCAGCGCAAGCCATTCTTCGGTACTTTGACACTGCGGCACGACACCACCATGAAGACGAAGAGCAGGATCTGTTTCCTGCTGTACTGGAAGCCATGGCCGGCAGTGAAGCCGTATGCCTGCGCGAGCTGACCATGGCGCTCATGGCGGAACATCGCCAGCTTGAACAGCATTGGCATGTCTTGAGATTGACTTTGCTGGAAGTGGCGCAAGGTCAGCCCACCACGCTGCCTGCACCACAGGTGCAGGCCTTCACCCAGGCCTACCGTGGCCACATCCAGCGCGAAGACCAGGAGTTGCTGCCCGTAGCCGCACGGCTGTTGGGAGATCAGGCCTTGAAGGAGATCGGGCAGGCCATGCGTTTGCGCCGTGGCCTGTAGGCCTCGAACCTGAAGGTACTCAGATCAGGCCCCGCTCGGTGGCATAGACCGCAGCATGCACGCGGTTGGTCAAGTCAAGCTTGCGCAAGATATGCTGGACATGGATCTTGACTGTGGTCTCGGCAATGTCCAGTTCACGCGCAATGTGCTTGTTGCTGTCCCCTTTGGCAATCAGCATCAGAATCTCTCGCTCTCGTGGCGAGAGTTGGTGGATCGGATCGTCCGGCGTAGGCACCACCGTAGCACTGGAGACTGAAGCCGCGTCGTTGACCATGGTTGAAGGCACAGACACCTGAGATGTATCGCCGGCACCGGATGGCTGGCGCAGCAAACCCACCAGCTTGCCCATCATCTCGGGGCTGACCACCGAGTCCCCCTCCCAGACCTTGCAGATCGAATCGCACAGGTCTTCCGTGTGGATGGTCTTGAGCAAATAACCGTCCGCCCCCTGGCGCAGGCCTGCAGCCATATCCTCGACGTTTTCGCTGACGGTCAACATCAGCACACGCGCTTGTGGAGCCACTTCCTTGAGGCCCACAATGGCATCGACCCCCTGGACCCCCGGCATGTGGTTGTCCAGCAAGATCAGGTCCGGCTGGTGTTTGCGTGCAGCCACCTGCGCGGCATTGGCATCTCCTGCCTCGCCCACAACCTCAAAACGCTCGTCCTGGGACAACAAAGCAATCAGGCCACGACGAAACAGGCTGTGGTCATCAACCACCAGCAAACGAATGGGTTTTTGCGCGTTCTGGCTCATCAGACATTCAATGCAATACGAACTTCGGTTCCCGTGCCTGGGACAGATTCAATGCTCACTTGGGCTCCAATGCGCTGGGCACGTTCTTGCATGATGTGCAAACCCACCCGTGTGTCCTCTTCACGCGAGGACTGAGCATCAAAACCTTTGCCATTGTCGCGCACCGTGAAGACCCATTGCGGGCCACGCTGCACCAACAACTGAACCCGATCGGCTTGGGCGTGCTTGCGGACATTGGACAGCGCTTCTTGAAGCACATGCAAAACCTGCAACTGCACATCCGAGGGCAACGCGACCCCATGGCCGTGCATCTCCAGTTGGGTTTTGACCCCACTTTGATGCTCAAACTTTTGCAAGGTGGTCAACAAGGCTTGTTCGATATCATCCACATTGGTACGGGTACGAAAGTGCAGCAACAGCTCTCGAACATCGCTGGTGCTCTCTTTCAACCCCACATCGATTTCATCCAGAATCTGGCCCACTCGGTCGGCCTGTGCGGCCTGCAAGGCCTGACGTAACAGTTTCACCTGGATACGCAAAAACGCGAGTGCCTGCGCAATGGAATCGTGCAACTCACGCGCCAGCATCGTCCGCTCTTCACTCACCGCCGTTTCGCGCAACAACGCATCGGTACGCAGGTTTTCCACCGCGTGGGCCAGGTGTCCCGCCAAAGCGTCGTAGAGATCTCGATCTTGCGTGGTCAATGTGGTGGGCAGTCGGTAAAACAGATCCACTTCGCCGAGCACTCGGTTTTGATAGCGTATGGGCACACTCACCAACGCCCCAAAGCCCGCACGCACGCACATGCCCAGGCTTGTCTCGCTCTCGGCCACGATCGGAATGACACGCGTGCGTGCACTCTCCGGCGGCTGTCCACACGCACAAGAACCAGGCTCGACGCACTGCTCCCGGCTGACAATTTCCTGAGGCAAATTCTCGCTGGCCAACATCAGGTAGCGCTGACTGGCCTGGTCAGACCAACGCACCGCCACGGCATCAGACTTGCTGATGCGTTGCACCTTCTGGGCAAAGCCCTGCGCCAAATCCTCCAGGGTGTGCACCTGCGTCAAAAAATGGCTGACTTCGTACAAAGCCGCCAGTCGCACCCGCTCCGCCTCCAGATCGCGTGTTTTTTCGTCCACCTTGCGCTCAAGCCCCTGATAGAGCTCCTGCAGCGTCGCCGTCATGTGGTTGAAACCTGCGCTCAACTCGCCAAACTCATCCGTGGAATCGGTCACCACACGCGTGGAAAAGTCGCCTTCCTCCACCTGCCGCAAGCCCCCCTGTAGTCGCTTGAGTGGCAAGAACACAAACAAATACCCAATGTAGAGCATGACCACGGCCGCCCCTACCGCCAGCGCCATCATGACAAACTGGAACAAGTTCAGTGCTGCCGTCAAACGTGCCAAGGTGGTTTCAATCGCGCCGACCAATTGATCCACATGCACCACAAAGGCCTCGGCTTCGTTGGCCAATTCGACACGATCGGCCGCCTGCGGCGTGGTCCAGTGCTCACGCAGAACGCTCCAGCTTCGCTGCAAGCGCCCGAAACTGGCCAAGGTCACCTCGTTCCAGGGGACAAACAGGGGACGGTTCTGATCGCCCTGCTCGAGCAACACCAGACTGTGGTCAAACTCGGCAACACGCTGAGCAATCTCTTGCGAATGGGCCTGCGCCTGCACCAGGCTGGCCAGTCGCCAGGTTTGCATACGCAGTCGCCCCGCCTCGTTCACAGCAGCGGCGCCCCCATCGAGTTGCCGCGTCACCCACATCGTCAAGCCAATGGACAGCAGGGCCAGGATCAATAACCCCAAGCCAAAACTGAAGAATTTGGTGGACAACCGCTGGCGTGTTTTCATGGTGTGCATGGTAGCGCCTTGCGCGCCTATGCCAGCCTTACGGACATAGTTCTAAAGGAGTATGGGCAAGCACAGTCTTGCCCCTTCAACGGTCTTTGGAAGGATGTACAGACCCGGCAAATACAGGCACAGTGTGGGCATGAGCACCAGCACTTCCGATGCGCCCGCATGGGCACAGACCCTGATTCAAAGTCGCCGAACCACTTTACCCAAACGCCTGACGGGTCCAGGGCCTGATGCAGCACAAAAGTCTGCCATTTTGCAAGCTGCGTCTGCAGCACCAGACCATGATCAGCTCTTACCCTGGCGTTTCGTGGAGATTCCCGCCCACGCTCGCAGCGCCTTGGGAAAGGCTTTCGAAGCTGCCTTGCTGGAACGCGACCCCGATGCAGGTGCGCAAGAGCGCGCTCAGGCCCATGAAAAAGCAATGCGCTCGCCATGGCTCTTGCTGGCCGTGGTTCGCACGGAGGGTGTACCTGTTGAGATAGATGCCCAAGAGCGATTGCTCAGTGCAGGCGCAGCGATTCAAAACATGCTGCTCATGGCCACCGCCATGGGACTGGGCAGCGCCCTGACCAGTGGCAAAGCCATGTCCTCCCACGCCCTGCGTACCTTGTTCAAGCTGCCCCCTCAAGAACAAGCGTTGTGCTTCATCAACATGGGCCACATTCGGGACCAGCGCACACCCCGGGCTCGTCCGGCATTGGAGCAATATTTTTCAGTGCTGGATTGAGTCTGGGTCAACACGGCTTGCCCTTTATTCGTAGACTTCTCTGTCAAGTGGACAGTTTGAAACTAGAGACGTTCCATTCAAATACCCTTGGCAGCATTGCCTCTGTCATGCTGTTAATCGACCCAATTCAAAATTGTCTCGATCGAAGATCACCACCTATGTACGCTCCCATTTGGCCAACGACCCAGCCCCCCAATAAATCCGGACTGCAGGGTTGTACACTTACAGAGTCTGGTACACGACTGGCTGCTTTACTACAACGGCGGATTGCTGCGCTACGACAACAGGTACCTCCACACTCGACGCGGATGCTTTTGGCGTTATCTGCAAAGGAATCGTTGACCCGGGATCATTGGGTACCCCTTACGACTTCCAGTGGTTAATTTATTGTAGTGATGGCCTCGATACTGAGGATTTTTTCGTAATGCATCACTCTCTGATTGAGCGACCCTCACCCGCCTCTTCCACCGTCTGCCCATCACGAATGTGGTAGATCCGCTTGAAGGTGGGAATGATTTTTTCGTCGTGCGTCACGACAATGATGGCGGTCTGTGCAAGACGCGCCATGTCATTGAGAATTTGAATCACGGACAGCGCACGCTCGCTGTCAAGAGGTGCTGTGGGCTCATCGGCCAGAATCACAGGCGGTTTGTTGGCCAGCGCACGTGCGATGGACACCCGTTGCTGCTCGCCACCTGATAGCTGCGATGGTTCGGCCTTGGCACGGTGCAACACATCCAAAGATGTCAACAACTCCAACGCTCTTCGTCTGGCAAGTTCGTTAGGGACACCTGCCAGCATGGGCAACAAAGCAACATTATTCGTGACATCCAAAAAGGGAATGAGATACGGCGCTTGGAATACAAAGCCAATCCGATCACGGCGCAAGGTTCGCAAGTCGGGGATCTTCCAGCCATCATCGTAGATCACATCATGACCCAACGTCATCCGCCCCGACGTAGGCTCAATGATGGCTCCCAAACATTTGAGCAATGTGCTTTTACCTGAACCAGAAGGGCCAACCAGTCCAACCACCTCGCCCGGCGAAACTTGCATATTGACGTTCTTCAAGGCTTCGACCGCAGTATCTCCATGCCCATAGACTTTGCGGAGATTTTCGATTCGGATACCGCCTGTTTTATCGGTCATCTCGTACACCTCAACTGATGGCCTGCGCCGGATCAACACGCAAGGCAACACGAATGGCCATGGTGCTGGCCAACGCACAAATGAGCATCGTTGCCCCAAAACCTGCAATCGCATCTTGCGTCAGGAGCAAAACAAACTTAGGGAACACCGGTGCCCAAATCGTGGCAGCCACTTTACCCACTACGAACCCGATCACACCCAAGCCCAAGGCCTGCTGCAAGATCATTGCGGCGATGGTGACGTTATGTGTCCCGATCAATTTCAGAACAGCAATTTCTCGAATTTTTCCAAGCGTCATCGTGTAAATGATGAAAGCCACAATCGCCGCACTCACCACAGCAAGAATGGCTAGAAACATGCCGATTTGTTTGGCAGATGTTGCAATCAATTTTTCAACAAGGATTTCTTCCATCTCCGCGCGGGTGAATACGGTCAGATGCTTCCAGCGACGGATCGGCTCAGCCACATGATCGGCAGTCCACCCATCCGCCACTCGCACCAGTACAGCGTTGACATTGCGACTACTGGTTTGCAGGTTTTGTACCGCTTCCAGCAAGCCGGGTACTGCCGGCCTGTTGAACGCACTGTTTGCTGCCGTTCGCATACGGTCATTGACGATGGCCTCGTTGTCTTTGAGAAACTGCGCCTCTTGCGCATCCTTCAAAGGAATGAAGATCATCGGATCCCCACCCGATGACACCATGCGACGTGTCAGTCCGACAACCTCATAGGTATGACGTCGAATCTCGACTTTGTCCCCCAAAGACAAGCCCGCTTGGATGTCCGCAACCGCCTCATAGTGGCTACGCATGAGGTGACGTCCTGCCAACAAAAAACTGGGCTGCCCCGGTAATCCACCAGCGCCCGGCTCGATGCCAACCACCATGGCTCTGGCCTCTTTACCGCCAACCGTTTTGACTTGCATGGTGAAGTAGGTGATGTTGGACGCCATGCCGACACCCGGCATGCCCACGATGCTTCGAACCACATCATCTTTGAGACTGGACGCCTCTGCATAAGGCCCTTGGGTGTTTTTCTGAACCACCCATAAATCAGCACCACTGTTGTTGAGCAGGGCCTGCGCATCATCAACCATGCCACGGAACACACCCGCCATGGTCAGTGTGACGCCAATCAGCAACCCTAGCCCTAAGCCAGTTAGAACAAACTTGGTCCAACTGTGCTGAATGTCGCGTGCTGCAAGGTTAATCATGGCTTGGTCTTCTTCACCAATGCATCCACCACACGAAAGCTGGCACCTACCGACAATGGCTTCTCGTTATAAACCACCACGGTGTCACCCGCATTCAACCCTTCCATCGCCTGCACACGCCCGTCAAGACTAGCTGCACCCCATTGCACCTGCACAAATTCCAGTTTGCTGTCAGTGACGCGCCAGACACCAGAACGACCTTGGTAAGTTTGCACACTGGCCTGCGGTACAGTCAACGCATCAGCTGCAGCCTTGAGGCCCAGTGTCACTTCAGCCATTTCACCGATGGATAAAGCTGACGGCATGCGATCAAAAGCAACTTGAGCAATTCGTTCCTCAGTCACAGCATCGGCTTGTAATTCGACCCTTTCCACCTTGCCCTTGAGCGTCTGCTGAGGACGAGATCGCAAAACAATCTGCGCGGGCAAGCCAACTTCAAGCCCGGATGATCGCCCTTGGTCTACACGTAATTTGATCCACAAACTGGATGGATTGGCCAACTTGAGAACAGGCTGGCCTGCAACCACCGTGCTCCCTGATTCAGCATCCCGGCTGATCACAACAGCATCAGCTGGCGCCACCAGTTTGGTATTTTGCTTTTGCAGAGCTACTGCGGCTCGCTCAGCCTGCAAGCGCGAGGTATCTTGCTTGGCTGCTTGCAGGTTAGCTTGAGCTGCTTGATACGCCGCATCCGCAGATTGCAGTTCTTGATCTCGCCCCTCCAAAGCCGCAGGACTGATGAAATTTTGTCGTGCCAATTCCTGTTGACGTTTCAAATTTGCATGCGCAAGCTCGCGTCGTGCCTTGGTATCCGCAACTTGCGCTTTGCCTGCCATCTCAACGTTCATCGCTTTAGACAATGCCGCCTCTTGTGCATGCAGCCGTTGGTCCAAATCGACGGGATCCATTTCAGCCAGCAACTGCCCCGCCTTGACCTCCTGCCCCACATCCACATGAACCCGCAGCACACGACCAGCCACAGTTGGACCCATGAGCCAACTCTGGCGAGCTTCCACACTCCCTATTCCAAACACCGAAGGCGTGAGGCTCTCTGTTTTAACTTGGCTCACTGTGATTTTGGTTGGTGCCAAAGGTCCCATTCGAAATGCAACGAAACCAATGGCGGTCAGCAAAACAACACTTCCAGCGACCATCAGGGCTACCCGCTTGTTAAATTTCAGAACCATCATTTGAGCTTCCTAACTTTCGGCTGTGCGGACACGAGAAGTCCCGCTTCGTAAATACTGAACACCGTTTTTGCTTGCTGCTTGATCTTCTCGAGACTGCCAGTCATGAGAGACTGCATCACCAGCCCTTGAATGGCCCCAATAAACAAGACCTCTGCAGCCTGCATATCCACCTCGGGAGCGATGACTCCTTCCTTGTGCGCTTGAGCCAATAAACCCATCAGCAGCTGTCGATAGTCCGTCATGAGCAACTGCACCTTGTCTTTCAAAGGAGTGCGCTTGGGGTGCTGTAGCTCCTGAAATATCAACCGCGGAACGCCCGGGTACTGCTCAACAAATGAGATGTGCGCCATGAATACAGCGCGCAATGATTGCAAGGCGGTTTGATTTTCACCCTCTGCAACTTGCCTGAGCTTCAGCATCAAAACTTGATGTGCCCAATCAACGACAGCCAGCCAGATGCCCTCCTTGCTGTCAAAGTGCTTGAACACAGCGCCTTGGGTGATGCCAATGACTTTGGCCAGATCACCCGTCGTGATTTCACTTGGACTTTGCGTTGCGGCCAAATCCAAGGCGGCTGCGACCAGCTCAGCCTGTCGGTCTTCGGATTTGAGTTTGGATCGCACGGAGAAGATCTACATGATTTGGTAATTCATTAATTACTTTATCACAACTCTCATCTCGCCAGGCTTGTCGAAAAGTGCTGGGGAGGTAGGCCATGGTCAGATTGCTACCAAATCTGCTACCAACTCGAAAATCACTCTACGGACCTTAGAAGCAAAAAAGCCTTCTAAATCAACGACTTAGAAGGCTTTTTATCTTTTGGCGGAGTGGACGGGACTCGAACCCGCGACCCCCGGCGTGACAGGCCGGTATTCTAACCAACTGAACTACCACTCCTGGTAG
>JACCDG010673345.1_pt1 | contig 13385 bp, 16 predicted proteins | sample 7442471 | NCBI WGS metagenome assembly JACCDG01 (sample SAMN15323444, study PRJNA562643) | freshwater metagenome | isolation source: river surface water | place: USA:Blue River Watershed | collected 2017-08-17 | reverse complement strand
TGGCCGGTGAGCTGGACGAACTCTCCGAACAGGTCACGGAGCCAGGTGAGCATGGCGCGCTCGGGCTGGCAGTTCGGCTGCGCCTTTGCCGGCATGGTGTGCCATGCCATTGCGAGGCACAGGGCGATGAGGAAGGCGATGGCAATCCAGACGCGGGTCATTTGCAGTACCGGTCGTACCCGGCGTTGTGGCGGCGCACCTGCGTCACCGTCTCCGGCGTGTCGCTGCTCGAATAGGTGATGGGCGGGAAGATCGAGCAGACCGCCTTGTCAGTCCCGGCGGTACGGGTCGTGCTCAGGCACCCGGTCAGGACGAACGGAATTGCGAGCATCAGCAGCGTCGGCAATTTCCTTGAGGTGCTTTTCATAGGCGTCGGCCTCTTTTGCACGGTTGCGGTTGCGTTCGGATTTCACGCCAGCGCGGCGCTGCCAGATGGCAAGGATGATGCCGCCGGCCCCGATGAGCACCGGGACGATGTGCTGGGCCAGGAGGCCGAGGATGATGGCAATCATTCTTCGTCCCTCTCGTTTGAGACGCGGTACACGCCTAGCGAGGAAAAGGCGCCTGTCAGGAGCGTAATCACGATGGTCTGGAGCGCTCCGGTGTCGATGCCCTCCCGGTGGAGGAAGACGAGCAAGGCAACGGCGGCGAGCGCGACAAACGACGGCATGAACGCCTTGCGGGCGCGGCGGTAGAAACGGCGCATTTGCGTTGCCTTTCTATAGCAGAAATGCTAGGGTTTTCAAAGGTTTGATGGAGGTTTTGCTGTGGCGAACTTCGAGAAAATTCTCAAAGTTGTCCTTCTGCACATCGTAAACTGCGAAGGCACCGACTTTCTTGATGGCAGAGGAAACTTGGAAAAATTCCATGACCTCAGCGACGAGGAAAACGCCGAGCTGACGCGCGTTCGCGATGAGTACCGAACCGCCATTGGATGGGGTGGGTACCCTACCGCCACCCCCTGAACAGCACGAGCAGCACATCGACGACGCCGGATAGAAAGCCGCGCTTTGCCACAGGGACGGGAGCCGGCGGCGTTTGTGGGAGTTTCGTGGGAACTTCGTGGGAAGCAGGTGGGATTGCCGGCTTCGGCTTCGGAGCCTGCCCGAGATACCCGGCTTCCCGCAGCGCCGTTTCGAAGCTCATCGCGTATTCGGCAATCTGGTGCGCTCGGTCCATGCGGTTCACGATCCGCCTTGCGCCGACATAATCGACGTGCGGCGGGTCGATGTAGTCAGACAGGCGCTTGCCGGTGAACATGCCCTGCAGCATGCCGTCGAACAGAGCCCGGAGCGCGATCGGCCAGGTCATCAACTGCCCCGGCTTCGTCGCCCCGAACTTGCGGTGGTTGACCTCCCACGTCACCTGCACGAGGCCTTCGCCAACCCACGGATAATATGGCTTGGAACGAAGGTACTTTTCGCCGCCGAACTCGCGAACGGGCTGCATCGTCCGGCCGCTCTCCAGGTAGGCCGTGGCGAGGATGTAGGCGAGTTGGAAGATGTTGACGCCGCGCTTCTGCGCTTCGTCCAGGATGCGCTCCAGGCCATCGACCTGACCTTTGGAGAGCGACTTTCCGAAGGCCTTTGCTTTGGCCGAGCGGAGGTGTGCATAGAACCGGGCTCGGTCCATGTGGGGGATTCCTTCGGGTCTGGGAATGTGGTAGAAGCAGCAACCCATAGTGGGTGCGCCAGAAGTGGCGAGGCGGCGGCACGGCGAACCGTGCTCGGAAGTGTGAAGGTCGCAGGGGTTACTGTCGGGTTACTCGGCTATTCGTGGCGGTGAGCTTTAAACTTTGGTCGACCGCATTCCAAACACGGTAGCAAAGTCCAGTCATACTGTTGCGGCGAAGCTCGGGAACGAAGGGACTGCGCTTCACTGCTGAAGTCCCAAGCAGGGAAACCTGCCCGCCTCGCCACTTTCATCCCAATCCTCCACTTCGTCCTCCTGCAACCATTTGCCGGCCACACCTGCAAACGCAGGGTCGTAAAATACTTCGGCTCCATCGAGAAATTGAGGGTTCCAATCATGCAGACAATACACAGGCGGCTGGCATCCCATTTTTTCACTTCCCCAGATAGTCCCTCACGTCCTTGCTCATCGGGACGGAAGCGCCGAGCGCGAGAAGCTCACGAGCGGCCGGCGCAATCGTGCTGATGAACGCCTTCTGCACTTCGGTGCACAGCGACTTGTTCGCGATGAACACCTGGTCTTCGAGCGGCCCCTTCATCTTGCCGCGCTCCGAGGCCGGCAGCAGGCCATTCCCGGCGGCCTTGTAGAGCTTCCAACCGTCTTCGAGCCAGTGCTTCATGTCATTGGCGATGGGCGCGTTGCCGACCTTCACGGCGCCGGAGAGGCGGGAGAGCTCGTCATGCAGGCTCTTCGGAAAATCGGAGATGCGCTTGCGGTAGAGCGGAGTGTAGGCCGCGCGGATTTTCTCGCCAGCAGCGGCGAGGATGGTTTCTTCTGACATGGGGTGGTTCTCCGTGGTGGTTAGAAGCTTGCGAAGGCGCCGACGCCGTTGCTGGCGCTTGCGCTGAAGGTGTCTGTCACTGTGACGGAAGAGCCGGTTGTGGCGATGTGAGCGCCAGAGATTGATGCTCCGTCGCCACCTGCATTCTCCAGTTCAGCGTCGAACTGCTCCGTCGCATTCGTCCAGGAGTGCGTTCGGGTCGTACTGTCGCCATATCGGCAAGTGGCGGCTGCCACGATGAACCCGCCGTCCACTGTCGTCAGGGACCCGGACGTTGGCGCGGTCAATGATGCATTGCGCGCTGTCGCAACAGGGGTGTCGCTGGTGAGCCCTGTAGCGTACCACACGGAAACCGCACTGCCGGCGCACGAGCCGGACCATGTAAGCACTATGTCGCCCGTGGTGCCGGTAGGCACGTTGGCGATGATAAGAACCGTCTCAGCCGTGGCGTTAAGGTCGCTGGTTACCTCGGTCGCCGATATGCCGGCTATGGTAGCGGATGAGAGGTTGCGGCTGGTGCCGCCGTACATGTGCGCGCCGACAATGACGCGCCGATCCGTAGAGGCCACGCCGATGTCGCAGGCCGTGAACGTGTAGGTGGTGGTGTTCGTGGTCTGGATATAGCGGTTGACGTAGAAGATGGATTTGCTGGCAACCTCATTCGAGCCCGGCAGCACCTTCGCCTGCAACAACATGTGCTATTCCCAGCCCTTGGACACGTCGAAGGCGTCAATCTCGTGCGGGTCCGTCAGCGCGCCCACTTGAGCCTCCAGTTCGTCACTGCGGGTGCGGATGGCCTTGATGTCCTCCCACTGCTTCATGACGGCGGCGATGCCCTGCTGGACTTCCGCCGGCCAGTTCGCGGGCGCCCCGTAGCGGAGGTCCATTTCCGCCTTGAGCGCGAGCCAGTTCGTCTGCCTGTACGTCGGCATGATTGCCAGGATGCGGCGCTGCGCTTCGGCCTTGATGTCCAGCACCTTGCCGGCCACCATTTCGGCCACTTCCTCCGGCGTCTTGTCGCGCACCGGGTCCAGCCAGTCCACGCGGTCATCGAGCACGGCGACGACGCGCGGCTCACGCACCTGACTTACCGGGTCGAAGGCCGGGCTATTCAGCGAGACAGGCAGGACGTGCGGCTTCGACGGATGCGGCTTCGTGAGGTCGCCAGGCGACGGGTCGCTCTCGATGTAGCGCAGCACTTCGCCGTTGAAGACTAGAGCGCGGATCATGCGTCATTCCCGGCGTCAGTGGTGATGAAGAGCACGACCCCGTGCAGGCGCGCGTCTATGGCCATCGTGTCGGAGGCATCGGACGGATTGCGCGCAATCTGGAACATCACGAAATCGCCGGCCGCTGGCGTACCCGCAATGGTGATTGCCGAGCTTTCCGGGCCTTGGTAGATGTCATTCGTGGTGCCGCCGGTATCTGTGGAGGTCTGCGCCGTCCCGAACGCCACGTCGCCCGCGTCGTCGTCGGAAATGGCCACGCCAGCGAGGCCCCACACGACACCGAAGTTCGTGGTTGTCGCGGCATGCGACCAGACCGGAGCGAACGTCACGGTGCTTTCGTTCCACTGCTTCGGCATGCGGATGCCGAACTGCGCAAACTCCTGCGTCGTGGTGTCGAAGTCGAGCGTCACGAACATGTTCTTGTTCGTGGTCATTTCCGTGGTGCCGGCCGCCGCGCCGTTCGTGGTGCGGGTTTTCATGGAGGCCGCCGGTATCCAGAGCGTCTGCTTGCCGGTGACGGTGAGCGTCGAGAGGGCCGTTGCAGCGTCGGTATCGTCCAGCAGCGTGCGCATGAACGATGTGACGGTTGTGGTTGCGGCAGTGCCTGCGCCCGTGAAATAGGGCATCTTGTCGGCCGCGGAGGTCAGGCCAGCGAGAGCGGCAAGCTCCGCGTCATAGGCCTGCACGTTGGTGCCGATCGCCAGCCCGAGAGTGGTGCGCATGGCCGATGCATCGGCGTCGTCAACCAGATTGCGTCCTGCCGTAGTGAAGGTGGCGAGCGCAGCGGTGCCAGAGCCGGTGAAGTAGGGCACCCTGTCTGCGGCGCTTGTGAGGCCTGCCAGCGCCGCCAGTTCGGCATCATAGGCCTGGACGTTCGTGCCGATGGTGAGGCCGAGGGTCGCGCGCTGCGCCGCAGCGTCAGCGTCGTCCAGAAGATTGCGCCCGGCAGTCGTGAATGTAGCCAGCGCGGCAGTACCGGAGCCGGTAAAGTACGGCAGACTGTCTGCAGCCGAGGTGAGCCCGGCAAGTGCCGATAGCTCGGCATCGTAGGCTTGGACATTCGTGCCAATAGCGAGCCCGAGCGTGGCGCGCTGAGCAGCCGCATCCGCATCGTCCACAAGCGCGCGGCCTGCTGCGGAAAAGTCCGCCAGAGCCCACGTACCTGCGCCAGTGGCGTATGGCACCTTATCCGCGGCGGAGGAAAGCGCAGCGATGGCAGTGAGGTCGGTGTCGAGCGGCTGGTAGGCCGCGGCAATGCCAAGGTCAGTCAGCAGTTGCGCGATGGTCCGGTTCGTCCAGGCCCCAGCCTTGCGCTGCAGCACGTCGTCATTCGAAGGCGTGAGCGCCGCAATCGCGGTGAGGTCCGCATCGAGTGGCTGGTAGCCGGCCGTGAGCGTCGCCGTCGTAACGAAACCGGCAAGTTTATCCGGCGTGACGAATGCCGAGACTTGCAGATATGCGTCGACTTCCGCCTGCGTGGCTTCCGGGACTACGAAATCGTGCGTATGGTACGGTAGAGCCATGTCCTACCTCATGCCGGCGCAATGCGCAGTGTCGCCGCGCCCCAGCCGTTGGCGGCGGATGCGTGTGTGAAGGTGCCAGGATTTTCAGCGCCGGCCGTGGAGACGACTTTCCAGGCGCTCATGATGACGCAGTTTTCCGCAATCGTGTCGCCGGCCGATTGAGTCAGGAGCCCGGAGTAACCCGTTGGAGCCGACCAGCCCGTTGTGGTGGTGATTTCCATGACGGCGCCGAAGGCCAGAACCAGCGAATTGTCGGCTGACGTGGTGACAGACGGCGGGTTGGGAACGCCCGCCACCGTATCGTTCGCCTTGCTGGAGTTTGAACCGCTGATTGAGGCTTCAGCGCTCGCAATCGACCAGAGGATATAGGCTGCGTTTTCGGCCGTGGCTTCCGAGTCGAGAATGGCCGTCGCGCCCGGCCCGTATTTGTACATCAGGCGAAAGCGCGGGAAATCCGTTGTGGAGCTTTCGCTCTCGATAGAGGTAAATCCGGTTATTGTCGGTGCGTTCCTGATTGAGTTTTCGTTCCCAGCCAGCCACGCAATCACCAGCGTGTCGGAGCGATTTGCTGGCATGGTGATGGTGGCCGAGCCGCCCGCCGCGACATAGCCTTGCTTGCTGTCGATGACGCGGACGTTCGTCAGTGCGGTGAAGCGCGGAGCCGGGAGAAACATCAGGCCTGCAGCTTCACGACATCGAGGATGGAAGAGCCGGAGTTCAGCACCACCACCGTGCAGGCGTACTTGTAGCCATTCGTGGTGAGCATGGTGTCGCCGCGCACGACAGTGAACCCGGAGGTCGTGATTGCGCCAGCCGAGCCGTTGTTCGTGATTTCCACGATGCAGGAGCCGGTGACAGTGCCCGGAGCCAGCGTGTGCGCGCCGCCGTTCGTGTAGTGCTGCAGCGGACAGTCCCCGACATCGAGGGTGAGCGTGCCGGTGGTGACGGCAGAGCCGGAATTGAGCGCGAGCGACGTGATGGTGACACCGCCCGTGAGCGCCTGGTTCTGCGTGGCCTTCTTGAGCACTTCCGTCTCGGTAGCGGCGCCGAGGGCAGTGCGGGCACCGGATGCGGTAGAGGCGCCTGTGCCGCCGGCAACGATAGGCCGGACGGCGTTCTGCGCGTCCGCGAGGTCGTTGAAGCGGCTGTTGTTGTGCGACGAGTTGGCAGCCGTGAGGGTCACCGCAGCCGTGCCGGAGGGCAGGCTGTAGGTATCGCCAGCATAGGGCATGGCGGTCTCCACTTTTCAAAAGAAGGGAAGCGCATTACCTTGGGGGAATGCGGAGAGGACTTCTGTTATTTGCGGGATTGCTAATATTGGCCGGTTGTCAGTCGGACATGCCGGGCAAACACGAGCGGTTCATGTCGCCGGCCGAGAAGGCGGCGAAGGACGATACGAAGTGCAAGAGTTACGGTTTGAAGCCTGGCACTGACATGTACATCGCCTGCCGCATGAAGCAGGACGAGATACGGGCTGACTATCGAAGCCGAGTGACTGCTGCTGCTATCGCGTCCGGGCCGACATACTGCTCTCCGGCCGGCAACGGGGTTATCTGCTATTGAGCAAGCAGGCCGTAGGTGTTTCGCTCCTCGTGGCGATTTTCATAGGCGCTGTTGGCCGATCCTACATTCGCGGCGACTTTGACGGCATTCCCGCCGACCAAGCACCGCTAATTATCGGCGGGGCCGCCCTGTTCTGTATTGTCTACTTTGGAGCGATCCACCTACTTCTGAAGGGCTGGGACCGGCTATGGGCTTCACTGAAGCGCCGTGTTCGCTAGCGGCACCGTTCCCATCAGCAGCGCCCGGATCATCGCCGTCTTGTTCTTGTCGATCTTCTCACCACGCCGCACCGCGGCGGCCAGTTCTGCGGTTGCTTGCTTCGGAGACGTTTGGAGCAAGGCATCGGCAATCATGTCGCGTGTCGCCTGATTTCGGCCCTTCATGGCGTTAGCGCTCTTGGCGACGCCCTGAGTGAGCGCCCCCTTCCAGTTGCCCGTCAGGACATTGCCGATCATGGACGGGTCGAAAGAGCCGATGTCAGCCATATCGGCCAGATTGTCTGCCGTCTTGGAACCGCCGAGCGCTGCCGCGCGCGTTTCGAACATGGTGTTTTCGCGGGCGATACGCCGCCCGAGCTGATCGCCCTTGCCCGGCACTGCAAACGCTGGGAACTCCGCAGCATAAGCATCATTGATGAGCGGCCGGGCCTTGTTCACGCCCATCGCTGCCCCTTGCGTCTGCTCAATGAGCGGGTCCGCGTAGCCGGTACGGAAGCCAGCCTGCTCAGTCGGCCCCATAGCCTGGAACGTTGGGATGGTATCTTCGAAACGCCCGCGCTTGGCGGCGTTGCGGCCAACGTCGATAGCGTCAATCGCCTTTGACTGAGAACGGTACGTATCGCGCGCCATCGCGTAGGGTTCGGACGACGCGGCCAAAGCATCGTCCAGCGCATTCCGGGCCGGCTTGAGAAGGGCCGCGACAGTGCCGCCCTGCTCAATCATGGCGTCCATTTCCTGCTTCGCTAGCAAGGCGCGGTCGAAGTCTTTCACGATGGCCTTGCCGTTGGTGAGATAGGACCGCGCCCGCGCCATCGTGGCATAAACGCCATTGTCGGTGGCCCCTACGCCCGTCATGCGGGACACGCCGGGGCGGATCACGTCATCAATGGCCTGGATTGCGGCGGACGTATCCACGGCGCCGGCCGCTTTCCGAGCTGCGCCGTAGTTGACGTTGCCAGCCGCGCGCCTTGCTGCGGTGTCGGCGGCTTCCTTCTGCAGAGCAGTGCCCTGTGCTGAACCGAACGCATCGTCAAGAAAGCCCGCAATACGCCGCCCCTGTCCAGCCTGCCGGTTTTCCAGCATATCAACGATAGCGGCACGCTTGTCGCCCGGTGAACGCACTACGCCGGTAAGCATGCGCTGGCCGGGGTTTCCGAGCGCATCGGCCAGCGCATAGCTTGACTGTCCGTCCGCAGCGGCCTGCGTGATGTCCGTCGCAACATCTTCGGCGGATTTGCCGGAACGGGTAAGCGCATCGCGAATAGCCTCTTGTGCACGGCTCTTGTTGCCAAGGCCGAGCATGCCGCCAAGAGGTTTCAAGGCTGCCTGAACGCCCGCCGCTACCGGTGCTGCAGCCGCACCGAGCCCGCCGCTTAGTACCGCGCCGGTAGCCACATCTCGAACATCGCCACCACGCGCCGCCACGTCGGCTCCGCCGAGGGCCGCGCTGGAAAGGCCTCCACGGAGCATCTGCTGTCCCATAGAGAGGCCCGGAGACGCCCCCATTGCGGCAGGAGCAGCGGCTACAAGTGCAGCCGTCCCCATGATATTTCCGGTCAGATTGCCGGCGGTGCTGTAATTGGGGTGGTCACGCTGCGCAACGGCGTTCATATCGCCCATTTCGCGGCGGACTTTGGACTGGTCCTCTCCGGTGAGCATGGAGCCGAGATAGGCGGCCGTGTTCTCGACGCCGGCCTGCAGAGTTGGCCCCACAACTGGCAACCCGCTTACTGCGCTGGACAGAAATGCACCTGTGCGCCCCGAACCGCGCTCGACATTGCCGGTCTCCGGGTTATAGCCGGGAACCTTCGGGTCAAAAGCTGGCGTGTCGTGCCCGCCGGACATCTTCTTGACCGCCGCAAGCGCACCTTCAGCGTTATCGCCCGTGACGAGGTACTTCTTGCCGTTTGGGCCGGTGATTTCGAATGTCGGCATCAGGGGACTTCCCGAACCTTGTAGCCGTCGATTTCGACGTCGCCGCCCTTAGGCGCAAACTCCGCCAGCGGGTTGGGCAGTTTCCTGAGAGCCTGCCTCGCTTCCTGCCGCGTCATCTCCCCCATGATTACCATGTCCGCGATTTCGCCCTGTGCCTGCTTGTACTGAGCAAGCCCGCGCATGACGCCGAGGATTTTCTCATTGCCGCCGGGCGTGTTCCAAAGGCTCGGGAGCGAGCGGGTGAACAGTTCAACATCGCGGTCAGACATCGAGCCGGAGCCCGGAGAACGCTGCGTCGGGACAAGCTTGTTGATGAGCGCCTGCGCCGCCTGGATATCGTCGATGCCTTCACCGCCAATGCCGTACTTAGCCAGCGCGCCGGAAACGCCCGTGAAGGTGCCGCCCTGCCCCTGAAGCAGGGTGCCGAGTTCGTTGATGATGCCAAGGTCCGCGCGGGCATTGAGCCCTTCGGCTGCCATCGTATCGAATGTGCCGGCCTGCTTTTTGGCCAGTTCGGTGTCGAACGCGCTTTCCGATTTTTGGTCGATGTTGACCGTCGTGCCTTCGCCGCCGATCTTGTACACCTTATCGTCAGCGCCGATCTGGTACGAAAAGGCAGGGTCAAGTCCACGCTGCCGAACTTCTTCGGAGGAAAGCTGGCGGTACTTGTCCGGCTTGCCGCCATAGACCTGTTCGACGCTGCCGGACTTCTTGTCGGCGCGGAATATCGAGCCGTCCTTGCCGGGGATGAACTGCGGCTCTGGATTTTCCAGCGCGCGCGTCTGCGCCTGCTTGTAGGCAAGGTCCGCCTGATACGCCGGATCGGCCTGCTCCTGCTTCTGCTTCAGCGCCTCGATGAGCGCTGCGCGATAGCTCTCCGGCAGATACGGGTTGTCGAGCAGCGCGTACATCTGCATCATCTCGTCATTGCCGCCGCCGCCCGGTGCCGTGGCCTGCCCGCCTGTGCCCGAGACAGCCTGTGCGGCCTGTGGCATCGGCTGGCGCGACAGAAGCCGCCCGAGAAGGCCGCCACCCTGCCCGCCGGGCTGCTGCATGGCCGCCCCGGGACCGCTGACATAGCCGTTGTCTTCGGCACGAGGCGAGACGATGCCACGCGGGCGCATCATGGGCTGGGGAACGGCTGCCGTCTGCATGGGGTCAACCGGAGGCGCCATCTGCGGGCGTGGCTGCGGCACCGGAGGCTGCTGCGGCATGCTCTGTGCCATCTGTGGTGCCATCTGCGGCCCGAGAGGCCCTTGTGCCATCATCGGGTTGAACTGCGGCATCGCGTTCGGGTCGGGAAGCCTGTCGCCCTTCGGAGCCACCGGAGGCCCGTAGCGCGCGGGATCAGGCTGGGAGAAGGAGGACGGAGCACCGGTCTGCGTGTTGATGCCGTGGCCGGGGCGGTTCGGGTCAGGCTGGCCCCAGCCGTCCATCAGCATGTCGTTGCCTTCGCCGCCGGGGAGGGTATTGTTGCCGCGCTGAATGCCGTCCCACTTGCCGACGCCGACCTTTGCCGCGCCGTACCACGGAGACCAGCCGCCCGCCTTGGCTTGCCTCAGTGCAAAGTCGACTTGCGCCCGCTCCGTAGACGGGTCACGCGGATCGAGCCCGGTTTCGCGAATGAACTTGTCCCCGAGGCCGCCGCCGACGAGCAACTGAAAAGGCCCGTAGGAGGTCTCGCGCTTGCCGTTCTTGTGGTAGTTCGACTGCCAGACGCCTTTTGCCAGCCCTTCCGAGCGCGCCACGCGCACAGCGATTTCAGGGTCAACGCCAATCCGCGCCGCCGCTTCGCGAATGTAGTCAGCACGAGCGGAGAGGTCCGGCGAAATCGGGCCAAGCTTGTCACGCCCAGCGCTACCGGCGAGCGTGCTTGCGCCGCCAGTCCCGGAGATTTCCGCACCGCTGCCGCCCACATTGCCCAGCAGGAGGTCGCGGATGTAGGAATTGCCGCCGGCCGCCTTCATGGCCGCCGCGGTGCCTTCCCTGTCCATCTTGTCGCTGCGCTTCTTCGCCACGAGCCCGGCAATGGCGTCACCAATCTCGGCAATGCCGCCACCCACGGTCGTCGGAACGGCTCCCGCTCCAACGCCATCGAGTAGCGCCTGTGCCCATGCGCGACGGCGCTTGATTTCGTCCGCCGTCTCGCCGCGCGTGGCGTCGAAGGAATAGGCCATTTAAGCCTCCTACCGATTGCGCGTGTAGTAATCCGCCGGAGGCACAAGCCCGGTGTTGCGCATGCGCTGCACGCCTTCCGGGTTCGTCACGCCCCAGCCCTGGAGCTTCGCCATCGCGTTGCCGGTGCCGTACTGGCCGCCCATGCCGGAGCCGAAGAACTGCCGAGCCCAATCCCCACCGCCCGTGAAGCTCGGCGCCGGAGGAGGAGCGGCAGGCGGTGCGACCGGAGGCTGGCCGATGTTGGCCTTTGCCCGCGCCCACGGAGAGTCGACCCAAGGCTGCGTCGGGAGAGCGCCCGGCCCCTGCATGTTCTGGTTGGGAGACATGCCCGGAAACACGCTGCCATTTCCCTGCCCGTAGGCGTTCGCGGACAGCCCGCCGTTCGGAACGCCGCCCGTGAGCGCGGAGCCGCCCTGTGGCCCGCCCTGCCCGAAAGAAGCGGCACCGAAGCCCTGTCCGAAGGCCGGGAACGTGGCCGGGTTGGACATCGGCACGCCGCCGTAACCGACAAGCAAGTTCTTCTGTGAAGCCGTGCCCTGCGGGCCGAGGCTGGCATTGTAGCCGGCTGGCATCTGCGTGACGGCGCCATTCATGTTCGGCCGCATCCTGCCCGAGCCAGCGAGGCTTGCCGCCAGCGCGCTCGTCGGCTGCACCTGTGTCGTGGCAAGCGTCTGTTGCGGCTGGGCCGGCGCCATGTTGCCCGCGCGCGCCCGGTATGCCTGATTGGCGGACTGCACCTGTGCGCCGTATGCGCGAGGATCGAATGCCATGTCTTTGCTCCGCTACAGCGTGCCGAGGAAGGAAGAGCCCATGCGGGCGAAGCCGCCGAAGATGTTGCCGAAAGAGTCGGCTTCGGCCTGTGCAGCCGCCAGTCGATTGCGGTACGCATCGTTGATGATGCCGGCCTCGTCGACCGTCGGTATCCCGCCGATGTTCGTGGACACGAAGTTCGGGTTCTGCGGCGTCGTGCCGCTCATCAGCCCCATGACTTCGGCGAGCTGCTGGTTGCGATACGCATAAGCCTCGTTTGCCGCCGCGGCGCGGTTGGCATTCTCGGCATTGCCGCGCGTCAGTTCGGAGTTGAAAGCCTGCCCATAGGCCGTGTTGTAGTTGTCGAAGTTGCGCTGCTTCGCCTGCACGTCGTTGAGGTACATCTGCAGCGCCGCAGAATTGTAGTTCTGGTTCATCGTCTGCGTTGCGGCGTTGTAGGCATCGATGTTCGCACGGTTCTGGCCATAGCGTTGCGCCTGCGCATCGTTCGCAAAGCGCGCGCGGTCGTAAAGCTGGCCATATTCCTGCCCCTGAGCCGCCAGCCCGAGCCGGAAGTTCTCCTGCCCGAACGTGGCCGCACCCATGCGCTGCCCGTAGTCCTGAGCAATGCCCTGATTGTTGAGCAAGGCCTGCCCATAGAGCTGGTCGTAGCCCTGCCCCTGCGCCTGCAGTTCATATGCAGCGCGCGCCGCGGCCTGCTGAAAGCTGAGGGCCGAGCCTTCATTCGCGAAGCGCGCACGATCCGCCAACTGGCCGTAATTCTGGTTCTGCGCAGCGTTCTCGAACTGCGCACGGTCCGCCTCCAGGCCAACCATGCGCGACTGCTCCTGCCCACCGGCAAGGATTGTCTGCATGCGGGCGTCGTTTTCCTGCTGCCCGTACCGCGCCATTTCGCGGTCGTAGGCTTCCGAGCCGACGCCAATGCCCTGATTGACGAGCTGCGTGCGCAGCGCTTCCCGGCCGCGCTCCAGGTCAGGGTTGAGGCGCGAATAGATGGCATCCTCTACCCGGCGCCGATCCTCCGAGAAGTCGGTGTTGTAGGTCTTCGTAATCGGCCCGGCGTCGGCAAACTCGGTCTGGACGCCACCGCCGCCGCCAAACGTCGCGTTGATCTTGCCGATCTTGCTTTGGTCGAGGTTCTTCTGAATAATGCCGAGATTGTTGAGGTCGGGAGCGTTCGGCAGCGCAGTCGGAATCTGGCTCTTCGTCTGCCCAAAGGTAGAGATGATGTTGCCGCCAGAAGCGCCACCGGCATTCAGGTTCTGCCCATAGGTGAGCAGCGGCCCGCCACCGATGGTCGGGTTGAGCATTTCGTAAGCCGGCAGCGCCTGATAGTTGTTGCGCGCCGGAAGGCCGGAGAGGTCGAAGTTCTGCCCGAGAACGTCATTCAGCCGCCCGGACTGCGTGACGGCAAGGTGCGCCATGTTCTGCTTCGCAGCCTGCTCATAGTCGAAGAGCTTCTGCTGCGTCGGAGAAAGCGACTGCGTAGCCGTGA
>JACCDG010069827.1_pt1 | contig 13387 bp, 16 predicted proteins | sample 7442471 | NCBI WGS metagenome assembly JACCDG01 (sample SAMN15323444, study PRJNA562643) | freshwater metagenome | isolation source: river surface water | place: USA:Blue River Watershed | collected 2017-08-17 | reverse complement strand
GAGTTCTTATATTAGTGGAAAATAAAGTACAGAGTTCTTATTTTAATGGAAAATAAAGTACAAAATAAACAAATTTGTTTATTTTAATAGAAAAAAATGTCAAGTAGTGTTAAGTGGAAACACGTAGTAAATAATTAGCAGATGTACACTGTGACCATAAAGAGAAGTTATTAACTAAACTGCAGGTTCAAGTCCTACCTTGACTAATAAGGTTAAACATTGAATACCTTTGTAAGTTAAAAGATGCCGATTGTAATGGCTCATTTAGAAATAAATGGTAAGTGGTTGGAATCCACAATAATTTACATAAAGATGCTATCAGTAATGGTAGATGTGTTGTTCCCTTGAGAAAGGAATAAATATTAAGAGTATTAAATTGATATACTACAACACAAATGAGTTCTCAGCAAGTAGTTATTATAGGTTAGCGAATGCTCCATAACTACGTGACCCTACTCTATTGGATGCCAAGCAACTAATAAGAAAGAGGGTGCTAAATACCAATTATTAACTTAGCCTTAGAGGTTGGTAGTTGGTTTAATAGACTAAGGCGAACTAAAAAATTATTTAAAATGGCACAAGAAGAAAAAATCTTTGCAGATGGTTTCGTATTCAAACGAAACGAAAATGCCCCTGACTTTGTAGTGGGTAGAATTAGTATTAAAGTTGAAGAGGCTATTGCCTTTATCAAAAAACACGAAAAGAATGGTTGGGTTAACCTTGGGGTTAAAACAGCTCGTAGTGGAAATTACTACATTGACTTAGACACTTTCGAAGCGAATGATAGTTCGAAGAAAGAGAGTACAAAAGCAAAAGTTGAAAAGGTCGAAGACGATTTGCCGTTCTAACTATTTGATTAGTAATAAGATAGGGGAATTAACACTTCCCCTTTTTTTACCAATGCTCTGTGTCGAAAATACCAATTACAAACTTTCTATTACTTCTATATATAATTTATATAATAATATTTTTTTTATTACTATATTTTGAAATTAAAATTGACATAAACGACAGAAGTCTTTAAAATCAATAACTTATATTAAACAAAACGACATAAAAACGACATACTATGACACATAACGTAACTATATTCCAAAACATAAGAGATACGGACACTCCGTTCTTCAGGGATGTTAATGTTATCCTTGAGAGAATAAAGATAGGTGCGGGTTCTACAAAAGATATTGTGAAACGCATCAGACAAGAAAAGAATAAGACTGAACGTAACGAGATTAAAAAACTATTACCGGCTATATGTTTTAGTGGTACATTCAAAAAGAGATTAGATAACGCCTTAGAGCAACACTCAGGACTTATATGTTTAGACTTTGATGGTTATACAAAGCAGAAAGAGTTATTGCAAGACAAAGAGACTATATCGAAAAACAAATATGTATTCTCAGTATTCATTTCCCCTTCGGGTAATGGTTTGAAAGTGTTAGTTAAAATTCCTGCTGATGCAGATAATCACACAAACTATTTTAATAGCTTAGAAAAGCATTTTAACAGCCCTTATTTCGACAAAACAAGTAAAAACCTCAGCAGAGTATGTTACGAGTCTTATGACCCTTTAATTTACGTTAATTTCAATTCTTCTATTTGGGATGTAATTGAGGAGCCGGAATACACAGAGGTAAGTAAGATTAGAGACCAAGCTACTATTCCAATTACAGATGAGAATAAGATTGTAGAGATACTTGTTAAGTGGTGGGAAAAGAAATACCCAATGCAAGAAGGACAACGCAATCACAATGCGTACATACTTGCTATGGCTTTCAATGACTTCGGTATTAATAAGAGTCTTGCTTCTTATGTATTAAATCAATTCGCAAGTTCAGACTTTTCATTGGGCGAAATAGCAACTACTATTGACTCAGCATACAGACACACAGCAAACTTTGGAACCAAGTACTATGAAGATGAAGAACGTATCAATCAGATACGTGCTAAGTTAAGAAGAGGGGTATCAAAGAAAGAAATTAAATATCAAATGCAAGACTCGAATTTAGACAACGACATCATTGATGCGGTGCTAAACAAAGTCGAAGATGAGAACTCAAAGATGACCTTTTGGACTAAGAACGATAAAGGTGCTATCAAGATAGAGCATATCTTATTCAAACAATTCTTAGAAGACTCAGGTTTCTATAAGTTTTGTCCTGAAGGCAGTCGTAACTATGTATTTGTTAAAGTTACCAATAACCTTATTGACCATACCTCAGAGAAAGAGATTAAAGATTTTATTCTTAATCACTTATTGGATTTGGATGACAATAGTGTTTACAATTACTTTGCAGACAATACACGATTTTTTAAAGATGAGTTCTTAACTTTGTTATCAACTATTGAGATTTACTTTATCGCAGATAATAAAGACTCAGCGTATTTGTACTATAAGAATTGTGCAGTAAAGATTATGAAAGATAGTATCACTACTATTGACTATTTAGATTTAGGTGGGTACGTTTGGAAAGACCACGTTATTGATAGAAACTTTAACATTTGTGATGTTACGGGAGCTTGTGATTTTAAAAAGTTTATCAGTAATATTAATGGTGGAGATGAAAGTCGTATTAAGACTATGGAAAGTACCATTGGATTCTTAATGCACGGATATAAGAACTTATCTTTCTGCCCGGCAGTTATATTAAATGATGAAGTGATTAGTGATAACCCTGAAGGTGGTACCGGAAAAGGATTAGTGATGAACGCACTCAGTAATATGAAGAAGTTAGTGGTTATTGATGGTAAGTCATTTAACTTTGAGAAGTCATTCCCATATCAGTTAGTATCAGCAGATACACAGATACTTTGTTTTGATGATGTTAAGAAACACTTTGACTTCGAGAGATTGTTTAGTGTAATTACAGAGGGATTGACATTGGAGAAGAAGAACAAGGATGCGATTAAGATACCATTTATTAAGTCTCCTAAAGTTACAATCACTACTAACTATGCTATCAAAGGTGCGGGTAATTCGTTTGCAAGAAGAAAGTGGGAGTTAGAGTTACATCAATATTATAATATGAACTTCACACCGAGAGATGATTTTGGTAAGATGATGTTTGGAGATTGGAATGATGATGATTGGTGTGAGTTTGATAACTATATGATTAATTGCTTGAGATTCTATTTAGCTAATGGATTAGTTAAGTCTAAGTTTGTTAACTTAAAAATTCGTCAGTTATCAGCAGAGACTTGCCACGAGTTTATCGAATGGGTTGGATTAGTAGATAACAATGACAGAAGTAACGTATTGCCAACTAATACAAGATTATATAAAAACGAATTATATAATAACTTTGTTGATGAATACCCTGACTATGGTGCGAGAGGTAAGATGACTATAAGCAGAACTAAGTTCTATAAATGGTTAATAGCTTACGCTATCTATAAAGAAGGAATAATGCCTGAGGAAGATAGAGACCATATTGGTAGATGGATAATCATTAAGAAGAGAGATGATAACGAAACACAAATTAAATTGAATCAATAATGAAAATAAAATATGATATATTATGACACCAAAAGAAAAAGCAAAAGAGTTAGTAGAATGGGCTATAAAATACGGAGCATCAAAAGAAGTAGCTAAATTATTTTCTATAAGAACAGTTGATGAATGTTTACACACTTGTATTGAAAGTATGATATATTATTGGGAAGAAGTTAAACAAGAAATAGAGAAGTTATGAATGTAAAAGAAAGAGCAGCGAACTATATGAGATTGAAAAAAGATTATAGAGACCCTGAAGATATTGCATTCTCAAAGTGGGTAGATGATAACTTCCCGATAAGAAGTAAAAATTTTAAAGGTGAGGTTTTATTTGCCGGGAGTAAATATGATGATGTTTATCTAATAAGCGAGTTAGTAGTAATCTATAGAAAAAAGAATGCTAAGTTATCAAAAACAGAAAGTAGTGTATTAGAAGCTATATCTTGGGTATCAGCATTGGCAATCATATCATCAATATTGTATTTAATATTAAATTAATAAATTATGTCAAAGTATTTTAAACCGTTAACAAGAATTAAAAAAGTAATGGAGTTCTATTACAAAAGAGGAACAAACAAAGAACGTATTAATGATTTGTATCGTAAAATATTAAAAGAAGAAAAGAACTATGAGTGATATAGCTAAATGTCAAGACGATAAATGTCCTTCAAAACAAATATGTTGGAGATTTACAGCCCCTTCTAATGAACGTTGGCAATCTTATGGTAACTTCAATCGTGAAGAAGATGCTTATAATTGTGATATGTTTTGGCACAATGGTGCTTGTAAACATTGTCATCAATCAGATGGTAATCATAAAATGAGTTGCCCAACACAAAAAATACAAGTAAACTTATGATTGATAAGTATATAAATATGAGAAACTCAAGCCAATACAATATGAATTGGTTTTATGACTACTACATTCAAAATGGAGGAAAGTCAATTGGAATAAACCAATTTAGTATGGTATTTAATATGGTTAATCTAAATGAAATACTTGAAGCATTAGATAAAAAATTTAACTTAGTATCTATATTAGATGCTAAAGGTCAAACACTAAAAGTTTTTAAAAATGAATAATACACAAACAGTACACATAGGAATGTTAAATTCATTTAATGTCCTAACCGGTAAAGTTACAATAGATAAAGTTATTAATTCAGGATTGGCTTATTTTGCTCACTCTCCTGATGAAGAAACTGAAATGCAGAGTATAGAATTTATGATTTTTTATTTTCAAGGAATTGAAATGTATGAGAAGTGTGCAGAGCTAAAAGATTATATTAAAAAAACATTCAATAAAGATGGGTCCTACAAAGAAAAGTTTTGTAGATGTGAATATCCAAACATAGAAATTTATAAACCAAAACCTAAATGTTCTATATGCAATTTGAGGATAATGAGATAATAGAAAGAATACCGGGATTTAATAATGAAGAGATGTGGAAACAATGCGAATTATTAAAAAGTATTGTTTTTCAAACTATTCAAACAAAATCAGGTAGAGGTAGAAATGTTAGGATAATAGAAGAGTTTAAATATAATACTGCTTCAGAGAATAGAAATAAAATAGCTAATAGTTGTGAGTATTATAAAAATCTTTACGAACAAGATATGAAAAGAAATAATCAAATTAAATTCAGAGATTACCAACACGATATTATTCAAATTGGTACTGAGATAATAGAAGACTTTGGCTTTGTATATCTTGCTATGGAAGTTAGGACCGGAAAGACCTTAACAAGTCTTGGAATAGCAGAAAGAATTAACAGCAGTAATGTTTTGTTTTTAACAAAAAAGAAAGCTATTAGTAGTATTGAGAAGGACTACGAGATGCTCAATCCTCCGTATCATTTAACAGTTACTAATTACGAGAGTTTGCATAAGATAGATACTACCAATTGGGATTTGATTATTTGTGATGAGGCTCACTCAATGGGTGCGTTTCCTAAACCAAGTAAAAGAGCAGTTCAAGTTAAGGACTTAATTAAAAAAACAAAAGCTAATGTTATTCTATTATCAGGTACACCTACTCCTGAGTCTTACTCACAGATGTACCATCAGGTTTATGGAATACCTAAAAATCCTTTCAAAGAATTTAGTAGTTTTTATAAATTTTGTAATAACTTTGTAAAAGTTAAAACCAAAATGATAAATGGTTTAATCATAAAAGATTACTCGGAAGGGTTAGATACTATAGTTGAAGAGATGGCTCCGTTCACAATCAACTATACTCAACAAGAGGCAGGATTTTTAACTGAGACTACTGAAGAGATATTTGAAGTAGAGTTAAAGCAATCAACTTACGACCTTATAAAAAGATTGAAAAAGGATTTAATTGTTGAGGGTAAAGAAGAGGTTATCTTAGGTGATACTCCGGTAAAGTTGATGAGTAAAATGCATCAGTTATACTCAGGAACAGTTAAGTTTGAGAGTGGGAAGTCAATGGTTATTGATACTTCAAAAGCTGAGTTCATAAAAGAACAATGGACAGGATGTCAGATTGGTATCTTCTATAAATTTAAAGAAGAATTAGTAGCTTTGCAACAAGTGTTCGGTGATGAATTAACAACCGATTTAGATGAGTTCAACAATAGTTATAAGAATATAGCGTTGCAAATTGTCTCAGGGCGTGAAGGTATATCATTAAGAAAAGCTGAGTACCTTGTATATTATAATATTGACTTTAGTGCGACAAGTTATTGGCAATCTAAAGACAGAATGACAACCAAAGACAGATTAGCAAATCAAGTATTTTGGATATTCTCTAAAGGAGGAATAGAACAAGAAATATATAAAGCAGTAACAAAAAAGAAAGACTATACATTAAATCACTTTAAAAAAGATTTTTACTTATGAGTTGGTATGAATACGGACACGAATACGGAGAGTGTACTTGCAAACAATGCGGTAACACTTCAGATGGTGAATTTTGCAGCCAAGGATGTGCAAAAGAATACGAAGCAGATAATTAAATATGAAAAGCAAAAGAAACAAAATGGCGGGTGAACACCCATCTTATGACAAATTAGGAATGTCAGCAGAGAGAAGAGCTAAGAAGTTAGCGTATGATAAAAAGTACCAAGCTTCTGAAGAACGAGTTAACTACAGAGAAAAGTTAAATAAAGCCAATCGTAAAGCCGGTACTTATGGTAATGGAGATGATTTAGATATGAGTCATACTAAAACAGGAAGACTTGTAAAAGAACGAATGGCTTCTAATAGAGGTAGAAACGGAAAGAACGGAAAATCAACTAAGAAATGATAAAATGTGTATGCATAGATGCTGATAATAAACCAAGTAAAATACCTCAGCATAAATGGTTAGAAGAAGGAAAAGAGTACACGTTGGCTTTTAGTATGACTGTACTTCCTCAAAAGAAGTTAGCTTTTCAAGTTCAAGAGATTGACCTTGATGATAGTTGTTCTCCCTATACTTGGTTCCTCGCAAACCGATTTGCGTTCAGACAAGAAGACTTAGAAAAATTAGCTGAGTTTATTAAAGATTGTAATCATATTACTTTCTCCATAAATGAGTTAATGAAAGAAACAAACGTAAATGAAAGAGAGCCAAATACAATCGAAAAAGATTAAGGAACTTGAAGCTCAAGGTTATTATGTTATAAAACTCACGAAGACCAATAAGAATGGTATTCCTGATATTATTGCCATACCTCCCAATTCAGACGTTGAGTTCTACGAAGTTAAAGGACCAACCGGAAAGTTATCTAAATTACAAGAATATAGAATTAAAGAATTAACAGAACACGGAGTAAAAGCCGAAGTTTTTAAACCAATCTAATTAAATGGAATTAACATACAAAGAAAAAACAGATTTAGAAAAAGAATCATTAAAAGAAATAGTAAGTGGAGTTTTTGGAGTAGATATATCTTTAAAAAATAGACAAAGAAATTCAGTAGATGCTCGAAGAGTATTCTCAAAAATACTTAGAGAAAGAGGATATACTTATGAGTCTATAGGAGATTCATTAGATAGAGACCACGCAACAATTATTAATTATATGGTTTCTGTTGATACCATACTCGCTTATGATAAAAGTCTTAGAGATAGATATATAGCTTGTAAGAACGTATTTCTTGAGGGAAGAGCACCACTTATGGTTGAGAGAATGAAAAAAGATGCTGATGTTTATATGACCGTAATAAGATTAAATAATGAAATTCAAGAAATTATTAAAGAAAAGAAAGAAATTTTAACTAAATTTGTACATTATATAGAAAAGTACCAAAATGAAACAGGTTACTTTCCTTCTGTTAAATTTTTAAAAAACAATGTAATTCCATTGTTTGATGTTAAATAAATCTTAATTTTATGAAAACAATTTTAGATGAAGAAAATAAAAGAGCAGCTCGAATAGCTTATAGATTAAATGAGTACCACGCTTTATTAGACACTATCTATGAGAATTTAGTTGACCGTGATTTTAAAATTGTTAGAAGAGAGACTCAAGTCTTAATAATGGAATTAAGATGTGTATTAAAATCAATAGAAGAAGATGACTTTTGAAACAGAGCAAGATTTAAAAAGAGAACACAAAGCAATAACAACATTCGTAAATACATTTGGAGGTTCTTTCCAAAAATTAGACCCACACGATGTTGACTACAAAATATTCGACAAGGAAGGAAAGTTAATAGCTTATGCTGAGGTAAAAGGCAGAATAAGAACTATGCATAATGCCTATCCTTTACCGGTAGCTGCAAGAAAGATTGTTAAGTTGGTAGATAAAAGATTACCTCCGGTAATGATATGGTCTTGTGAAGATGGAATAATCTATGGTAAAGTCGATAAATTAAAAGGAGAAGTTAAGTGGGGTGGTCGTACCCCACGTAACGGCTCCGTTAATGATTTAGAACTTATGGTATTTTATGAGAAACAAAAAGAATTAAAATATATTAGATTTGTTTAGTTAGAACTTGAAGTTCTTGAATAACTACTTATAACATTACCTTCTTTATCTGTAACTGTTCTTGTATAATTTCTTTTATAACTTCCATCAGAATTTTTAGACTTTTTTTTCTTTGATTTTTTTACAGGAGCAACATAGTTGTATTTTTCTTCTTCTTCTTTTTTAAGTTTTTCATCAATAAGTTTATCTAAATCTTTTTCTATCTTATGCTCTTTATACCATTCTGAATTAGGACCAAAATTTTTATTCCATAAATTTGGATTATATTTTTCTAAATCAGTTACATTATCATATTTTTCACCCGTTTCAGGGTCAACAAGTAATTTATCTTTTTTATAATTTTCAATAGCTTTTAGTTCTTTTAAATATTTAGCATAATCTTTATCTACAGAATATCTTATTTCTTTAATTTTATTTTCTGCAGCATTGATTAAATCTTGGTCAGTTGATTTTTCAATAATATTATCAATTATTTCAATTTTTTTCTTGTCAATATTATATTTTTCATATTCCTTAAGTTGCTTTGCTTCAGAAGCGTTTTCAAGTCCTTTATAAATATCCTTAATTACAGATTTTCTAATTTCTTTATAAAGAGGAACAAGACCTAAGTTACCTAATACTTCTAATGGTATTCTTATATTTTTTTCTTTCTCTTGTCTTTCTATAGCATCAGCTTGTTGTTTTTCATCTTCAAATGCTTTTTTAAGAACAAGGTCAGCAGTTTTAATAGCAGGACCATAAGAGCCTGTCATATTTTTAAAGAAATCATAAACTCCTGTTTGTGTTTCTTTTTTATCTGCAGAAATTACTGAATATTGTAATGCATCTTTATAAGGGTCATAGTCTCCTTCTCTTAAAAAGTCAAGGTAATTTTCATTTATTTGTTCTACACCATAATTTACTAATGTTTTTGTTGTATTACCAAAATCTCTTCCTAATAACATAGAGCTAAAAGTAGAAGCTAAAGCTTGACCAACAGCTTTCTCAGGAGCTTTTTTATCTTCTTCTTCCTCTTCATCATCAAAGAATAATCCAACAATACCTTCTCCTAATACTTTAACTAATAAACTATACACAGTCATACGTGTAACAGCCGCTCCTAATAATGCAACACCTTGTTTTTTAGTTAAAGAACCATTACCAATAGCAGCCATTATACCTGTTCTCGCAGTAACAAATTCGTAAATTAAAAACTTACTCATAAAGCTGTTGAAATTATTAAACGCTTTTATTGTAATACTTTGGTTAGGTTTACTTGTTCCTTTAAGTATTCCTGTAAAAGCATTACTACTTGCACCGGTTATAACAGACCTTTCATCGGCAATAGTTTTTGCTTTTTCAATAGCTTCTTTATTTTCCTCCATATATGTCTCGTCATTAGCTGCGATTTTTTCAAAATCTACATCATTACCTGTCATTTTTTTAAAATTATAGGCAAATGAACCAAACCATATAGGTCTCATAATAGCTTTATCAGGAGTTGAAATTAAAATATCAGATAGTAATTCTACAGAATTAACATATTTTTTACCTGATAAATTAAATATTTGCTGTATCTTATTAGCAACAGCATTTTTAGATTTACCACCTTTTACACCACTAGCTTGACTTAATATATTAGAATCAATCATTCTTCCTGATAATGTATCTGTAGGAAAAATTCTATTGGTTTCTTTACTATTTACATTATTCATTATAAGAGGTGCATCAGCAGACATTATTAACCCCATATTTTTTATACCTTCTGTAAATGAAGTTGGGTCGCTAAGAAGTACGAATCCTACGTTTGATAAAAATTCTGAAACAAATCTACCTGTTCCGGCAAGAACAGCACGATAACCTTGTCTGCTAATATAATCAGCTACATCATCTCCGATAGATGTTTCAATATAATTATTAACAACTAAATTTTCAATAGCTTCTTCAAAAGCATTATTAATAGCATTTATTATTTGTCTCTTTTCTTTTGATACCTTTCCTTTTCCTTCCATATTAGATATGGTTCTATTCATAGTCTTACGAGCAGTACGAATAGGTTCAGTTAAATGATAATCCATAAGGACAAATTTAGCACCTCTTTGAGCAGAAGTAAATACATCAAAATTTAAAGGAGATACTTTCCCGGTTCTTTCAATTAATGATTTAGCCTTTGTAGATGGTCTCATTGAATTGTTGTAATCATTAGCGAAAGATTCTCCTGATGCTAAATCATTTGGCTTATATTCGTGAAGAACATTTAGATGCACGTAATTATTTAAAGGATTTATTTTTTGACCTCTAATAATAGCTGCAGTATATTCAGCTTTATCTTTTAAAGATTCATTTACATCACGAACTGTTTTTATAGCTTCTTTTTCAGCAGTATTAAATGAATTGTATAATTTATCATTATCAATATTACCTTCTGAATCAGTATATTTATCAAGTATATCCTGTAACATTTCAGCATCACGTTCTCCAAATTGAGACTTACCATCTTGAATATGTTTTATAGTTGCTTTTAAATATTCTGCAGCAGGGTTTACTTGTTTATTATCAGGGTTAGAATTATATTCAAGTTGAACCATATAAGTCATCATTTTAAACTTTGACATTAATGTTTTATTGGCATCAAGTTTAAATGATTTTGCAACTTTCTCTTCTGCTTTTTCTAAAAGAGCTTGAACGTTCTTTAACTCTGAAGTGAATTTAGCCTCTGCCTCAGCAGCTTTATTAAATAATGAATTAAATATATCTTTTGTTTTAAAATCTCCCAATACTTGGTCTATATTAAACAAAGGATTTCTTCTTATCATCTCCAACATAGCATCTTTCTTTGTTAACAAAGATTTTGCTTTAGCATACAATTTAGATAAAGGAAGAGGTTTTGATTTATTAACAGCAGTTTCTAATGCAATAGCATTATTAATAGAGTTTAATTTCTCAACCATTAACTGAGTATAATGAGGCAAATACCCATTATTTATATTGTCTATAACTTTTAATAAATTTTTTAACTCTGTATTTGTAAGTTCATTAATAGCTTTCCCTTTAATTAATAAATTTAATTCTTTTGCTAAATCACGTTCATCTTTAGTTGAAAGTTCGCTTCCATCTATTTTTGATTTTCCTATTAACTTAACTAATTCATCTTTTTCTTCTTGAATTTCTTCTTCAGTTAATTGACTTTTTTCTACTTGAGGAAGTACATTTTTCTTGTATTTCTTCATTAATTCAAAATCATTGTTATCAATCTCTCCTTCTTCAAGCATTTTATTTAATGTAGCTAAGTAATCTAACTTACCATCTTTAAAAACTTTATCTTGGTAATTATTAAATCTATCAGCCAATTCATCAACCAATGACCTTTCGTTATTTATTTCGTCAAGTATTTCTTGAACATCTTTTATTGTTTGAGATTTTTCTTCAAGAGTAAGTACAGCTTGTTTTTTTCCAAACATATCCACTAAGCTTAAGTACTTTCCTAAATAAGCATCCGGTATTAATGTTGGGTTAATTGAAAATAATCTTTGTAAAGGAAGGATTAAACCATCTGCTATTCCTAACTTAGTAACAATGTTTTTCTTAGCTGTTTTTAAATTACTTTTTGCTGTATCAATTTTATCAGCGTACTCAGCGTCATTAAAAACTTTTGTCATATAATCAACAAAATTAGATACTGATACTTCATTAAGTACATTTACTTTACTAAATGCACGAAGTATATTAGCAGCTTGTTTTGTATTAATAGTTCCTGAAGTAACTAATTCTTTAATATCTTTAGTTAATTGTTGACTTGCTAATTTAAAAGCTCTAACAGATTCTCTTGCCCCCTTTGCGGTATCTTTAATTTGTTTCACAAGAGCTTCTTTTTCAGTCATAGTTATTTTAGCAATATCTTTAATCTTACCAAATAATTTTCCTACTGATGGAGCAGACTTTTCTTTAAGACCAAATCTTTTACGAATATTACGCACCAAAGCTTCACGCTGTACATCTGTAGCATTTTCATAAATTTTTGAGCCCGTAACATACTTCATAACATTATCTATTATCTTTTCTTGGCTTACATTTCTTCTTTTAGATTTATTTACAATACCTTCAACTTCTTTCATTGTTCTATCATATCCGGGCAAGTCTTTTTCATTAAGCTCTTGAGAAATTTCAGCAACCTCAGCCTCAGTTTGCATATCTCCTGCAATTCCTTCAGTCCAAGTCCACTCAGGCATAAGTCCTGTTTTTTGGTCTGCAAAAATTGTATCTTCAACTTTAGCCGTTCTGTTATTATCTCCTTCAGGTCCATAATTAAGCCAAGAGTTTTGACCTCTTGTTTCACTTGTTATAGCTCCTTTAGCAGCACCTGTAAATAATCTAATGTGAGATTGCCAAGCATTTTCTTCTCCTCTTGCTCTAAATCCTGCACCCTCTAATCCGTGTCCAAAAGCATCGTGTACAGCTCTAAATAAATCATTGGCAAGAACAGGTTTTTTAGGTCCATCTAATCCTCCTACAGGCCATTCAAATCCTGTATCAGCTAAAAGTGGATTATCGTTTACATCTAATTCACTTGTACCAAAACCTTCAGTAGTCGGGAAAACTCCCATCTCTTTGTTTTGACGTAAATCACGCATAGCATTATATGGAGATTCAGCATACTTAACATTACTTGGTATGTTTAAATCCATAAACCAAAACTTATATCCTGCATCAATTAATGCTTGATATTGAGCAATAGTTTGTTTTATAAGTTCAGCGTATGCTTCTTTTACTTTTGGATTCTGAGGGTCGTGAGCCATCTCTTCGTAAGCCTGTGCTATACGTTTAGCTCTATCCTCATCAACCTCTACATACTCTGATTGTCGTTTAAGGTCTATTCCATTGTCGGCTGCATATTTTTCTGCAACGCTAACGAGTTGCGGGTCCGGTCCTGTAGCCCCTTGTATTGTTGGCGAACCTTCAAGAGGCGTAATTTCCCTGCTAT
>JACCDG010217355.1_pt1 | contig 13391 bp, 10 predicted proteins | sample 7442471 | NCBI WGS metagenome assembly JACCDG01 (sample SAMN15323444, study PRJNA562643) | freshwater metagenome | isolation source: river surface water | place: USA:Blue River Watershed | collected 2017-08-17 | reverse complement strand
TGTTGAGACAAAAGAAAAACCACTTACGAAAGAAGAGAAAAAGCACATCCGTGCCGCCCTCAAACTTTCATCACTACGCAAACATGCCAAGTTTAAAGACGCAAAGGAATAGTGATGCAGATATATTTGAGAAAATTCTTACAGATCAAGTTGTAAGAAAACATACTGTACAAAATAGTTTTGAATTCTTCTTCCCAATATATTTTCATCAATACATGGAATATGAGACAGCACCCTTTCATGAGGAGATGTTTCGTATTCTTGAAGACGAGCAAATCAAGCTTGCGGTTTTTGTTGCATTCCGTGGATCAGCAAAATCAACCATCATCTCAACGGCATATGTTCTTTGGTCTATTCTTGGAATTCAGCAACGAAAACTTATTGTCATTTGTGGTCAGACTGAACAGAAAGCACGGCAGTATCTTTTGAACATCAAGAGTCAACTTTTAAATAACGAATTATTGAGAAAAGACCTCGGACCATTTGAAGAAGAAAAGAATAATCTCGGCAATGCCACTGCTCTTATTATCAAGCGACTTAACGTGAAGATAATGATCAGCTCTGTTGAACAAAGTATTCGTGGTGTACGCCACGACCAGTACAGACCAGACCTCATTATTATTGATGACATTGAAGATACTGATTCAGTAAAGACACGAGCTGGTCGTGACAAGACATTTAACTGGCTTGTAAGTGAGGTTATTCCCGCAGGAACAAAGAAAACTCGCATCATTGCTGTGGGCAATCTTCTGCATGAAGATTCTGTATTGAAACGTCTTCAAAAACGTATTGAAGGCGATGAAATGAGGCGTATCAAATCAGTCTATCGAGAATACCCAATCGTAGATGGAAAAGGTAATCCTTTGTGGCCCGGCAAGTATCCGACCATCGAAGACGTTGAGGCTGAAAGAGAAAAGACCATGAATGAGGTCGCATGGTTTCGTGAATATATGCTCCAGATTATTACTACAGACGAGCAAATCGTATCTCCTGAATGGATCACATTTTATGACAAGATGCCTGCGGATGGATTCAGAAGTATCTGTATCGGTATTGATTTGGCGGTAAGTGAAAAAGATTCTGCTGATTGTACTGCTATTGTTGTTGCATATGTATACGGCACAGGAAAAAACATGAAAATCTATATTCAAAAACATCCCTACAACAAGAGAAGTTCATTTCCTGTACATGCAGAATTTATTAAAGCATTAGTAGCAACTGAAAAGTTAAAGCATAACCGAGTAAAGTTGTATGTTGAAGATGTTGGATATCAAAAGGCATTGATTCAATTCTTTGAAAGCCAAAAATATGACATTGAAGGGGTACCTACTGGTAGAAATGACAAAGGTGCACGATTGCGACTTACAACTCCACTATTAAAGGATGGGAGGATTCTATTCCCTGAAAGTGGGTGTGAGGAATTAATTGATCAACTCCTTGGATTTGGAAAGGAAAAACACGATGATCTAGCTGACGCTTTTTCTATCGTGGTTCTTAAAATCATTGAGAATAATCCTGTTGCGGGAGGGATACTGTTTGGCTAAATTAAATAGAAGTAACTACTTTAATGTTATAGCTTTTAGCAACAGTGGTCAGTTCCTTATCTTTTGTTACAAGAGTGTATTCATCAGTAAAAAGAGTATCGGGATGATCTCTTTCAGATAAAATATATGCCAACATCAAGACATCTGCCGACCCTTTCCCAGTGCAGAGCCTAATCAGTTTTAAGTTTGTACCATGGTTAGCCATAATCTCAGTAAGTTTATCCAAATGTTTCTTTCCAAGGTAAATGATTGAAATTCCAGCACTGTTGATTCTTGAAATTTCAGATGGTACAAAAGCGTATTCATTAGCGACTTCGTCAATAACAAAAATATCGTTCCTTTTTGAAGACCTGCTCATTATTTGGTTCGTTAATGTATGTGTATCAAGTAAATATCTCATAGTATTATTTGAATCTATCGCTATATTCTTGGAATAGATTTTGATCCATTTTTCCTTTTCTAAATAGAATATTCCGTACTTCTTCAGTCGATATCTTTCTACCTGCATGTGCTCGAATAACCTCTCTTGAGAACCTTGTACCGTTATATTTACTGTATCCTGTTATTTGCAGTGGTCTACGTTTAGGGTTTGAAGTTGCTTTTTTAATTTCCTCACGCAGAATTTCACGAAAGCGATCAGCTGTTGGTTTGTCAATCAATCGAAGTTCCCGAAGACGAACCAGCAACATGCTCGGGGTTACTTTAAATAGTCGTGCTCCTTCTTTTAAATCTTCCAAAGAAGAAACATCTATACTCTCAGCGTCTTCTCTAGGGATTAGTAATTCACCCACAATAGAATAAATCTTTTTTGTCTCATCAGATTTAGTATGACCTTTCTTGGTACTGAAAATGAATTTATTCATCGCAATACACACCAACATGGCTAAAAGTGTGAAAATTTGTCTTCCTGCTGTCTCTAAAATCTTTGGATTGTCATCACCATCTCTTGTATTTATAAATATATATGGGAATTTTTTATCCTTTACACAAAAACCACTTACGCCCAGTTCTTTATCAATGTTCTGTGGCATAAAGTCATATGAACTGAAAGAAACAAGGACTCCTTTGTCCTCTGATTTATCACATAAATACCGCAAGACATCATCTTTTGACATCTTTCTCATAACAGAAAGATCAATATTTAAATATTTACGTATATCATCAGCAAGCTCATTATTGGCAACTTTTTCCTTTACTTTTTTTGCAATAAATCCAACAAAAGAATTGTCGTTGGTTGCAGGAAGAATTCTAGTCTTTAAAAATTCTTGTTTTCTGCCCAAATCTTTAACAATTAACTCAATATCTTCGAGCTTCATTTTACCTCTAGAATTGAGTTGCATCTCTGATTTACTAGGTAGTTTTTCAAATAGATTCTTTTCTTTATCCTTGATGTGAACATCAATTATCTCTTTGGTTGCAAAAAATAATGGATAAGGGACATCAGCTTTTGTAGCTAGTTCTTTTAAATCAGAAAACTTAATTTCATTACTTACTACTGCATTTTGATAAGAAACGTATTGTTTGATAGGAGATAAATCTAAAAGTGCCAAGAATGATCTTTTGTCGGTCTTAATACTATCTTTTCCAATCTTTACAAAAAAATCGTTCATACATACTAATGAAATCTTAAGCCACTTTTCTTAAGTTCCTCTTTTATCTCCAAGTAGTCGGGAATGGCTTTTGAAACAAGGTTCCAAAACTTCTGAGAGTGGTTAAATTGTCCGAGATGACAAAGTTCGTGTACGACTATGTACTCAGCAAGACGTTCTGGTAACAACGCAATCTTATAGTTGAAATTGAGATTACCTTTTTTAGAACAGCTACCCCAGCGAGTCTTCTGGTTTTTAATATTAATTTTATTAAAGGAAAATTTATATATCTTGTTGAATTTTTTAACCTTTTCCTCAGCCAAGACCTGAGCCTGTTCTTTATATTTTAGATACTCAACATTGGTATTTTTCTTTTTGAATACATCAGCAAACTGACTAAAGTAATCTAATTTATCGATGACCCATTGAGATCGTTGTATGATGAATTTCTCAATAACAGAAACATCCACATTTCTAGGGGTGGTCACAACAAAAGCACCATCACAATAAATTGCGAGGCGGAGTCTTTTTGCTCGCTTACTTACCTTGAGCGTATATGGAACTTTTCTTTTGTGAAGTTCTATATGCTTTTTCATAATTAGAATTTTTTAATTACCACATCAATGAGTCGGTTTAGGTATTTGTGGAAATCGGAAATCTGAATCTTGCCTTTGTAATCTTTGAGGATTAGCTCTTGAAGTGTTCTCTTTGCTTCTTTTATAAATTCTTCACGCTTTGAAGAATCTTGCCATCCTTCATCGAGGACATCTTCTAGTCGAGATGACATTTCCTTGATGAATTCTTTGATAACAGTTTTATCAGATTCACCAATAAACTCCTCAGAAATAACAAATAGTCCGTATTCGTGAAGTGAGTATCCTAGTTCCTTAGCTTCTTCTGTCTTCGTCTTAATATCATTTAACAACTCATAATAACGCTTGATACGCTCAGCGAGATCAATCTGATGTTTCTCAAATTCTTGTCTGATAGAAGTTAGTCGTTCTCCAAAACCTTTAAATGCAGGGTGAGTATCTATGTTTATAGATATTTCACGCTTAAGCATTTTCTCAAGGTTGAGAGCCTTGTCTTCTTCAGGAAGCTTGTCTAGCTTGTTGAGTGTTGCGAGATCATGGACTGATAATTCTCGGAAGTTTTTAGTAATTCCTTCGTAATCAATCTTGTCTTGAATAAGATTTTTTATCTTCTCCCCATATTCAGCGAGAGAAAATGCGTCAACTCCTTCTGGTTGAAATTCCTTGCTGAAAGCAAGATAGAAGCTTGTGATCCACTCAAACTTACGTAAGTACTCAATAAGGAATGGGTCAGGAGAAAGTATCTCAAACAACATCTTTAGGCGACTATACTTATCTTTAAAGAATTGTTGCTTGCTCTGGTTATCGATAAATATTTTGAGACATCGGCGAAGATTGTCGATTGAAGGGTCTTCAATATTAACCCCCTCAAATAGACTCATGACTTCATCGAGTACTTTTTTGAAGTCCTCTTTTAGTCTTTCGATATTTATCATTGCGCTATCAACAACACTCTCATCGAAATTAAGTGCGTCATAGAGATTTTTTGTCACACCATAATAGTCAATAATTTTTCCGCATCCCTTGTTCGGGTAGACTCGGTTAGTACGTGCAATAGCCTGAAGAAGATTGTGATCTCGCAACGGCTTATCAAGATACATAACCTGTTCAACTGGTGCATCAAAACCAGTCAAAAGCATGTCGCAGACCAATAGGAATTTAAGAGGATGTGATGGATCCTTGAACTGCTCGATAACCTTTTCTCTTTTTTGTTTATTAGTGTTGTATTTCTTTAGATCATCACTATCGCTATTTGGATCAGCAGGAGAATATACAACCTCAGACCATTCAGACGGCACAAGCTTGTCTAGCAAGTCTTTATACTTTGCTGTTGCCTCACGGTCATAACATACAATCTGTGCTTTAAATCCATTGGGCATGACGTAGAGCTTGTAGTGTTCAACGATATCTTGAATGACAGCCTCCATTCGCTTCTCTAGTTTTACGAGTGCCTCTTTCTTTCCGTATCTTTTTGTGAGAAGTTCTTTTTGCTCTTTGCTGAGTTCAGAAGTTAATTCGTTAAACTTTTTATCTACTGTTTCCTCATCAATAAAGAATTTTGATAGTCGTGCCTCATAGGTAACAGGCAAAGTAGCACCATCATCAATAGCTTGTTGAATTGAATAGTAATCTAGGTATCGTTCTCCCTCCTCTCCAAAGTTACGGTGGGTATTGATAGTAAGTTTATCGATGGGTGTTCCAGTAAATCCAAAGAAGAATGCATCCTTGAACGCATTACGCATCTTGATGGCAGATACACCTTCGTTGTCTCGATGGGCTTCATCAGATAAAACAATCACATTGCCATCGATACTTTCTATTTCCTCAAGCTCTGTAAATTTCTGAATAGTTGAAATGAAGATACCTCGGTCAGCCCCTTTGATTTTCTTTTCAAGGTCTTTGCGAGACTCAACACGAATAAGATTTTGACCACCCCATGCTTCAAACTCTTCAAATACCTGATCATCAAGATCAATACGGTCGATAAGGATAAATACTTTTGGGTTCTTTAGTTCAGGAGCATAGCGAAGCTTCCATGCAGTGAAAAACATAGTAAGGGTCTTTCCTGATCCTTGTGTATGCCAAATCAGACCTTTCTTATAGTCGCCATCTTCAACTCGCTGAACAATTTTATTGGTTGCATAAAGTTGCTGATAACGAGCAATCTTTTTTGTGATTCCGTCCTTTTTCTTTTCAAAAACAATAAAGTTCTTCAGGATATCGAGAAGCTGTTCTTTTCCAAATAGGAAGTAGAGGGTTGAATCTAATTCATCCTCAAACATCTTTGGCTCATTATGTGGATCTTCTCGCCAAGTCAAAAAGTATTGCTTTGGAGAATAGGTTGCTCCGTAGACAGTCTTAAGTCCATCGGTCGCAATGTTGAAACAGTTTGGCAAGAATAGCTTGGAGGCAACTTTTTCGTATCGCTTAATCTGATCAATAGCATTCTCAAAACTTACTGAGCTAGAAGCGGTAGGGCTTTTAGCCTCAATATCAGATACTGGTAAGCCGTTAAGGAATATCATTACATCAGGACGGATGTTCTCTGTCGTACCTTCAAAATAGAACTGGCTTGTTACAACAAATCGATTGTTGTCAGGTTTTGTAAAATCAACAATTTGAAAATCACGGTTCTTGCCAGTGGCAGGATCCTTGAGGTTAACCCCGTTTCGCATTGCAAAAAGAAATGCTTCGTTGGTATCCAGTTTCTTTATTTCTCGAACAACACTTAAAGCCAAATTTTCATCAATGCCGTTTATTTTCTGAACAGACTCTAGTAAATGAGAAGTAATTATGAACTCGTTTTCAAAAGTACGAAGCTTTGAAAATTCTTCGGCAGGAATAAATTCATAACCAAGATTTCCTTGGATGAATTTAATGATGTGTTTTTCTATTGTATATAATTCGTTGAATTTCATGTTATTTGGTTCTTACTTTTCCACTCAAGAGATCTGCCATTAACCCTTGCTTAAGCTCTGATAATTTAAATTTTAAGTTTTCGCTAATTAATATCTTGTTATCAATAGAAGAAATAATCTCGGCTATTTTATGTTGTTTTTCTAAATCAGGAACTGGGATAAAGGTATCTCTGATAACAGCTTGCGATATATTCGGTTGAGCAGCACCAGTTGCTTGATTAACAAAATCTTTTGTTATCGTCAGTAAAAATTGATACAAAAATTCTGGATAAAATTTGTCATTCGGCAAAACTCCACAAATTGCTTGATTCGTTGAGGATTCAAAATCTAATAAACCAACCTGTCCTGCGGTTGCACCATACATTGCAATAAGAATTGTATTACGAGGAAATACTTTTGCTGATGAGTCTTCCAAAGCCTGTTTTGTAATAAATTGTTTTGATGTGCTTACATGACCCTGACGAACTTCACCGCTTGTTAACCAAGGGATTGTTCCATTTTCGTAATATTCTCGCTTACTTTTTAGCGGAGTCCCTCCAGAACTAGTTACGCAAATATCTCCGAGTCTTACCCATTTCTCATTTTTTTCATTTATATACTCAGAAAAAATCTTATGAGTAAGGGATGTCTTGAGTCTTTTGGTTGCATTAATAATTTCACTAATTTTAGTAATATTGTCATCAACCGCACTCAAAATATCTGCTATCTTCCTCTGTTCTTTAATTGAAGGAATGACGATATCTAGTTCTTGGTATTGCGAAATGTAATGTCGCTTATGGTTAGCGATTGGGAAAGTAAAAGATTTCATGATCTCATAAACAAATTTGAGGTCTGTGTTCTGGTCTCGGTTCGTGAGAATTTTTATTGCGGAAGATTTTACCTTAAATGGGAAATCGACATATTTACTATCAGTAGTAAAATCATCAAAAATAATTGCGGGAGTATCCGTATACACACCATCAGTTTCGTTTGTGTAACCTAAAACAAAAGACTTGTTAGCTGTGAGTACAGCTGTCTTTCCTGTAGGGGTGTAACTTGAGCTTTCAACAATATATTTTGTTGGTTGCTCAAAATCCAAAAGATCCTTAATCTTCTTTACGCTCCAATCCTTAGGAATATTCTTTTGTAATAAGTTAGTCTTCATAATTAGTCATGTGTTTTTACTACCTCAAAATCGTTTATCGCATCTTTTAGGGCCACAGCACGGTCAATGTATGTATTGTGGTTGGCGATAAAATCTTCCCATTTAACTGGATGTGCATAGGAATGGTCCCACCCATGGTGGTGATATCCGTAGCAGGTATCACACAGTGAATGATTCTTATCTTTCCTGTTGAACATATTATTCTTTATGATGTTAAAGAAGTTTTGAGTTTGCCAACTTCGAACACCACAAGGTCTATCGATTACCGCATGATCGTAACTACCGTTACTATTTGGTAATGCGACTAAAATTAGACCATTTGTCCAACTTGTTTTTTCTCCACGTTGTTGAACTCGCAAAGAATAAGAAATCTCATTTGGAATCCATTGTTCTTCTTGAGGTTCGTAAGCATCAATCATGTTTGGAGAGAGAAGCACGATTGTTATAGAACTATCAAAGAGTTTGTCTTTTAGTTTAGAGTGGATTGTTGTATCTGATAGATGACTTGCATCATCATCACTTTTTTCACCTTTATAAATATGTTCAGCACCCACAACTTCAATTATTTTATCTACATAATGTCTAGGTGTGTAAAGATAATTTGTGTCCTCAGTAGGTGTGTATTCAGGCAAACCCAAAACATCATAATCTTTATATTTGTAGCTAACGAATATTTTTTTTGATGTATTGTTTTCCATATATTAGTTTGCGTTTACTACTAGATATATTGCACAGGCAATTAAAGGTGCGTAGAAAAACAATAAGGTTGAAGAGAGCATACAAAAGAAAATTGTATTTTTCTTATACTTTTGAAATTCAGTAACATCCATTGAAAAATCAACATCTTTAGCGTTTAATTTCCTCACTTTGTTATATAGGTCTCTATACATTCTTTCCAGAGATAGGAAATAGCCATCATATATCCATGAAATGATCATGACCAAAATGACAAGTAGGAATGGCAAAACATCACCACTTATCTGAGACAACAAGGCTAAGACACCGGCAACCAAAGTAATAACCCATCCTCGTAGGTAGAATAGATTTCCCGCCATTCTAGTAATTACACCTTGAATTAACTCCAAGTGCTTTAGTTTATTTTCATTAAAGTTTGTTTCTTCCATATATTTAATAATTATTTCTTATACTTATCGCTTCTTCGACCAATCTCTCAAGATTATTTTTTATATCACCGTACGCATCATAAGAACTTGGGTTGTAACAAGTCACTATTGAGGACATTGACCTTCCACTGACCGTGAATTGTTCAAAAGGATTTTTTCCTTGTCGGCTGATCCCATTTCTTGGACACTTCAGGTTGTGAATGTAGATACCCACAAGACCACGACCGTCGTTCCATGCTTTTTTGATTTCATATTTGACCCATTCTCGATCTGCAGTATCTTCACCAATCAGAACGACTACACAGTTTTTATACTTCATGTTCTGATCTATCCAGTTTTCAATAGCTTTTGTTCCTCCACGCTTAACTTGTTCCCAGTCATTTACTGAAACAGGAGTATTACCCTCGATTGTGCCAATGTTTCTTATTTGCTGAACTCGCATTACATCCTTATCGAAATGAAAACTATAGAAAATTTGTCTTTTAGTATTTGCCATATTGTTAATAATTAAGTTCGTCTAAATATTTTTCGACTAATTTATCCGCTTCCACTAACTCTTTTTTAAGAGAGACAATTTCACTTCTAACTTTTTTTACATCAATAACTTCATCTTCCTCAGAAGAATCAACGTATTCATGAATGTTTAGGTGAAAGCCTTTACTTTCAACATCATCTAGAGAAACGACACGAGCATACTTCTCGATATCTTCGTAGCTGTTAAACGCTTTTACTATCTTGCTAACATCCTGAGGTCGTAGGGTGTTTTGATTTTTTCCCTCCTGAAAATCTTTTTCTGCATCGATGATCAAAACCTTGTTTTTCTTTTCCTCGGCTTTGTTTTTATTGAGAATTACCACCACGGCAGGGATACCTGTACCGTAGAAGAGTTTTGGGGGGAGAGCGATAATCGCCTCAACAAGATCGTTTCTAAGTATTTGCTCACGAATTCGTGCCTCGGCATTACCTCTGGTTAATACACCGTGTGGCAACACAATACCTGCACGACCATTGGTGTTCATTGATTTAATGATATGAAGAACAAATGCGTAGTCAGCATTTTTATCTGGTGGAGCATCATATCCTTCAAGACGACCGAACTTTGTTTTGAATGCCTCGTACTCCCAGTCTTTAATTGAATATGGAGGATTGGCAACTACGATATCAAAAGTCTGTAAACCTCCTTGTTGATTAAGGAATTGTGGGTTTGCCAGTGTGTCTCCTCGACGAATGTCAGCACTATCAAGCCCATGAAGGAACATGTTGATTTTTGCGATTGCAAAAGTAGCGAGATTTTGTTCTTGTCCGTACAAGTAAAGAGTTTTAGCAATCTTCTCGCCAGATTTTTGTTTAAGATAGTCGTATGCTTCCAAAAGGAAACCACCTGATCCAACTGTTGGATCATATATGTGATCTTTTTGGTGAGGTTTTAGAATGCCCACGATAACTTTTTCAACTTCACGGGGTGTGTAGAACTCGCCACCTTTCTTGCCTGCGTCTGCTGCGAATTGCTTGATCAAGTATTCGTATGCATCACCGAGAAGGTCGGAGCTGATGTATGTATTACCAAAATTGTACTGAGAAAAATGATTGATAAGACGTTGAAGCGTTTCGTTTGGAAAACGATCTTTGTTTGCAAAATCTAGGTCTTCAAAAATCTTATCGAGCTTAGGACTGTTCGCATTAGCTAGTTTTTCAAAAATGTCATTAAGCTTCTGTCCAATGCTTTCTGCTTGTTGGGTAACTTTCTCCCATCGGCAATCCTTCGGTACTTGAAAACGGTGGTTGTAGTCCGCACGAGCGATGTCCTCATCGTTGTACTCTTTCATTACGGCGTTAAACTCTTCATCCCATACGTCACTCATTCGTTTATAAAAAAGAAGACCAAAGATATATTTCTTGTAGTCTGAACTATCGATTTTTCCACGGAGAATGTCAGCACTCTTCCAAAGGAATGATTCCAATTGAGGAAGTGTCAATTTGCTACCCATTTTGTCTACGATTGCCTCAATATCCTGTGGACGATATTTTCGGTCTTTTCGTGGTCCAACCCTAAGAGGAACGAGTGTTCCGTCTTTTTCCCAATTACGCAAAGTATCCTGATGGATGGAAAAAATCTCTGCTACCTGCCCGATAGAGAGTAGTTCTGGCATCCCCTTAAGTTTTTCTTGTATATCTTTTCTCATATGTTGTAATTTGAGTCTATCAGATTCAAGATACAAAGTCAAGTGTTCATAGGTTTTCATAGGTCTACATCTTAGCTTACGTTGAAAAATAAGGGTAATTTAGTTACCAACAGCTAGGAAGTGGGACGCTCTGGACTCCTACAAAGAGTTGCGTCATTAATGTGTTATATGAAAATAACAGCACCGCAGGGCTTTGAGATAGCCCAAGAAGACATAAAGACCATTAAAACCCGATATTGCCTCTATGCTCGAAAGTCGAGCGAGTCTGAGGAACGGCAAGTCCTATCAATAGATTCCCAGATCAAGGAAATGCTCCAGTTAGCAGAACGTGAGGGACTGGAGATTGTATCCATGAAAAGAGAGAGTCATTCTGCAAAGGAAACTGGGCAACGACCCGTATTCAACGAAATTGTCGAGGAGATACGAGACGGTAAATACAATGCCATTCTCACGTGGGCACCTGACCGTATCAGTAGAAACGCAGGAGACCTTGGAAAGATAGTAGACTTAATGGATGCAGGAAAACTTTTACAGATACGAACATTCGGTCAGACATTTTCAAACAATCCAAATGAGAAATTTCTCCTGATGATTTTAGGGAGTCAGGCAAAACTCGAAAACGACAATCGAGGAATAAACGTAAAACGTGGACTACGTACCCGTGTGGAATCAGGTCTCTGGCCTGGCATGGCACCACTGGGATATATCAACCAGAAAAGAATGGATAAGAAGTGTCAGATACTACCCGATCCTGATAGAGCGCATGTCATCAAACAAATGTTTGAAAAAGTTGCGTTTGAAGGATGGAGTGGTAGAAAAGTGTACAACTGGTTACGGTTCGATTTGAACTTCTATACTCGAGGAAACAAACCCCTGACACTATCGGGGGTTTATCGTATATTCGATATGCCAATCTACTACGGACCATTTGAATACCCACGAAATTCAGGACAATGGTATCAAGGATCGCACGAACCACTGATCACTAAGGAGTTGTTTGATAAGGCTCAGGACAGATTAAAGAGAGATAAGATAGTGCGAGAAAATAGAGAGTTTGCATTCACTAAATTATTTACCTGCGGGATGTGTGAATCAGGAATAACGGCACAAGAGAAATATAAGGAACTCAAGGATGGAACGACAGCAAAATATGTCTACTACTCATGCAGTAAATCAAAGGATAGGAATTGCAAAAATAAATACATACGAGAAGAAGAACTGATTGAGGAACTCTTCAAGATTATAGATAAAGTGAGTATCAATGAATTAGGCATGAGAATGAAACTTGAAGAAGAAATTAAAAGATTCAATCGACTCCAAAGATTGGCAACAAAAGGCACACCGAAATACAGCATCAACGAGGATGATGTGAATACTCGAGAATATGCTAAGTATGTGTTGCGTGAAGGCACACCACTAGAAAAGCGTGAGTTACTGGGACACTTAAGAAGTAGACTAGTGCTGAATGATAAAAGGATTACTCTCCTACAGGAGTAGGCATCAGACTCTCATCTTCATCGGTAACGACATCTAGATATACGAAGCCGTCTTTGAGAATTAATTTACTCTTCAAGTTGAGGAGTATATTTCTTTTCTCTTCAATAGAACCATCAAGAAGTATGTATTTAATATACTTTTTAATATCAACATCTTGCTCCTCTGCATCCGTGTACATTGGTGGTTTACCCATAACATCACAATTGAATCGATGAATGCGTTCAACTTCTTTCTCAAACTGACCACGAAGTCCAAGATCATCGAGTGATAATTTATCAACTAATTCACGAAGTGACTGGATAAGGTACTCTTCACGAATGTATCTGATTTTGCATGATGGATCTTTGGATCGTGTGCATCCATAGTAAACGTATCGAGCGATGGATCCGTCTTTCAGTGCTTTGAACTTTTCTTCTGCTGTTACATTTCCTCCACACAAACCGCACTTCATTAGCTTGGTGTAGGCAAAGTTCTTCTTATACACATACTGCAATCTCTTCTTTGCATCGGTCTGCTCTCGCACCTGATCGTACAATTCTTTTGTGATAAGTGGTGTATGTATTCCTTTGTACCAATTGCCACTTTTTCTTGGAAACTCAAATTCACCATAATAAAAAGGTGTACATAAGATTTTTTGTATTGTACTCATTGCTAAGTGCTTGTTGTTTTTAGATCTGAAATCTAAATCATCACGAAGCCATCTTCTAATTCTCCTATGACTCCAACCTTCTGATGCAAGTTGAAATATTTGTTTAACTACATGAGCACGAATAGGATCAATGACGACATGACCCTCTTT
>JACCDG011350502.1_pt1 | contig 13393 bp, 32 predicted proteins | sample 7442471 | NCBI WGS metagenome assembly JACCDG01 (sample SAMN15323444, study PRJNA562643) | freshwater metagenome | isolation source: river surface water | place: USA:Blue River Watershed | collected 2017-08-17 | reverse complement strand
TGGGATGACAGGACCGGTGACATCGACACATGGAACACCATCGACGACCTAGGCGATCGCACCAATGCGCTGATGTACGTTCGCACCACCACCGACAATCCATCAGGGTCGCCGACATGGGGCGATTGGCGGGAGTTTGCCAATGCGACAGTGCGCGGCCGCGGCTTCCAGTTCAAGGTGGTGCTTAACACAACTGATGCGACCCAGGTGCCGGTTGTCACTAATGCCAGTGTTGCCGTCGAGATGCAGCAGCGTGCTGAGATCTCGGATGTAAACGACACGCTGAACACAGCAGCCGAGATCCAGGCCGGCAGGGACTACACCATCGTGACCGCAGGCACGACGGACTTCACGTTGATTGGCGCGGCCAACAACAACCCTGGCACCAAGTTCACCGCAACTGGACCGGGCACCGGCACCGGCACTGCTGCTGGGCCGTTCCTAATCGACTTCGTTGACAACTTCTACCAGTCGCCTACGATGGGGATCACCATCTTCAACGCAGATAGTGGCGACTACTATACACTGGATACGCTATCCCGGACTGGCGTTGATCTTGTGATCCAGGACAACAGCGACAAGCCAGTCGCACGCAACTTCCAATACACCGCCGTCGGTTACGGCAAGGAGATCACCTAATGGCGCAACATGACTACAACATTGCCAACCTGGCTGGTGCAGCATTTCGCGCTGACCTTAATGATGCGTTGGCGGCGATCCGCACCAACAACAGTGGATCAGGGCAGCCGGCCAGCAAGTTTGCCTATCAGTGGTACGTTGATTCGGACAATTCATCACTTTATATCGGCAATAGCACTGGCACTGATTACATTGAAGTTGGTGATGCAGGATTGACTAATCTTGGCCTGGCAAAGACCAGACGCGCAACTGCACAGGCGTCCACGTCTGGCACGGCGATCACATTTGGCAGCATCCCGAGCTGGGCTAATCATATTGTCATGATGCTCAATGGTGTTAGTACAACTGGCACCAGTGCAGTAATGGTCCAACTTGGGACTGCCAGTGGCTTTGTTACTAGTGGTTACAACTCAAATGGTAATTCAATGGGTGTTTCCACCAGTCTCTATGAAGACGCCGGTTTGTTACTTGAATCCGGCGGAGCTGCAGGTCTTCTGCGCTCTGGACTTGTAGACATGTATCGAATTGATGGTAATAACTGGGTTTATGCGTCAACAATTAAACAAGCCGCAGTGTCTGGCAGTACATCAAATGATAATGGTGCCGGCAACAGTGGCACGCTTGCTTCAGTCCTGACACAAGTGCGATTAACTACGGTCGGAGGCACAGATACCTTCGACGCTGGTACGGTTAACATAGTGTACGAGTCCTGATAGCACATGGCCGACCGTAAGATCTCTGACCTGACAGCGCTTACGGCGCCTGCTGCAGGCGACTACCTGCCGATCGTTGACATCAGCGAGGCGTCGGCCGCCAACAAGAACAAGCGCATCACGATCGAAGAACTGCTCCGCGGCGCACCAGATGGCACCGCGGCAGCGCCCAGCATCGGCTTTGAGAGCGATCCCAACACCGGCATCTACCGGCCTGGCGCGGATCAGCTTGCGATCAGCACGGGCGGAACCGAACGCGTCCGCATCGACAGCTCCGGCCGCCTGTTAGTTGGCACGTCTACTCCGCGTAGCATTGTAGGAATCACTCCACAAATACAACTTGAAGGCACTAGCGCTGCAACTAGCACAGCTTCCTTAACAACAAACACCGCAGACGTAAACTCAGCTTACTTATTGTTTACGAAGTCCCGTGGCACCGCTGTCAGTGCCATGACAATCGTAAATGATGGCGATGACCTTGGAAACATATGGTTCCAAGGAACAGACGGTAGTTTTCCTCGCGCTGCTGCAACTATCAAAGCGCAAGTAGACGGCACCCCTGGCACTAATGACATGCCAGGCCGCCTAGTGTTCTCCACTACGGCCGATGAAGCGTCTTCTCCGACGGAGAGGCTTCGTATTACCTCAGCGGGTGTCGTTCAAGTTGCTGATGCGGGCAACATCGCTGTTGGTACCACCACTGGCACCAAGATCGGAACTGCCACTACACAAAAGCTGGGATTTTACAACGCCACTCCCGTGGTGCAGCCCACTGCTGTTGCTGATGCCACCGATGCGGCCAGCGTGATCACCCAGCTCAATGCGTTGCTGTCGCGGATGCGTAATCTTGGATTGATTGCTACCTAAGCCTCGTAGGCCCTACCTTCTATCAACCCCGACCTCCCGACACCATGTCCACCACCGTTTTCACTTGGCACATCGCCCAACTGGAGCGCGAGACCGCTGACGGCTACGTCTTCACGGCTCACTACACCATCGACGCCAACGACGGCACCTACAGCTCTGGCGCTTACGGCTCCGTCGGCTTCGAACGCCCCGAAAACCTCATCCCGTTTGCAGACCTCCAAGAGGATCTCGTACTCGCTTGGGTCCAGGAAGCCCTTGGCGGTGAGGAAAAAGTCAACGAAATCCAGGCAGCACTGCAAAGCCAACTCGATGAACAGCGCCATCCCAGCAAAGCCAGTGGCCTCCCTTGGGCTGCGTAGACTAGTGGCATGATCGAGCTGATCGCTGCTGTTGCGGGTGCATCCATCAGCGTGGCGGCTATGGGCGCCATGGGGTTCAGCCGTCGCAATGATGAAGCCCGCGACGCAGTGATCAGGCTCACCGCTGCAGTGGAGCACATCGCCACGCAACTGGAGGTGCTCCACACCGACATCCGCAGCGACCGTCAAGAGACATTCAAGCGGCTCAATGGCGTCGAGCAGCGCGTCGCTACGCTTGAGGCACGACCACACCGCTGACCATGGACGCCCAGACTGTTGCCGTTGTCGCCATCGTTCTTGCTGCTGGCAGTGAGATCATCGCGCTGACGCCGCTCAAGTCGAATAGCTGGATTCAGCTTCTGCTGCAGGCCCTCAAATTGATGTTCCCCAAGCGTGGCTAAAGCACCGATCAAACCCAGCGACCTGTTCCGGTACTGGAAGGCGCTGCCGCATCAACAGGCAGCAATCGTTGAACTGGAAGCTGAGCTGTTAAAGGTTGCGCCTGATTTGTTTAATAGGGATCAGCCGTGGTTCCAAACATGGAGCCAAGGCGGCAAAGTGCACAGTTATGACGCAGCCGTCAAGCTGATCAAAGAGTTCGAGGGCTGTCACCTGTCGGCCTACCCCGATCCGCTCAGCGGCGGCGAGCCATGGACCATCGGCTACGGCACCACCAGATACAGCGACGGCCGCAAGGTGCAGCGCGGCGACAAGATCACCGTCATTGATGCTGGCAAGCTGCTGGACCTCGAGATCGAGCGCGTCGCCGAGAAGTTGCGGGCGACCGTGCCGTTCTGGAATGCCATGACCGGCGACAAGCAGTCTGCGCTGATCAGCCTCGCCTACAACCTAGGCAGCGGGTTCTACAACACCACCGGATTCGAGACGATCAGCAAGTGCCTAAAGGACAAGGACTGGGCAGCGGTGCCTGATGCGTTGCTGCTGTATCGCAACCCTGGCACCAATGTCGAAGCCGGTCTATTGCGCCGACGCCAGGCTGAGGGGCGGTTGTGGGGCGTCGAGCAGCAAACCGCCAAGCTGACACCGAGCAGCCCATTCACGGCACGGATCACGCCACACATCACCCTAGGCGAGTTTGCGCTGGGGCAGGATGCGCGGCGCTTTGACCATCAGTACCAGATAGACACCGCTGCCGAGCTGGCGGCGTTCCTCGAGCGGGTGCGCGGTGCGTTCGGCGGCAAGCCAGTGGTGATCACCAGCGGTTACAGGCCAGCAGCGATCAACCGCTCGGTTGGCGGTGCCAGCAGCAGTGAGCACCTATACGACGCGCCAAGCGTCGGTGCAGTGGACTTCTACATCCAAGGCGCAGACATCAACGCAGTCCAGGCATGGTGCGACAAGAATTGGCCCTACAGCGTTGGATACGGCGCACCTAAAGGGTTCGTGCACCTTGGCGTCCGCAAAGGCCGGCCTCGCGTGCGCTGGGACTATTGATGCGGCAGTACGTCCTAGAGATCGAGTACACCATCGTCGTTGAGAGTGACAACGATGATCCGGGAGAGGTATCGGACGACTTTGCAGCGCGGCTCACTGAGTTAGCGCCGTCCAACGATCACATCCTGGGGCTAAGTCTTCAGGTGCTACCAATCCCCGAATTGCGTGGATCACTCGATTGATGGCTCTAACCTCGTTTCTAAGCGCAGTGCAAAGCATCAATTCAGGCAGCAGATCTTTGAAGCATGGGGCCATCAGTGCGCATACTGCAGCGCGCTGGCTGACACTTTGGACCACGTCAAGCCACGCCATAAAGGCGGCGCTACAGTTACAACCAATCTGGTGCCAGCGTGCCGCAATTGCAACCGTAGAAAAGGCAGTGAGGAATGGCGCGAGTGGTTCAGCCGTCAGGACTCATGGACTGTTGATCGCGTATTAAAGATTCAGGATTGGTTGATTGATTCAACATCTGATGATAGAAAATAAGCGCTTGCCAGTCTTGCGCATGATCACGGCACATGCCGTTAATGCAGACGCGCCACATGTCACCGTGACGCTTGATCGTTGGTTCCAAGGGGCGTGTCCGTCAGGGGGTTGCTCATCAGCATACGGATGCGACCGACGCCGCGCTTGTAGATGTCGTAAAGAGCAGTCTTTGAAATGCCATACTCACGCTCAAGTTGCGTCCATGTGACGGCTGGATAACACGACCGCGCTTCAATGACTGCCTTGGTTCTATCGTCTAGGTACTGGTCAACGTAACGCAGCATGATCTGCACATCTTGGCTGATGTCATTGTCAACTACATTGGGGTCGGCAATGGTGTCAACAATGCTGTGGCCTTCTGAGTTGTTGACCTGTTGGTCGATGCTGGTAACGGTGTAGGTCTGCCGGAGCAGATTAGACAACTCGCCAGGATCCATGTTGATCTCTTCTGCCACCCTGGTGATGCTTGGCTGGTAACCAAGCTGATGGCTGAGATCCTGGATCGTGCGGTTGATCTTGTACATCGTCTCGTGTACACCGATCGGCAGCCGGATAATGGCATCGCTGCTGATCAGTGCACGCGTGATGCCTTGGCGGATCCACCAGTAGGCGTAGGTCGAGAACTTGTAGCCGCGGCTTGGGTCGAACAGCTCAACAGCACGAGCTAGGCCGATGTTGCCCTCCTGGATCAGGTCAAGCAGCTCCATGGTTTTGTTGTTGCGCTTGTCGTACCTGCGGGCAACATGCACGACCAGTTGCAAGTTGCACTGGATGAACCGCTGGCGGGCACGTTGACCGCTGCGCTTCTCACGCTGTTCGGCATTGGTCAACGGGCGATCCAGTGATTGCAGCTCACGCAGCCGTTGCACGCGCCTCCCGAGTTGTATCTCTTGCTGCGGTGTCAACAGTGGATACTTGGCGATACTGTTGAGATAGTCCTTGATGCTGTCAGACATGATGAATCCGTTAGTTCACACAATGGAAGCACAATTTCACGGCGCAGCCAATGCCCAAATGTTGCGCGAGCTACATGCAGCAAAGGACTACAACGCATTGCTGGAGTATGCGCTGCTGCTGGCTGAGCAAGAGGCCAGCCAGCGATCGCAGATCAAGTGGTTGATTGCTGAAGCGATGCGCTCATGCAGCGTTGAACCGTGGCACCTAGCGGCTGCCGCTGAACTGCTTGGACGCCGCGACTAGCTTGTCGTTGTTGTAGCTGCCAGTCAGCGCGTAGCTCAGTGCTGGGCGTTGGCTCATGCGGAAGAATACCATCTGCCCGATCTTCAACCCTGGGTAGATCGGCAGCGGCTGCAACTGCCGGGCGTTCTTCAACTCCAGCGTTAGTGCGCTGCCATGCCAACCTGGATCGGCATAGCCAGCGTGCAGGTTCTCATAGCCCTCGCGTGCACGGCTTGACTTCAAGAAAAACAACCCAGCGACGTCCTCCGGCATGACGAAGGTCTCAATGGTCTGCGCAAGGATGAACTGCCCTGGCACCAACTGATACGGATGCTCGGCGGTGTAATCCTTGATTGACAGAGGAATCATCTGGTGCGACTCCACCGACTCAAGCATGATCAGGTTGCCAAGCCGCAGGTCCAAGCTGGCAGGGTTGATCAGCTCTTGCTGGTGATGCTGCACCATGCCCTGTTCGATCAGGTCGTGGATCTCGGTGTCACAAAGGATCATTGTTGCGGATAGCGATGATGTGTTTTTTATTGGACCACTGCAATAGGCAGCGCGGCACTTGCACTTCGGCTGGTTGCTGCGTGTACCACCGATGATCGCAGGCCCTGCAGTGGCGACGCCTAACAATAGTGCCATCGTCAAGTTGATTGGTCATGACGATATAGGTCTGCCTAGAGGTGCAGCTAGGGCATTGAACTTGAATCGCGGGCATCTTCTAGATCCTGTGCCATGACGGCTGCACTGCGCAGCATGGTGCTGAGCTTAATCGGGCGCATGTTCTTCCAGCAGGCATACCGTATGGCATGACGGAAGCCCATACTAATGTTGCCGTCGCCTAGCTTGCGAGCAGCTTCGATCTCTTCACGGCTCATGCGGATGTTGACCGTAAAGTTGCGGCCTTTGTTTATTTGATTAGCCATTGCATGTACCAATTGGCTTTGCGCAGTGACTCATTGCCGCCTTTGTGTTGCTCACGCCAGACATATTTCAGCACGTTGCCTTTGCAGTAGCCTTTGAACTCTTCTGGTGTCAGTGCTGCCTGGATGGCCTCGATGCACTCGATACCGCCTTGCGTGTAATGCGATGGGTGGTTGACTGGGTCGTTCATTGGTGTGAGATGCGAACGGTTGCGATGCCGTCAAGCGGCACCCCTAAACGATGCGCAGCGCCGGCGCTGAGGTCGATGCTGCTGCAGTCGCAGCGATCGGTCACCGGCACCACCAGCGTGCGGCCTTGATGGCTGACACGCACACGGGTGCCGCAGCTCAGCCATGGATGCGCAGCGCTGACGCCCCAGTGTTGATAGGTCTGGCCGCAGTAGGTGACCCGACCATGAAACCAGCCGTCGTAGACCGTGGCGGTGACGGATCTACCGGGCTGCGCCATGGCGGGCGCTTGGAGCAACAGCAGCAATGCAAGGCGGATCATTGGCCCTCCAGCTCGGCGACAGCAGCCTCCAGCTCTCGCAGCTCGCGGTAGATGAAGTAATCCTCGGGGTCGTCGTAGTTCAGATCCAACGCCTGGTACACAGCCGTCTGAGCCAAGAACAGCAAGCGGTCTATCAGTTGCCGGTCAGTCATTAGTACCCTCCAGCTCGGTGGCGATGGCGAAGAGTTCGGCGCGGATGGCTGCCGCGTGAACATCACAGCAAGAGTCATAGGGAAGGCGTGGCAGCGGCACCACCTGATCCGCAGCAGCTCGCAGGGCGGCGGCGATGGCATAACGGTCTTCATGCTGCAAAGAAGGATCCCATGGGCTTTTCCAATAGGCATCCAGTACCGCTTGTGCTTGTGGTGAAAGGCTGCGTTCAGTCATTGATACCCCCTAGCTCGTCAGCAATGGTAAAAAGTTTTTTACGGATGTCTTGCATTGTTTCACCGTAAATGTCATCATCTTCGTGCCAGAATTCTGGCGCCACCTGATCCGCAGCAGCTCGCAGGGCGGCAGCCATCAGTTCTCGCTCGTAAGGAATGAACTCGTTATCACATTCCATTGCTTGTGCCGCAGCATCCAGCAATGCCTGCGCGGCGGGGGAGAGATCAGTCATGGGAGCAGTACCGAGGGTGAAGATTACCGTGTTCATCGGTGAAGCCAGCTTCATGCAGGAACTGCCGAGCGGCTTCCTTGTCGCCAGCCAAGGCGCGGGTCAGCAGACATGGCGCGGTGAGTTCAGTGGCAAACTCTTCAAGGGTGTCAACTGTGACTCCGTGCCAACACTCGTCACCATCGCTGTAGTTGTCCCAGGTGGCGGCCAGGTGCAGCAGCACGTTGGCAATGCCCTCGCGAACGCTTTCGCCTTCCTCGAACTCTTCGATCAGGCGCTGAGCGCGGGAGGTGAGATGGTCAGTCATTGATGGGCTCCACTGCAACGTGGATGTCGCGGCCATAGCCGCAGGTGCCCCATCGGACAAGGTTCATGACAACGCGATTGCCGGCGAAATCCAAGCCAAAATCAACGCGATGCGTCGTTGATGGATCGGAGTTGATCCACCACAGCTCACCAATGCGGCCTTGATTGGAGTCGATGTTGATCATTCGGGAAGCGCCTCCAGTGCGCGGCGGATAATGTCTGCTTGGCCTGAGCAAATCCCCTCTGGCGGGACGTCATCGGCCATTTTGACGGCTTCAGAAAGTGCTTGTAACGCCTGCTCCTTCAAGCTCGGCGGCCTGGGGCGGCGGGCGGCGCGGAGCAGCGACCACGCGGGGACGCCTTTCTGCTTGAGCAGCGCACAGCACGCCTCCAGCTCTAAATCAGCGCCATATTGGGCGGCGCGGGTGGCGACGTAGATGTGCGATTCGTAATCCCTGTAACAATTATCGTTCTGTGTGTTGTCCCAATCTGTAAACCACTGCTGCACCAGCTCCGGCGACGGGGTGATGATGTTCATCGCTCGGCCTCCCGCTCAAGCACAGTTGCCGCAGCCAAGTCGCCGCCTTGCTGCTCGCGCAACCACGCCGCCACCTCGCGGATCGCGGCGCGGGCTTCCGCTTCGTTCCCAGCGTTGTTTTCAAACTGCTCAAAAATTGCAGCGCCTACCCGCTCCACCAACGAACTCCCAATTTGGGAGGAGTTAGGAGATGGCTTGGAGTTTGGCGCCAGTAGATCCCTGACGTGCTGCGCTTGCTCTGGGGTCAGTTGCAGTGGCTCGCTGATCTCGTAGACCTTTGAGGCCGGGCGTCGAGTGCCTTCCAGCGCTTCAATCCGCTGCAGGTGCTGATCGCTCCATCGCTTCACCTTGTCCACGTCTTCGCCCCACTCCAGCGTGGCCAGACGCATGGTCTCGTACTTAGCTTCCAGCGCTTTCACTCTGTCTACAATGTTGAAAGTACAAGTTTTGTTGCAATCAGCTTCATCTTTTAGCCCAGTCTCAAGCTGTTCAACCCTGGCGCGTAGCTCCTCAACACAAGATGCAACTACAAATACAGGATCGCTAGATTTGGCTTGCATGATCGCCCACTGCTCGGGCGTTGCTTTGTGGTCAGTCATCATTAGCGTCCACCAATCCATCGGATGGAGAGGTCAGCTCGACCAACTTGAGGATGTGTTCAGCGAAGGCGACGTGGGTCATGACGGCATGGGTGCCCGGAGGCACCCCATAGCTGTCACGCCACCATGCGTCAAAGGCTGCCTTGATTGATGTGCTGTTCATAAAGCCCCGTGTAGAGTGCGTGCATTGGATGGTCGGGATTATCCCGACCGTCCTCGTGGTATAAGCGCTCAAGCAGCTCCTGGCGCTCGTTGTCCTGCTTGATGTCAGTCATCAGAACGCAGCCTCTTCTGACTTGGCACGCGGCAGGTACTCGAACCGTTGCACGTTCAGCACATGCTTGCTGCGCTTGGTGCCGGTGTCCTTGTCGCTCCAGTCTTGGCGGCGGATGGCACCGGTCACCATGATGCTGTCGCCCTTTTTGCAGTTGTCAGCGATCATCTGACCGCCTTTGCCCCAGACTTCTACGTCGATGGCGTTGTTGATGTAATTGCCATCCTTATCTTTGCCTTCGCTGATGCCACCACCGAAGTTGCAAACACAAGTGCCAGAATCAAAAAACTTGATCTGCGGTTCGCTAATAATACGAACGACGCCGGAAGCATAAAGGCTCATGGGTTGACAGGGATAATGGAATTGGACTCTTCAAAGGCCAGGACGTCCGCTATGGGATACCTGACCCGCGACTCGCCTAACGGCAAGCCGAACCGCGGGACCGTGTAATAGGCCGGTCCTTGGCCCCGCAGCCGTTGGGATTTGATGCTGCTTGGCTTCAAACCCCAACGCGCTGCTAGCTGTTCAGTCGTCAGATACAAGATCAGCCTCCTTCTCAAGCATCTGCTGCAGCAGCTTGTCATGCTGCTCTTGCGTCAGATCGCCATCATCCAGCCGCTTTGCCATGCGCGGTTGTAGGTCCTCGAGGTCCTGCAGGCTCTTGGCCTTGGCGATGGCAGCAGCACCGGCAGTGAAGAACTTACTGGTGTCTTTACGCGCAGGCAGCGCCGGAGCGGCTTCGGTGGTCACTGTTACAGGCTCAGCGTCAGCCTGCTGCATCTCGTCGGTGGTGTAGACACCGGACATGTCGGCAGGGAATGCCTTCCTGAGGGCAAGGGCCTCGGAGCACTTGGCGATCATCGCGGCGGGCATCTTGGACCACAGCCCCTGGCCAGCGTTGTAGTCCGCAAACCGGGCGACGCCAACAAAGGCATGGTTGCTGCCCTTGCGGTGAACGATCGTCTTGGCCGCGGCAGGTGGCTTGGATGACAGCCACACATCACGCCAGTCGCCTTCCTCGCCACACCAGTAGGTCTCAGATCCATCAAGCTGCCCCGTGCGCTCGGCAATGGCACGGAGGCCGTCAATGCCGGCTTGGATGGTCAGCTTGCCGCCACGCTTGATGGCGTAGATCTGCTTGCTGAACGGATCCAGCCCGGTGCGCTGGCAGGCATACGCAAACAGGCGCAGCTCGTCATTGGTGCAGCCCGGAGCAATGGTGCTGCTGATCAGTTGCACCTGGTCAGGGGTCCAGGTGGTGATTGCTGTTGACATCAGAAGGTTTCGGTTTGAATGGGATTTGTTGCCCACCTCGGCAGGCTGATGGTCTGGATGAACGTGTCGCCGTAGCCGGGCCACACGCCTGCGGCATGGCATCCGGCGATCACGTCCATGCCATTGTCTCGCATGGTCCGCCCTAATGCAAGGGCTTCGCTGTCGAGCTCGTACACCGCAACGGCGTGCGGGTAAGTCTTCTCGACTGCGACGAACACGAACCGCTCAGCACCATGCAGGCCAGCGAGGTAATGCGCAGCCTGGACGTGGTAACCGAAGGTGGCCACGCTGCGGGCGAACGCCTGCGGGCTGGCGTCGGTGGTGGTCTTGATGTCCACCACAGTGCTGCCGTAGTACCAGTCAGGACGGCATTTGCATCGCATCCCGGTGGGCAGGTCATCCCACCAGAAGGATTGCTCGGCCTTGCCTTGCTTCAGCAATGCTGCTGCTGCAGGGTGGTTGCGGACTGCCGCTGCCATGCCCATGGCCAGTGCCATGTCGCTGCTGGTGACCACCTCGATGCCTTCGGCTTCCATGGCCGCGGCCTGTTCCTTACCGGCTTTGGTGTTGCGCGGTGCGCAGATGCCGTAGCGGTTCAGCAGCTCGTCTGGTTCAAGGATGGCGCAGTGAGCCAGGCTGCCCAGCTTCATCGCAGCAGTCGGCTCGATCGGGCTGCGATTGGGGTCAACGTACCGGCTCCAGTAGTGGTAAGGCGATTGCATTACCGCCTTCAGGTGGCTAGCGCTGACGGCTGGGTCGGAGTGGTACTGCTCGTTCAGGATGGTCGCTGTCATAAGTAGAATGGTGTTGTGAGGATCGAAGGGCGGTGATGGGCCGCCCTGTTTTCTCATGCCAGTGCTACGCGGACGCGATGGCGGGTGATGCCGAGATGCTCGGCAATGCGCCGCTGCGACCAGCCGTAGCTACGCAGCCGCTTAGCGCGTTGCTCGGTTGATTCCGTCGCCCACAGCAGCACCAGCAACGGCAGCAGCAGCAGGACGAGGATCAGGGTCAGTGTGGTTGTCATGGTGTTAACGCGGGTGGAATGGTGCCGGGATTGGATGCGGCTCCCGGTCGGCCGCGTGGGTCAGGCAAGCTGCAATGCAGCTAGTGCATCGTCTTTAGTCATGTATCCAGAGCGATTGCCGTAGCGATCACAGATTTGCCAGCCATTGCCACGGGAGTCCTCTAGTGCTTTAAGGCTCCAATCCGACCGCGCGTAACCACGCTGCCAGATTTCGGGATCTTTGTCGTAGCCGAATTGAATCAGGTTCATGGGTGGAATGATGGGCTCAGCCGAGCCCGTAGACCCGACATAGGCGGTTGAACTCCGCCATGTCGAATTGAGGATGTGACATCCAGCGATCAAGGCTGGCACTCCAGCGGTCCCATGGCTCCATGTCTGACCCGACCGACGCAATGCAGGCCGACTGGCAGCGCACAGCCATGTTGGTGGCGCTGGAGGGGAGCATGGCGAGAGGTGTGCGGGCCACGGGTGGAATCCGTTTGGGACCCCCACATCCTACACCATGTGCCGCCATGGTCAACCCTTGAGAGGGGCGGCCTCCGATACGGTTTCAGGTGCGGCACCGCTACCGCATCACCGCGTCCATCCTTGCGGGCAGGACCGACCGCCAATAAAAAAGCCCGCCGAAGCGGGCTGGCGCATCACCGTCCCAGGTCGCATTCCAGATCGCTGCAGGCATCCAGCAAATCTGAGAGTGGTCCCGAGCTGGTCAGCTCGTCCCACTGCTCTTCAGAGCAGAAATCCCGCAGCGCTTGGAATGCCGTGACCACGCGATCGGCAGTGCCGAGCGCCGTGGCCAGTTCCTGCAACTGGGTTGCGAGAGTATTCATTTGTCTATGTGCGGTGGATCGCCGCCATCGCTGGCGACCCGTTCACTATACCACCGTGGTCAGCCATGGTCAACCGTTGGGCATCCTCGACGCTGCGGGCCACACCAGCGATCCCGCCAGCAGCCTGCACTGCATCGAGCCACTGCTGCTGCTCGGGCCTCAGCCGGCCGGTTGGAGTCTTCACCTCGATGCTGAGGAATACCGCCACCTGGGCGCCGACCATCTCAGGCGTCACCGTCACTGTCCGCCAGCCGATCAGGTCAGCGCTGCCCTTGCACAGACCGAACTGCACTGGGCGCCCATGCTGGTCGCGCAGTGTGCCGGTGTTGTTGCGGAACAACCTGGTGTCACCAGTGCCGCAGGCAATTCGGATCTCCTGCTGGATCTGCTGCTCGGTCACTCACAACCCATGCCGTTTGGCCAACCTAGCCTGATAGACGCGTTCTGCCCAACCACGCTTATAGCCGCGTTGCTGCGCCAGTTGGCGGAGGTCCTCGAGGCTTTGGGCATTGCCCTGCTCGCGTTTGCGCTTCCGTGTGGTCAACTCCTGCAACTCGCCCTCGACCGTCTTCATCACCCTGGTTTCTTGCGGGGCAAACACATGCCCGCAGTCAGGGCACACCTGCGTGGCGCTCATGCTGGTGGCAAAGCACACCGGGCACACCTTGACCGATGGCGCGCGGTCGGAGTCACGTTTCTTGATGCCGTCGAGGCTCCAGTCGCGGTCTTCGAGGTGATGGCCCAGCCGCAGCGTATTGCCGACGTGATCCAGCACCACAGCAGCAGGCTTGCC
>JACCDG010328998.1_pt1 | contig 13396 bp, 12 predicted proteins | sample 7442471 | NCBI WGS metagenome assembly JACCDG01 (sample SAMN15323444, study PRJNA562643) | freshwater metagenome | isolation source: river surface water | place: USA:Blue River Watershed | collected 2017-08-17 | reverse complement strand
GGGTATTGGTAGAGAATGAAAGCTTCACAGGATTAGCAATCTTCATAACGGCAAAGGGAGTTACTTCGGTTCGCTCAACTCGTTTTAATTTAACCAGCGGATCTTTAAAAATGTACATTCTCCCCTCCGGAACGGATGCTGTGGTCACAAACATTTCGCCGTCAAATCGTGCCAGATCAAGCAGTACGGCTCCTGCCTGGTGAACTCGCAGGGTGTAGCTCTTGCCATTGTCCCAAATACTTACAGTCGTCTTGCCAGGAAGAGCCGGATCTTCAGAAGAGTACAGGACGATATTCTCTTGATAGGACTTAAAGTTGGTGACATTAGTTAGTAAGTTAGCGACTGCCCCCGTCTTTATATCCGCCGTTTGTAGCAGTTTTGTGGCATCGGTATAAAGATAGAGCCTATCAAAACGCTTGTCCCGGAGGCTAACTTTTGTCGGCTGGAGCTTGAATAAGGTATTAACATTCACAGTGCTTTGGGGCTCAACGCGGTCAACTACTACAAACTCGGTGCTTTGAGCAAAGGTGTGCTTTAGCAGTACGTGACGATTATCTGTCGACCATTCAACAAGCTCCAAAGACTGGTCAGTAGGCGTAACTGCAGGTGTTAAGGCCTTCGCCGGAAGGGTTAAGACCGTAGGGGCGCGGTCGATGTTTTCTGTATCAAAGACATCAAAAACACCGGCAGTTCCGGGTTGAGCAACCAACAGCCAGCGACGGTCCGGACTCTGAGTAGAGAAGGCTGGAGCAGCGTCATATAACTTCGTTTGTGCGGAAGTTAACTTAGTCGGGAACATACGGGGATAAACCAAACGCTCAATACTACCACCGTCTAACGAAACTGATTTCTTCCAGGTGTCATAGCCTTTACGCCTGAGCTCGATGTCATACTTACCAGCAGGTACTGTGAGGCGTTTATCGGTGCCGCCATTATCCTTACCGTTTAGGAAAATAGTGCTAGATTCTGGTGCCGAATCGGCAAAAATCAATCCATTCTGAATGACCTTGCCGGTCTTTCGATCAACATCATAGCCATTAGATAAGACCACCAAAATTGTAGATGCCAAGGCAATAGCGATACCAATCAAGAAGTAACCGAGGAAAAGTCGGCGAATGTGAGCTTGTCTTTTGGCGGGGTCGAGAAAATCCATATTTTTGTTTGATCAGCTTGAATATAATTATACCATCGCTTGGCAATGTATTGATATCTCTTTTTGACTCCAGGGTCAGTAACAGGTACTATTAGGTACATAAGCGCAATGAAAATCGCATACCAAAAAGCAGAGATACAATGAGGGTCAAAAACAACACCGTAACCATCAATGGTCGAACATACGATGCCAAAACTGGTGTCGCGTTGAGCACTGCCACAGCCTCAAAAATTAACCAGAAACCTGTTAAAGTCAGCTCTCCGGCAAAGAAGATAGCCGTAAAAACATCGGCCGACGAGGCAGCAACTGCTCCCGTGCGAAACATTCGCACGGCATCATCATCTAGGCACCAACCTCAACGTTCACAAACCCTCCGGAGGACATTAGTTAAAAAACCAACAGCGCCGACCCCAACACATGCCGTTGCCGGCCTTACTTCCCAGCCTAAAAAAATTATCATCTCCGATGGCACCGCAACAAAGAGCAAGCCCGTGATCCTAGCACACCGCCAGAGTCCTTCAATCAGTAAATTTGGAACACGTAGTCAGCTATCCCAACGAGTCACACACGTACCCGTAGCAAAAGCTCCGGCTACTCATCAGACATCGCGTCACTACGACATCAATGACACCCCTCCAACTACCGCCCACACTAAACTCAGTACACCTTTAAAGGAATTGCACCATGATCTGTTCGAAACCGCTCTGCAAGGCGCTACAACCCATAAAGCAAAGCGACTCAAAAAGCCACGCCACCACAACCGTGCCTTGCGAATTGGTGCTAGTGCACTAACAGTTTTATTGCTGGTTGCTTTCTTCGGATATCAGAATATGCCAAGCATGGCTTTAAAGCGAGCCTCCTCAACTATCGGCTTTAACGCTAGGATTCCAGGATATAGCCCAGCCGGCTACAAGCTAAGTGGCCCCGTCGAGTACAAAGCAGGTAACGTAACATTATCGTTCCGCTCTACTACCGATAGTCGCAGCTACACCGTTACTCAAACAGCAACCGAACTTGATAATCAGGCGCTGGCAGCGAGTTTCTTGAATGGTAAGAGCTATCAAAAAGTCACAGCCAATGGCCAACCGGGATACATCTACGATGATTCTAATATCACTTGGGTCAACAACGGCGTATGGTATAACGTCGCCAGTGACAGCCGTCTATCGAGCGACCAACTGATCAATATTGCATCTTCATTGCTCTAGTATCCACGACAACTAAGCCCCACGGGTTAGACCAATGACCGAAGTTAGTCTATAATAACAGGGATGAAAACAGTTAGAACACGCTTTGCTCCCAGCCCCACCGGCCTCCTTCATGTAGGTGGCATTCGAACCGCACTTTTCGCATGGCTGCTCGCTGAACAGCAAAATGGAACATTCATCTTGCGACTAGAAGATACCGACCAGGCCAGAGAAGTCGATGGTGCCGATCAGCACATTATGGACTGCCTTCATGCACTTGGCATTAATTACCAGGAAGGACCAGACATTGGCGGCTCATTCGGACCATATCGCCAAAGCCAACGGCTCGAGACTTATAAGCCTTGGGCCCAGAAGCTCATAGACGCCGGTCGTGCCTACGCTGATCCTTACACCCCAGAAGAAGTAGAAGCTTTTCGACAAGAAGCTCGAGATAATAAGAAACCATTCCTTTACCGCAATCACCGGCCAGAGAATCCACCTGCCTGGGATGGGGCTACACCTTTGCGTTTAAAATCAGACCCTAAAGCATATAGTTGGCACGATGCAGTTATGGGCGATCTTTCTGCCGGACCAGAAGCAATCGATGACTTCATACTCATCAAGTCCGATGGCTTTCCGACCTACAACTTTGCCCACATCGTAGATGATGTAGAAATGGAAATCACTCACGTTATCCGTGGTCAAGAGTTCGTCTCTTCAACGCCAAACTATCTAAACCTCTACGAAGCTCTGGGCGTAGAAATGCCGATCTTGGCTACTATGCCTCATATTCTTGGCCCAACAGGGAGTAAGAAGCTCAGTAAGCGTGATGGCGCAAAAGATGTTCTGGATTACATCCGTGAAGGTATACTTCCTGATGCTTTGGTTAACTTTATTGCATCCTTAGGCTGGAATGATGGCACCGAACAGGAAATATTCACCATTCAAGAGCTTATATCTAAATTTAGCCTCGACCGCGTTCAGAAGAGTGGGGCTCGCTTTGACGAACAACGCCTGCAATGGCTCAACGGGGCACACATCCGAGCCATGAACCTAGACGAACTATATAAAGCGGTCGTGGATTTCTGGCCAGCAAGCGCTAAAGATGCCGACGATGATTATAAGAAGAAAGTGCTTGGACTCATCCAGGAGCGACTTAAATTTTTCAAAGAGATCCCAGAGCTAACTGAATTCTTCTTTAGCGAACCTGCAGATAAAGACATCTTAGATTTACTGCACGACCCAAAGAATAAACAGCTCCGAAAGTTCGATGACACTCTGATCAAAACCATCCTACAGGCAGCAGAGAAGTCACTTGCTGAATCGGATTTTACGGTTGGCGATATCGAAACACGTATGAATAACCTATTAGTTGAACTCGAGAGCAAGCCAGGAATTCTATTTAGCATCATACGTATTGCAATTAGCGGCAGTCCTGCGTCACCGCAACTTTTTGACACGCTCAATCTAATCGGAAAAGACCGCTCACTGTCTCGTATCCGACAAACTATCGAGCTAGTATAGTTGCACCAACTTGGTAGGCACTAGTGGCGTAATCTCGGCGCCTATCCAGCATGTCGTCAGTGGCATGCTTAACCTCGGCAGCGGTTAACCGTGTTCCCGGATCGGTGACCACTCCCATTAACCTCATGGCTGCATTAGCCCAGACAGCGGAAGTCCTAGAAAACAAAATGTCTAGGTTACGAGCCACCACATCTTTGGCAGTCGTCTCGTCTCCACGTTGGGCAAGCGTCATACCCACCCATGATTTGCTGACACCAAACAAAGCCAGCTCAGAGGGTGTATAACGAATAGTTTCCAGATGCGCTGTCTCGTCATGCTCCCGCCGCTCACCAGCTTCTGGCGTCAGCCATATCAGATGTGCGAAACCATCAAGAAATGGCGCCCAACCAACGGGTCTAGGACTTCCTGTACTGGCAACCCTTAAGCACTCCGTAGGATCTTGCCCAACAGCGGCCTGGATGCGTGCTGACTCAGTGTTATATAAATCAAGATTGGTTAAAGAACGCTGCGACATAGCTTCCAGTTATACCCTGACTTTATAGGTTCGGCAAGTGCAACTTCAGATAAGCATAAGCCTTTGGTACAATACCTTAATGGATAAAAACAAAAGTACTCTTAGTGAAGATGTTCTGCTGGATAAAGTAAGTCGCGATACTGCCAGCTCCGATGACAAGCCAACCAAAGAATTCAAAAAGCTTCTGGATGCCGAACAAGCACCACCTAAGAAGAAAGACCGCAGATACATGCATCATTTCAAAGTATGGTTTAAGGATCTTTCCAAAAAACAGAAAATTCTTTTCTGTAGTGTAATCGCAATTGTATTACTAGGTGGAGTTGGCGCAGCCGCTTGGTTTGTAACTCGACCAGATTCAAAACCCGCTCCAGCGGTAGCAAAAAAAGCGGAAAAACCCGCTGACGCTCCAGCGGCAACTACCGAACCGAGCAGACTGACTGGAAAGCAAATTGTGCCAGAGCTCAATAAGCGTGGTGTTACCGGAATCATGATCGAGAACAGCCCCGATGCCCGTCCTCAGTCCGGCCTTACGCAGGCAGGTGTGGTTTTCGAAGCCATTGCCGAAGGCGGCATAACTCGTTTCCTCGCACTCTACCAGGAAGACCAGCCAGAATATATTGGCCCGGTCCGAAGCGTCCGACCATACTACCTTGATTGGCTTCAAGGATTTGATGCTCCCATTGCACATGCCGGAGGTAGTAACGATGCACTCGCCAAGATAAAAACCGATAAAGTTAAGGATCTTGACCAGTTTGCAAACGCTAAGGCCTATCAGCGTGTTAACAGTCGTTATGCGCCACACAACCTCTATACCTCCGCCGCTAAACTTGACGCACTAAAGGAATCAAAGGGATTTGGCACAAGCGAATTTACCGGTTTTGTTCGCAAGGCAAAAGAAGAACCCAGCAAAGCACCAACCGCCACAACTCTGGACTTCGAAATTTCTGGATTCTACTACAACCCTCGCTATGTGTATGACGCTGGGACTAATACCTACAAGCGCAGCGAAGGTGGTAAGCCACACACCGATGAAAAAACTGGCAATCAGATTGCTCCCAAAGTTGTCATTGCCAATATTATGGCCTACAGCGTTATAGATAGTGTTGGACACAGCGGCTATAACACCGTCGGCAGCGGCAAGTCATTCATCTTCCAAGATGGAACAGTCACCATAGGGTCATGGAAGAAAACGTCGTCTAAATCACAAATGCAGTTCTTGGACGCTAACGGGGCAGATATCAAACTCAACCCCGGCCAAACCTGGATCAGCGCTGTTGGCAACGCGGCTGGCGTCAAATACACACCATAGTAAGCAACAACCCGTCTATCGCCGTATACTAGTGGTATGGAACCAGAGGAATTAGAAGGGCATGGTGTTTCAGAGCATACCGGTTTTCCCAACGCGGCAACCGATGCTCGCTTAAATGCGCTTGACCTTAGTAAACTGCTGGTACGTCATCCTTCTAGCACATTCTATATGCGAGTAAGCGGCGAAAGCGGGCAAGATGTTGGCATTTTTGACGGCGACATCGTTGTTGTTGACCGAGCACTCAGTGCTAAGAAATCCGATATTGTTATCTGGTGGGACCTCGAAAGTTTTGCCATCAGCATTGCCAGTCAACTACCGGACCAAACCATACCTTGGGGAGTGATTACTCACTCAATACATGCCTATAGGGGAATTGATACAAAATGAGTCAGGCCGTCTTTGCACTAGTAGACTGCAATAACTTCTTTGTAAGCTGCGAACGCGTCTTCCGTCCCGACCTGGAAGGCAGGCCAGTTGTAGTGCTTAGTAGCAATGACGGCTGTGCTGTAGCGCGCAGTAACGAAGCCAAGGCACTTGGCATCCCCATGGGGGCGCCAGCATTCAAATACAAAGAATTGTTTAGGCAACACGGGGTTACTAAATTTTCGGCTAACTTCGAACTTTATGGTGACTTATCAAAACGAATAATTCGCATCCTGACCGAGTTAACTCCTAGAACAGAAATATACAGTATCGATGAGGCCTTCCTAGAGCTATCCCAGCTAGCGACTAAGGACTACCGAGCCGTGGCACGCAAACTCCGCGACAGAATCTGGAACGAAGTTGGCATCCCAGTCTCTATCGGTATTGCCCATAGTAAAACGCTCGCCAAGCTTGCCAGCGATTACGCTAAAAAACACCCAGATGAACAGGGAATAACCGATGTCATCAATAATAGTGAGCTCTCTACGTTACTTACAAATACTCCAATAGAAAACGTCTGGGGAGTAGGTCGTCGACTTGGGCCAAGACTCCGCGCCGAAGGGCTGGCGACTGCTCAGGATCTTGCCACACTTAGCACGCAACGAGCACGTCAGCTGATGGGCGTCAGGGGAGAGCAAATGGTCAGGGAACTTAACAATCAAACCTGTTTTGAATTTACCGCCCTAGATACAAAACCAAAGACGATTGCTCGCACCAGAACGTTTGGCGAAGATACCAACCAATTTCATGATCTAGAAGCGGCGATCGCAAACTTTGCTACCCAAGCTGCTTTCCGACTTCGAGCCTCACATCAGCTGACTCGTAAAGCTGGTCTTTTTATGATGACTAGCCGTTTTAAGCCGGGCTACAAAAGCTGGAGTAAAACTATAGAATTTAGCACACCTACTGCCGACAGCGGGGAACTAATCAACGCCCTGGTGACCGAAGCAACTAAGCTTTTTCAGTCTGGGCAAATGTATCACCGAGCAGGGATCTGGCTAGAAGATTTTGTCAGTGACAACGGCCTACAGACAGACCTTCTGGGAGGAGTGGATGTCGATAAACATGTCCGCTCGAAACAGCGCATGGCCTCATTTGATGCCCTCAATAAACGATACGGGAGGGGAACGATTGCATATGCCGCCGAACACCTAGCAAAAGCATGGCAGCCCAAACAAAAAATTAGGAGCCCTCGTTATACCACCAACTGGAGTGAACTTCCAGTTGCTCGCTTCCGCTAAACCCTAGCTAGCGGGTATACTGGTAGGGTATGCGTATCAAACTCTCTCAAAAACTCAGGCGTAAATTCAGGCGAATAGTCACGTCTCGCCAATTTCGTCTAATTTTTGGTGGTTTGGTGGGGACGCTCATTGTCTTTAATGGCGGACTATATCTGTATTATCGTAACCACCTCTATCCAAACAGCGCTATCGGTAACTGGCAAGTTGGCAACAAAAGCTATCAGTACGTCAGCAATCTAAAGCTTGTACCGACAGAGATCTACTTTAAGACTAGCTATGCCAATAAAACGATCCGTACAAAGGATCTTGGAGCCACACTAAACTGGGATAAAACCCGTCAACAAATTAAGCAAAATAATGCCTGGCTTCCTATGGCTGGGTTATTCGGAAGGCATCAAAACACTATTGTCATTGACTACGACAACACCGCATTAACCAAGACACTCGCAGAAGTATCAAGACACTTCGAATTACCCAGCACTAACGGCAGTATCGAAACATCCACTGGAGTAGCCAAGCTTATTAGCGGGAAAGATGGTGCCACTGTCGACCAAGCTAAACTTAAGAATCAGCTGTCTCGTGGCATGAGCGATGGATATGTTCAAGTCCCAACCAAACCAGCTCAACCAGTCATCTCCAACAAACAGCTCCAGCCACTTGTAGATCAGCTAACCGCCAAACAGCAAGTTAGCCTGTCGTTCACCTACAACGGACAGACAAAGCAGCCCTCAAAAGCAGAGATACTTGGCTGGTACGACATTAGTGGAGCTACAATTACAGCTTCCAGCAGCCGAGTGGCCGCCTACATAGACTCTGCAGGTAAATCGTTTGGAATACGTACCAAGAATACCGCCGAAATTGCGACTCAGACTCTTAAGGCCCTCGACAAGCAAACTAAATTATCAGCAGCCCTCATTGCAGCACCCAAAGCAGTCAAGCAGTATACTTTCTGCGTTAGATCGCGAAACGCCGATCAGTCCTTTATGGCAGATTTTGGGGCTAAATTTGTTAAGACGCTCAATGATTCGCGGAGTTGGTCCCTGGATGGACAGGTAAGCTTTGCGCAGGTGGAAAGCGGCTGCAACTTCTACGCCTGGTTATCGGCGGCAGACCAGATGTCAACATTTGGCGCGATCTGCGATAGTCTTTGGAGCTGCTCAGCACCACCAAATGTTGTGATCAACTTCGACCGATGGCGCTACGCTAGTGATGCCTGGAATGCTAGTAATGGCAGTCTTGACGATTACCGGAGTATGGTTATTAACCATGAAACAGGGCATTGGCTTGGATTTAGACACCGCTTCTGTGGCGGACCAGGACAGCAAGCTCCGGTTATGCAGCAACAGTCAATCAGCTTACAGGGGTGCGTATTCAATCCATGGCCAACGACCGCCGAAAAAGATAGCCTGCGGAGTATGCTTGGCCTATGAAGATTCACCTTATAACAATCGGGCAACCAAAATTAACATACGCTAAAGCAGGGTGGGAGGAATACACCAAGCGTTTAGGCCGTTATCATCAATTACGCGTCACGCATTTATCAGATAAAAATAATAATGCCGCCAGTATATTAGCTGCGGCTAAAGGCACAAGCATCGTGGCCATGGTGATAGATGGACCTCAGCTCAGTAGTCCAGAACTATCAGCCTACCTGGAAAAACAAGCCATTCTGGGCGCCGAACTGTCATTTATAATTGGTGGACCAGACGGATTGCCGCCCGAGGTTATTTCTGCCGCACAAAAACAACTCAGCTTTTCCAAGCTAACATTCCCTCATGATCTCGCCATGGTTGTTCTTGCCGAAACGCTCTACCGTGCAAGTACTATTGCAGCTGGCCAGCCATATCACCACTAAAAACAGGCTGCTCATCGGGTTGTACAAATGGTTCAATTTCCGATCCCAGGACCCTTGCTCCAATAACAACTGCAGTATCAGATGCAGCAGGACTGGTGTCGTCAACAGTATCTATAGACTGGATCAAGCCTATTGAGGCCGCCGTCAATACTATTAAGGCGGTGGTTGTAGTTCCAGCATCTCTTACAGTCTCAACTGCAGAATAAGTAGCGCTCCTAGCAGATTCTGCGGCACGTGCCAATGCACGCTGACGACGAATACGGCGTCTCTCGCGCTCCGACAAACCACCCCAAATACCAAACTTTTCGCCGTTAGCTAAAGCGTATTCAAGACAATCGCCACGCACTTCGCATGCTTGACAAACTGCCTTTGCTTCTTTTGTACTTGCTCCTCGTTCCGGAAAGAATAAATCCGGATCGACCCCTAAACAGTTAGCTGCTAATTGCCAGCTATGATCTTCTTCTTCGTGTAGTGCTGCCATAAATAAACTATACGCTCACGTACTTTTGATGGCCAAAAAAATATGTAGTGAAAAAGTATTCACTGCTATTGCTAACTTAAAAGCCTACTCTAAGCACATGAGCAAAAGACCATTCAAAGATTTCGATTTACCAACTAAGCACATCATTAGCGGCAACCACTGGAAGCCACCAAAGACACGTGATAAAGCTGAAGAGGAGCGACGCAAGGGATTACCCACTGGAACATTACTGACCGAGTATCAGCACCGTGGACTGAAAATAGCCACCACCATCCTTGGCATTGTTCAGGAACCACGTGATATTGAATCGGCCAATTCATTTATTACACCAGCCGGTCTTAATACATCGTGGTACAGTTTTGCCCGTGACTCATTAGAAGTTATGCGCCGCAGACTAAAGCTCGCAGAGCTTGCAACAGCCGATCCCGAGCAGCGACCAACGACCTATATGCTGCATCACGAAGCCACCGACCTGTTCGGCAGCGCAGTCGACAAAGCAAGAGGTCTGGTCATAGCTACTCAAGAAGGATTGGAGACGGTCGACGACTACAAAAAAAGAATCGCCCAAACTGTTGGCCACGCCTCTCTAGTACTAGATAGCGCGCCAATAGGCGATCAGGTAGGTTACGGCGAAGTAGAGGTTAGCGACTTTGATCTTCAAAATATGTCTCGCCTTAGAGGTCTCCAAGCCCTGGAACGTGCCCGGACACTCCATGAAGCTACAGGTGAAGTGCCAAGTATCGGCGGCTTAGCCGATCCAGACAGCGGCATATCAGTTTTCTTACGCAGGCAAGCCACCAATGCTGTAGTTGATGCCTACGAAGAAGCCTACGAAACAGCTGCCTAATCGTTACAGGTCAAAGGTTTTCTCAATAAAGAAGAGCTCGCCAGCCTTATGTAAGTTCCCGAGCGTCTTCATATTGGGGAGCATTCGCGACTCGGTAAAGTCGGGATTGTCTTCCCAGAAATACTCTGCAAACTCATCGTTCTGGCTAAGATCCCCGGCTGCATCGTCACTTATCAAAAAGGTGAAGTTTGTATAGCTTTCCAGGGCATCGTTGTCATGAGTCGTAAAGAAGCCACTACCAAGTACACGGAAGTTGGCATTGATTCCAGTCTTCTCTAAACAAGTATCGTGTGCAACCTCCAGGACAGACTGCTCGGCATTTGGCAGGGCATGCATAAACCCAACCCGGTCCAAAAGAGGATGAGTCTTGCGACGATACAGTAGCCAAGCTTTATCGCTGGCTCGACGTATGGCTAAAAACAAAACTGGCTCCGCCTTATCGGCAGCAGCCAGTTGCTTATCCATTATCCGTCTTCCAAGTCGACGGCCCTCGGCAGTCAATCGGTAAGTGCCATCATCACTTTTTTCTACAAAACCAGCCGACACCACCTTTTTAAGGTGGTAGTCGAATAGCTTGTTTTCTAAAGACTCTGGCTTAAGCTCACTAAAGCGCAGACCTTCGGCAAATGCCAATCGATAAACAATTGATTTCTGAATATGATGTTCGAGCATACCTACAGTATACGTCCGACATCTATTTGCTCGATACTTAAATATCTATATACTTATGGTTATATAAGAGAAGGGTGACGTGTGCACGTCAATGTAATACAAAAATTCTTGAGGGTTCGTACTGCAGGGATAGCGGTTGGTATAGCACTAAGTATTGGTTTGTGGATCTCGCCAGCAACGGTTTTGGCTGCCACGCCAACGGTGGCCAATATCATAGCCAATCAAAATGCCACTATCGATACAGCGTTTAATTTTAGTTTCGCATCCAATACCTTTAACGATCAAGATGGAGATAGTCTTACGTATACATCACAGTTAGAGGGTGGTGGCGCATTGCCGGCATGGTTGAGCTTCGATTCTGTTACCCGAACTTTCAGCGGTACTCCAACAAATAGCAATTTAGGTACCGTTTCAATTGATGTCATTGCAGACGACGGCAACGGAGGAAGCGTAACAGATACGTTCAGCATTCTCGTATCCGCGGTGCCTGCCTCAACGTGCGAGACATACAATATGACTACCGGTGCCGGTGGTGTATGCGAGATCAATGACTGTTTTGATGATTTATTTAGCTGGGCAGCAAGCCCTGATGAAGCTTCGATGGCTCGTTCCTATAAGTTAACGGGTAGCATAATTTGCCCTGGAGACATGACTACAACACCAATCGGATCGGATACATTACGGTTTACCGGCACCTTTGACGGGGGCGGCCACACCATCCAGTACTTGAACATTGATGGAGCAGGGGGCTGGAATACTGGCTTATTCAGCAATGCCTATGGCGCCACCTTCAAAGACTTGTCGTTTGACTACGCAAATATATCTCCCCATGGATATACTGGCAGCTTGGTAGGTATTGCAGCTGAAGGCACTACTATAAAAAACGTTCGTGCTAATGGTATATACATAAACTCTACCGGCGGAACAGGAGGCTTGGTTGGCCAGCTCGTTGAAAGCACCATCAGCTATAGTTCGGTTACCGGATCACAGATAGACGGTAATGGCCAAGAGCACGGTGGTTTGGTCGGAAGTGTTGACGGCGCAGGATCTTTAGCTATATCCAACTCCTACGTCAGCAGTACAACAATAGCGGGAGGGGGGCCTGACGGGTGGTTTGGTCGGAAGTGTTGACGGCGCCGAGATCAGCGACGTATACGCTCAAGCATCGCTAACCGTACCTAATGGCGTGATATCTGGTGGCCTGGTAGGGTATATAGCCGATGGGACTATTAGTAATGCTTACGCTGCTGGGTCTATATCTGGTGCTAACTTTAATTCTACCGGTGGTTTGGTCGGTGATATCGACAGTGGAGTAACAATACAGAATTCTTTTGCAGCCGTTACAGGCTTTAGCGTATATGCATTTTACGGCACGAGCGACTTTGCATCCCCAACTCTAATCAACAACTTCTACCAACCCGGTATAGCAAACAACCAAGTCCAGAGGACACTTCCGAAGCGCTGCTATCTGATAGTGAGCGCATCGATCTCATCGCTAATTTACTTTTAGATTACCTGGATGAAGAGCAATCGGGAGAAGAAGGGTCATGCAAGACGACGCAGACAAAAATGCTGTAGCAGCTATTCGAGTCTCGACTACTAAGCAGGGTACGGAAGGCGACTCTCCCGAAGCTCAGAAAGAGCAAATTGAGCGTTTTGCTTTAACCCGCGGAATCACCATAAAAAAGTTTTTCGTGTTTCTGGAATCCGCTAGTAAAGAACAACAACCGATGCAGGAAGCCATTGATTACTGCAAGAATCCCAAGAACGGGATTGAGCTATTTATCATAAAATCGATTGACCGTTTTACTCGAGGCGGATCACTATCGTACGACCTGCTTAAAAATCAGCTGGAAGCAAACAACGTGTCATTAGTAGACATTTACGGTGTGATTAGTTCTCGACAGGTGAACACGCTAGAACATCTTGGCTTTGAATATAAATGGAGTAAATACTCCCCCAGTAAGAAATCCGAGATACTAGAAGCAGAACGCTCCAAGGATGAACTTCGCGACATTATGAGTCGCATGATTGGGGCTGAGATCCGTTATACTCGGCTCGGCTTTTGGATGAGACAACCGCCGTTCGGTTTTGTCAGTGAGAAAGTCGAGACGAACAACGGCAAACGGTGCATATTACGCCCACACCCTACTGAAGCCCAATACATTACTAAGATTTTTGATCTACGTG
>JACCDG010001139.1_pt1 | contig 13396 bp, 16 predicted proteins | sample 7442471 | NCBI WGS metagenome assembly JACCDG01 (sample SAMN15323444, study PRJNA562643) | freshwater metagenome | isolation source: river surface water | place: USA:Blue River Watershed | collected 2017-08-17 | reverse complement strand
GCGTGGCCAAATTGCTCACTGATGCGGTCAACGCCTAATGCAAATTTAAGAAGTTTTGACACTGAGTGCCTCCATTTTTTGCCAACCCATGATGGTACCAAGACAAACGCTTTGTCAGCTTGGCTTAGGTTGAAGTTTTAGGTGGATGCTTGAAATAAGTTCAAGTCGTGGTTTGCGCTTTTTTGGTGCGTTTGAATGTCCACCAGGGCAGACGCTTGCTCAATGATTGAACTTCTCCGCTGTTTTCAGTGATGTAACCCTTTAGCGAATCGAGTGCCTTTGTCCAAGCTTCATCTTGTAAAAAATGTCGCAAAGCCAGCGTAGCCGGTGTGTCCAGCGCTGATTTGAGGCAGACCAAATGGAACTGCTCTTGCACCAAGGGCACAAAGCCAAGGCCACGCGCATGAGCGGCACTTTCAATGCCAAGGCCCACATCGCAGCGGCCTGATGCAATGGCTTCGGCCAAAGCAGTGTGCGAGGGTTCTTCGTCGGGCCAGTTGTTCAGGTCTTGCGCAGTCAACGCTTCTTGAGCCAGCAAATCATCCAACAGCACGCGTGTGCCAGTGCCGGGGCTGCGCTGCACAAAGCGGGCTTGGGTGCGTGCCACATCGGTCAAGCTGTTGAGCTTTAAAGGGTTGCCCACAGCGGTGATGAGACCTTGGCTGCGGGTGGCAAAACCAATGATTTTGTGTAAGCCTGGCTTTAACAAATCTTTGTAGGCGTGCGCCGTGTGCGAGGTCACGGTAGGTTGGCTTTGTGTGTGAAAACCCGCCAAGGTGCAACGTCCTTCGTTGAGGGCACGAATAGCGTCTACGCTGCCGCAAAAACGAATGTCTAAATGCAAGCCTTCTGTGGCTGCTTGTTCGCGCAGGCGCGGCAGTGCATCGTCGTGGCTAGCGTAGAGCGTCAGCACGTGCGCCGCAGGATCAAAGGCCACAGCAAAGGTACGTTCTAGGTCAGCACGCAAGGCTTCTAGCTGAGGCGCTAAGCGGGCTTGAGTCTGGCGCTCTGCCCACATGAGCTTGTCGCCAAATTCGGTCAGCTTGGCGGATTGGCCTTTTTCCCAAATGATGAGCTCGTGGCCCATCACATCTTCCCAGCGTTTGAGCTCGCCCCAGACATGGCGGTAAGACAGGTTCAGCTGACGTGCCGCTGCTGAGATTGAGCCTTGCTGCGCCACGGCCTGCAGCAAGTCCATCAAAGGATGGCGCAGCAACGCACCTTCTGTTGGAGCAGGTGCTGCGTTGTCGTCTCGGTGGCTGAGGGTGTAGTGAAGGCTGACGCTATGCACGGATTTACATATGTTGGGATATTGAGTACCTCGGTACGATAACTGAAGTTTCGATAGTTTTATGACCACGTTTACCGATACCGCCCTGACTTCCCTGCAGCTTTTGACGCAGTTTGACCCCTTGTTGTGGTCCATCGTGGGTCGCTCGTTGTGGGTGAGTGTGCTTGCCACCGTGCTGGCCTGCAGCTTAGGTTTGGTGTTGGGTGCGTGGTTGGGTGTGTCGCGGTTTGCAGGACGTGATGCTTTGTTGACCGTGCTCAATACTTTGTTGGCCTTGCCCTCTGTGGTGGTGGGTTTGCTCATCTATCTGCTGCTTTCCCGCACAGGGCCGTTGGGGCATTTGGGTTGGCTGTTCAGCCTCAAGGCCATGGTGTTGGCGCAAGCGGTGCTCGTGCTGCCTGTGGTGACGGCTTTAACCCGTCAGTGTGTAGAAGACGCCGAACGCAACCATGGTGAGCAGTTGCAGTCGTTGGGCGCCAAGCCTTGGTTGCGCAGCGTGTTGCTGGCTTGGGATGAGCGCTATGCCTTGTTGACCGTGCTGATCGCAGCTTTTGGTCGTGCCATTTCAGAGGTGGGTGCGGTCATGGTGGTGGGCGGCAATATTGAGGGTTTCACGCGTGTCATGACCACGGCGATTGCACTAGAAACCAGCAAGGGCGATTTGCCCTTGGCATTGGCCTTGGGTTTTGTTTTGATGAGTGTGGTGTTGTTCCTCAATGCTTGTATTTCGGCACTGCGCCGTTGGCGTCAGCGAACAGACGGTGCGGGTGCAGAACCTGTTCAAGGGGTGTTGGCATGACGCCGGCTTTGCGTGATGCCTTGCACCTGCGCGATGTGTCGGTGCAATTTGATACGCACTTAGCTTTGCATGACGTGAGCTTGGACATCAAAGCGGGTGAGCGTGTGGCCTTGGTCGGTGCTAACGGCAGCGGCAAGAGCACCTTGTTGCGCGTGGCGCATGGCTTGCTCAAGGTGTCCGCGGGGCAGGTGTCGGCGGCATCGGATGTGAAGCAAGCCATGGTGTTTCAACGCCCGCACATGTTGCGAACTTCGGTGCTGCGCTTTGTGGCTTTGGGCTTGTGGCTGCAAGGCACAGCTTGGCGCGAGGCGCACACACGTGCTATGCATGCCTTGGAACGTGTGGGTTTGCACGACATGGCTGAGCGTTCGGCTCGTACTTTGTCGGGCGGGCAACAACAGCGGCTGGCCTTGGCGCGCGCTTGGGGTTTACAGCCTAACTTCGTGTTGTTAGACGAGCCCACTTCTAGCTTAGACCCGCATGCCAAACGCGAAGTAGAGCGCTTGCTGTCTGAGTGGGTGGCGGCTTCTCAGGTGACCTTGCTGTTCAGCAGCCACAACCTAGGCCAAGTCAAACGCTTGGCCACACGGGTGATTTATTTGGAGGCAGGCCGCGTGTTGGCAGACCTGTCTGTAGATGAGTTTTTCAATCAACCTTTGGGGGACAGCCACCCCGAGGCGCATTTGTTTTTAAAAGGAGAGTTGGGATGACACGTCGTACACATTTGGTTTCATTGGCCGGTTTGCTGGCTGTGGCTGTGGCTTTGACATTGGGCAGCAGCCTTGCGCAAGCACAAGCGCCTAGCATCGTGATGGCTTCTACCACATCGACTGAGCAATCAGGTTTGTTCTCGCACTTGCTGCCAGCTTTCAAACAAGCCACAGGCATTGATGTGAAGGTAGTGGCTTTGGGTACAGGCCAAGCGCTGGACACAGGCCGCCGAGGCGACGCGGATGTGCTGTTTGTGCACGACCAAGTGGCCGAAGAAAAGTTTGTGTCCGAGGGCTTTGGCGTCAAGCGTTACCCCGTGATGTACAACGACTTTGTGTTGGTCGGTCCGGCCAATGATCCTGCCAAGACACGCGGCAAAGACATCGTGTCGGCTTTGCAAAAAGTGGCCAACACACAAGCGGGCTTTGTGTCGCGCGGCGACAAAAGCGGGACACACGCTGCGGAACTGCGCTTTTGGAAGCAAGCGGGTCTGGATAACAAAGGTGCTGGCTACAAAGAGTGCGGCTGCGGCATGGGCCCAGCTTTGAATATTGCTTCTTCTACCGGTGCGTATGCCTTGACCGACCGCGGCACATGGCTGAACTTCAAAAACCGCCAAGACTTGCAAGTGTTGGTGGAGGGTGACAAGAGCTTGTTCAACCAATATGGCGTGATGGTGGTCAACCCCGCCAAACACGCGCATGTCAAAGTTGATTTGGCGCAGAAGTTCGTGGATTGGGTGATTTCGCCTGCAGGCCAAGCTTCTATCAATGGCTACAAAATTGGCGGCGAGCAGCTGTTCTTTGCCAACGCCAATAAGTGATTGTTTGATCGCTTGATTTATTTATCGCCCGATTTTTGAGGCGATATTTTTCGATACAGCGTGGCGCGGCTGATGCCTAAGCGCCGCGCTGCTTCTGCCACATTGCCTTTAGCTTGTTGCATGGCGCGGCGAATCAGGTCTGTCTCGATGGCTTTGAGCATGGGCGCGGGTCTGGGTGTCACGCCAGTAGCGCGCGTGTCGTTATCCAGTTGAACTTGCATTTGCAAGCCGGTCCACAACGGTATTTCTACGCGTTGCTGTGGCGTTAAATCAAACAGTGATTGCCATGCAATCGCGAACACATCTCCAGCGTGCTCGCCACTTTGTAAATTCAAACCGGTGATGGCGCGCGCAGCTCGGTTGGCGCACGTGATTTGACCATCGGCATCTAAGCCAATCAGTCCATCGCTGTCGCTGCCCATGGACAAGCCTGCCCAGTTAAAGCGCAGCAAAAGCGATGGCGCCATTTGCCTGACCCAACTGTTTTCAATGCTGCGGGCTGATTGCGCGGCCAGGTGTTGTAGTTCGGGACGTTCAGGAACATCGACACCCGTTAAATCCAGCATGCCTACACACTCGCCCGTTGGCCCAAATAGGGGCGCACCCGCGCAACTGTAGGCGGTGTTGTCGTTGAAGAAGTGCTCGCCGCGATGAAGCCAAATAGGCTGTTGTTCGGCAAGTACAGCGCCAATGGCTGTTGTGCCCACATGCTGTTCTGACAGGTTGACGCCGACGCGTGCAATACGGCTCGCGCGTGGGTCGGTGCTGTCAATCTCTCCACGTGTGTCAATCACCACGCCATGTGCATCGGTCAGCAAAGCGAAGTAGCGTGTGCCGGCAATGGCACGGTTGAGCCGATCTAGCTCTTCCTTTGCCGCTTGCAGCATGGGTTGATTGGCATCTTTCAGGTGTTGAATTTGCGTGCGACTCACCGCATCAAAAGCCAGCTGCTGCGACGGTGTGTGGCCCCACGCCAAGCATCGTTTCCATGAACGCTCAATCCAGCTCTCCACCAGTGACGCTTGCAAGGTGCTGCCGTGTTCAATCACTTGTTGTCTCGCCTGTGCGATGCGACTTAAGCGAGCGACGGGGCTGATCAAGGAGTTCATGGTTGCGATTTTGTCCAAATTTGAGAGTTGTCGCGTCATAACTGTCTCAAGTTGAGAAATTTTGCTGTGAACACGCAGAAACTCAAGGGTTATTCCTGAGGGGCTGTGTTGGGCTCCGTTCACAAAATCCTATGCAACACATTTCATAGCCAGGAGACCTAGATGCAAAAAATCTTGCACATCAACCCAGACAAATGCACAGGCTGTTTGCAGTGCGAGATGGCCTGCTCGTTTGAGAATTACGGCACCTTTGCCACGGCAAAGTCGCGCATCAAAGTTTTTGATTTCCATGAGACTGGCAAAAAAGTGCCTTACACCTGCACGCAGTGTGACGAAGCGTGGTGCTTGCATGCCTGTCCGGTTGAGGCGATCACGCATGACAAAGTGACGGGTGCCATGGTGGTGAACGAGACCACCTGCGTGGGCTGCAAGGTTTGCACCATCGCTTGCCCATTTGGCACGATCAACTATGTGCAAGAAACAGGCAAGGTTCAAAAATGCGATTTGTGCGGCGGTGATCCGGCTTGCGCATCGGCTTGCCCCACGGGTGCCATTACTTTCGTGGACGCCAACTGGACAGGCCTCGACAAAATGAAGCAGTGGGCCGACAAGCTCGGTAACCAACCTTCAGCCACTTAAACCCAATTAGGAGCACACATCATGACTTGGGCTGGAAAAATTCTCCGCATCAACCTCACCACAGGTGATATCAAAACCGAACCCCTCAACATGCAATGGGCCCGCGACTATGTTGGCTCGCGCGGCTTGGGTACAAAGTACTTCATCGACGAAGTCGATCCCAAAGTCGACCCACTGGCGATAGAGAACAAACTGATTTGGGCGACTGGTCCATTGACGGGCACCATGGCTTCCACAGGTGGCCGCTACACCGTGATCACCAAAGGCCCACTGACAGGTGCGATTGCGTGCTCTAACTCAGGCGGCTACTTTGGCGCTGAGTTGAAGATGGCTGGTTGGGACATGGTGATTTGCGAAGGCAAGTCGCCAAAGCCCGTCTACCTGTACATCAACGACGGAACGGTTGAGCTACGTGACGCCACAGGTCTGTGGGGCAAGAGCGTGTGGGAAACCGAGCATGAGCTGAAGAAAACTTTGCAAGACCCGCTGACACGCGTGTCGTCCATTGGCAAAGCCGGTGAGAACCATGTGCTGTATGCCGCCATCGTGAACGACTTGCACCGTGCAGCTGGCCGCTCAGGTGTTGGTGCGGTGATGGGCAGCAAGAACCTCAAGGCTGTGGCTGTGCGCGGTACTTTGGGTGTGGGCAATGTGCGCGACCCCAAAGCCTTCATGCAAGTCACGGCTGAGAAGAAAAAAATCTTGGCTGACAACGCCGTGACAGGCCAAGGTTTGCCCGCATATGGCACGCAAGTGCTGATGAACGTGATTAACGAAGTGGGTGCCCTGCCCACACGTAACCACCGTGATGTGCAGTTTGAAGGTGCGAAGGATATTTCGGCTGAAGCCATGGCCACACCGCGTGAGTCCGATGGCAAAAAGCATTTGGTCACCAACCAAGCGTGTTTTGGTTGCACCATTGCCTGCGGTCGCATCAGCAAGATGGACGAGACCCACTTCACCGTGCAAAACAAACCTCAGTACTGGGGCGCATCAGGCGGCTTGGAATACGAAGCAGCTTGGGCTTTGGGCGCTGCCAACGGCGTCAAAGACTTAGAGGCTTTGCAATACGCCAACTTACTGTGCAACGAAGAAGGGATTGACCCCATCAGCTTCGGCGCGACCGTGGGCGCAGTGATGGAGTTGTATGAGATGGGTGTGCTCACCCAAGAACAACTGGGGATTGATGCCAAGTTTGGCTCTGCCCAAGCTTTGGCTTTCTTCGCAGAACAAACTGTGAACGGTCGCGGCTTTGGTGTTGAGATTGGCCAAGGCTCCAAGCGCTTGACTGAAAAGTATGGTCACCCAGACCTCAGCATGAGCGTCAAGGGTCAAGAGTTCCCTGCTTATGATGGTCGTGCCATTCAAGGTATTGGTTTGGCTTATGCCACGTCAAACCGTGGTGCTTGCCACTTGCGTGGCTACACCATTGCGTCTGAAGTGTTGGGCATTCCTGTCAAAACTGATCCACTGGAGCATGAAGGCAAACCTGAATTGGTCAAGGCCTTTCAAGATGCCACCGCTGCGTTTGACTCATCCGGCTTGTGCATCTTCACCACCTTCGCTTGGGGTTTGGCCGACTTGGCACCGCAAATGCAAGCGGCGTGTAACGAGGAGTACACCACCGAAGAGCTCGAAAAAATTGGCGAGCGTATTTGGAACATGGAGCGCGAGTTCAACAACGCCGCAGGCTTCACAGCCAAAGACGACAGCTTGCCTAAGCGCTTGTTGACTGAGGCCGCCAAAACCGGCCCAGCCAAAGGCAAAGTGAGCATGCTGCCCACCATGTTGCCCAAGTACTACCAAGCGCGTGGTTGGGACAGCGAAGGTCGCCCAACGGCTGAAACCAAGAAACGCCTCGGCTTGTAAACGCTATGACCCATCACGTCATCCTTGGCGCTGGCCCTGCTGGCGTGATTGCCGCCGAAACCATTCGCAAGCATGCGCCCAACGATCGCATCACCCTCGTGGGTGATGAGGCTGAGCCGCCTTACTCACGAATGGCCATTCCTTACTTGCTCATTGGCAACATCGACGAGCGCGGTACTTACCTACGCAAAAACGATCAACACTTTGAGCAACTGTGTGTTGAGCAGGTGCATGCGCGTGCTGAGTCGATCGACAGCAAAGCTAAAACGATTCAGCTTGACAACGGCCAAGCCTTGAAGTTTGACAAGCTGTTGATTGCCACGGGTTCACGCCCCGCGCGTCCACCTATTCCAGGCATGGACAGCCCGCAAGTGCATCCATGCTGGACCTTGGAGGATGCACGCGCCATCATGGCGCTGGCCAAGCCCGGTGCGCGCGTGGTGCAAATGGGTGCAGGCTTTATTGGCTGCATCATCATGGAAGCCTTGGCTGCGCGTGGTGTCACGTTGTCTGTGGTGGAGATGGGTGATCGCATGGTGCCGCGCATGATGGGGCCAGTGGCTGGCAACATGATTCGTGATTGGTGTGAGGCCAAAGGCGTGCAAGTGTTTACAAGCGCCAAAGTAGAAGCCATCGTGTCGGTTGATGCGGGCGTCAAGGTGCGCTTGTCGACAGGGCAGGCGCTTGATGCTGATTTGGTGATCAGCGCCACGGGTGTCAAACCGAACATCGACTTTTTGAAAGATTCAGGAGTCACCTGTTTGCAAGGCGTGTTGACCGACGAGCATTTGCAAACCAATGTGCCTGGTATTTATGCGGCGGGCGATTGTGCTGAAGCCTTTGACAAGGTGAGCGGCACCACCATCGTGAGTGCTATTCAGCCTAATGCTGCTGAGCAAGCGCGTGTGGCCGCTTTGAACATGGTGGGTCAAACTGCCACACTCAAAGGCGTCACGCAAATCAACGTGCTCGATACCTTGGGTTTGATCTCGACCAGCTTTGGCAATTGGCAAGGTGTGCCTGGGGGCGATCAGGTGTCACTCACCGCGCAAGGCCGCCATCTGAGTTTGCAATTCAAAGACGATGTGCTGGTGGGCTGCAACAGTGTGGGCTGGACCGATCATGTGGGCGTGATGCGCGGTTTGGTCGAAGGTCAAGTGCATTTGGGTGAGTGGAAAGAGAAGCTTAAAAACGACCCTACCAAGCTCATGGATGCCTACCTAGCCAGCGCACAAGGGCAGGGCGCGTGGACGGGTGCCGCAGACACACGTCGTCGTTGATGACATTGCTGATGCGTTAACCTTCGTTCATGGACATCACCTTCAAACTCTTCGCCACGCTCACCGACTATCTACCACCCAGCGCACGCCGCAGCAATGTGATGAACATGGAGGTAGACGATGGCGTGACGATAGCTCAACTCATCGAGCCTTTTGGCATGCCTGAAAAACTGGTGCATTTGGTGTTGGTCAACGGCACTTACATTGCTCCCGAAGACCGAGCCAGCAAAGTGTTGGTCGACGGTGATGTGCTTGCCATTTGGCCGCCCATTGCTGGCGGCTAAGCCTTTCAGGCAGTTGCGCTGTGCAAGCTTTTTACGACGCTACTTTCTCTAGGGAGATGGGCTGCACTGAGGCTGAGTGGTTAGGGTGGTTGCCAGCTGCGATGGGCCAACATACATGGCAGAGAAATGGCCAAACCGCCAGCGTTGAAATCAAAAACACCGACGGCTCAATGGGGCGCATGCAAGTGCAGTGGCAAGACGGCGTACCCCGTCAGATTGCGTTGATGCGCATTCCTCGCTTGTTGGTGAGTTTTCAGTTTGAAGGTTTAACCGATGCACAGCGCTATACCTTCATGCGTCGTTTTGATCTCTACATGCAGCGTGGCGGCGGATAAGATGCGTGCATGTCTGTGGATGTGTTGCTCAAAATGCCCTTGCAAGATGCGCCAAGCGCACAAGCCTTGTTTGCCTTTGCGCAAGACTTGGCTACGCAACAGGGCTGCACCTTAAGACCACCCCCGCCTGAGCCCACCACGTGCTGTGGTCGAGGCTGCAATGGCTGTGTGTGGGAGGGTTTCTTTGCTGCAGCGACGTTTTGGCGTGAAGATGCAGTTATCGCTTTGCGCCAAACGGCTGACCATTGACAGTCAAGCCTTGATCTGAGAACTGCTGAGCTTTGTTTTGGCGAATGCCAGAGACGCGTTGCATCAAATCAGCCCAGTCTTTGAAGGGGCCTTGCGCACGGGCTTTGAGCACTTTGGCACTGAGCGATGGACCCATGCCTTTGATACCGTCTAACTCAGCCTCGTTGGCTTGATTGATGTCTAGCGCGAAGGCTGCGTGACAGAGCATCAGCGCCATCGCCGCACCAAAGACGCCGCGAATGAGAGCGAGGCGTGCGCATCGGTTCAGTGCGCTGAACACCGCGCAAAAACTTAAGTTGTTTTGCAGGGTGCTCATGGTGAGACGCTTACTTGCTCAAGGTCGCCATGTATTGCGTGACACCGCTTTGCACATCGGCAAATTGGTGGTCGCAGCCGCTGGCGCGCAGGTTGGTCAGGTCGGCTTGTGTGTAGCACTGGTATTTGCCACGCAGTGCATCGGGGAAGGGCACGTATTCGATCAAACCGGCCTTAGCTGCCCCTGCCAAATCAAGCGCGGTTTCGCCTTTCTTGGCACGCATGGCATTAACCACCGACAAGGCCACGTCGTTGAAGGGCTGTGCGCGGCCTGAGCCTAGGTTGAAGATGCCAGACTTGTCGGGGTTGTCCAAGAACCACAGGTTCACAGCCACCACGTCGTCTATGAACACGAAGTCGCGCATTTGCGCGCCTTGGGCGTAGCCGCCGTATTCGCCAAACAACTTCACTTTGCCTTCAGTATTGAATTGGTTGAACTGGTGGAACGCCACACTGGCCATGCGGCCTTTGTGTTGCTCGCGTGGGCCGTACACATTGAAGTAGCGAAAGCCCACCACTTGGCGCTTGAACTTTTTGAAGTTGTTGTTGCACTCCAATCGCATGCGTTGGTCAAATAACAATTTGGAGTAGCCGTACACATTGAGTGGCAGCTCGTACTCCGGTGTTTCCACAAAGGTGTCACTGCCGCCGTAGGTGGCAGCGGATGATGCGTAGAGCAAACGTGTGCCGCTCTGTTGACAGGCATTGAACAAACCGCACGAGAGCGTGTAGTTGTTGTCCATCATGTATTTGCCGTCGCTCTCCATGGTGTCGCTGCAAGCGCCTTCGTGGAACACGGCTTCCACTTTGCCAAAGGCGTTTTCGGCAAAGAGTTCATAGAACACATCTTTGTCGAGGTAGTCGGCGATCTTGAGGTCGGCGATGTTGCGAAACTTGTCGCCTTCAGTCAGGTCATCGACCGCGATGATGTTGGTGATGCCGCGAGCATTCAAGCCCTTGATGATGTTGCTGCCTATAAAACCAGCGGCGCCTGTGACGACGATTTTCATAACTTCTCCTATGGCACAAGTGCCTTTGTATGCGCCCTGTATTTAGGCCATCAATTCTTCGTAGCTGACCGTGGCCGTACCAAACTTGCCCACCACCACGCCGCCCGCTTTGTTGGCCAATGGCATGGCTTCGCGCAGGCTCAAGCCTGCAGCCACTAAGGTGGCCAAGGTCGCAATCACGGTGTCGCCTGCGCCGGTGACATCAAACACTTCACGTGCTTGGGCAGACACGGTTAATTCGCCTTGCGCATCAAACAAGGTCATGCCTTCTTCGCTGCGGGTGAGTAGCAGAGCGTCGAGTCTGAGCTCTTGACGCAGTGCGTGGGCTTTTTGCACCAGCTCTGCTTCGGTACTCCATTTGCCAATGACTTGTTCGAGTTCAGCACGATTAGGCGTGATGCAGGTTGCGCCCGCGTAGCGTGAGTAGTCGCTGCCTTTGGGGTCAATCAACACGGCTTTGCCAGCAGAGCGGGCAGCGGTGATCATTTGCGACACATGGGCCAAGCCGCCTTTGCCGTAGTCAGAAAACAGCACCACGCTGTGAGCGGCTAGCAGTTGCATGAACTGATCGGTTTGCGAAGCCAGCACTTCGTTTTGTGGGGTGTTTTCAAAGTCCACGCGCAGCAGCTGTTGCTGGCGGCCAATGACACGCAATTTAACGGTGGTTTTGAGTTGGATGTCGCGGCCCAGGTGTGGTGCGATACCGGTCTTAGCCACCAAGTCTTCAAGCAAGTGACTGGCTTCATCGTCACCCACCACCGACAGCAGAGATGAATGCGCGCCCAAGCTTACCACGTTGTAGGCCACGTTGGCGCAACCACCTAGGCGATTCTCTTCACGCGTGATGCGCACTACCGGCACGGGAGCCTCGGGGCTAATGCGGTCCACAGCGCCATACCAATAGCGGTCTAGCATCACATCGCCGACAACCAAGACATGGGCTTGGCTGAGTTGTTGTTTAGTGACAGGGGTGCTTAGGGTCATAGTTCTTCCACGCGACGAGCGGGGTAGCTGTCCCAGGCTTGGCAGCCTGGGCATTGCCAAAAATGTTGGCTGGCTTCAAAGCCACACGCAGCGCAGCGATAGCGTTGCAAAGGTTTAGCCGCGCGCTCTAAGGCGCGTTGCACTTGCGGGTGAAATTCTTCGTGCTCAAACTTCTCGTTGGCAATCCACTGCGTGGCAGCGACCAACGAAAGTTCGCGTTCTAAGTGTTTGGCAAACAAGCCACCAGTGTTGGTTTCGCCTTGTGCTTTGCGCAGCGTGACGATGGCGTTGAGCACATCGAGTGACGCAGTTTTGGCATAGCTGGTTTCTAGCAAGGTCAAGGCCTTGGCTGAGCAGTTCAAGGTTTGGGCTAAGGTGGCGAATTTTGGTGCAAGCAAAGGTAACGAGGCTGGTACTTGAGCCGCCAAGTTTTCTAGCGTGGCATACGCCTCGCTCGCACGACCTGTTTGCTCATAGGTTTTAGCCAGCGCCATGCGTGCGCGTGCGTTGTTGGGAGCGGCTTCTGTGGCTTGCTTGAGCAAGGCCACGACTTGGTCGGCTTGTCGTATCACGTCAAGGCTTTCGGCTTCTTCGCACAGGTAGTGCGCTAAGCGACCTTGAAAGCTGCCTTGACCACTGTCGCCCAGTCTTTTGGCGATCACAGAGGCCTTAGCCCAGTCACGTGAGCGTTCGTAAATGCTCAGCAACGCCAAGTGCGCTTGTGCTTGGTGGGCTGTGCCGTCGAGTTTGTTCAGTGCATCTTCAGCACGATCGAGCAAGCCTGCTTTGAGGTAGTCCAAGGCGAGGGCGTGTTGGGCACGGTCGCGGTCTGCTTGGCTCAAGTCGCCGCGTGACAGTAGATGCTGGTGTACACGCACGGCACGCTCATATTCACCACGGCGGCGAAATAGGTTACCCAAAGCAAAGTGCAATTCAGAAGTGTCGGGGTCGTGTTGCACTGCCTCGATGAAGGCATCGATGGCTTGGTCTTGCTGCTCATTGAGCAAGTGGTTCAAGCCTTTGAAATACGCTTTGGGTGTTTGGCGGTTTTCAAGACGCAGCTGGCGCAAGTCCATGCGCGAGGCCACCCAGCCCAAGATGAAGGCTACGGGCAAGCCCAGCAAGATCCAGCTGAGGTCAAATTCCATGTGTAGTGTCCGCAGTATTAGGGGCTGGTGGTGTCGCTTCAGGCTTTGCTGTTGTGCCGGCCAGTTGTGCCAAGCGGCGGTGCTTCCACCAGCGCGGCACCATGCCAACTACACCCACCGCCACACCCATGACGAAAACGGTCAGCAGCACCAATACCAACGGCGCGCTCCACGTGGTGCCAAAAAAGAAATGGACCACGGCATCGTGTTGGTTGTTCAGCGCGAAAGCGAACAGGGTAAAAAAAATGGCTGCTTTCAGTAACAACTGAAGCAGCCACATGAGGTTTTTCAAGTTAGCTCCTCTGTGACGAGGATCATTTTAGCCTTGCGGCATCTTGAAATAAACCGTTTCTCAACCTTTGGGCTCAGACCCCGCCAACAACTCCTTGGTGCGTGTATCCACCGCTTCGCGCAGGGCTTTGCCCGGCTTGAAATGGGGCACACGCTTTTCAGGAATCGCCACGCTTTCGCCGGAACGCGGGTTGCGTCCCATGCGAGGCGGGCGACGGTTGATCGAAAAACTGCCAAAGCCCCGCAACTCAATGCGGTG
>JACCDG011175495.1_pt1 | contig 13399 bp, 9 predicted proteins | sample 7442471 | NCBI WGS metagenome assembly JACCDG01 (sample SAMN15323444, study PRJNA562643) | freshwater metagenome | isolation source: river surface water | place: USA:Blue River Watershed | collected 2017-08-17 | reverse complement strand
GCTGGGCCGTGTGGGCAGCGGCAAGAGCACTTTGCTGCGTTTGATGTCGGGGCTGTATGCACCGTTGGCGGGCAGCATCCGCATCGATGGTGTGGACATGCTGCAGATCGATCCGGCCGAGGTGCGCAACCGCATGGGCTATGTGGGGCAGGACCCGCAGTTGTTCATGGGCACTTTGCGCGAAAACCTGGTGCTGGCTGACAGCTGGATCACCGACAGCAAGATGGCCGAGACCTTGAAGGCGCTGGGCATTTACGACTTGGTGGCCAACCATCCACTGGGGCTGGACATGCCGATCACCGAGGCCGGTGGCGGTTTGTCGGGCGGGCAGCGGCAGTTGCTGTCGATTGCCCGCATGATGCTGCGCAATCCGCAGCTGGTGTTCATGGACGAGCCGACGGCCAACATGGACCAAAACAGCGAGGCGCGGGTGATTGCGGTGCTCAAGGAGTGGCTGCGTGGGCGCACCTTGCTCATGTCCACCCATCGCCCTCAGTTGCTGGAGTGGGTCGATCACATTGCAGTGATCGATGGCGGGCAGTGCGTGGCCATGGGCCGCAAGCAGGAGATGGTGGAGCGCTTGTCGCGTGGCATCGATGTGCAGGGGAACCGTCCTCAAGGAGCTGCGGCATGAGCACCCCATCCAAAAAGAGTTTCGGCGGCTCGGGTTTTGGCATCGCCACGGTGGAAGACGATGAGCGCCGCGCCAGCAAGACGCTGGTGTGGGCCACCGGCATCACTTTGATTTTGGCGCTGACCTGGGCCAGCTGGTTTCAACTGGATGAGATCACGCGCGGTCAGGGCAAGGTGATCCCTTCCAGCCGCGAGCAGGTCATTCAGAGCATGGACACCGGGGTGATGAGCGAGCTGTTTGTGCGCGAAGGCAGTCTGGTGGAAAAAGACCAGGTGCTGCTTCAGATTGATGATGCGCGCACGGGCGCGGTGTTTCGGGAAGCGCAGGAAAAGTTCTTGTCCTTGTCGGCATTGGCTGCGCGTTTGAAGGCCGAAGCCTATGGCACGGCTTTGAAGTTTCCGCCCGAAGTGTCGCAAGAGCCAGGCTTGATTCAGCAGGAAACGCAGGCTTACAACGCGCGCAAACGGGCTTTGTCTGAATCGCTGCAGTCGCTGGACATTTCTTTGGCCGCGGTCACCCGCGAGTTGAGCATGACCGAGCCTTTGGTCAAGCAAGGCGTGATGTCGGAGGTGGAGTTGTTGCGCTTGCGCCGACAACAGTCCGAGCTGATGGGGCAACGCGCTGAGCGCCAAAACCGTTACCTGACCGATGCGAACAACGAGTTGGTGCGGGTGGCGTCCGAGCTGTCACAGACCAAAGAGAACGCTTCGGCCCGCGAAGATGCGTTTCGCCGCACCACCGTGCGCTCACCCATGAAGGGGGTGGTGAAGAACGTTCAGGTGACCACCGTGGGCGGCGTGATTCAGGCGGGTCAGCCGATTTTGGAGATCGTGCCGACCGAGGACGAGATGCTGGTGGAGGCTTATGTGAAGCCTTCCGAAGTGGCTTTCTTGAAAGTGGGCCAGAAGGCGGTGGTCAAGCTGACCGCTTATGACTTCAACAAATACGGCGGCCTGGATGGGGTGCTGGAGCACCTGAGCCCCGATACCTTGCGCGATGAGCGCCAAAAGAAACCCGGCAATCCGGTGGAGCTCGAAGAAGGCTTGTACCGAATCATGGTCCGGGTGAAAGAAACCACAGGCCTGCGCAACGGCCTGAAGCTGACGCCCACGCCGGGCATGACCGCCACGGTAGAGATTCGAACAGGCCAGAAGTCTGTTCTGGAATACCTTTTCAGACCGCTGCAAAACGTCACGCAGGCCTTGCGTGAGCGGTGAACACACGCCCAACTGTCCAGGAGAAAACCATGGGTGATGAACATTCTTTGATGACCACGGTGGCCCCCACTGTGGCGATAACGCCTTCTGCAGAGCAGAGACTGACCCAGTTTTTGAGCACGGCAGAAGCCGCCCGTCGCTTGGGTCTGTCGACCACGCTGGTGCAAACTTTGGTGGACCAAGGTGAACTCAAGGGTTGGAAAACCCGTGGCGGGCACCGCCGGATTTCGCTGGAGTCCATTGAGGACTATCAGAACGCGGCGCGCTGCTCCACCAATGTGCCCATCCGGCCTGCGCCCAAGCCGCGTGTGACGGTGGTGACCGAATCGGCCAAGTTGATGGCGCAACTGCTCGATGCACACGATCAGTGGCAGTTTCCGGTCGAAGTCACCTTCTTCGATTCGGTGACGGAAGCTTTGCTGGAGTTGTCGAACAAACGGCCCGACATGCTGGTGGTGGAGCTGGCCATGCCGCGCGAGCAGCAAGAGAAGACTTTGCAGGCGCTGGAGAACTTCAATAACCGCGGTCGCTCACCGCTGTCTGCGGTGTTGCTGACCGCCGAAAAAGACCTGCTGACGGCCAGGTACAGCGGGTCGGCTTCGTCCATCCAGCTGGTGTTGGGGCCGCTGTCTCCTGTTTGGCTGCATGCTTATTTGACCGGTGTGGTGGCGTCATGTCAGATTTGAAACTCAACTTTCCCAGCAGAATGCCGTCCCTGGTGCGTCAAGGCAGCACGCCCGGCCATGTCCGCACCTTGCAGCATGCCAATCGCGAAGCGTTGCGCCAGCTGGGCTGGTCGGAAGAGGCCAGCAGTGATGCCAAAGGTCGGGTGTTGCGCCAGCTGCGCTTGCAGTTGGGCCTGGACCCTTCTTTGTTGGCCACGCATGCATGCATATCTTTGTCACAGCTGTATGAGCTGGAAGATGGTGGGCATTCACGTTTTTACTCTGCGTCCTTGCGCCGTCAGGCCGGGCGTCGGGTGGCGACCTTGCTGGGCGTGAATTGGGACCAGATGGGCCAAGACGATTCGGGCACACCCCCGAGCGCCTCGAACGTGGTGCCGTTGCAGCGACCGACACCACCCCAGGTGCCCGCGACGTTCGTGGCTCCTGTGGCCTCCAAGGCCCCCAGTGCCACACCGGCTCCAACTCTTGCGGACCCCGATGCCGTCGCCAGCAACGACCCCTTGGCCGTGCCCATGGGCTTGTCTACGCCCGCCAGCGAGACCTTGTTGGTCGACAAGGAGCCGCCGCAGTTCGTTGCCCCGGCTGAACCGGTGCCTGCCAAGTCGTCCGTCTGGCTGACTTTGGGGCTGGTGTTGTTGGTCGTGGCTTTGGGTGCGGCCGGTGGCTATGCGTTCGTGGAGTACAGCCCTTACTACTTGTATTGGCCTTGGTGATTCGGCCTCTCATGGCGTCGGCCCGTGTCTCATGGGTCGGCGGGTGAAGCCGCGGCAATAAAAAATGAAGAAGCAACCATGAGCGCCCATTGTTTCAAAGTGGTGTTCTCGAAACGACTTGGGCAAAGCGTGCCTGTCTCGCTGGCGTGTCTGATGTGTCTGCCCGTGTGGGCGCAGCCTGCCCCAACGGCCTTGCCTTCTGGCAGCCGTGTGACTGCGGGCGAGGTCAGCGTGTCCAGCAACGGGGCGTCGATGGCCATCCGTCAAAGCAGCGACCGCGCGGCCATCCAGTGGCAGTCGTTCAACATTGGCAAAGACTCAGCGGTGGTGGTGCAACAGCCAAGCAGCCAGTCTGTCTTGCTCAACCGCGTGACGGGTGAGTCGCCATCGCAGATTTTTGGCCAGCTCTCGGCCAACGGCCAGGTGGTGCTGATCAACCCGAGCGGCGTGACCTTTGGCAAGGACGGCTCGGTCTCAGCGGCGGGTTTCACCGCCTCTACGCTGGGCATGGCCGATGCCGACTTCATGGCGGGCAATATGCGCTTTGCGCGCAACGGCGGCACCGCAGGCATCGTCAATCAAGGGCGCATTCGCAGCGCCGGTGGCTATGTTGCCCTGTTGGGTGCGCGTGTCAGCAACGAAGGCCGCATCGAAACCCAAGGCGGCGCCGCGCTGCTGGGGGCAGCCGAAGCCATCCAACTGCCGCTCAGCGCCACCGGCCGCGTCAAGCTTGAGCTCACGCCCGCCCAAATCAACGCCAGCGTTGCCAACACTCAAGAAGGTGTCATCGTCACCGAGGGCGGGCAGGTCTATTTGCAGGCGGGGGCCGTCAACACCGCCTTGGCCAGTGTCTTGCATTCGGGTCAGATCGACACCAGCGGTGCTCAAGGCGGCGCGGTGCATGTGCTGGCCGACGGCGGTCACATCAAGGTGGATGGCCGCATCACCGCCAACAGCAGCCAGGCGGGCAAGCAGGGTGGCGAGATCGTGATTGGGCGCGACCTGCAAACCGGCGTGCTCGCGCAAACCACAGACGTCAGCGGCGCGCGCCTGGAAAGCCAGCGCGGGTTTGTGGAAACCTCAGGTCAATGGCTCAAGACCGAGGGCATCCAGGTCAAGGCCGGAGAGTGGCTGCTGGACCCGGTGAACGTTGAAATCAACAGCACAGGCACAGCCACAACGGCAGGCAACTCAGCGGTCAAAGCCAGCGATATTGCATCTGCACTGACAGCAGGCACCAGTGTGACGATCGCCACGGGCTCGGGAACCGGATCGACTTCGTCCATGAATCCAGCCGCTCCCTCATGGGCTGAGGGATCCGTACAGGCCGATGGCAATATTGATGTCAATGCCGACATCCTCAGCAACTACACGGGCGCTTCGCTCCCAACGCTGACATTGACAGCCAACAACGGCATTGCAGTCAATAACCAGATCAAGGCTCAAACAGGCAGCCTGAACGTGACCATGACGGCCAATGGTCTGGGCACCACCAGCAAAGGCATCAGCATCTTCAACACCGTCATCGATGGTGGAACCAGCGGCAACATCAGTCTGACGGGCACAAGCACCAGCAAAGGCATTTACATCAAGGATGACACGGCCAATGCCGGCATCAAAGGTCACAACGTCACACTCAACGGCACAGCCAAAGCCGCTGCAGCCACAACAGGCCAAGGGGTGTATTTCGACATTTTCAGTGGCAGCACAGGCAGCGTCACAGGTCAGAAACTCACTGTTGATGCAAGCAATGACCTGAATATCACGGGCACGCTCAGTGGAGCCGGGGTGGGGTCTGGTGTTTTTGTCAACAACACATGGACCGGAAACACGACAGCCCCCGGTGCCGCTTTGCTGATGACTGCCGGGGGCAATGCCGCCATCAAAGGGGTTCAGACCGGGAATGCAGGCAATACGAGCAACGCCGTGTACCTGACGGGGCTTCGCCTGAGCACCACGGGAAATGCCAGCATCCTGGCCGAAGCAGCGAGCAGCAATTCCATCGCCATCTATCTGAAACGAAACGACGGGACACTGCGGTTTTATGACGACAACTGGCGCATGCAGGTGCGCTCCAGCGGTGGCCATGTCCTGATTCAATCCAATCAGGGCTCGATTCTTGCTCAGGATCTTGCTGCGAATCCCAACATTTCCGGCCGCAATGTCATCATCGACAACACCGGTGCAGGTATGACGATCGGTGGAGTTGCCAACGCCAATGGGGGCAGCATCGACACCTCAACAGGTGCCATCACACTGGGCTCCGGAACCTCGACTTATTCAGCAACTGCGAATGGGTGGAACGGCAGCAGTTGGGTTCCGATGGGCGTGAGCTTGGGTGGCGCAACTGGTGACTCTCTTGCTGGCATTACATCGTCTGGCAACGTCACGATCGGCTCCAGTTCGAGCGCAGCAGCAGGCATCAATGTGGTGAATGCCAGCTCCATCACGGGAAACATCAATCTTTCCGGTCGAAGTACGAATGCCAGCGCCTCGGGTGTCAATATCCAGGCGGCAATCACGAGCACCAGCGGCAACATCAATATCACCGCCAGCAGTACCAGTGGATCAAAGGCATCGGCCAATCTGGCTTCCGGTGGCAGTCTGGTGACGAATGCTGCAGGCAAGTCCATCACCATCAATGCGGACACCCTGCAGATCGACACCTCTGCAACGCCAGCGTCCATCAACGCGGGCAGCAGCGGCACGGTCAACATCCGCCCCGTGGCCAGCGGCGTGGGCATCGATCTGGGCGGCAACGATGTGATGACCAGTGGCAACAACGTGCTGGGCCTGTCGAATACCGAATTGGCCAGGATTACCGCCGGGCAACTGAACATCGGCAGCGCGACGGCGGGCAGCATGACCGTCAGCAGTGCCGTGACCACGCCCGATGCCGCAGGCCATCTGGCGCTCATCACCGGCGGCAACCTGGCCATCAATGCCGCCTTGCAAACCGGCACCACCGGCACCAAAAACCTCACGCTCAACCTCGCGGGCAGCGGCAGCGCCACGGAGTCGGCCAGCGCCAGCATCAAGACCAGCAATCTGGAATTGCTGGGCAGCAACGCCAGCTTCACGCTCAACAACACCGCCAACGACGCCAGCACCCTGGCGGCCAATGTCAAATCGCTGAGCTACACCGACGCCACAGCCCTGACGATTGGCAGCGTCAACAGCACCAGTGGCATCACCGCCAGCGGTACAGTGGCCGTGGCCACCCAAAGCGGCGATTTGAGCGTGACGCAGGCCATCAGCAGTGGCGACACGACCAGCTCGGCGATCGTGCTCAACGCCGGGCAGAGCAGCGCAGCCGGCACCGCCAGCGGCGGCGACATCCTGCTCAGTGACGCGCACAGCTTCTCCACAGGCACAGGCGGTCGCACGACGCTCTACACGTGCAACACCAGCAACGCGAACCTGAGCAGCCTGGTGGGTTCGGGCAGCGGGCGCTTTCGCTACAACAGCGATGAGCGCACCACAAATTACACGGCCGTGCTAGGTTCCGGCCTGTACGCGATTTACCGCGAACAACCGATCATCACTGTCCAGGTCGACAGTGTCAGCAAAACCTATGACAGCCAGGCTTTCAGCGGCGGCTCGTTGGCGTCCACACCCAGCGCTGGCAGCTTGCTCAACGGAGACAGCTTCGCCGGGGTCACCGCCAATGCACAACTCGGTGGCTCGGCACAAGGGGCCAAAAATGCATCCACCACGCCCTACAGCATCACGGCCAGCGACAACGGCGGCACCAGCGCTCTGGGCTATGGCATCGCCTACACGCCCGGCCAGTTGACCATCCACAAGGCCGCCTTGACCGTGACCGGCAACAGTCTGAGCAGCACCTACAACGGCCAGACACAAAGCGTCTCAGGCTACACGGTCAGTGGCCTGCAGGGCAGCGACACCACCGCCGACCTCAGCAACGTCAGCGCCAGCGGTGCGAGTGGTCGCAACGCGGGCAGCTACGCCAACACCGTCTCTGCGGGCACACAAACCAACTACGACGTCACCACCATCGACGGTGCCTTGACCATCTCCAAAGCCACTGCCAGCGTGAGCGGCACAGCCACCAGCCTGACCTACAACGGTGCCACGCAAACCCAAACCGCGCCCACCAGCAGCGGCTTCATCGCCGGTGACAACATCACCATCAGCGGCGCAGCCAGCGGCAAAAACGCTGGGACCTACACCTCGGCCCTGCAGGTGACCGGCTCCGATGCCGCCAACTACGATGTGACCGTCACGAATGCCGATCTGGTGATCGGCAAGGCCGCCTTGACCGTGACCGGCAACAGCCTGAGCAGCACCTACAACGGCCAGACACAAAGCGTCTCGGGCTACACGGTCAGCGGCCTGCAAGGCAGCGACACCGCCGCCGACCTCAACAACGTCAGCGCCAGCGGTGCGAGCGGTCGCAATGCGGGCAGCTATGCCAACACCGTCTCTGCAGGCACGCAGACCAACTACGAAGTGACGCTGCAACACGGCAGCTTGCAGATCGACAAAGTCGCTGCCAGCGTGAGTGGTACGGCCACCCAGCTCACCTACAACGGGCAGACCCAGAACCAGAGCGCTGCGAGCAGCAATGGCTTCATCGCAGGCGACAGCATCACCATCAGCGGCGCAGCCAGCGGCAAGAACGCGGGCACTTACAGCTCGGCCTTGCAGGTGGGCGGCAGCGATGCGAGCAACTACAACATCGCGATCAACAACGCCGATCTGAACATCGCCAAAGCGGCACTGACCGTGACCGGCAACAGCCTGACGAGCACCTACAACGGCCAGACCCAAAGCGTCTCGGGGTACACGGTCAGCGGTCTGCAGGGCAGCGACACCGCCGCCGACCTCAACAACGTCAGCGCCAGCGGTGCGAGTGGTCGCAACGCGGGCAGCTACGCCAACACCGTCTCAGCAGGCACGCAGACCAACTACGAAGTGACGCTGCAACACGGCAGCTTGCAGATTGAGGCCGTCAAACCAGATCCCCTGCCTCAGAGCACCCGTTTGCCTGTGGCTTACAAACCAGACCCTCGCTTGCCTGCGCCTCAGGTCAGCCGACTCAGCTTGGCGGGTTTTGGCAACACAGGCGCGGCTGTCGGCCAGGTCGGTCATCGGCAGCACTTGATCAAAGTGGGGGCCGCGGCGTCACTGCAAGCTTGCAGCAATGACAGCGCTTCCAAAGACTGTGTTTGCGAGGACACCGCGCAAACGGGTGTTGAAATCTGCCAGGTGAGTGCGGCCCATCCCGAGGACAAACAGCGTTGAGCTTTTTGGACATGACCAAATTTCTTTTACCGGCACTGGGTTTTCTGGTTGCACCGTTTGTCATGGCACAAGTGCCGCCGCCCCATGTCCCGCACAACATGGCCCCATCGGTCAAGCCCCTGCCCCCGCGCCCAGGAGAACGCCACTCTATTGAGCCGATCGATGTCCTTCAAATCGATCAGGCCTCCTCTGTGAGCCGACTGGCTGGCGTGATCGTACAGGGCCAGGTCCTGGAGACCGACATCCGCGAATATTGGAGGCACGCACTGGGTCAGCCTGTCGATGCGACCAGCATTCAAACGTTCAATGGCTGGCTGTTTTCTGAAGCCCGCCGACAAGGCCATCTGTCTTATGCCCAGACCCGGGTGGTGCGAGATGGCGATGGGGAGAAGATCGAGGTCACCGTGTTGCAACCTCGCATTCACGCGGTGCGCGTGGTGGCCGAGAACTCGGATTTGATGACCTTGTATGGTGCCTTGGTGTTGCACCGATTGGCGCAAGATTTTAAAACCGAGCAGACCATTGACACCTTGGGACTGGACCAGCGGCTCGATTCGGCCAGCTACGATCTGCCGCTTGAATTGGCGGCCACGCTGCGCGCGGTGGGCCCCGAGCAAGTCGATTTGATTGTCAACATGAATGCTTCACAGACGGAGGCAGGTCAGCGCCTGAACAGCCTCTTTCAGCTGAACAACCATGGCCTGAAAACTTACGGCAGAGGCCAGTTGCTGGGCTCTTTTTCAGGGCGTGGTCATGAACCCAAATCTTCATGGGGGGTTTTGCTCCAGAAGTCGGAAGGTCTGACCTACGGTCGATCCGAATACGAGACCGCGATGTATGGCTCAATGCACCGGCTGCGGGCGTGGGGTTCGCATTCGGACAGCCGCAGCCTTCTGGGCGGCACGGCTGCAACGCAAGGTCAGACTGTCGAATGGGGCCTTGGCGTGACTGGCATTTTTGATGCGCACCGCGACTTTGTCTTCAAGCAAAACGTGGACGCGGTGGTTCGGCACAGCGCGAGCAGCCTGCAGGCCTCCGGCCTGAGCACCTCGCGCGTCCACGATCAGCAAGTGCGTTTTCGAACGGTGGTGGACAATGAAAAGTTGACGGCCGATGCCAGCCGACTGGAGTACCTGTTCACAGTGGGTCATTACCGACTTTTGGAGGGCATCAGCAGTGTGGATTCAGGCCCTTATGCCAAGCTGGAGTTGGGCCTGAAGCACCAGTCCGTCTGGGACACAGCGCGGTCGGTCCATTCACTGGTCCGCTTTCGGGGACAGCTTTCTTCTGGGCGACTGGACGCCTACAACCAGTTTGCAATTGGTGGCGTTTCGGGTGTGCGCGCATACACCACCGCTGAGGGTGTGGGCGACAGGGGGGCGGTGCTGTCGCTTGAGCTCCATCAAAGATTGCCAAACGGCGTGACTGTGGGTGCTTTTTATGACGCAGGGGTTGTCAAGCTGCTCTCGCCACAACCCATGGAGCCCGCGCACAGCTACACGCTTCAAGCGGCTGGCTTGCAATTGAACATGGGAGATCAGTCCGTGCAATACACTTTGAACATTGCCAAGGGACTGGGGGGCTACAAGGGCTGGACGGGCACCATTCACAACGTGGAGTCGCGCCCTGACAATTGGCGCGTGAGTCTCGCTCTGACCTATTTTTTGTAGTTGCGCACAGGCTTGGCCTGTGTGGGGCCAAGGGTCAGCGAATGGTGCGGCTGGCGGGGATCGAACCCACGACCCTTGGCTTCGGAGGCCAATACTCTATCCACTGAGCTACAGCCGCATTGCTGTTGGTGTGTCGGATTATCTCACGGGTCTGCGCTTGGACTGGGCTTGCAAGCTTGGAAGAAGGGTGGGCCGCTATAATGTCCGGTTGATTCCGGTCAATTCATCTGGCCCCTGGGCCAGCCCAACAAGAGGATGTCATGAGCGACAACAGCCACGATCAACACGAAGCCCACACCGGTCCGGTGAAAAACCCCAAGCAAATGCTTTTGCTGAGCTTGGCTTCCTTCATCATCCCGGTGTTCATCATCATCGGCTTGGTGTTTTACGTCACTTCGGCCAACAAAGAAGCCCCGGGTGCCAGCGACGCTGAGCGCGCAGTAGCGCAGCGCATCCAGAAAATTGGCGCGGTGGAAGTTCGTGATGCCAACCGTCCATTGAAGGCGGGTGAAGATGTTTACAAAGCCCAGTGTGCAGCTTGCCATGCCACCGGCGCTGCGGGTGCTCCCAAGTTTGCCGACGCAGGTGCTTGGGGTGCTCGCATCAAGCAAGGTTTTGACGCTTTGGTGAACTCTGCACTCAAAGGCAAGGGTGCCATGGGCGCTCAGGCAGGCGGCGACTTCAACGACACCGAAATTGCTCGCGCTGTGGCTTATATGGCCAACAACGCGGGGGCTAAGTTTGAAGAGCCTAAAGCACCTGCTGCCGAAGGTGAGAAGAAGTAATTGCCCACCTTTTGTGTGTTTGAAAAAACCGACCTCAGGGTCGGTTTTTTTATGCCCAATGCAGCTCAAGCCGTTTGAGGGCTGAGCACATGACCATAGCGCGCTGGCAATTCTTTGGCCAGACAATCTTGTAGCGTCCAGAGGCCTTGCTCAATGGCTTGTGCGGCCATGGGCACATCCAGCGTGTGCACCAGTCCCAAGCCCAAGGGGGTGTGCAGGTAGACTTTGCCTGTTTCATCGACCAAACACGCCAGCACCCGGGTGTTTCGCCCGGTGTGTGCGATCGGCGTGAAGTGCTCATCAAGACGCCAAATCAAAGGCGCTGTTTCCAATTCGACGTATACGCGCTGGGGGCCATTTTGAAAATACCAGCGGCCTTGCGCATCGGCTTCGTAATTGCGGTGGATGAAGTCGATGAGTTTTTCGTGCCGCAAGATGGAGCCCTTGGCCCCTGGCTCACCGCTTTGGAATGAACCGAGGGCTTGCACGCGGTCATCGCGCATGTGCCACTGGCCACGGCTGTCCAGACCCAACCATCCAAAACAGTCCGGCACGTTGGGCCATTTGGCCATGGCTTGGCGCACAAGATCATCCATGACTTGCGCGCCTCAACCATGCGCCCACCGCATCGGGCAAGCCCCGCACATGCCCAGGCCAGCGACCTTGAGCAAAGCCCACATGCCCCCCATGCGCAGGCTGCCACAGGGTGACCGATGACGATACGTCATGGAGTTTGGGCAAACTGGCGGCGGGCACAAAGGGATCATTCAGGGCATTGAGTGCCAAGGCCGGGATGGCGATGTGTTTCATGAGCGGTTTGGCAGAAGCCCGCGCCCAGTAGTCGTCGGTATTTTTGAAACCATGCAAAGGTGCTGTGAACACGTTGTCGAACTCGTAGAGGTCACGGGCAGCCAGCAGGCGCTCTCGGTCAAACAGGCCTGGGTGCTGGGCCAGTTTGGCCAGCGCTTTGGGCTTCATGCTGCGCAAAAACATGCGGGTGTACACCTGCCGATTGAAGCCCTGACCGATGGCTTGCCCGCTTTGGGCCAAATCCAATGGTGAGCAAACCGAAGCGATGGCATCCACCTGGCGTTGGGCTTGCAGGCCGTGTTCTGCCGCCCATCGCATCAGGGCGTTGCCGCCCAGCGAGACGCCTGCAGCCATCAAATGCCGGCCTTGCTGCGCCTGGTGTTCCTGTCGCAGGCGCTGGAGCATCCAATCGATTTCCTGGTGGTCACCCGAGTGGTAGGCGCGCGGAGCCCGGTTGAGTTCCCCGCTGCATCCGCGAAAGTGTGGCAAAGCCAAGTGCAGATCGTGTTCTGCTGCCCAATCAGCAAAGGCCTGCGCGTAGTGGCTTTGCGAGGAGCCCTCCAAGCCATGGAACAACACCAGCATGGGTCGATCGGCCCGGCTGGCGTGCTGGCGGTCTACGTCAACAAAATCGCCATCGGGCGTGGTCCAGCGTTCGCGCTGCAAGGGCATGACTGCACCGCGGCGGCGCTTGGCATAAAGGGCCGGCCAGATGGTCTGCGCATGGCCACCAGGTAACCATGCGGGGGCTCGGTAACGCATCAATGCAGCACCGTGGGTTTGGCGGTTTGATCGGCCGCATCACGTGCCGTGCCTGGGCTGGCGTGGTGGGCCACCATGCGCCAGCCTTGTGCGGTCTTTTGGTAAACGTTGGTGGCGATCACCCAGGCTTGCTGCGGGCCCTTTGGGCCCATCACCTCGACACGTTCAACCAAGTGGTGAACGGCGCAGGCCAGCGACTCGATCTTGTGGATGCGCTCCGGGTAAGCCTGCACACTGCCGTTGGCAAACATGGTTTCAAACACACTGCGGATGGCACCCGCGCCAATGATGCGCGGACCACCAGGATGCACACAGACGATGTCGTCCTCCTCCGCCCAACAGGCCATAAGTTGCTGGATGTCGGCATTGTGCAAGGCGTCGTAGAAGGCTTGTTCGATGTCGTCAGGGCTTCCCCCAACCACTGCAGCTTGCAGATTGGCGCGTTTCATGGGCAACTCGGTGGGTATGGTGCGAATCCTGAATTGTGCCGCTTTGACAAGGGCTGCGCTACGGCAGGTGTTTCCTGTGTCTGACGGGTGTGAAATAAGCCATCTGCGGACACAAAAAAACCCGGTCACAAGCATGTGCCGGGTTTTCTGAAAAAGACCAGTCCGTTCAAGGCCGGATGGGCAGAACCGATCTTTTATTTCTTGCGATAACGACGCAGGGCGGACAACTGAGCGGCCAACACGACCAGCTCGTTTTGAGCCCGGGTCATGTCAATTTCGCTCTTGGCGTTGCGCAGGGCTTCTTCGGCCGCTTGCTTGGCCGCGTTGGCTTTTTCTTCGTCGAGGTCTTTGCCGCGGATCGCAGTGTCGGACAGCACGGTCACGCAGTTAGGCTGCACTTCCAGG
>JACCDG010909130.1_pt1 | contig 13400 bp, 31 predicted proteins | sample 7442471 | NCBI WGS metagenome assembly JACCDG01 (sample SAMN15323444, study PRJNA562643) | freshwater metagenome | isolation source: river surface water | place: USA:Blue River Watershed | collected 2017-08-17 | reverse complement strand
GGTGGCCGAGACGGTGGACGGGGCGGTGGCCGAGACGGTGGCCCGGGCGGTGGCCGGGGCGGTGGGCGGGGCGGTGCGCTGGCCGGTGACCGGGGCGGTGGACGAGGCGGTGTTCAGGGCGGTGCACGAGGCGATCCTTGACGACATCAACGCCCTTTGCAGGGAGGACACATGAACACCAGTCATGCGGTGCGCGAGGCGGTGACCGGGGCGGTGCACGAGGCGGTGCGCGATGCGGTGCACGGGGCGGTGTTCGGGGCGGTGGCCGTGGCGGTGGACGGGGCGGTGCGCAGGGCGGTGTCCGTGGCGGTGCACGTGGCGGTGGCCGGGGCGATTTGGGACGACATCAACGCCCTGTGCAGGGCGAAGGGGGGCGCGTGACCCCCACCCTGTCCGCGCCCGGCCGCCCGCCCGCGTCCCGGCTCTACGCCATCCGGTACAAGGGGCGGCCCTACGGCCAGATCGAGGCCACCAGCCCCGCCGAGGCCGTCGCCCAATGGGTCGCCAAGTACCCCGAGGCCGTCCGCCCCAACCACCTCCTCGTCACCGCCAGAGCCGCCGGGAGGGGGGCGTGAAAGTCATGCCATCCAACAACGTTGGGCGGCGCATGAAGGAACTCGCCGCCGCTTACCCTGGATGCCTCGGACACCTGTTCGGGCTCAAGGGATGGCGGTCTCCGTTTCTACCTTATGCACTCGATAACGGCGCCTTTCCCGCGTGGTTAAACGGCACCGCTTGGGACGAGGCCGGGTTCCTGGCTCTGTGCGAGACGGCACGGGAGCACGAGGGGCTATGGGGTGAGTCTCCGCTCTGGGTCGTTGTGCCGGACGTGGTGACTGACAAGGAAGCCACCAAGGCGCGGTGGGTGGAATGGGCGCCACGGCTACGCACGTACGGCTGGCCGCTCGCGTTTGCGGTTCAGGATGGGATGCACGAGCACGACGTACCCGCCGACGCCGATGTGGTCTTTCTGGGTGGCTCGACCAAGTGGAAGTGGGCGTCCGTCAACATGTGGGGCTACATGTTCCCGCGCCTGCACGTTGGCCGCGTCAACTCCTACAGACTGCTCTGGCGAGCATTCCAGGCGGGTGCGGAGAGCTGCGACGGGACCGGCTGGTTTCGTGGGGACCAGCGCCAGCTCGCCGGGCTTGAGCAGTTCTTGCGTGAATGGACTGCGGGGCATCGACGGCACCCGCAGGCGTGGTTGTGGGACTCCCCCACCCCGGCCGAGGTGCGCCCCGACCCCGCCCTCGTCACCGCCAGAGCCGCCGGGAGGCGTTCGTGAGGGCATACCTGGACTCGCCGGTCCCTCTTGACGATTCCCCTCGAGGAGTGTAACGTAGAGTATGCCTATTGCCCGAGGGACCCGGCACGGTCGGGCCAAGCTGACCACCCGGCAGGTGCAGGCCATCTACCGCGCCTACTGGCGCAAGACGCCCCGGCCATCGGTCCGGACGCTGGGAGCGCGGTACGGCGTCAGTCACCAACAGGTGTGGCGGATTGTCCATCAGGCCAACTGGACGCACCTTGACTTCACGGCCTGACCCGCCGCCCGTGCATCCCACGGACCGGATGCGGGCCCAGGGCGTCCAAGCGACCTGCTGGTGGAGTGCCCGCACCTGCCGCTGCGGGGGGCCGGTGGCCACGGACGGCACCCGATATTGGTGCGGGGGCACCTGTGAAGAGGTGCTGACCGAGGAGGCCCCGTGAGCTGGCATCATGTGCCGTGCGCCTGTGGGCGTCGGAAAGACTCCAAGGCGCGACACTGCCTGCACTGCTATCGGGAGACGCGCCGGGCGTGGAAGCTGCCGATGCCGTACCTGACGGCTGAGGAACGGCGCTACCGGCGGGCGAAGCAGCGGGCCAACTACGAGAAGTACCGGCCCAGCCCGGCATGGGCGGAGATGGTGCGACACGAGAAGGCGTTGGCGCGTGGGTTCCGGTGCGGGATGGAACTGGCGGAACTCTACGCCCGGTGGATGGACTGGAAAACAGCGGAACGGCTGCACTGGCTACAGGACGACCATACGGAGGGACGATGACTGCACGGGAACGGCTGGAAGAGATTCTGGGTGGGAAGGTCGAGAACGACCATGAGGGCGACCTGCTCGGACACATTGCAGACCGCCTGCTGGCAGCGGGCGTGACCCTGCCGCCCGCCCCCACCTCGCCGCCGCTGGTGTGGCCGGGGCTGGAGGGGGAGGGGCTGGAGCGTGCGGCGGGTGCGTTCCTCACCGCCTACAGCGCTGCCAGTGGCTGCTGCCACCAGCATAACGACGCCCGCCGCGCAGCCTACACCGCCGAGGCCGCGCACCTGTGGCGGGCGATGGTGGCGAGTCTGCCCAGCATGCCGGACCTTCTGCACCCGAGCCCTTGGGTTTCGGTGGAAGATTGGCCCGTCTCCCGCGCCGCCCTCGCCGCGCTGGCGGACCCCTACGACGGAGGCGGGAAGTAGCCCATGTGGTATGTGCTCCCGAATGGGCGGCGGGCGCGGTGCCCGCACTGTGGCAGTGATGCCCTCTTCGACAACCGGGACCGCAAGCGGCACCCGAAGGGACCCGACCTGCGGTGCGGAAGCTGTGGGAAGGTCGGCTGGCTGGACGAAGGCGGCGGGTGGCATTGGGCCGACCCGCTGGGACGTAGCGCAAGAATCAACTAGCCATAAACAAAAAAAGGAGAGCATCATGTCGGACACGTACCTGAACGGCGAAGTGACCGCGCTCAAGCAGGCGCGGGCGAAGGCGCAGGAAACGATCAATCGGCTGGACCGGGCGCTGGCCATCCTCGATGGGGCGGAGGCGGCTGGGGCGTCTCCCCTTCTGGTGTCTGGTGCCGTCCTGCCGGACCGGAAGGGCCGCGCCGTCGCGGAGTACCGGGAGGGCAAGCCCGCCAGCAAGGTGGCAACGCGTTACGGCGTCTCGACCCCCACGATCTACCAGTGGCTCAAGGCGTCTGGCGTCCCCCTCCACGGCTAGTCACACACACAACACCACTTATCCTGAGGAACTTGATATGGCACTCCCGGACATGGACAACACCAAGCGCGTGTACCCGAAGCATCCGGATGGCTCCCACCAGCTCGCCCTGGCCGATGTGATCTTCCTCGGCAAGCGCGTCACCGAGGACGGCAAGACCAAGGAGCGGTACCTCCAGCCCCGGGTGGCGTTGGTCCTGCAGTCCATGGAGTGCGAGCCGGGCACGGCCACCCGGTTCACCCTCTCGCGTGAGTTCACGTACACCGACAGCGACCGGGGGAACCTCCGTCAGTTCCTCAACCCGTGGCTCGGCCCCTTCAAGGACGATGCCCACGCCAAGCAGGTCATTACCACGCTGGATGAACGGGTCGGGGAGAACGGCCTGTTCTCCGTGGTCCACGAGTCCGCGAAGGACGGGTCCGGCAAGGTGTACGTCAACGTGCAGACGGCCGGGAAGCTGGTGAAGGGGATGCAGCCGTTCCGGGTGGCCGCCTACCTCCGTCCGGAGTATTTCGCCAAGAAGATGGCGACCTATGCGGCGGACCGTACGGCCTTCGAGGCGGAACGGCAGGTCACGGCGGCGAAGGAGGGCCAGAACTTCGAGGACTTTCCGGCGGCTCTTGCGCAGCCTGCCGCTGGTGGCGGCCCCGTCGCGGACGACCTCCCGTTCTGAGTCGTCCCGACAACGGGCCATGCGGGCGTGGGCCAACGTCATGCGAAAGCGAGGGACCCTGTGAAGTCCGCGTCGGCGAAAGCGAAGGGCCGTCGGTTGCAGCAACAGGTGGCGCGGGACATCCTCGCCCGGTTTCCGGGGCTGACGCCGGATGACATTACCAGCCGGTCCAGTGGGGCCGGGGGTACGGACCTGTTGCTGTCCCCGGCGGCCCTCCGGGTGTTCCCGTATGCAGTGGAGGCGAAGAACCAGGAGCGGGTGAATCTCTGGGAGGCGCTGGCGCAGGCGGAGGCGAACGCGGGCGGGCTGGTGCCGCTGGTGGTGCTGGCCCGCAACCGGACGAAGCCGGTGGCGGTGGTGGATTGGCAGGCATTCTTGTGGCTGTGCGCACAGGCGCGTGGCCCGATCACGGGCGGGGAGGCACGATGAGCGACCGGGAATGGCTGGAACGGGTGATCTCCGACGCGCTGACGGAATCCTTGCGGGACGGGCGGCCCGTGGTCGCGTGTCTCGCGGATGCCGTGGAGAGGGTGCGGCTGGCAGCGCCCGCCCCCACCACGCCGCCGGTGTGGCCGGGGCTGGAGGGGGAGGGGCTGGACCGTGTGGCTGATATGTGGACGCCCACCTATGACAAGGCCAGTGCTCACGGCCTCTCGGACGACGACGCCTGTCGTGTGGCCTACACCGCGCAGGCCGCGCACCTGTGGCGGGCGATGGTGGCGAGTCTGCCGGACCCCGGGGATTACCTGGGCGGTTGGGTTCTGCTGGGATCTATGTCCGTCCCCCGCTTCGCCCTCGCCGCGCTGGCGGACTCCTACGACGGAGGTGGGAAGTGAGTGATCCGCAGGAACGCCACGTTACCGTGCATCTCGGCTGGGAAGTCTGGCTGGTCGCAACCATATGGTTCGTCACCCTGCTCGGCGACCTCCAGTCGCTGCGTGAGGCCATTACCGCCGGGGGCTGCCCATGACCCCGCTCCCCCCGGCGTGCGCGGCGGCGGTGCTCCACGTAGGCCCGTGCTTCCTCAACCGTTCGGAAACTGGCCGCGCGGCATGGGCCGCACGGGTTGCCCGCGCCGTGCTCGATGCGTTCGTGGCGGGGGAGGGCGGGGCTGGTGCGTACCACTGCTTCGATGGCGGCTGCGACGGCTGGTACGTCAATGGGGTGAAGCCCGGGGCGCTTGATCGGTGGACGGAGCCGCAAGCTCGCGCATGCGCCGCCGTCCTCAACTACTTGGAGGCCAAAGGTGAGTGAACGACCCCGGATTGTGCAGGTGGCAAACGATCACGTTAACGGAATCACGGTTGTCCTGACTGACGATGGGCGACTGTGGAGGTACCAGTTCGACCGCAAGGCGAACCCGTTCGAGTGGTTCGAGGAGTGGAGTGTGCCATTCAAGGAGCGCCCCCATGCCTGACGCCCCCTTGCCGCCCTGCGGCCCGAAGCGGGACCGCCTCGCCGCCCACGCGGTGGGGTGGGAGCGGCCTGTACCATTCGCTCTCTGGCCGGAGCTGACGCGGGAGCGCTATCCCTCCACCAACGACGCCGACGCCTTGGCGCTACTGGAGGCGTGGGTGGAGGCGGGGGAGCCCGGATCGCGGAAGTACCGCATTGAGCGATGGGTTGACGGGCACTTCTCGGTATACCCCTGGCCCGTGGGATTCGAGTGGGCCGCATGCCACGGCCCCACCCTCGGGGACGCCGCCACCGCCGCCGTCATCTACGCCGAGAGGGGGAGCGCGTGACCACGCTCGGCGGGAGGGACGTGTTGCGGACCGAGGGCAAATGGCGGGTGTTGGAGGGCGGCGCCCGCGTGCATGTCACCGCGACGGTCGGGGCCCGCGCGAGGGTCGGGGACGGCGCGTGGGTCGAGGCCCGCGCGTGGGTCGGGGACGGCGCGAGGGTCGGGGCAGACGCGAGGGTCGGGGACGGCGCGAGGCTCGGGGCCGGCGCGAGGGTCGGGGCAGACGCGTGGGTCGGGCCATACGCGAGGGTCGGGGCAGTGGGCGCTCGATCAGACGCGAGGGTCCCTGACGGCGCCACCGTGGCGGTGATTGGCCCGCTGGGTACCCGGGGGGACTCTCTCTCCTGCTATCCGGTCGCGGGTGGTGGGCACGAATATGTGACCGGCTGTTTCCGCGGGACATTCCCGCAGTTGGAGGCGGCCAGTCGGGCCAGGCACGGGGCGGGCAGCGACCACTACCGCGCCTACGGGGCGGCGGCGGTGGCCCTGTGGCGGATCACCATGGGGGCGGCACCGCTCCCGCGAATCGGGGAGGCCCGATGACCGAACGGGAACGGCTGGAGAAGCTGGTCCACGCTGCGGTGGACAAGGCCGTGCGGAGCGAGCGGCATTTTGTCCAGTGCATCGTGGACGCCTTGGAGAAGGATCGGCAGGCACCGCCCGCCCCCACCGCTAAATCTCATCCCGAGGATACCTGTCAGCAGTGTGGCGGCTGCAACGTGATCTGGTGGGTAGACTGCGAGACGTGGCAGTCAGTCATGCACGGAGAGGGTGTCGTGTGCCCCACCTGCTTCATGTTGAAGGCAATCGAGGTGGTCGGCCCTGTCACATGGCGGGTGTCGCTGGACGCCGAGGCGTTGACGGAGATTCACCGTATCATGGGACGTGATGAGGGAGAGGTGTGACGCGCGTAGCAAGATGGCGAACCCCTACGATGGAGGTGGAAGTGGAGAAACTGGAGAAGTTGTCACAGCCGGAGTGGCCGGTGACGGACGACATGTACCGGGCGGCGTGTGATCTGATGGACTCCTGGACGCGCACCGGGGCACTTGACCGCGCCCACATCGCCCGCATTGCCGAGCTCGGGTACCACGCGATGATGGACGCCAGATGACTGACCCAACGCCTAACCCGACCCCGGCGCGGGATGCGGTGGCGATCGCCCGCAACGACCTCGCCTTGCGGATTGCGATGGACGTACTGGGCGACATGGGCCGCGCCGATGGACTGGCTGAATGGTTAGGGCGAGACGGCACGGACCTCGGACAGGCCGTGGCCCGCCTCATCGCCGCCGTCCGCACCGACGAGCGGGCGCAGTTGGCCGTACGGGCGACGGACCAAGAGCTAGGGATGGTGATGGATGCCCGGCGTACTATCGAGGCCGCCATAGATCAGGTTTACGGTCGGAACGGCAGCACCTTCATTCGGGCTGCCGTGGTGAAGGCGCTGGATTCAATCCTCGCCGCGCTGACCGCTGCGCGGGAGCGGGCGATCGAAGAGGCGGCGGCCCTGTGTGACACGGAGCTCAAGACCATTCTGCCCAAGAGCGATGCGGCGGCGGAAGTTCTTCACTTGGCAGGGCGTATCCGCGCCCTCGCCGGGCAGAAGGGGGAGACATGACGGACTTCAACTCCACCGCCACGGTCCCGGCCTACCTCTGGGTCGTCAGCCTGTGGGGCGATCCGACCCCGGCAAACTGGCGGCCCAACACCCTGCCCCTCCTCCTCGCGCAAGCCGCCGGCTACGGGGGGGCGTGATGGGTGAGCGAGCGAGACTAGCAGGGCAGGGGAACCCTTTCACGACTGAGGACGCATGGCCCAACCGAAACCGATCACGCTCCTGTTGGCGTCAGACACCCATTGCGGCTCCACCATCGGCCTGTGCCCGCCTGAGGGCGTCCGGCTCGATGACGGACAGGAGGTCCACCCCTCTCGGCCGCAACAGTGGCTCTGGTGGTGCTGGGAGCAGGTCCACCAGCGGGCCGCCCAGTGGGCCAAGGAGGCGGGGGGGCCGCTCTGGGTGGTGCTCAACGGCGACCTCGTGGATGGCGACCACCACGGTACCGCGCAGATCATGTCCCGGCACCCGGACGCCCAGCACTACATCGCGGACCGGACCTTTAGCTTGACGAAAGACCTGAAACCACGCCGGTTGTTCGTGGTACGGGGGACGGAAGTCCACACGGGCACCAGCGGCAGCGCCGAGGAGGGGATCGCCAAGATGCTCGGCGCCGAACGCGACCCGGAGACGCACCTCTGGTCCCGCTGGCACCTCCGGCTCCGGGTGCATGGCAAGCTGGTCGATGTGCAACACCACGGGAAGGGGCTGGGCCGTCTGCCCCATACGAAGCAGAACGGGGCGAACAGCCTGGCGTGGCGCGTCTGGCAGACCCATGCCGAGCGCAGCCTTGAAGCCCCGGCGCTGGTGGTCCGGTCCCACCTGCACCAGTACGCGGACAGCTTCGGGGCGCACCGCCAGACCCGCGCCCTGTTCCTGCCGTCGTTCCAGTTGAAAACCGCCTACGTCCACCGGGTCGCGGCGGACGAGATCGCGGACGTGGGCGCGGCGGTGGTCGTGATCGAGCCCGATGGTCGCATGGACGTGCGCCCCATCCTGTTCCAACCCGAACTGCCGAGGGCGGTGTGAAGATCAACGAATCGGAGATTCTGGAGGCGCTGGCGAGCCTCAAGCCGTCGGATCGCGACCGGCCCCCGGGGGCGTTCACGTCGCTGGAAGGGGCGGCGGCGGCGGGCCTGTCCCTCAAGACGTTCCTGCGGTACCTGCACCAGCTCAAGGACGCCGGGCGGCTGGAGATCGTACCCGTCACCATCACCCGACTGGACGGCAAACCACAGACGATTGCGGCCTACCGTATCCGGGCCGCGACGAAGCGCACGCGGGTGTGATCTACCTCCTCGCACTGGTGGCCGGGGGGCTGGCGGAATACTGGTCCGAGAAGTGGACGATCCGCTGGAACACGGCGGTCCAGGCCAGAAGCTACCCGCTGGGGCGGACCAACATGCAGCGCCATGTCCGGCGGGTGATCCTGCTGGGGTGGGGACTGCTGGCGCTGGGAGCGGTGGATGTGGCTAGCATCTTCGGGGGCGCGGGGCTGTTCGTGTCGGTGTATCTTGGGAGTATGCTGGGCTCGGCCATCGCCACGCACCGGGAACTGTGGCGGAAGTGGCACAAGAAGGTGCAGTCCTTGCAGGACGACGACGAAGAAACCTAAAGGCTGGCGCGGGTACTTTCACGCGAGCAGGTGTCGCTGTGGGAGTCGCACTTCGGGAAAACCACCGCACTCTTGCTGCCCGACGCGGTGGACGCCAGCCCCTTTCTTTCCGAGGATACCATGAATGTTCAGAGGGCGGTGGCCGGGGCGGTGGACGTGGCGGTGTACGAGGCGGTGTCCGGGGCGGTGTACGAGGCGGTGTACGAGGCGGTGGACGAGGCGGTATCCGGGGCGGTGACCGAGGCGGTGGCCGAGGCGGTGACCGGGGCGGCGTTCGGGGCGGTACACGAGGCGATTTGGGTCGACATCAACGCCCTGTGCGGGGAGGACGCATGAAACTGAACCCATGGCCGTGGGCCGTGGCCTTTGCGGTCGTCCTGACGGCGCTGCTGTCCCGCGCCTGCACCCCGGACCCGTCCCCGGTCCTGAACGACACCCGCTGGCGGGACAGCCTGCGGGCACGGGAACTGAACTTTGAAGTGGACAGCGCGGTGCGGGTGGAGGCGGCGCAAGCGGCGACGGCACGGGCGGATAGCGCCGTCCGGGAAGCGAACAAATCCGAGGTGCGGTATCGGCGGCTGGCGCGGTGGGCCGATAGTGTGGCCACCTATACACGTCGCGTAGGACCTGTATACGAACCCCCGGATTCTGGACAGGTCGCTCCCGATACAGGAACGATTGTTCCCGATTCGGGTACGGCGAACACGGTCCCCCTCGTGGCCTATGACAGCCTCTACCGCGCCTACGAGACGGCGGACAGCATGAATGCGGTGCTCCACGGCGCGGTGCGGGAGTACGTGCAGGCCGCCAGCCTCTACGCATCGCAGGCCGTGGCCGCCGCGGGCCGGTACGATTGGGCGGTGCATACCCTCGGTGCCAGGATCGAGACACTGGAGGGGGCGCTGCGGCGTTCCCGCCCCATCCCACGCTGGTCGGCTGGCGCACTCTGGGAGCCCGGGAAACCTGTGCCGGTGGGCGGGTACGTGTCCCGCGACCTCGGGCGACTCACGGTATCGCTACAGGTCACGGACGGCCCCCATGAGGCTGCGACCTCCCGTCTTGCGCTCGGGGCGCGGTTCTGATGCGAGTGGGTATCGTTGGCGCCGAGGGCGCTAAATTCAGTCGAAAGGCCGAAGGAGATGCCAAACGACTCATTTTGTCACTCCTGCAGCCTGACGATGTGGTCGTAAGCGGCGGCTGTCATCTGGGTGGCATCGACCTGTGGGCGGAACAGGCCGCGAGTCACCTCAACCTTCCCGCGCCCATTATCCACCGTCCCGTCACGCGCTCGTGGGCCAGCGGTTATAAGCCGCGCAACCTCCTCATCGCTCAGGACGCGGATGTGTTGCATAACATCGTGGTGGACGCTTACCCCGATGGGTGGGATGGTATGACGTTCCCGTTCTGCTATCACTGCGGGAAGGATGCCGCCCATGTGAAGTCCGGTGGGTGCTGGACGGCTAAGCAGGCACAGCGATTAGGGAAGCCTGCCCATTGGCATGTTGTCCGTAATCACGCGGGGCCGTCGGTGGGCCTCGCCATTCCCATCCGATTCTAGGAGGTGCGACGCATGAGAATCTACATCGCTGGTCCCATGACGGGACTGCCGGACTACAACTTCCCCGCGTTCCATGCGGCGGCAGCGGCGTGGCGAGCGGAGGGGTGGACAGTCATCAACCCCGCCGAGGAGTTCGACGGAGACACCGGGCGGCCCTATCGGGAGTACGTCGAGCGCGACATCGAACGGCTCAAGACGGTGGACGCGATTGCTATGCTGGCGGGGTGGGATGGCGCCAATGCCCGGGGCTCAGTCTGGGAGCGGGAAATTGCCAGCTCGATGCTCCGTCTCCCGATCTTTGACGCAGCGCACCCCTTCCCGGTGAGCGAATACGAGCGAGAGACGATCCTCGACGAAGCCCAGCGCCTCGTCCACGGCCACCGGGGCGCCGACTACGGGCACCCCATCGAGGACTACACCCGCACCGGGCGCATGTGGGGTGCCATTCTGGGCATCCCGGACATCGACCCCCGCATCTGTTGCCTGATGATGGCGGCGGTGAAGGTGAGCCGGGAGTGCAACAAGCACAAGCGCGACAACCTGACCGACCTCGCTGGGTACGCCGAATGTGCCGACATGGTGGCCCAACGGCAGGCGGCCCAGTGACCCCGCACCCACTGGACGGGATGGCCGAGCCGTGGCCGGAGGGGTCCTGGCAGCGGACCTACTACGAGGCGTTACGGGAGAAGTATGACAAGAACGTGGACCTCGGATGGCCGCCGGTGGTGGCGCTGGAGCGGGCGCGGCGCGAGGTCCAGCACTACGGGGAGGTGCTGTGACGGTGAGGGCCTAGAGCCCTAGCTCCCGCTGGATGGCACTCACCCGCAGGAGCCAGCCCGCCAGATTCGGGGCGTGACGATCCCCGGGTCCGGCATCCGTGGCGATCCGCTTGTAGTAGCGCACCAGATGGCCACAGTACCGGACCGCCGCCTGCCGGTCCTCGCTGGCGGTCACCGCTGCCAGCGTCTTGGGGCCGAGCGCCCCATCCGGGGAGGCATCCACCGACCGCTGGAGCAGCTTGATGGCCTCCCGGGGCGGCAGGTTGAAGTAGGTGGCGAAATGGACCAACGCCAGCATCGGCTTCCCCGCTGCCTCCACATCCGCCGCCTGGCTGTCCTGCCAGTAGTCGCGGTAGATGGCTTCCCGCTCGGCGGGGTTCATCTGGAACACCGACTGCGGGGCCAGCCCCCCGGACGCCCGGTAGGCGTCGTAGGTGGACTGGATCACTCCGTCCAACGTGTCGTTCGGGTCCGCGTGGCTGGCCTTGTGGGCGCCCTGCTCCCCCCGCCACAGCTTCGACTTGCCGGGCGGGGGGGTATCCCCGTAGAGCACAAACTGGTAGGCCCGTCGGAACATCGTGTCCGCCATGGGTCAGACTCCGTATTTCCGCAGGGCGTTCCGCACGGTGGGGTAGAAGTATGCGGTCACCACGGTTCCGCAGAGGAACCCGATCCAGAACATTGTCATGCGTCGTCTCCGGTCTTGGGTTTGCGCCATGCCTTGATGGCGTCGATCACGAAATCCGGGCGGATCATCCCCGCCCCCAGCACCAGCCCCGCCACAAACGCGGTATCGCCCAGCAGGGCCTTCCACTTGAGGAGTCCCACGACGGCGATCAGGAGGAAGCCGAACACGCTCCACCAGAACTTGCCCGCATCGCCCTTGCGGGTCATCTGTGCCATCATGAGAGCCCCGGGTGTTCCAGAATGGTGAGCCGACGTTCGTGCTGCGCGAGGTCCTCTTCCATGCCCTTGACCACGGACCGGAGGCCGTTCTGCCCGTCCACCCCGATGAGGGTGGTCCGGATTTCCGTCATGCCGGTCCGCAGGTCGAGCAGGGTCTTGAGCACCCAGCCAATCATCGGCAGGGCGATGCCCGCAAGGATCAATTCAAGGGTCACGGGGCACCGGCCTGCTGCCCGAGGAGGAATGCCACCAGCGCCTCGCGGTCAAACCGCTGCCGCTGGAAGGTCTGGCCCCGTCGTACCCTCGACACGTCGGCCAGCATGGGCTCTGCTGGTCCCACAATGGCCCGGGCCACGGCGGGGGCGTTCCGACGGGTCAGGCCCGCCGCAAAGGCCGGACGCATGGCCTTGAACATATTCCGGGCACCGCCCGGGGCATTGCCGGTCACGGCATCTGCGCCCGAGGCCGCAAAGTTCCCCCCCACATGGTCGTCCCCGCCCCCGAGCACGGACGCGAGTCGCTGTCCGAGGGCCTGTCGGTCCCCGGTGACCCCCACCCGCTCCATCAGGTCCGCCACTTGGGCGGGCGTCATCTGCAATTCCCGAAGCTGCCGCACCATGTTCGGCTTCTGGAGCAGGGAGACCGGATTCCCACCCCGGGTCCGAGTCACCAGCGCGTCCACGGCGGCCTGCTGGTAGGAGCGGATCAGGAGGTCCCCGTCCAACCCCTGCGCGGTGGCACGGCCGCCCAACTGGGTCAAGTCGTCCGTGATGGCCCCCGCCGCTGCGTTTCCGCCCTTGAACCGCTTGAGGCCCTGCTCCATGGCCTCCACGACGGCATGCGCCTGTGTCTGCTCCACCCGCACGTCGCGGTAGGCCGCGAGGGTCGGATTGTCCGCCGCCAGTGCATCCAGCCGACGCAGGAGCCCGGAGCGCAGAGCCCGGAGGGACTGGATTTCGGCGTCCTTGAGGGTCTGCCCCTGTCCAGCGGCCTCCCCGAGCGCCGTGCCCGGCTTGGTCAGGTCGTCCATGCCGCGCTTGATCCAGTCCAGCGTGGCGAGGTTGGGCATCCGGGACAGGCGCCCTTCCCCATCGAAAATGGGCATGAATGGGACCCGCTCCTTGCCCAGCGCCCCCGCGACCTGCGTGTCGGTATGCGCGAGCTGCGCGGCCCGGGCGTACGCCTGCCGTCCGAGGTCGGTGGTCAGGATGTCGGCAATTGCCTGATCCTCGATGGGCCGGAGGTCCTGCCGGAGAACGGGGTAAACCTTGGAGGCCATCTCCTTGCGGGCCGCGTCAATGGTACGCTCGGTCAGAATTGTGCCCTTGGGCTTGATTCCGAGTGCAGCGGCGATGTCATCCGTGGCCTCACGGGCTGCCACGACTGGCGCGGTCCGGGCCTTGCCAAACGCCGAGAGAACGTCCGCCGCCTCTGGGGACTTCGACCCCGCATCCAGTCCCAGTCGCAGACCCGTCTTTCCCATGGCGTCCGCCGCCGTGGGCACCTTCCCCATCCCGGCTTCGGTCGCGGCCC